>Ga0210396_10004526_pt1 | contig 13594 bp, 11 predicted proteins | sample IncBWH17OmetaG_FD_155466 | JGI IMG/M metagenome (GOLD analysis project Ga0210396, IMG submission 155466) | Forest soil microbial communities from Barre Woods Harvard Forest LTER site, Petersham, Massachusetts, United States - Inc-BW-H-17-O ...
TTTGACGGTGAGAGATTTTTACTCGCCGGCGGCTTCACGCGGCATCGGCGCATCGCCCTTGTTGCCCTTCTCGAGGTCTTCGCCGGTGGTCTGGTCGACTGCCCTCATCGACAGGCGGGTCTTGCCGCGGTCGTCGAAGCCGAGCAGCTTCACCTTGACCTTGTCGCCTTCCTTGACGACGTCGGAGGTCTTCTGCACGCGGTTGGCCGCGAGCTGGCTGATGTGGACGAGACCGTCCTTGGCGCCGAAGAAGTTCACGAAGGCGCCGAACTCCATCACCTTGACGACCGTGCCCTCGTAGATCTGGCCGACCTCGGGCTCCGAGGTGATCGACTTGATCCACTTGATCGCAGCCTTCATCGCTTCGCCGTCGTTGGAAGCGACCTTCACCGTGCCGTCGTCCTCGATGTTGATCTTGGCGCCGGTCTTTTCCACGATCTCGCGGATCACCTTGCCGCCAGTGCCGATCACTTCGCGGATCTTGTCGGTCGGGATCTTGAAGGTCTCGATGCGCGGAGCGTATTCGCCGAGCTCGGCACGGGCGTTGGTCAGCGCCTTCGCCATTTCGCCGAGAATGTGGATGCGCCCGTCCTTGGCCTGGCCAAGCGCAACCTTCATGATCTCTTCGGTAATGCCTTCGATCTTGATGTCCATCTGCAGCGAGGTGATGCCCTGCTCGGTGCCGGCGACCTTGAAATCCATGTCGCCGAGATGGTCTTCATCGCCGAGGATGTCGGAGAGCACCGCGTAGCGCTTGTCTTCCAGGATCAGGCCCATGGCGATACCGGCGGTCGGCCGCTTCAGCGGCACGCCGGCGTCCATCAGCGCGAGCGAAGCGCCGCAGACGGAGGCCATCGACGACGAACCGTTCGACTCGGTGATCTCCGAGACCACGCGCACCGTGTAGGGGAACTCGTGATGCGGCGGCAGCACCGGGTGGATCGCGCGCCAGGCGAGCTTGCCGTGGCCGATCTCGCGGCGCTTGGTGCCGCCGAGGCGGCCGGTCTCACCGACCGAGTAGGGCGGGAAGTTGTAGTGCAGCAGGAACGTCTCTTTATACGTTCCCGACAGCGCGTCGATGTACTGCTCGTCCTCGCCGGTGCCGAGCGTGGTCACCACAAGGCCCTGCGTCTCGCCGCGGGTAAACAACGCCGAACCGTGGGCGCGCGGCAGCACGCCGACTTCGCAGACGATGTTACGCACGGTCTTGACGTCGCGGCCGTCGATGCGCTTGCCGGTGTCGAGGACGTTCCAGCGGACGATCTTGGCTTCCAGCTCCTTGAACACGTCGGCGACGCGGAGCTTGTCGTATTTCGGCTCCTGTCCCTCCGGGAAGAAGTGCGCCATCACCTTTTCCTTGACGGCACCAACGGCGGCGTAGCGCTCCTGCTTGATCGGGATCGCATAGGCCTTGCGCAGGTCCTGCTCGGCGAGGCCGAGCATTTCCTTCTCGATCGCGGAATTGTCGATCGCGGTCACCTCGCGCGGCTCCTTCGCAGCCTTCTCGGCGAGCTCGATGATCGCCTTTATGACCGGCTGGAAGTGGCGATGGCCGAACATGACCGCGCCGAGCATCACGTCCTCGTTCAGCTCCTTGGCTTCCGACTCCACCATCAGCACGGCGTCGGCGGTGCCGGCGACGACGAGGTCGAGCTGGGTCTCGGCCATCTCGTCGAGCGTCGGATTGAGGATGAACTCGTCATTGGCGAAGCCGACGCGGGCGGCGCCGATCGGGCCCTTGAAGGGCGCGCCCGACAAGGTCAACGCAGCGGACGCAGCCACCAGCGCCACGATATCCGGATCATTCTCCATATCGTGCGAGAGAACGGTGACGATCACCTGGGTCTCGTTGCGCCAGCCGTCGACGAACAGCGGACGGATCGGGCGATCGATCAAACGGGAGACCAGCGTCTCCTTTTCGGTCGGACGTCCTTCACGCTTGAAATAGCCGCCGGGAATGCGGCCGGCGGCGTACGTCTTTTCCTGGTAGTCGACGGTGAGCGGCAGGAAGTCGACGCCCTCGCGCGGGGACTTGGCGGCGACGACGGTGGCGAGCACCACAGTCTCGCCATAGGTCGCCATCACGGCACCGTCGGCCTGGCGGGCGATCTTTCCGGTTTCAAGCTTGAGGGGGCGTCCACCCCAGTCGATCTCGACTGAATGAATATTGAACATTTAGGTCTTCTTTCATGGGTTCACGAAAAGCGGGACGCCACAAAACAAAAAACCATGCGCAAGACGGCGGGATGCTGAGCGCGAAACGGCATCAGCATCCGGCGATCCTGCCATGGTTTTCGGTTTTAGGATGGCGTCCATCCCTTCGCTTCAAGTCACGGGCACCTGCCCGTTGTGTCCAGCGGCCGGATTGCTGCTGGACGTTCAAATCGAGCATGATGTTTTCTGCGTCATGCTCCTGTGCATCATCGGCTTCGAAACCGTTATACGCCGGTTGTCGAACGATGATGCAAAAACGCGCGCCGGATGACGCGCGTGCACTTCAAAACAAGCTCAACGACGAATGTTGTGCTTTTCAAGCAGCGCCTTGTAACGCGCTTCGTCGGTCTTCTTCAGGTAATTGAGAAGCGAGCGGCGCGTCGACACGAGCTTCAGGAGGCCGCGGCGCGAATGATTATCCTTCACGTGGCTCTTGAAATGATCCGTAAGGTTGTTGATGCGTTCCGACAGGATCGCGACCTGAACCTCCGGGGAGCCGGTGTCGCCGGCTTTGGTAGCATTGTCCTTGATGACTTCCGCTTTGCGTTGCGCGGTAATCGACATCGTCAAACTCTCTCGTTGCGACCGGAGCTGGCAGTCAGTCCGGTCAGGTTGAACACGCGCTTGGGGATGACTTCGCCATTGTTCACTTCGGCAAGCGCGAGAAGCCGGCCTGCCACCGTGACATAGACTGTGCCGCTACTATTGGGCGCATCCCGTCCGCGCAACAAAACGGCTTGGCCCCTGTGGAGCCTCGCCGCATCAGCCCGAGTGACGGCCAGTGCCGGGATGTCGTCCAGCGCGGTCTCAACGGGCAAAAGCGCGTCGGCGAGGCTGCCCTCGCCAGACGCGGCTCTATTACATAAAGCCTCCAATTGTTCCAGCAGAATCATGTCGTTTTCGCCGAACGGCCCGACCAGGGTCCGGCGCAACGCGCAGATATGACCAAAACAGCCGAGAATTCGGCCGATATCGCGGGCCAGCGCCCGCACATAGGTTCCCTTGCCGCATTCGGCCTCGAACACGGACTGGTTGTTATCTATTTGTTCTATAAGGTCTAATCGGTGAATCTCAACTGGGCGAGGCGCCAGCTCGACGACTTCGCCGTCGCGCGCGAGGTCATAGGCGCGCTCGCCCTGCACTTTGATGGCCGAATAGCGCGGCGGGGTCTGCTCGATGATGCCGGTGAACTGCGGCAGCAGCGCGCGTATCGACTCGGCCGTTGGCCTAGCCTCGCTCGTCTTCACGACCTGGCCTTCGGTGTCGTCGGTGTCGCGCTCCTCGCCCCAGTGCACCGTGAAGCGGTAGCGCTTGCGGCCGTCCATCACGAAGGGGACGGTCTTGGTCGCTTCACCGAGCGCGATCGGCAAGCCCCCGGAGGCGAGCGGATCGAGCGTGCCGGCATGTCCGGCGCGCTTGGCCGAGAACAGCCGCTTCACCACGGCGACCGCTTGCGTCGACGTCATGCCGATCGGCTTGTCGAGTACGATCCAGCCATGGATGTCGCGCTTGTCGCGGCGCGGCTGATTGTTGTTCTGTCGTTGCTGCTTCTGCGCGCGCGGATCGTTGTTGCCGCGCGGTTCATGGCGGACAGCAGCATCGGCAAAATTATTTTTCGAAACGTCGTGCACTTGCGTGTCGACCACGCTCTTGGCGGGAGTTGCAATCATTGATCTTCATCCGAATCGGGTGCGAGGTCTCTCTGCACCGCAGGCGTTCGCAATAACTTCTCGATCCGTTCCGCTTCGTCGAATCGATCGTCGACGCGGAAGCGGAGATCAGGAGCAAATTTCAGGTTAACGCGCCGCGCGACCTCGCCGCGCAGATACTTCTTGTTACGCTCCAGCGCCGCGATCACGACATCGGTCTCGCGTCCGCCGAGCGGCATGACATAAATGGTTGCGAGCTTCAGGTCCGGCGACATGCGTACCTCCGGCACCGTAATGATGTGGCCCTCAAGGTCGCTGTCGTGAACGCTACCGTGCGCGAGAATATCGGCAACAGCGTGGCGCACCGCTTCGCCGACGCGCAATTGTCGCTGCGAGCCGCCCGGCGTCGAAGTTTTCTTCTGGTGATGACGAGGCATCTTTCAAATCCAAATTGCCTTCACCGCCCGCGAAAGCGGGCGGCCCAGCATTTTCTGCTCCAATTAGTTCAGCGACTTGGATGCTCCGCCTTCGCGGAGCAAGACGTCCTGATTAAGATCCGGGCGCTTCGTAAGAATTGGACTTACAGCGAGCGCTGGATCGTCTCCACGCGATAACACTCGATAACGTCACCGGCACGCATGTCGTGATAGTTCTCGAAGGCCATGCCACATTCCTGGCCGGCCACCACCTCTTTCACTTCATCCTTGAAGCGCTTCAGTGTCGAAAGCTTGCCTTCATGCACGACGACGTTGTCGCGGATCAACCGGACATTGGCGCCGCGTTCCACGGTGCCGTCGGTGACGCGACAGCCCGCGACCTTGCCGACCTTGGAAATGTTGAAGATTTCCAGGATCTGCGCGTTGCCGAGCATGGTCTCGCGCAATGTGGGCGCCAGAAGGCCGCTCATGGCTTTCTTCACATCATCCACAAGGTCGTAGATGATGTTGTAGTAGCGGATCTCGATGCCGTTACGTTTTGCCGCAGCCGCCGCTTCCTTGTTGGCGCGCACGGAGAAGCCGATGATCGCGGCGTTGAAGCCTTCCGCCAGCGTCACGTCGGATTCCGAGATGCCGCCGACGCCCGCATGCAGGATGCGTGCTGCGACTTCGTCGGTGCCGAGCTTTTCCAGCGAGCCGAGAATGGCTTCGAGCGAGCCCTGCACGTCGGCCTTGATGATCAGCGGGAACTCCTTGCGGCCCGATGTCTTGAGCTGCGACATCATCTGCTCGAGCGAGCCGCGCATGCCGGAGATCGAGGCAGCGGCATTCTCGCGCTTCTGGTGCGCGCGATAGCTGGTGATCTGGCGGGCACGCGCTTCGTTCTCGACGACGGCCAGACGATCGCCTGCTTCCGGCGGGCCGTTGAAGCCGAGCACTTCAACCGGCACGGAGGGACCGGCTTCGTCGACGGTCTCGCCCTGGTCGGAGATCAGTGCGCGGACGCGACCCATCTCGGCGCCGGCCACGATAATATCGCCGACCCGCAGCGTACCGCGCTGAACCAGCACGGTGGCGACCGGACCGCGGCCGCGATCGAGCTTGGCTTCGATCACGGTGCCTTCGGCGGGACGATCGGAGTTGGTCTTGAGGTCGAGAATGTCGGCTTGCAGCGCGATCATCTCGAGCAGGCGGTCGAGGTTGGTCTTGTTCTTGGCGGAGACCTCGACGTCAACGACCTCGCCGCCGAGCGATTCGACCTGCACCTCGTGCTGCAACAGCTCGGTGCGCACGCGCTCCGGCCTGGCGTCGGGCTTGTCGATCTTGTTGATCGCAACGATCATCGGCACCTTCGCCGCCTTGGCGTGGTTGATCGCTTCGATCGTCTGCGGCATCACGCCGTCATCGGCGGCAACCACCAGCACCACGATGTCGGTGACCTTGGCGCCGCGGGCGCGCATCGCGGTGAAGGCCGCGTGGCCGGGCGTATCGATGAAGGTGATCATCTTGCCGCTTTCGGGCGATGCCACCTGATAAGCGCCGATATGCTGGGTGATGCCGCCGGCTTCGCCGGAGACCACGTTGGCGTGGCGCAGCGCGTCGAGCAGCGAGGTCTTGCCGTGGTCGACGTGGCCCATCACGGTCACGACCGGCGAGCGCGGCTCGGTGTCGGTGGAATCGTCGACGATGTCGAACAAGCCTTCCTCGACGTCGGACGCAGCCACACGCTTGACGGTGTGTCCCAATTCCTCGGCGATGAGCTGTGCGGTGTCCGCATCGATCACGTCGGTGATCTTGTGCATCGCGCCCTGCTTCATCAGCATGCGGATCACGTCGACCGCGCGCTCGGACATGCGGTTGGCGAGTTCCTGGATGGTGATCGCCTCAGGGATCGTGACCTCGCGGATCAGCTTTTCCTTCTGCTCGTTGGAGGCATGTCCCTTCAGGCGCTGGGTGCGGCGGCGGAACGAAGCGATCGAGCGCTCGCGCACGTCGTCGGCAGTAAGCGCCGTGACGACCGTGAGGCGGCCGCGTTGCTTTTGCGGCCCTGGCTTGTGGGTGGTCTTTGGAGCAGCAACCGGACGCGCGACGCCGCCGGGGCCACGGCGAATCATGCGTGGGCCCTCATCTTCCTCCGCTTCGGCGGCAACGCCCGGCGCCCTTGCGACCGGCAGCATGGCTGGCGTCCGCGCAGCAGGAGCGCGGGCCGCAGGAGCACGGGCGGCTGGGGCGGAGGCAGTGCTCGTGGTTGCGGGGGCAGCCGCCGGGCGCGCCGAGGCGGCTGCGGCCGCTTCGGCCTCGCCAAATCGCTTCTTGGCTTCCTGTTCGGCCTTGCGCTTGGCGTCTTCTTCCAGGCGATGACGTTCTTCTTCCGCCTTGCGGCGGGCTTCGGCAGCTTCACGCTCGGCCTGTTCGATGCCCTCGCGGCTGGCGCGCCGCTTGGCTTCTTCCTCGGCCTGTCGCCGTTCCTCGACCTCGCGCGCGCGTGCGTCCGCCAGCGCGCTGACGCGGGCGGCGTGTTCGTCCTCGGTCAGCGTCTGCAGCACAACGCCGGAAGGTTTGCGCGGCGGCGCCGACGGCTGTTGGCTCGGCGCCGGACGGTTGCCGATCGGAGCTTTTGCGGTGACGGGCGCAGGGGCCGGTTTGGCGCTGGCGGCAACCGGCTCGGGCGCTGCATGCGGGACCTCGGGTCCGTCGCCACCGACGCGGCGCTTGCCACGCTTCTCGACCACGACCTGCTTGGTGCGGCCGTGCGGAAAGCTCTGGCGTACGGTGCCCGTCTCGACGCGCGGCTTGAGCGACAAAGTCTTGCTTTGGACACTCAGCTTCTTGTCGCCCGGAGTATTCTGGTCGGCCATTCAGTAGTCCTAATTCCTATGGTGCGCGAAACGCACCGTCGTTTGACGTGATCGTTGCTATTTCGAATTCGAGTTCAAATTCCTGGCCACTGTTCCGGCAGTCTTGTCGGCGTCGGCCAACCGGTATCGGACCAGAATTTGGCTGCGCGACAGGAAAGTATTGCTCGCCGGGCCCGCGAGCAGCGCAGCATGTACCACATTTGACCGCCCCAATGCCAAATCCAATTCTGCAGAGGTTAGTGCAACAATGACGGGAAATTCGGGTGTTTCCGCCCTGTTCCCCGCATTTTGACGCGCCACCGCGTCCAATTTCCGGATTCCGTCCTCGGCCCCGTCGGCCGCGTGGATCAGGGCCGCGATCGGCCCCCCATTCGGGTGGTTCCTCAGCGCGCCCTCGACCTTGGCAAAGCCAGAGACGACCTGGCCCGCCTTGGCGGCAATGGCCAGCGCCTCGACCGCACTGCGGCACAGAAGGGTTTCGGTATCGGAGGCAAGCGTCGGTGCCACGCGGACATCGCGCTTGAATCCTTTGCTAAATTGGTGACGCCGGACCGCTTCCGCAACCGTCTGGTGCGATGCGGTAAGCCATAATCCGCGGCCGGGCAGCCTGCGCTTGATGTCGGGGACGACCTCGCCCGTGGGCGAGACGACGAAGCGGATCAGCTCGTCGATCGGGCGCTGCTCGCGGCTGACCGCGCACATACGAACGGTCGCGGACTTGCCGGTCCGCGGTCCGTCGTCGAGGTCGGGGTCAGCCAAAGCGAGCATCCGCGGGGCATCTCCTTCGCCTTAAGCAGCGGGCTGGTCTTCGGAGGCCTCGGCCTCCTCGGACGGCTTGGCGAGATCGGCCTCGGTGATCCAGCCGGCCTTGAGACGGGCCTGCATGATCATCGCCTCCGCGTCGTCGCGAGAAATGTCGATGCCGTCGAGAATGCCGGCGTACTTGGTCTGCTCGCCGCCTTCCTTGCGCTCGGTCCAGCCGACCAGATCGTCGGTGGCGCAGCCGGCCAGATCCTCGACCGTCTTGACGTCGTTCTCGCCGAGCTTCACCAGCATCTTCGCGGTCACGCCGGGTACGGTCTTTACGGCGTCCTCGACGCCCAGTTCCTTGCGCTTCGCTTCGAGCTCGGCTTCCTGCTGCTCGAGATATTCCTTGGCGCGGTTCTGCAGCTCGGCCGCGGTCTCCTCGTCAAAGCCCTCGATGCCGGCGAGATCCTTGATATCGACCAGCGCCAGCTCCTCGACCGAAGTGAAACCTTCGGAAGCGAGCAACTGACCGACGACCTCGTCGACATTGAGCGATTCCATGAACACGCGCGTGGAGTTCTCGAAGTCGGCCTGGCGGCGCTCCGATTCCTCCTGCTCGGTCAGGATGTCGATGTCCCAGCCGGTGAGTTGCGAGGCGAGGCGCACGTTCTGGCCGCGGCGGCCGATCGCCAGCGACAACTGGTTATTGGTGTCGGGCACGACGACCTCGATACGCTCGCGGTCTTCGTCGATGACGACCTTGGCGACTTCTGCCGGCGCCAGCGCATTGACGACGAAGGTCGCGATGTCGGGCGACCACGGAATGATGTCGATCTTCTCGCCCTGCAGCTCGTTCACCACGGCCTGCACGCGCGAGCCGCGCATACCGACGCAGGCGCCGACGGGATCGACCGAGGAGTCGCGCGAGATCACGCCGATCTTGGCGCGCGAGCCGGGATCGCGGGCGACCGCCTTGATCTCGACGATGCCGTCATAAATTTCCGGCACTTCCTGCGCGAACAGTTTCGCCATGAACTGCGGATGGGTGCGGGAGAGGAAAATCTGCGGCCCGCGCGTCTCGCGACGCACGTCGAAAATATAGGCGCGGACGCGGTCGCCGTTGCGGAACACCTCGCGCGGCAGCATCTCGTCGCGGCGGATGATGGCCTCGCCACGTCCGAGATCGACGATCACGCTGCCATATTCGACGCGCTTGACGATGCCGTTGACGATGTCGCCGATGCGGTCCTTGAACTCCTGATATTGCCGGTCGCGCTCGGCCTCGCGCACCTTCTGCACGATCACCTGCTTGGCCGACTGCGCGGCGATGCGGCCATATTCCAGCGGCGGCAGCGTGTCGGCGATGGTGTCACCGATCTGCGCGCCCGGATTGGCCCGACGGGCATCTTCCAGCGAAATCTGGTTGGCGGAGTTTTCGACGGTCTCAACCACGAGCATATGGCGCGAGAGCCGGAGCTCGCCCTTCTTGGCGTCGATCTCGGCATGTACGTCGGTCTCGCTGCCGTAACGCGCCCGTGCTGCCTTGGCGATGGCATCTTCCATCGCCGCGATCACGATGCCGCGGTCGATCGATTTCTCGCGCGCGACTGCATCCGCAATCTGCAGCAGTTCGAGTTTGTTGGCGCTGACGGCCATGGCTAGTCTCCTTCGGTAGGATCGATATCGCCCCTGCGCGCCCTCTCGGCGGCGAGGCGATGTTTCTTGGTGTTCTTCGGGACCGGTTTCGAGACCGGTTTCTTGGCCGGCTTGTGTTTCCGCGTTTTGGCGTGCGGGGCCTGCGGCGGCTCGATGCCAAGCTCGCGCTTGAGCTCGCGCTCGGCGGCCTTGCCGCGCCGCATCGATTCCGCGACCAGCTCGTCGGTCAGGACGAGGCGTGCCTCACCGATGTCTTCCATTGTGAGCAGCACGTCGGCCTCTTCACCAGCCGGCGCATCGTCGCGGCGGATGCGGACCTTGTCGCCCTCGACGCCGGCCAGGAGCCCGCGGAAGCGTTTACGGCCTTGATGGGCGACCGCCATCTCGATTTTCACGAGGTGGCCGGAATAGCGCTCGAAGTCCGTGCGGCGCACCAGCGGTCGGTCGATGCCCGGCGAGGAAATCTCCAGCCGATAGGCGCGGTCGATCGGATCGGCGATATCGAGCACCGGGGAGAGTGCCCGGGACACTGCCTCGCAGTCGTCGATCAGCATCGTGCCATCAGGCCGTTCTGCCATGATCTGGACGGTGCAGCCGGCCTCACCCGAAATCTTGATCCGCACCAGGCGGTAGCCCAGCTGCTGCAGCACCGGGGCTGCGACCGCCGACACCCGAGCCGCAACGCCCGGCTCTACAACCAGGCGTGGTTCGGACAGCAGTTCAGCGTCCATGGAACCGGCAGTCGGATCGATCATGTCCAGCGTCAAACGGGCTCTTTGCTTGCTTTGTCCGGGTCGCCAACGGCGGTTCCGGGTGGTTAACCTTCCCGTCCCGGCCGAAACCGGCAGCGGGCTGTGTCAGGTAATAAAAAAGAGCGGGTCCGGAAGGGCCCACTCTCAATACGCGTTTCGTATGAGACAGCTAAGTTGGCGCCGATATAGCCCTTTTCGCAGGTACCGGCAAGGCCGGGCCGGATTAATTTGCGCCTGTTTATAGGCGCTGAAGCCTAACCCTTCCTTCACCAAGCTTCCGCTAGATTGCGCCACAGCTCGTCCTTTGGCTGGCAGATTCGGCCGGAGTGACGAGATCAGAGGCTCAGGCGCGGTCGAGCGCGACAGAAGCGGTTGAGCAGATTGGATGACGGTCGCCACGACGCTGATCCCCGGTTTAGATGAGATTGTCAGGAATGGCGATCCGCAGCGCCGTGACGAGGCTGCCCGCCGCATTGCCGACCTGTTCTTCCAGGATGCCGCGAGCCTGCGGCCGCATCACATCGATCTCTTCGACGAAATCCTGCTCGATCTCGTCCCGCACGCCGAATTGATCACGCGCGCCGAGCTCGCCGAGCGGCTGTCGCTATTTGGCAATGCCCCACGGGTCCTGATCGGGCGGCTGGCCCGCGAGAACGAGATCCTGGTGGCGGGACCGATCCTGCGCCGCTCACCGGTGCTGGATGAGGCGGCGCTGCTCGAGATCGCGCGCGTCAAGGGCCAGAGCCATCTGCTGGCGATGTCGGAACGGCCCAAGCTGTCACCCGATCTGACCGATGTGATCGTGGAGCGCGGCGATCGCGATGTGGTCCGCCGCACCGCCGGCAATGCGGGGGCCAAATTTTCCGAGACGGGCTATACCGAACTCATCAAGCGCGCGAGCCAGGACGGCGTGCTGACGCTGACCGTCGGCCAGCGCGAAGATCTTTCCGACAAGCGGTTGAAGCAGTTGCTCGCGGGATCGCTCGACGTGGTCCGCCGCCGGCTGTTCGACGTGGTGAAGCCCGAGCGGCAGAACGCAATCAAGCAGGCGGTTGCCGAGATAACCGGCACGCTCGAGCGTTTCGAGAGCAAGCGCGATTTCGTGCCGGCCCAGCGCGCTATCCTCGCGCTACACCAGACCGGCAATCTCAACGAGGCGGCGCTGTTCGACTTCGCCAAGAGCTTTCGCTACGAGGAATCAGTTGCCGCACTCTCGGCCATGTCCGGAGTGAAGATCCCGACCCTCGACAATCTCATTTCCGGCGATCGCTACGATCCGATCCTGATCCTCGGTAAAAACATCGGGCTCGAATGGGCGACCGTGCGTGCGCTGATCCTGCTGCGTCTCGGGCCGAATCGGGTCGCCGCGCCGTCCGACATCGAAAGTGCGCGGGTGAATTTCGCCAAGCTGATGCCGTCCACCGCCGAGCGCGTGGTGGGATTCTGGAAGGCGCGCCAGACGATCTGACGCAGCGCCGCCCTTTTCAACCCAGCCGCCGCCCGGTTATGGTCGCGACAAGGCGCGCCACAGCGCCAGAAGGGAGGCCGGGATGCTGACGGAAAGCGCCGTTCAATCGCACGCCGAAAAAGTTCGAAATGTCGGCTACACCGTGATCGAAGGCGCCGCCTCGTCCGATCTGGTCGAGGGATTGAAAGCGGCGGTCGAGCGCATCGAACGCGAGCACCATCTAGGACCGGCCAAGACGTCCTTCGAAGGTCTCAAGACGTTGCGCGTCAACAACCTGCTCACCTATGACGACATCTTCTGGGAAGTACCGCTGCACGAGAACGTGCTGCCGGTGGTCGAGCGCCTGCTGGACAAGGAATGTCTGCTCTCGTCGTTCTGCTCGCTGGTGCTTGGCCCGGGCCAGGAAGCGCAGCCGATCCACGAGGATACGCAGCTCATTCCGCTGCCGCGCCCGCACATTCCGATCACGGTGAATGCAATCTGGGCCCTGTCCGATTTCCGGCACGACAACGGCGCGACGCGCATCGTGCCGGGCAGCCACAAATACGATTCATCGCCGGAATACGGCAAGGAGTACGATGCGGTGATCGCGACGATGCCGGCCGGTAGCGTGATGCTGTTTGACAGCGCGCTGTGGCATGGCGGCGGCGCCAACACCAGCGACGAGCGGCGCTTTGCCTTCTCCTGTGCCTATTGCTGGGGCTGGATGCGGCAGCAGGAAAACCTGCAGCTCGGCATTCCCAAGGAGGCGGCGCGCCGCTTTCCGCGGCGACTGCAGGAATTGTGCGGCTATAGCGTCTACAAGGGACAGTTCGGCCATATCGATAACCACGATCCGATCGAGCTGCTCGGCCGCGAGCGTGGAAAGCGCATGGTATGGGAAGCCACCGATGCCAGGAAGGCGCGGGTGGCCGAGACGGCGAAGCCGTCATCAACAGTAAAGACGGCGAAGCGCTAATTAGTTGACGCGTTCAAAGCGCAGATAATTCGCCACGCGACCCTCGCGTTCGGCTTTGCGGCCGTAGCGCGTGATGGTGTAGCCGTCCCAGGGCAGGCGCCAATCGTCGGCGCGCTCCGCCATCCAGCGAAAATCAGGCGAGCGCAACAGGTGCCACAGCGTCCAGGCGCAGTAATCGTCGATGTCGCTGACGAAGCGAAACTCGCCGCCGGGCCTGATCACGCGCGCCATCGCGATGATGGTCGCATCCTGCACGAAGCGGCGCTTCCAGTGCCGCCGCTTCGGCCAGGGATCGGGATGGATCAGGTCGATCCGCGCCAGCGATTGCGGCGGCAGCCAATTCAACAGCTCGGCGGCGTCGCCCGCGAGCAGGCGGATGTTGCCGATATTGTGCGCCTCGATCTGCGCGAGGATCTTGGCCATGCCATTGACATAAGGCTCACAGCCGATGAAGCCCGTGTCGGGAAACCTCTCCGCTTCCGCGACCAGATGCTCACCGCCGCCAAAGCCGATCTCGAGCCGCATCGCCTGCGGCGCGGGATCGAACAGCTCCGCGACAGTGGAGGGGGCTGGCGTCGCGATGTCGAGCGAAAGATGCGGCAGCAGGTGCTCGATCAGGTCGGCCTGATGTGGGCGCAGCTTGTGGCCCTTGCGGCGGCCGAAGAACGAGCCGTGCGCATGCGGCGCGGTATCGTCGTCGGATGGATCGTCGCTGGGAGCGGAATCGCGAGAGGGCGATGTCATCGCAGCGTCTGGTAGAGACGATAGAGCAGCCGTGCCCGCGGCTCGATCGATGAGATGTAGAGCTGCTCGTAATGGGTATGCGCGCCCTTGCCGTCGACGCCGAGGCCGTCG
>Ga0210396_10004527_pt1 | contig 13594 bp, 8 predicted proteins | sample IncBWH17OmetaG_FD_155466 | JGI IMG/M metagenome (GOLD analysis project Ga0210396, IMG submission 155466) | Forest soil microbial communities from Barre Woods Harvard Forest LTER site, Petersham, Massachusetts, United States - Inc-BW-H-17-O ...
GATGGTCTTAACCACGTGGAACTGACGAACTACTTCGTTGTTAGCGTTACGGATGATGAAGGTGGGTTCGATCTCGCCGTCCGTGTTCTCGAAATATACGTTCTTGGCAAAATGGGTGCCGTTGAACTGCTGGTGGTAAACTACGTCCCCATTGTCATTCTTGATGATCAGGGAGAATTTTTCGCCAGTGGGGTTATCGAACTGAACCTGGAAAACTACGTGGTTGTCGTCGGTGCCAACGTATTTTACAGAAACTTGTCCATCATTGATGGCTTTGGTACCACCACCATTGGCCTTGCTTGCCAGGGGATTGCTAACGATCACCACGAGGGCGGTTGCTACTACTGCGATTGCTTTTACTACAGATTTCATCTTATTAGAATTTTATATTTTACGAAATTGTTAAAAAAAATTTTAGCTGGCAGGCGAGTCGTCGAGTAGGCAAGTCGTTGGGTGATATGGCAGGCTCGGGAGAAGAAGTATGGCGAGCGGATCGGGGAGATTCAGTGGAGGCGATTGCTCTTTTTCTGAATTGTTACACAAATTTAGTTCGCCGCAAGCCGCTGTACAAACACAGTTTGATCTGTTTTAATTATGCCAACCGAGTTAGTGGACTAATTAATGAATTGATTACTAAATTATTGGATGCCATTTTCACATTATATTCAACCGTTTTTGGCGTCTGAAGAATTTGCATTTATTTCTGTTCTATATGAAGAGAAACCTTATGGGGCGGTGGCCAGAGTGATGCGCTGCCCCCATTTTTCCAGCATAAAAGTAAGTTGTTCGAGGTCGACGGGTTTGCTCAGATAGTCGTTCATACCTTCCGCCAGGCATTCCTCGCGGTCCTGCCGGGTTACGTTTGCCGTGATGGCGACGATCACCGGTTGGGGGCCGTTACCCGTGCGTATCCGCCGGGTCGCTTCGAGGCCATCCATCTCCGGCATTTGCACGTCCATAAAGATCAGGTCGAAGGCTGCTTTTTTGAGGTGGTCGAGGACTTCTTTTCCGTTTGCGGCCACGCAGGGATCATAGCCCATTTTATTGAGGATGACGAGGGCCAGCTGTTGGTTGATAGGGTTATCCTCGGCCAGGAGCACGCGGAGCGGATATTTCTCGGCGAGGGGCGGGATGGTGGGGCTATTGGCGGGCATGGTCCGGACCTGGACGGGGCGGACCTGGATGGTCACGGTAAAGGTCGAGCCGGCGCCCGGCTTGCTTTCCACGGTGATGCGGCCGTTCATCAATTCCACCAGGCGTTGGGAGATGGAGAGGCCGAGGCCGATGCCACCGTATTTACGGGTCACGGAAGAGTCTACCTGGGCGAAAGGCTGGAAGAGGCGCTGGAGCTGGCCAGGGAAGATGCCGATGCCGGTGTCTTTGATCTCGAGGCCAAGTGTGACCTGGCCGCTGGAGGAGGCCGGCTGGGCGATGAAGGCGCGGATGCGGATCTCTCCCTGGCGGGTAAATTTGACGGCATTGCCGACGATATTGATGAGGACCTGGCGCAGACGCTGACCATCCGTGAAAACGCGGGCGGGGACGTCGTCATCGATCTGGGCGTGCAGGAGGATATCGGCGTTGAGCGAGCGGGCCATGAACATATCGAGCACGCCTTCCACGCAGGCGCGGACGTCGGTGGATTTCTCCTCCAGGGCCAGCTGGCCGGATTCGATAGCGGAAAAGTCGAAGATATTGTTCATCACCGTGAGCAGGCTTTCGCCGCAGCTGCGGACGGTATCGATATAGCCACGTTGTTCTTTATTGAGGGCGGTGGTATCCAGGAGAGAGGTCATGCCCATGATGCCGTTCATCGGCGTTCGGATCTCATGGCTCATATTGGTCAGGAAGAAGGATTTGGCCCGAAGGGCTTCTTCGGTCAGTCGTGCTTGTTGGTCCACCTGCAGCCTAAGCTGGGATGCGCGGTCTTTGAGACTGCGGATCGTGGTCAGGCTGAAGATCAAACAGGTAGCCACTGTTCCGATGATGATACCGGCGGCCAGGCCCCAAAGACTGGGATGACCGGGGTTTGCAAACAGGAACAGGTGTGCCAGTACTGTTATTCGAATGGGTAAGGACAGCATTTTGGCTTGGGTTTCAGAGCTTAACAAAATATTTCATAAAACCTCAGGGTCAAGAGGTTAACGGGAAGTGGGTAGTAATATTTTCGAGTCTTCACACTTTTTTAACATTGGTAAGTGTTTTTACTTATTGGCAGACCCGCCAATGGCAGAAAATTGACGGGAAGGGGTTAGGGTAATCGTCGCTGTAGCTATCCCGACCTGGCCATCGGGGGTAATTCCCTGGACGGTGATGAGATAAGTCCCCGGGAGGTCGGAGGAATAGAAGGAGACTTGTTTCCGGCCGTGATCGTCGATGGCTATATCGCCTGACCAAAAGAGTGTGGTACGGAGATCGGGAACACGGCTTTCTTGCTGGTCACGGGTTTCGTAGGTGGGCGAAAAGAATTCCCTATGCAGTTGTAATCCTTCGAAGTCCAGGACGTACGCATTGCCGTCGAGGGGAAAGCCCGATACATCATTGGTATAGGTTTGATAGCTGATGATACCGTCATAGATGGTTTCACCGAAGACATATCTCCTCGATACAATGTCGATCTTACGGACTTTGAGCGGATCGAAATGGATGATGTTGTTAACGTTGGAGATAGGTACGCCGTCCATCAGGATCAGCGGACTCGATTCAAAGAAGAGTTGGTTGGCCTGGTCGGCCTGGACATGGAATTCGAAGTCGCCTTTTTTGTTTCGAAGTCTTACTTCCTTGACGAATTCGCGCATGACTTCTTCCATGGTAGTATAGCGGGTATAGTCGTCGAGTGCATATGTCTTGTCGGGTTTACCGAAGAAGGCGGTGGTATCCGATGGTGCCGGCTGAGTGAATTTCTGGCGGAGGGTGGGCTGATAGGCATTTTGTGCCTGGGCGGCGATGCTATGCAATAGTAGCAGGTCGGCGGGTAGGGGATGGAGCGCGTAGGACAGGCGGGGCATTCCGCCGGAGTCGGCAAAGGGGCTCGTGATCTCGATGCGGCAGATGCTGTCGGTGCGGGAGTCGCCCGTCTGCACTACCAGTTCCTGGGTGCCGTAGATATTGCCGAGGTCCCACTGGATATTTCCGGTGACATCGCTGACCGATCTGGAGACATGGAACGGTTGACCTGGGGCGGATAGCCATGCCGCGATGCCGGGTATGGGTTGGCTGGTCCGGCGGTCGCCGATGTGACCGGTGACGATCAGGCCGCCGTATTCCGGGAGGTTGGAAGGTTGATCGGGTAAACCTGTCGAGAATCGGCGCCAGCCCTGGGTCATCAGGAGTAGGTTCGTCATTTCCCGGCGATTCGTACTGCCAGTGGAAAAATAGAAATCCGGGGATTCGACGCGGCCTTTGAGGCAGGACGTGAGTAACAGGTAGTCCCGGATATTCTCGCCGGTTACCGGTTGTATCCCGTCCTGAAGTACAACGGCCATGGACCCGTGGAGGGGGAGGCTGTCCGGCCCGGTGGTCGAAAGCTGGAGGGTGATTTTTTCCCGGGGGCCATAGGAAGCCTGGTCCGGCCTGATCGAGAGGTCAATCGTTGGTGGAGGGATAAACCAAAGGCGTTCGCAAACGGGGATCTTCCGGTCATTCAGGACGGTGAGACAGGAGATGCCGGCGGGCAGAGCGTCTTTGTCGATGAAGAAGCTGGTCGCGCCGGAGACGGGGGTCGCTTTCCAGGTGGTGGACCGGGTAGGCGTGTGGATGATCAGCCAGAGCGTGGAGTCGTGAAGGGTGGGGGATGACTGGACATCCAGCCGGAGCCGGTCGTCGAGATCTTCCAGGTGCATGGCGTAGCCGCCAGGCGTTGGCTGGGGCAGGTTGTACGTCAGCGTGGGTCCGTTCTCGAGTGTGAGCACCGCCTTGTATTGATCGTTTTGCTTTGGGGTATAGGTGAAATCGCCCATGCCAAATCGCAGGGTATGGAAGCGACTGATCGTATCGCCAGCCGCGTCGATGAGCAGGCCGGTACAAGCGCGGCTTTGGCCAGCGCTGTCAACGATACGAAAGGCCAGATGGTTGGATACTTCATCGACCAGGTTGCCGCCTTCCGGGAAGAACCCGACGTCGAATGCCGCGATGGAGATAGCTGATGCGGGTAGGATTGTCTTTGGGGAGGCAGCGGTCAGGTCATCGCGTAAGGGGTTGAGGATGGTGAGCGGTTTTTGAAACCAGGTTTGAGCGGGCCAATTTTTCATCCAGTTAGTGTAGGCGCGTAGCAGGTAGTGGCCGGAGCGGAGCGAAAAGGGCAGGTGGAAGGACCCTTCGCCGAGACCCGAGTCGAGGGCAATCCGGGATTGGAGGATCGGTTTTTCATCACCGGAAAGCAGCTCAATGAACGCGCTCTTACTTAGTGAAAGCGGTTTATGATTGGCGGCGTCGGCCACGTAAAGTTTGAACCAGAGTATCTCTCCGGCGAGATAGCATTCTTTATCCGTGTGGGCAAACAGTTGTTCTTCCGGTTGGCCGACGGCGGAAAAACTGGAGATCGCGACCAGAATGGAAAAGAAGAAGATTCGGTTCATACTTTTTCGTTTGTGTTTACCAAAAGGGAGGTTTTTGAGTGGTGCCCCCTTGTAGCCGGCAATCCAGGCAGGTCCGTTTGCTAATAACAAGACTGCTGGAGCTTGAATAATAATAAGGGCCATAAAGCGTATCCGGATAGTAGTAATACGTCAGGTCGTTGGGGTCTTGCGGGATCGTGATGGTATTGCATTCGGTGTGTGTCGTATCCCAATTCTGAACCTGAGAGTTGGCGATAAAGAGGCGGAGCTGTTTGGTGGAGCTGCCGCTGAGGAAGCCGATCACCGGTTGGTTGGGGTTGGTAATGCAGTGGAAGTTCCCGATGAGTTGAGATGGCTGGGGATCGAAAAGCGAGCCAAGGTTCTGGTTATTGTTTTCCAGGATCTGCCAAAATTGATAGGCGGCCGGGGTCAGGACATATTGGTTGGCATAGATGCTATAGCGGACGCTGAGTTTCTGGTCGCCGCGGGGGATGGTGGCAATGGGTGCCTGGCTGATGAGGTCCTGGCTCAGCTTAGTGGAGTTGCCGATGAGAATATCGGTGGAGCTATCGGAGCGCCAACATTGCCAGATCTCGTAATTCTGGTTCGAGTCGATGGCGAGGGCGATACGGCCATTGATCAGTTGCAGCTCGCTTTTGAGTTCGGATTCGTATTCCCATGTTTCGCTGAAGGTCCAGCGATAGTAGTGGCTGTTGTTGGCAGGGTCGTGGGTGTTGATGGCGACGTGTACGTTGCCGCTGCTGTCATCCTGCGACCAGGAGAGGCTGTCGATGTTGGGGCAGTCGAGTATGGAAACGGTATCGGAGAGGTATTGGTTGCCGTCCTGGGTGATGATCTTGAGCTGGTATTTTTCGGCGTGGCTGAGCGTGATAGCGGCGGAGGCGTAGGCCCCATTGCCTTTTTCGGTTATGGGCCAGGTATCTCCGGCGTTGCCGAGGATGGTCAGTGTGGCATGCAACTCGGGGGTATAGGCGGTCGAATCGTTGGCGAGATTTTGTGTACGCGAAAGCTGGAAGGTGCTGGCGCCGCCGGGATTGCCGTTTAGGAGCCCATCTATCACGAGGAAATTGGGGTTGTTCTTCACGGCAGGCGGATTGTACACCTGTTTGCAGCTGATGGCTGCGGATAGAAGGAGTAGTATGATCGGGCGGAGGTGCATAATTGTCAAAATCTGATGTTATAGGAAACGAAGGGAATAGCGGTGCCGAAGATCGAGAGTGAATATCCTTTGATGACGCCGTTCTCTTCGATGAAGTATACGGAGTACGGGTTTTTTCGACCGGTGATATTGTAGACGCCGAAGGACCAGGAGTTGTGAAAAAGCTGACGAATCCTGGCGTTGCCTTCCATGTTGAAGGAGATATCGGTACGGAAATAATCGGGGATGCGGTATTGGTTGCGTTCGGAGTAATAGACTCTTTGGGAATTACCGTAGTCGAAGGTAGCCGTAGGAATAGTGATGGGGCGGCCGGTGGTATAGATGCCTGTGATCGAGAGACTATACCGGTGAGAAAAACGGTAGTTGCCAAGGAGGTTGACGTTGTTGGGCCGGTCGAAGTCTGCCGGGTAGAACCGGCCGTTATTGACTGGTTGTCCGGCCAGCGGGTCGTCTGTTTGAAGCAGGGTGCGGGACCAGGTATAGCTCAGCCAGCCGTTGAGCTTGCCGGCGGGTTTTTTGATCAGCAGTTCCACGCCATAGGCCTTGCCCCTGGTATTGATCACGTCTGTTTCGATGTGCGTGTTGAGCAGCAGTACAGCGCCGCTTTTGTAGTCGAGGTAGTGTTGAATGGTCTTGTAATAGACTTCGAGCGAAGTCTCGATGGTATTGGACCGGAAGTTGTGATAGAGGCCGAGGCTGATCTGTTTGCCGAGTTGTGGTTGAAGGTGTGGGTCGCTGAGCTTCCAGACGTCGGCAGGGGATATGGCTGTTGTATTGGAGAGCAAATGAATATATTGGCGAGTGGTATTGAAGCTGACTTTTAGCGAACTGTTTTCGGAGAATGCATAGCGTAGGGAGGTCCTGTATTCCGGTGCGCCATAGGTTTTGATGTTTTGTCCCGCACGATAGTGGACGGTATCCAGGATAGTGGTTGTCTGCAAGGGTTCACCGGGCTCGTAGTTGTAGACGTCGTGGGGGCCCAGGTAGTTGTATAGTGAATAGCGCAGGCCGGCGTTGAGGGAGAGGCGGGGGGTAATGGTGAATTCGTCGCCGGCATAGAGGGCAGATTCCAGCGCTTGTTCTTTGGGTACTATAGCCGGGGTAACCAGGGATTCGCCGCCGCCGGGCGACATGCTGCCGGGCTGGAATTGGTATCGGATGGTGCTAAGCCCGAAATTCAGGGTATGCCGTGATCCTGCTTTATAGCTGAAGTCTGCGTGAAAAAAGGCCTGGTCGAGGGTATATTGGAACGAGTAGGCATCCGGAGGGTTCGATGTCGAGGACTGCGAATAAAAATAATGGTCCAGGCCGGTGGTAAAGACACCGGAAAATTCATTGCTAAAAAGGTGTTTCCATTTAATGTTGGCGTTGCGGTTACCGTATTTGTAGAGGGTATCGCTATTGAGGCGGAATTGATCGTTGCTGAGATATCCCGTGAGATAGAGACTATTCCTGGCGTTGATGGTATGGGCTATATGGAGGTCGAGGTCGCTGAAGGAAGCGCTGCTGTTATGGTATTCGTCGGGCAGGTTGCGTAGAACCCAGTTAGAATAAGTCGTCCGGCCGCTTACGATGAAGGTGGTTTTGTCTTTGACGATCGGGCCTTCCAGGGTGAGCTTGCTGGTAAGCGGGCCTATGCCGGCGCTTCCCGATAAGTTTTTGCTATTGCCATCCCGGGTGGTGACGTCGAGGATAGAGGAAAGGCGGCCGCCATATTTTTCGGGGATGGAGCTTTTGTATAGTTCCACGCCTTTGATGATGTCCGGGTTGAAGGCCGAGAAGAAACCGAAAAGGTGAGAAGGATTGTAAATGGTCGCGTCGTTGAACAGGACGAGGTTTTGGTCGGCGGAGCCGCCGCGGACGTTGAAGCCTGTGCTGGCTTCGCCTACGGACGTAACTCCCGGCAGGGTAAGTACGGCCCGGAGGACGTCCGTTTCCCCGAGCACGGCGGGCATTTGTTTGATCGTCCGGATGTTGATCCTTTCCACTCCCATCTGGAGTGCGCGGATATTGGAACGTTTTTCTGCGACCACGGTGGCGGCGATCAGGTTAGGGATGAATTCTTCCATTTCTATGTTGAGTTTGCCATCCGAGTGGAGGAGGATCAGCCGCCGGGTATTTTTCATCCCTGCGCTACTCACCAGGAGGGTATGCCGGCCGAGGGGTAGTTGGAGGGAGTAATAGCCGTATTGGTCCGTGACGGTGCCTATGGAGGGTTCTTCGAGATATACTGCTGCGCCGACCAGGGCTTCGCCGGTACGAATATCGCGTACGTAGCCCACCAGTGTAGCGTTACCTTTTTGCGTCCGCCCGGAAGGAGTACCGATCTCGAACAATTTATTTTCGAGAGAGGCCTGCAGGGTTTTTGATCGTTGGCGGCCCCCGGCATATTCAGCGACGGAATCGGCTGCGGTGCTGTCATGTGTTCTGACCGAGTATAAGGTGGTGCGGATGGCGTTTATGCGGGTGATATAGACATTGTTGTGCGTGTCGATACCGTAATGGAAGACCGTATTGTGGAATGCCTGGTCAAGGATCTCACTGAGGGGGGCGTGGCGTGCCCTGAGATTGATGACGAGTGTATCGACTTCGGCGGGATCGAAAAGGAAATGGTAGGGCGAGATGGACTCGATGCGTTGAACAAATTGCGGAAAGTAAAGATCGTTAAAATCGCCGTCGATCAGCGGCTGGTTTTGCGCTTGCAGGGAGGCGGCATAAAGGAGGAGGGCGAGGGCCAGAAAGCCTTTCATGGTCAGTAGTTGTTTTGGCTAAGGAATTCGGCTGTTCTGGCGAGTGTTTTCGCCGGATCTTTATGAAAGCTTAGGTTGTTCCGACGGAGGAAGGTCCGCGTCGCACCGGCGGCGGCCCCACAGGCATCGAGTAGTTTCTTATTGGTACGGATAGCAAAGAAACGGGTATTCCTCACCAGGTACCAGGTGTCGTATTGGAGATAGCTGGCCAGGTCTTCTTCGGCTTTGCCTTGGTTTTTGGCCATTTTAACATAGTGAGCGAGGGCCGTAACCTTTCCGTTGTAGAGCAGTTCATAAAATCCGGCGTCGGGGGCTTTCTGGGCATTACTATCCGGCTGGAGGAAAATAAAGTGATGGGACGCCATGGTAAAAGACGACAATTTTTCGGAAAGAAGCTGCAGGAGAACCGTATTGGATGGGTTGGGCATGATCACGACATCTTTGACCAGGTCGTAGGAGAGCTTAAGCCGGGGGTAAAAAATCCCGTCGTATTCGGCGGATGCGGTCTGGAGCGTATCGGAAAGGAAAAAGGGATGGCCTTTTGCATGGTGGTCATAGCCCAGATAAAGCGGGCCATTGTAAAGGCGGATCTCGGCGCAGGTGCTGTTGGTATAGGCCAGGACAGCATCGCTAACGGGGGGTGGAGATGGTTGTGCATTAGCCCGGTGGTATAGGGTTTGGTATAAAAGCAAAAGGGCACAAAGTCGAGGGGACAAGGCGATTTTCATTATGGCTGAGTATGTTCATTAAATATATGGCAATTTGCCTGATTTTTTAACATTTTGTTACGTTATTGATTGGTAAAGACAATGTTAGAGATAAGTTATAGGTGCATCCGTGGATAAACTTCGAACGGTTTTTGCTATCTCATATATGAAAACAAACTTGAAAACAAAAACACTCGAGATATGAAAAGGAAACTGTTAATCGTATTGTTCTCGCTTGGCCTGGCCTATGGCGCCAGTGCTCAGCGAGGGTTTGGACATGGAGGTGTGGCTGTAGGCGGCCACGGTTATTATGGGGGTGGCTGGGGTTATTCCCGGACCTATGTAGGGGTTGGGTTTGGGTTAGGTTATCCCTGGTGGGGCTGGGGATATGGATGGTATGGCCCCTGGTATGGGGGTTATCCCGGCTATTACTATGGTTATGGGGCAATGCCTAATCAGCTCGAGCTCCAGGTCCGGGATATTAATAATGACTATGACCAGCGGATCAAGGATGTCAGGCATGATAAGGCGCTGACCAGGAAGGAGCGCCGGGCTAAGATCGATCAGCTGAAGATCGACCGCGACAATGCGATCACCGATGCGCGTCATCAATATTTCTATAATTCTAAGAAGAATTATAAAAATGGTTCTTCGTCCAATGATGGGCCGGAATACCAGGAGCAGGGATCTACTTCGACCGGTTCGAAATAGTTACGGATACTTATACTTAGGCTTTGTTTATCTTTAGGGGGCCGCCGCAGGCGGCCCCCTTTTTTATGGATAAATTTGCCAATAAAGTCGTTTGGATCACCGGCGCGTCATCGGGGATCGGTGAGGAGCTGGCCTATGCGTTTTCCGCAGCCGGGGCGCGGTTGCTGCTTTCCAGCAGGCGTACGGAGGAGTTGGAGCGGGTCAAGAAGGCTTGCGCCCAGCCGGAGCAGGCGAGGGTCTTGCCGATGGACCTGCTGGATATTCCCAGTTTTGGGGTGAGGGCGGCAGAGGCTATTGGGGCCTTTGGGCAGGTGGATATCCTGATCCATAATGGCGGCATTGCGCAGCATTCGCTGGTGATAGAAACGGAATTAGACGTTCACCGGCGGGTGATGGAGCTGAACTATTTCAGCTATGCGGCGTTGACGAAGGCGATATTGCCGCATTTCGAGGAGCGGAAGTCGGGGCATTTTGTCGTGATGAGCAGTGTTATGGGGAAGATCGGTACGCCGATGCGCAGTGCGTATGCCGCCTCCAAGCATGCGTTGCATGGGTTCTTCGATTGTTTGCGGGCGGAGGTGGCGGCTTCCCATATTCAAGTGACGATCCTCACGCCGGGTTATATACAGACCAATATTTCGCAGCATGCGTTGACCAAGGATGGAACGGAGCTGGGTACCACCAGTGAGAATATCGCCAAGGGTTTTCCGGCGGACAAGGCGGCGGCGCAGATGTTGCGGGCGATCTCGCGGGGTGCTTTTGAAGCGTATATCGGGAAGGCTTCCGGGGGGGAGCGCCTGGCGTTGGTATTGAACCGGTGGGCGCCGGGGATGCTTATTCGCGAGATCCGGAAGCATCCGCCGAAGTGACGGACGACCCTGGAAGGGTCGTCGCGTCGCAGAGCGACGCAGACATGGGCCCCGCGGAGGCTGTCGAAGACGGCCGATGCCGAGCGGGGACTATTTGGAGGTGGCGATGGTGTTTAGAGCATAGAGAATTATATTCACGCCGAATTTGGTATTGTCTTCCGCCAGGAAGCGTTTGTTGCGGAAATCGTAATCCCATTCACAACCATAATCCTTATTGCTATAGAGTACGGCGATGCGGCCATCGATGGTGATGGCCTTGAGGTAGTCGTGGACGAGGTCGTCACCCCAGCCGTTGAGCTCGAAGGTGGTATTGGGCGGACCTTTCTCGAAATGAAAAAAGCTGTTGTAGATCGCATGGTCATTGGGGATCTTTTTTAATGCGCCGGGGCCGAAGAGGACGGCCATCTGATTCTCGAACGATCGCGCGAAGAGCCCGTCGATATCGTGATTGCAGTCGTCGGCGAAGACGAAGCCGCCGTTCTGGACATAACTACGGAAATTATTAGTTTCCTGCGCATTGAACTGCACGAGTTTGTGGCCGCTGATATAGGCGAAGGGATAATGAAAGATCTCGGGGCTATCCAGATCGAGGACCTTTTCCTGCAGGTTTACGGGGACGGTAGTGTATTCGATCAACGAGTTCAGCAGGTTGGAAGGCATCCGCTGATCCGTGTCCCAGTCGCCCGAATGGTAGCGGAACCGCATGAATGTAAACTTATCTCTTGTGGAAAGATTCACCGGTCATGTAATTTTTTTAAAGTTGGGTAATTATTCTTTAATTTCCTTGAACTATGCTTAAAAACTATTGGAAGACTGCCTGGCGGAGTCTGCTCCGGCATAAGGGGGCTACGCTGATCAAATTAGCGGGGCTTTCCATGGGCATGGCGTGTTGTATGCTAATCCTCGTGTACATCGACGATGAGTTAAGCTACAATACCTTCCATGCGCATTATGCGGACATCTACCGTGTTAACTTCGTCAAACAGGGCGAAGGCGAGACGCGGGTCATGGCGGGTACGCCGAATGCGGCGGGGCCGGCGATCGAACAGGATGTGCCGCAAGTGGCAGCGGTGGGGAGATTGTACAACCGGGGAGGCATCCTCGAAGTGAATGGAAGCGGCAGCGGGCCGGGACAGGCGCCCGGCGGTGGCCGGAAGCGGTTTCAGGAAGGCAATGTTTATTTCGCGGATAACGGGATATTCGACGTGTTCTCGGTGCGGTTTGTGGAAGGAGGGCCCGTGGATGCGTTGACGGCGCCGAATTCGGTGGTGATCACCAGGGAGCTGGCGCGAAAATATTTTGGCGGGGAGGATGTAGTGGGCCGGTCGATGCTTTATGAGAACACCACGCCTTTGCGGGTCTCGGCGGTGGTCGAAGCGTTGCCGGCGAATAGCGATCTCCGTTTTGATGCGTTGATCTCCTTCGAGACCTTGTATCGTGTAGAATCCAAGGGGGTGGCGGATTTCCTGCGGGACAACTGGCTTTACAATCCCGCCGAGACCTATGTCCGGTTGCGTCCGGGGACGACGGCAGCCGCGGTAGCTCCGGCCATCAGCGCATTGACGCGGAAATATGGCGATGAGCGGGTGCAGAAGGGCTATCATTTTGCGCTGCAACGGTTGTCGGAGATCCATCTGCATGCCTCCGGGGTGGAGGGCAATCCCAGCACCAATAGCATTACGTATATCTATATCTTTTCGGCGATCGCGTTGCTGATCCTGCTGATCGCGAACATCAACTTCATCAATCTGAGCAACGCGCAGGCCCTGACGCGGATCGCCGAGATCGGGGTCCGCAAGGTTTCGGGAGCGGATAGCCGTCAGCTGTTGGCGCAATTCCTGGGCGAGGGCCTATTCGTTTGCAGCATCGCCTTTGTTCTTGCGGGGATGTTGGCGGTGCCGGGGTTGGGGTTGCTCAACGCGGTTACGGGGAAGGAGCTGGCTGCGGGCGTTTTGTTACGCCGTGGGCTGGTGTTGTTGTTCCTGCTGCTTTTGTTGGGGAGCGGGTTGCTGGCGGGTATCTATCCGGCGGTATTCATCACGCGGATGCGGCTTACGTCGTTGCTTAAGGGCACACCGGGAGCGGGCGTGGCCAGCGGGAGGCGGGTGCGGCAGGGTTTGATCGTCACCCAATTTGCGATCGCCATTGCCCTGATCATCGGCGCGATGGTCATCCAGCGGCAGCTGGTCTATCTACGGAACAAGCCGTTGGGTTTCGACAAAGAGCAGCTGGTGGTATTGCCCTTGTTCGGCAAAAATCCGAGTGCGATCAGCAGCGGGGTCGATGGGCCTTTACGGGCGCGGATGAACGCTTTTGAGAACGATGTGCGCGCCAATGCTGCTGTTCGGGCCGTGACCCTGTCGTCGGCGTTGCCGGGCGATTTTTTTGTCGCAGGGCTGGTGATCCCGGAGGGGCATACAGAGCGGGACAATATTTTTATTCCCTGGGCGTCGGTGGACTATGATTTTGTCCCGACCATCGGGGCGCCGATACTCGCCGGGCGGGATTTTTCCAAGGCCGCGGGGACGGATCATCTGCAGGCCTTTATCATCAATGAATCGGCTGTCCGGACCTTTGGGTGGAAGGATGCGGCCGATGCCGTTGGGAAGGCGATCATCCGTGGAGGGGAGCAGGATGGGAAGAAGGGGCATGTCATCGGGGTCATCAAAGACTTCAACTTCGGCCGGCTGGACCGGCCGCAGCAGCCGATGATCATGGATGTGAATGTGCCGCGGTTCACGGAGTTCGCGATCCGTATCCGGCCGGGAGGAGTTCCGGAGACGATACGGGCGATCCGGCAGTTGTGGGACCATTATTTTCC
>Ga0210396_10004530_pt1 | contig 13592 bp, 8 predicted proteins | sample IncBWH17OmetaG_FD_155466 | JGI IMG/M metagenome (GOLD analysis project Ga0210396, IMG submission 155466) | Forest soil microbial communities from Barre Woods Harvard Forest LTER site, Petersham, Massachusetts, United States - Inc-BW-H-17-O ...
ACCGACTGGATTTGCAGCTAGCTTCGCTGCACGAGGACTTACACCTCCAAGTGAGTGCGCCCGGCAGGGCGCACCAATGAAAAAGAGACCCGCCATTTCAGACGGGTCTCTTCAGACCGGATACAAGTAATACTCGTCTTAAGCTGCGTGGCCCACGAGCGAATGCGGGTCCAGCACAAATTTCCTGGCGACGCCGGAGTCAAAATCCTTGTATCCTGTTGGCGCCTCCTTGAGGGAGATCACCGTAGCGTTTACGATCTTCGCGATCGGCAGGCGATCGTGCAGGATTGCCTGCATAAGCTGGCGGTTGTATTTCAGCACCGGTGTCTGGCCAGTGTAGAAGCGATGCGATTTCGCCCATCCGAGACCAAAACGCATCTTGAGATTACCGTGCTTCGCACCTTCATCTTTAGAACCGGGATCATCGGTCACGTAAAGACCGGGAATGCCAATTCCACCTGCAGCGCGAACGAGTGACATCAGCGAATTTAATACGGTCGCAGGAGCCTCCTCACCGTCCTTGCCATGAGCCCTTGCCTCAAAGCCAACTGCGTCAACCGCCGCGTCTACCTCTGGCTTGCCGACAACCGCCGCGATGAGATCTCCCAGATTGTCACTCTTCGTCAGGTCTATGGGCGTGAAGCCCACACTTGCCGCATGTTTAAGACGATCGGCATTCATATCACCTATCATCACGAGGGCGGCACCCAATATCTGGGCGGAGGCCGCAGCTGCGAGCCCCACTGGGCCAGCACCAGCTATGTAGACGATGGATCCAACGCCTACGCCGGCGTTGACTGCGCCGTGAAAGCCAGTGGGCAGGATGTCGGAAAGCATTGTCAGGTCCCTGATCTTCGCCATTGCTTGCGCTTTGTCGGGGAATTTGATCAGATTGAAATCCGCGTAAGGGACCATGACGTACTCGGCCTGTCCGCCGACCCACCCACCCATGTCGACATAACCGTAGGCTCCGCCGGCCCGACCTTGGTTGACGTTAAGGCAAACGCCGGTTTGCTGCTCCCGACAAGTCCGGCAGCGTCCGCAAGCCACATTGAAAGGCACCGTGACAAGATCGCCTACGCTCAGGTACTCGACATCTGAACCCGCCTCGATGATTTCGCCAGTGATCTCATGGCCGAGCACCAATCCGGCCAGGGCCGTTGTCCGTCCACGGACCATGTGCTGATCGGAGCCACAGATATTGGTAGCGACAACCTTGAGGATCACGCCATGATTAATCTTTTTACCGGCTGGATTCTGCATCTTGGGGAAATCAATGGACTGAACTTCGACCTTATTCGGTCCTAAAAAAACTACTCCGGAATTCTCCGCCATTGCGATTATCTCTACCTTCTTGCCCGCATTTCTTCCAGCCCGGTAATCCTATCTCCCACTTGAAGGAGATGTCTTTTCGAAACTCGCACAAAAGTTTTCGTTTCTTGTCTCTACAGCCACGTCCAGCAGGAATGTTGCGAAGATAGTTTCGCGATGTGATTAATATTGCCTGTGAATGAACAAGCCAGATGAGCTGCGAATCGATGAGGGCTCGAATCACGTGCGAATCGTGTACCGTCGTTCAAAGCGAAAATCAAAATCCGAAAACCGAATAAAAGGGATACATGTGGAGAGGTGATCGAAGAGAGTTTCTTCAAGGGTCTGGGCTCGTCCTTGGCGGTGCGGTGCTAGGGTCGCAGATGGATGCGCTTGCGAGGACAAGCGGGCTTTGGGGCGGCAACCCGAATCGGATGCTTCTGGTGAATAAGGGCTCATCCTCAGAAGCATTGTCATCGCTCTTCAACATCAACGTTCAAACTGCCATTGGCCTCGGCGACGAGACACCGGGAATTATCGACCAGTATGGTCAACTCGATTCGCGAAACGCAACTGTTTGCTTGAACATTGAGAAAGTTCCGCACACGTCGCCGGACCTTACGTGGTCTCAGTCTCTCGAAGACGGATATCTACCGATAGTTCAGACTGAAGTTCGATCAAGCCACGGAACTGTCACCTGGACTGCCTGTGCCACGAGCGGAGCCAATGTTGACGCAGACTGTCTGGAGATCACAAGAGCGGACCCTCGATTGACATTCAAGCTCTGGTTCCCTTTCTCAACCAAGATCGAAGTAAACGACGGAATCGTAACGAGCGGCAATCGAATTCTTGCGGTAATTCCGGCCGCTGGCAATATCAATCTATCGCAGGCAAAATACAACCTCCTGACTCCGGCAAGAGAATGCTGGTCGCTCAGCCGGCCACCGTGGTCGCCGGCGCCTCCCGCCGCCCCTCAACCGATTCCAATTCCAGGTCTTGATCCTGCGTTTTCCAGCGGCAGATCATCCTATCTCTTTCGTCCGTTGCGATACGGATTTCCAGTACAACCCGGCAAAACATATCACGTTGTCCTAGGTCTAGTGGCATCGAAGAACAGCGAATACAGTTTTAGCGTTTCACAACAGCTTGTGAAACTGTCCGCCGATGGCATGTCTGACACCGTCGATATGGCAAACCTGGTTTCCGGCAAACCGTTTCTGCGTGGCTTTGTAGTTAAGGCTTCCGGTAAGGAACTTCATGTCTCATCGGAAACCGATCCCTCCTCCACCTCTCCGTATCGCTACACACTCTTGAACGCGATCTGGATTTTCGACGACATCGTCGACCTGACTCAAGTCCAGGCTGGAACTTTGAGTGACAAGGCTCTCTTCTATGTTCGCTGTGGTGAGGAATCCATAGCGGATCGAGCATGCTCGGTCACTTTTGATGTTCAAGACGCTGAATTGTCCAAGCATAAGATCTACCTCCCGTACGACCTCAATATCAGCAGTCACGCTGCGGTCGCGGGCCTGCGCGCGGGTTCGCCGACGACAGCCGCAAAGCAAAGATGGGAACCCATTGTCCAAAGCGGCGCCCAATTCATTACAGGAGATAGCCGACTCGATAATCTTTACAGGACTTCTCTCATCAATATTTTTCTGCTCCGAACGAGGTATCCCGGTGCTGCCAACCAAGGCCAGGATCTTTTCGTTGTCAAACCAGGAGCGTCAATTTATGACGCATTTTGGTATCGGGACGCCGCCTACATTACTGCTGCGCTCGGAGTTGCTGGCCAGACCGAGGAAGCAGAGAAATCTCTGCGTCTCTTTTGGCAGCGTGGCCTTCGCGACAATTTCGGATCCTACGAACAGCAGGAATGTGGTATCTGGCAAGCTCCGATTGGCCAGTCAGATGGTCAGGGACAGGCCCTATGGGCGCTCGTCCACCATTTCCAGTTCTCAGGAAACCTGGAGTGGCTAAAGGCAGTCTACCCAGGCATTAGAAAGGGGGGAGACTGGATCCGAAATGTCACCGGGCAAATGAGGTATGTCACGGAGAACGGCGAGCGGCCAATCTATTATGGGCTGCTGCCGGCTGCCGAAGGGGAAGCGATCGGTCAAGGCTATATTTACTATCACGATTATTGGGCAGTAGCAGGACTTCGGATGGCGATGGAGGCTGCCAAAGCCATGAACGAAGGAGACGATCTCAAATGGATGACCGAGACATACGATACATTTTGCGCCAATCTCTACGCTTCAGTGAAGCTGGCATTCGAACGGGTCGGCGGCAATAAATATATTCCGGCGACTCCATTTCACTCGATCTCTCAGTTCGATATCTGGGGATCGATCGCGGCCCTTTACCCGACGCAATTTCTCGAACCAAACGATCCGATGATGTCACAGACTCTCGATCTTATGCGCCAGAATTGCCAGGAAGATGAGTACACCTACTTTAACAGGAAGAAAATCTGGACATATATAACGGTCGATTGGGCGATGTGCTACATGCTTCGCGACGATCTGGACATGTTCTTCCGATTGTTCGACGGATATGTGGCACATGCCTCTCCAACGAATGGCTGGACTGAGGAAATGTTTTTGGATACGAGGCAAGGAACAGGCGATATGCCGCACGGATGGGCGGCTGCGCAGTATGTCCACTTGCATCGGAACTCTCTGGTCTACGAAGACAAAGACGTCCTTCATCTCTGTTGGGGCGCAAGGGAAGCCTGGTTGGGCAATGGGGTCAAAGTTCATCGAGCTCCCACTAAATTTGGCGCCGTTGACTTCGAACTCAGTAGATCTGGAGAGACGCTCGTGCTTGACTATCGCCTTGTCCGCGGACCCCATCAGGAACTTTCTCGTCAGGTTCTACTGCATCTCCCTTCGTCCAGCCGGAAAGCCGTATCCGTCCGCATCAATGGCACCGTAATGACTTCTATGCCTGATCAGCACGTAATTCAGGTCGAATAGGAGGTTGTCGGGTGCCTGGCCCATTACCGATTGTGTCACTGCGAGTCCTGGGCCCGTGAAACCGATAATGGCCGTTTCTCTTTTCCTAGTGAACGGGGTGGCTGTTGATTCCGACATGTCTGGAGATTCGTTCTTCAGGAGATGATCCCGGCACAAACTGCCTCCGCAAACTTCTCGGACCGAAGCCCTTGATCCGTTTGAACTGACGGTTGAAATTCGAGTAGTTTCCAAAGCCAACTCGGAAGCCAATGTCCAGAATACTGTCGTCAGTATTGATAAGAAGTTGCGCAGCAGCGCCAACACGCAGTTCATTTAAATACGCCGTCATCGTGCGGCCGGTCGCTCGCTTAAAGAACCGGCACAATGAAGCCTGATCCATGTGAAAGCGCTTTGAGAGCTCTGCGAACTCTATCTCTTCTTCAAAACTCTCGTTTAGGTAGCGGCAGATTTCATCGATTCGATGCTGATCCGCGACGCGACAAATTGGCTTTACCTTCAAGGTCGAAAGCACCCTCGCGCCGCTTTCATCAGCGAGGTCCGTAAGGACCGATAGCAATGTGGCCAGTCGCTTAGCGGGCGATTGAAGCGGAAGTCTTGCAATGGACTTTGCGACTCTGCGGCCCGTCTCTGTATGGCCGAATGCAAGCCCATTTGACGAACGCCGCAAAAGATATGCGACAGAAGACATCTCTGCAAGGTCGAAAAATCGTTCCCCGAGAAAGTCCGGTCGAAATTGTACTACCACGGCGCGATGCGATTCGACACTGTTGACTTTCACAGGGCCGGAGCGCCAACTGTGTGGCACGTTCGGACCGAGCAGGACCAAATCGCCGGGGCCGTAATCGGCAATGCCGTCGCCGACCAACCGTTGACCACGGCTGTTGACGATCAGCGTCAGCTCGTATTCCGGGTGATAGTGCCAGTAGAAGGGGAATTCGGGAACGTTTCTTTCAAATGCAACGAACGAGGATGGCCCAGAAGCGATCTTCTCGAAATGCGGCTTCATGCGCCGATCGGCCCCGCGGACATTACCTGCCGTGATCTCAGGGACTACATTGTTACTGATCTCGTCGCCAGCCAGATCCTGCATTTCATGGAAATCGATGGATTGAACTTCGACCTTGTTCGGGTCGAGAAATGGTATTCCGGTATTCGCCATTCGATCATCTCCACTTTCTGGCGCCAAAAAAGTGTTCGTGGCCCATACCTGGGTTCGCAGCCCGGACGGGGGAGACTGCTTCACATTTGTAGTGGTTTTCGAGCGCAAGCCAATGCTACCCCTGCTTAAACGCGTTGTCTTTTCCAAAGGCGCACAAGAGTTCTCGTTTTTTGTCTTTGCGGGCCGAGTAACCGGCTTTGCCAGACGTTTTCCCGCCAAATGGGCATGTCATTGAGTCGCTTGTGTTTAATCGCGCATTTGATCATCTGATTCAAATCAGATTTCAAGCAATCCGGGTGCGACCCTGCAGGAAAATATGGTTTCAACCGCAGAGTTCAACGGCATTAGCAAGAAGGATTGTCATTTGGGCAAAATGATGTCAAACCCGTATCTATAGTTGTCAATCAACGAGAGGACATACTCTGCCTCAGAAAGCTAGTGTTGTCGATGATGATCGCAGATATGTCTTAGGCGGTAGCAATGAGCATCCCTTCCGCAGCCAGTATTTTTGACAAAGGTCAGGATTCCGCGCATTCGCAGCGAATTTCCTTAGACTCCTACAAAGGTTTTGCGGGCCTACCGCCCTTAGTGGGCTTGCACACAGTAGGTGAAGCCGCGACGACCGGATTGACGGTCGCCGAATCGGTAGCTCGCCTGAAACGCGTGCATTGGTCATTGAAGCGGCTCCACCAGATCTTCGTATCACGTATCACAAGTGAGCCGATCTACGAGCTCAAGATGGCTTTCAGCCTGCACGCATTTTACTGCTCTGAGCATGCCGGAGAATTTGCCTCCCGCGTCCGCGAAATGAGGCAGCCCCCGTACGGACTCGAAGTATCGCCGCACGCATGCCTCGATTTGTTTTTCGATGAGATATTGGCTGCGCCCAACACACCGGCCTTGCTCCTCGGATTGTACGAGCACGCGGTCCCTGTGCTTATCCGAGCTCTCGAGAATCTGATTGCCGATACGAATAAGCTCTTCGATCATCCGACGTTTCGGATCTGCCGCCTAACACTCGTGGAGATAAAAGACGTGCAACAGTATGGCACGAATGCAGTACGTTGCATTGTCAGCGAAGATGCGCGGACAGAACTTCGAGACTGGTTCGTCACACTCGAACACATGCTTGCAGCTGCAGGCGGTCTCGATGGCAAGAAGGAACCAACCGAAGATGCGGTTTCCAGGCAATTCTCGACGGTCCCATATAAATACGACCCAATTCCGAAACGCGACGATCGTTTCAAAGACCCCTACAATATGGGCGTGAATGCCGAGGCGATGCTCTTTGACGACAGCATTCCGCCTTTTCCAAAGATCATCATGTTGTACTTCAAGCGAATGCGCGAGATCGACGTCCCCGAGATGATGGCGAGCATACTGGCAGAGACGAGCGGCAAGCCCTGGGCATACTACCGTGACATGACCCGTCAGTTATGGGATGAAGCACGTCACGCGATGATGGGAGAGCTAGGGTTCGTTTCGATGGGAATCGACTGGTCGACAATTCCCTTCAATTTCACCTGGTCTCTTGGCCTGAATACCATGCTTACGGCAAAGGAGCGGCACGCAGTACTTTTTACCATTGAGCAGGGACTTATGCCGAAAAAGGCAGGCAAACAACACGAGTGGGAGGTAGCGATAGCTTCCGCGAATCCACTTACTGCAAAGATTCAGGACTATGACTGGGCGGACGAAGTTCTCCACGCCAGGATCGGTCGCGAGTGGATCGTCTCGGAGATAGGCTCACAGGCCGAGGCAACAGCTTACGGCGATCAAGCGTGGTCCAGAATCCTGGTGGATTGGAAGAAATGGAAAGAGGAGGGGCTCACAGAGCACCGCAACTGGTGGCCTGAAGTCTATGGTGCCGCCTGCCGGAACGAAGGAAGCGATCCTGATCCGCAGTTGCTTGCCTACGACACGACCTACGAGAAAGCACGGGCCGATCTGAAAGAAGTTGCTTCCTGATCCGTAGTTCCTTATAGCGCAGCAATTGGACAAGAGCGCACGAACGAGCGTTCCTACAGGAAGCCTATTAACCCGTATGTCGGCTTGGTTTAAGTCGCGAGTGGCGCGAAGGCTCTATGCAAATGGCATTATCGGTTCCACTCGAGTCCAAACTACAACCAGAACAACGTGGCCGCGTGACACCGACGCTGGTTATTAGCGCACTCGTTGCCGCGCTGGGAGGCCTGCTGTTTGGCTTTGACACTGCGGTCATTGCAGGTACGACCCATTCCCTCACTGTGGTTTTTTCGCTGACTGCTGCAACTCTTGGGATCACTGTGTCCAGCGCTCTTTGGGGCACAGTCATAGGCGCGCTACTCGGCGGCTACTTCGGCGAGAGGTTCGGACGCCGCGACAGTCTTCGTGTAATGGCAGTCTTGTACCTGATTTCTGCCATCGGCTGCGCGTTGGCCGGAAATTGGTACTTTCTTCTCGTCGCGCGGATCATCGGCGGCCTGGGAATCGGAGGCTCGTCCGTGCTCGGCCCCATGTACATTGCCGAGATTTCTCCTGCGCGACTGCGAGGCAGGATGGTCGGATTCTTTCAATTCAATGTAGTTGTTGGCATTCTGCTCGCATATCTCTCGAACTACCTCGTATCCCTGCAGCATCTCGGCAGCAAAGAATGGCGTTGGCAGCTGGCAGCCCCGGCGCTTCCATCCGCCATATTCTTATTGTTGCTTTTCGCCATTCCGCGCAGCCCTCGCTGGCTCGTGAAAAAGAAGCGAATCGACGATGCGCGCAATGTGCTTGCCAGGGTTGGTGAAATCGATCCGGATGCGGCACTTGGTCAGATAATCGAGTCAGTCGAGCTCGAAAAGCGCCTCTCTGGAGAGAAGTTGTTCTCTCGGAGCCATCGCCTTCCGATCTTTCTTGCTCTGACGATCGGGATTTTCTGTCAGCTTTCGGGCATCAACGCGGTTCTGTACTACCTCAACGACATCTTTGCGGCGGCCGGCGCGAGTGCGAACTCAGGAGGTATTCAGACCATCGCAGTCGGGGCAACAAATCTGGTCTTCACCACCCTGGCAATGCTCGTAATCGACAAAGCCGGTCGCAGGGTCCTGCTGCTGATTGGTTCGGTCGGGATGGCAGCAACACTACTGGGCATCGCCGCGATATTCCAGACACAGGTGCACCGTGGACTCCTGGTTTGGCTGCTGATCAGTTATTGCGCCTCATTTTCTTTCTCGTTGGGCGCCGTCGTCTGGGTATACATGAGCGAAGTATTCCCGAACGGCGTTCGCGCCAAAGGTCAAACTCTTGGCAGCCTCGCACATTGGATGATGACCGCAACTATCGCCATGGCATTTCCAATGCTTGCGGCACGATCCAACGCGTATCCGTTCATCTTTTTCGCGGCGATGATGATCCTGCAGTTCTTTGTCGTGCTGTTCATCTATCCAGAGACCAAGAACGTTTCTCTCGAAGAAATGCAGCTAAAGATGTCGACTACCTCCTAACCGCCTTCTGCCGACATCATCTGAAAAAACGCCTCAACAGTTCAAGTTCTATCGAAGCGTCCAGTTCATTGTGATCGCACATAGGCAGCGTCGTCATCGTTCGCTGGATTCGCTGCAAATTACGTACACAATGTGGTCAACTGTCAAAGAGACAGCTGCATTTCACAAGTGTTAGCGTTCTACTTCACCGGATAGCGAATGAATCGTAGAGACACACTCAAGCTACTGCTTGCAGCTTCGGCGAGCACGATCCTCTCGCCACCTTTTGCGGCGGCATCCTCCGTTCCTCCAACAACTCTCGAGAAGATTCCAGGTCACATCGAAAGCGATTCCGCGAAGTACACCGCCGGCCCAGTCTTCGGATGGCTGACCTTAGGCGAAGTGAAACCAGCCGGTTGGATCAAGGAGCAAATGCTACGAGACCTCAGCGGAGGTTTCGCGGGACACCTGGGAGATCTTTGCCACGAAGCGTCTTCTGACATCTTCGTCAGTAATCGCAACAGCGTTGCTTCAGCGAATGACGCAAATGTTTACAAGAACAGTTGGTGGAACGGAGAGACGGAAGGCAATTGGAGAGCAGGGTTCATCATGATGGCTTATCTGACGGAAGATAAGCAGACAATGCAACAGGCCGATGAATACGTCCGCCACATCCTCTCATCGCAGGGGGAGGATGGTTATCTCGGAGTTTTCGCTTCAGACCTCCGCTTCTCAAAACCAGGTGAGTTGTGGACGCAGGCCTGCCTGATGCGTGGGCTGCTTGATTATTCCGAGTTAACCGGAAACCAGGAAGTAAGAAAGGCCGTGATACGAGCCACGGATCTGACCATCTCTGAATACAGCCAGCGTAAGACTCCCGTGCCATTCGATTACACGATTTCCGGGCAGGGATTGAGCCACGACTTGATGATTTCGGATGTGATGGAGAGACTGTTTGATCTGACCGGGGATCCGAAGTATCACGATTTCACCGTAAGCCTCTATCAGAACATGAGCCGTAACGTCCCGACAGCTGATACGAGCATTGCCGCTCTTCTAAACGTGGATTCCGGCTTTACCAACCACGGCGCGAACACCTTTGAAGCAATAAGGGTTCCTCTCTGGCTCTGGACGGCGACCGGACGAGACGACTTCGGGCGTGCTTCCCGCAATGCTCTTGATAAATTAAGTCGGTATACCGAACCCAGCGGTTCAGATGTGAGCGGAGAAGATATCTCGAACCTGAAGCCGGACCCTACATCTACGGAGTATGAATACTGCGGCACAAAAGAAATGCAGTTTACGCTGGAGTCGGCTTTGCAGAAGACCGGCATAGCACCTCTCGGAGACAAGATTGAGCTGATATGGTTCAACGCAGCACAGGGCTCTCGATTGCCGGATGGGCGTGCAGTCACCTATCTCACTTCCGACAACCGGCTCCGTTGCGACGGCATGTCGCCCGACGGCACAAGGCCTCAGATCAGAAACAAGTTCTCCCCCACCCACGCCGACGTAGCGGTGTGCTGCAACCCAAACGCTACGAACGTAGCACCTCTCTATGTTCGCGGCATGTGGATGCGGCACACCGGCGGCGGCCTCGCCGCACTGCTCTACGGACCTTGTGTTGTGTCCACTACCGTCAACAATGTTCCCGTGCGCATTGAGGAAAGAACGAACTACCCGTTTGATAACACCACTGATCTCGAAATCGAGGTAGAGGGCGAGGTAGAGTTCCCTCTTTATCTGCGTGACCCGGCCTGGTCCCGCGGAACAACCGTGAAATGCGATGGCGCCGCGATTACCCGAGCAGGGTCCTATTGGATGGTCAGAAAACAATGGCGGCGCGGAGATAAGGTGCACATCATCTTTGCGCCGACCATCGAGGAGGTCGTTGCTGTTAATGGAGAAATCGCTCTTCGATATGGAGCTCTTATATTCGCGCAGTCGATCGGCGCTCAAAAAATCACTCTAAAAACCTATGCGCTCCCTGGCTTTGAAGACTCCTACTATAAGCCGCTAACAACGAATCACGAAGCTTTGGTTCTCCCCTCGTCATTGCGCAGGCAGTCCTTCGGATTCAAGCCGATTCCAATGGGCGACGCCGTGAATCCGTTGCGTCCATTTGATGCAGCGGTCATTACCTTGCAGGGAACCATGACGAGACAGGCAGATGGAACACAAGTGCGAGCCACTCTAGTTCCTTTGGGAAATGCCGCTATTTTGCGCCGAACTACCTTTACGGTTGGATAGCTTCTTCTCTGAAGCGACCAATATAAGGAGTATCGTTGACAACCTTGAATCGACGCAAGTTCGTTCACCTTTCTACTGGGGCTATGCTCACCGCCGCATCGCGCAAGCTCTTCGGCAACACCCAGGCACCTTCAATTTCCAGTCAGGCCGGAGAAGTGCGCGTCCAGGGCGGGAACTACACGTGGGAATATACACAAGCTGAGGACACGTTTCGCCTTCGCGACTCACGGAAGCGGCTCATCGTGAGCGGGAAACTTCAGCCAGCGGTGATTGTGGCTCCGATTCAGTATGCCTCGCAAAGACAATGCACTGCTGGCAAGGTGAGCGGCTGTCACGCGGAACAGGATCGTGTGATCGTTGAATACGAAAAGGTCAACGGCACGGCCACGGTGTCAGTCACCTGGCGTTTCGACGAGCACGGTATCTGGCTCGATCCGGTAACCTATGACACTCCGACACCAGAGGATGTGGTGAGCTTCCACTACTTCAGCGAAGTAAAGGGGACGAGCAGCCCGCCGTCGCTCCATTCTACTTATTTGGTGGTCCCGGGAATCAGCGAAGGATCTGGGGTCAGTCCGATCATTCGCGATTACACGCATCTCAACGAGAATGTTTGGCTAGGTCGCGGGAGCTTCATTCCAGGCCTCAATCAACAATGGGGCCTTCCGCTGCACTACTTTTGCGGGTTCAGCATAGACTCCTCTTCCGGCCTAAAAAATATGTTTACCGAAGGCAGATCGGAGGCATTCACCTGCGGATTAGCGGATCTACCTTCCGGAGACCTATTCCTGAATCTGTATCAAGGAAACTGCAGTCCGTGGATCGATTATCGAAGCGATTTATGGAAACATGTTCGTGGTCCCCGGAAATTATCGCTGGGCGCCACCTTGCTGTGGTCAGTAGCTCCTGACTATTACGAAGCTATCGCCTGCTATTATCGCAGCCTACTTCAGGCTGGAATCATTCATATTCACCAGAACTCTCCACGAAAGACAGCCATCGCCCTCACGCCAGAGTTCTGCACCTGGGGTTCGCAGGTTGACGAGAATAAATATCAAGACCACCTGGACGAGGCCTTCCTTAACCAGCCTTATAGAGCTCTTAAGGCGTCTGGCCTGAAGGCGGCCCTCTTTTCGATCGATGACAAGTGGGAAGGAGCTTACGGCAATCTGGAACACTCCGCGACCAGGCTCCCTCACTTTGAGCAATTTCTCGACCAGTTACGGGCGGACGGTTACCGGGTTGGGATGTGGGCAGCACTCATGCGCTGCGAACGCCCGACCGACATTGGCTTGACCGAAGACAATATGCTGAAGCGTCCGGACGGGACTCCGTACCTGGCGAACAATTCCGGTACTTCCCACTACTACATCATCGATTTCACCCAGCCCGCTGTGGCGAAGGTCTTAAGTGATCTCGTGCGAAAGTTTATCCGCAGATACAAGCCAGACTTATTCAAGTTCGACTTTGGTTATGAACTGCCCGCCGCGGACGTCGCAGCTCCACAGGACAAGAAGTGGACCGGAGAGCGGCTGATGTGGAAAGGCCTTGATATTGTCATCAAGGCGATGCGGGAGGAAAACCCGGACCTGGTGGTTATGTATTACCAGCTGTCCCCACTCTTCCTCGATTACTTTGACCTTCACAGCACAGACGATTTGTTCCTGGCTTCCGGAGAATACGATCTCGAGGCCAATCGGCGCATCTACTTCAGCAGCCTCCTTGGACCTTTGGGAATTCCCACATACGGCTCATCTGGATACGACTGGGCCAGCGCGCCGCATATCTGGTTTGATTCGGCCGCAGTTGGAACGATCGGCTCGCTGAATGACTTCCAGGCAGATGAGCAAGGAGAAGCGAACACGCCGGAACTCGTCGCGAAATACAACGGTATCGCGAAGGCATTGCGGTCTACCAACATCTTCAAAGTCGTTCCGCTCGGAACGATTTCGGAAGCGCCAACCTTCGGGGCTCACGCTCGCTCGTGGGCAAGAATCGAAGATGGGCAACTTGTTGTTCTAGCCTTTCGCCCTTCGATCCCAGGTGAAGAGAACCTGCTTGCATCAGAGTCCAGTGACCCGCTTTTCAAGGATATGGTTAATTCACGCGTACCGGTGGTGGTGGCCTCGTGTGGAGCCGACAGCATAACTCGCGACGCAGAATTGACCGTTGTGCCTTATGGCGAGGACAAGATCACAATTCGCCGCGAGACGGGCGAGCACGCCAAGGCGATAAGTCACTATTTCGGAGGTACAGTCACTCAAGAGGAGGCGCCTATCCTGGATGGTCAGCTGAAGATCAACGCTGTTGTGCGCAACACCGCTGGGCAACCTCTGGAGTGGATTGAGGTCCAAATCTCTTAGCGAGCAGATTATGCAGGACACCAAAGCCTCCAACAATATGCTTTACGTCATCTTTTTGGCTGCGACAGCGGCGCTGGGTGGG
>Ga0210396_10004532_pt1 | contig 13586 bp, 19 predicted proteins | sample IncBWH17OmetaG_FD_155466 | JGI IMG/M metagenome (GOLD analysis project Ga0210396, IMG submission 155466) | Forest soil microbial communities from Barre Woods Harvard Forest LTER site, Petersham, Massachusetts, United States - Inc-BW-H-17-O ...
CGGCCAGAACGACACTTCCGGCGAGATCTTCACGCTCGCCGACGCCGCCACGGTCGAGTCGTATGCCGCGCAGCGGGGTATCGCGTTGGTGTCGTTCTGGGCCGAGGGCCGGGACAACGGCGGCTGCCCGAACGCGGGCTACGCGTCCTCCACCTGCAGCGGAATCAGCCAGTCCAACGGCGCCTTCACGCAGGCGTTCCAGCCCTTCACCACGGGCGGCGGCGGGGGCGGCGGCTCACCGACCCCGACTCCGACCCCCACGCCAACGCCAACGCCAACCGGTTCGTGCGCGGCCGCCTGGGTCAATAACGTCGCGTACGTCTCGGGCAACGAGGTCTCCTACAACGGCGCCAACTGGATCGCCAACCAGTGGAACTACGACGAGGTCCCTGGAGGCGCGTCCGGCGCTTGGAACAACGACGGGGCCTGCTGACGGAGTGGAACCTGCCTTAACCAGAGCCTCTTGCCCCCGGTCGCCCGCGCGGCGACCGGGGGCAACGGGGTCGGCGCGGATTCCCGGTCAGCCTAGGAAGCCGCTCCCGGAGCCCTAAGTCGTCGCAGGAATGCGGAGGGGCGAGAACATCGCCTCGGAGTTCATATACGACACTGTCATCAGGCCCGCCGCCGGATTTATAGATGCCGATGAATATGAAGAGGTCGAGGCGAACGTAGCGGAATCCAGTATGGCCGCGTGGATGAGGCTTGTCTTAGCTGGCCCGCAGGCGGCTCCGAGAGCGGTTCGTTCTCACAGCTGCCCCTCCAGCCCGCGCACGGTCGCGGTGCAGGCGGTGGCGGGCTGGTTGCCGGTGAGTTCGCAGATCCCCGCGGTCAGGTAGTTGGCCGAGCCGTCCACGCCCTGCGCGATCGCGCTCGCGGGATCGCGCAGGGCGGCCGCCACCTGCGCCCACGTCTGGCCGGCCAGATCCTGCGGTCCGTACGGCGGGAGGTTGGCGATCTCGACGTCCCTCTTGCCGATGTCGATGAACGGGATCGAGTTGCCTTCTCCGGTGCCCGGGTCGTAATTGTCGAGCAGCGCCTGTTCGGCCGCGGTCGGCACTTGCAGGGTGACGTAAGAGACGTTCTGCGCGGCGGAGTTGCCCACGCGTTCGTTGGTGGTCTCCTCAACCGGGACGAACGACACGTAGTTGCTGCGGTATGACGAGCCATAGAACGTGAAGGTGGGAGTGTCGGCGTATTCGTCGGTGGTTGACGAATGGTTGGTGCTGAGCCCGGAAAAGGCGCCGAACCGGCTCAGCGCGACGATCATCGGCCAGCGTTCGGCGGCGCAGAAGGGACAGAAGTTGGCGCCGACGTACAGCACCTCCGGCTTGCCGCCGGACGCGAGCGGCGGCCCGCTCACGTTCGTCAGTGAGCCGCCGCTTCCGAAGTCGCCGGTGGTCAGGCTGCCAGCCCCGACCCCGTCCAGGGTGCTCGAAGGCACCGAGGTGACCTCGGCGACGAGGGTGCGCAACGCGGCACCGGTGGGACCCTCGCTGGCTGTCGGCGCCGTGCCCGGGCCTGAGCCCACTTTCACGAGGACGAGCGCCACCACGACCGCGGCGACGGCAACGATGCTGCCCGCCGCGAGGAGGATCCGGTTACGGACCCGTCGGCGCCCGGCGGCGGCGCGCTGCGCCGCGATTTTCTGCTGGCGCGTAGGGTCCTGCTTCATTCTGCTAGACCTGCCCATCGTGGCACCCGCCCCGCCCTCATGATCTACGTACATTGTTAGTACGTAGCAGCATAGTAGATACCTACGGAGTTGGATAGTAGGTAGTCGGCACATGGACTACGACAGCGCGGGCCCGGCGGAAATCGCCGCCGATATCGCGAGCCTCATCGGCCGCGACGTGTCCGGGGCCAGTCCGGTATTCTCGCCGGATGCCTGAAGACACGCGGGTTGGCCCGCCGAACTTCGCGCCCGAGCGTGACATGCTCCGGGCTTTCCTCGACTATCAGCGGGCGACGCTGGCGATGAAGTGCGACGGGCTCACCACCGATGAGCTGCGCGAGCGGTCGATGCCTCCGTCTACCTTGTCCCTGCTCGCTCTGGTCCGCCACATGGCCGAGGTCGAGCGGACCTGGTTCCGCCGGACGTTCGAAGACCACGACGCCCCCATGCTCTGGTCCGACGAGGTCGACTTCCAGGCGGCCTTCGATACCAGCGTCTCGACCGCGGAGCAGGCCTTCGCGGCCTGGGAATCCGAAGTTGAGCACTCCCGCCGGGTGGCCGGCTACCAGCCTAGGTGGGACGAGGAAGTCTCGCTGCGCATGGTCATGATCCACGTCCTGCTCGAGTACGGCCGCCACAACGGCCACGCGGACCTCCTGCGCGAGGCCATCGACGGAACCGTAGGCGCCTAAGCCACCCGGCTCAGACGCCGTAGCCGGTGGGTGTGGTGGTGTAGGTGCGCCCAGAGGGCGCCGTCCATCGCATGACGCCTTGGCTGATTGTTCGAGTTTCCAGCCGGGAACTTGCTTCACGCGATGATGGTGACGGCACAACGGATTGCGGCTGCACGCGCAGATACGTCCCTGGACTGCGGCGATACCACGGCGTTTCCTCTGGGTCAGGGCTGGTCTGGTCCCGAGCGGCCGGTCTGGACGTTGGCCGATGCACGAAGCCGTTTCGGCGGGCTTGTGCCCGGGATCACGTCTTTATCGAGGTATTTCTTGAGGAGTTGTTTCAGTTCCGCGCCGTTGATCAGCGTGATGCGATTGCGGTTGGCGAACTGCTCGCTGGCCCGGCCGAACCACGATGTGGTGACCAGTACGCCGGTTGTGGCGTTGTGGTCGGCCATTACGCCGGTCAGGGCATGCACGGACTCAAGTCCGACCAGGCCGGTCCATCTCTTGGCCTGTATCAGGCATACGCCACCGAAAAACAGGTGCTTGCTGGTCGCGACCGCATCGACGCCGCCATCCTTGGACGGGATCGTGGTCCATGCTTCGGCACCCATTGCCACGAACAGCTGCTTCACCAGGTGCTCGAACTCGGTGGGTGTGAGGTTGAGCAGGTTTGGCCGGGAATCGAGGCCGGCTATCACGTCCATGTCGTCGGTGAAGCGGAACCGCTTGAGATCGAACGCGATAAATGGCTCGACGGCCTCCAGGTCGTAAGGGTTGGGCGAGACCAATGCGTTCAGCTGGGTCAGGCACGCAGCCAGCTCGACGGCGGCCAGCACCAGGTCCTCGAACACCGCGCGTTCGGCAGATACGCTCAGAAGGTGCGGGCGAGCCGACTTGCCCGTCGCGCGGTCGGTGGTGCTGAGCCGCCCGTTGAACACCACCGCCTCGACCACCTCAGAGGGCGTGGCGGTGAAGATCTCGTGTAATGTTCGCAGCGCTACGCAGGCGATCAGCCGCTTGTAACGCTGCCTCGTCTCGTTCTGTGGTCGCGGCAGCGGATCAATCGCGTCACGGGCCTTGACGTAGCGGTAGCCGCGCATGACCGGCACGACCTCCTGCGGCGGCAACTCGAACTCAACGACGACATCCCGGTTCTCCGGCCGGTAGGCGACCTGGTATCTGCGCGGGAAACCGCGAGGATAGCGGGTTGGCAAGTGCTCGCTGGCGAGCCGCCTCGGCCTGCGCATGAGCCTTCACGGCGACATCGAAGCGGACCTGTGCCTCAGCGACCTCACGGGCGTGACGCGAGTTGCCTCCGAAGATGCGGGCCAGCCCTTTCGGATCCGCAGGAGCGAAGTCGGCCCAGTCAGGCGGAGGATTCCCGGCGGCCAGGGCGCCAGGCTCGAAACGCGGCGGCGCTGAGGGGCCCGTAAGACCGGAGAAGCTGACTGGACGCAGTGGCAGCGCGCTGGCTAGCACCTCATCCAGGTCCCTGACCTGCTGCTCGACCGTCGCGGATTTCGCTTCGGCCACGCCTTGCTGGGCCAGAAGATGTGCTTCCTTAGCTGCCTTCTCTCGCTCCCTAGCCAGCCTTGCCTGTTCTTTCGCCTGGCGTTCGGCCTCGCGCCGCTGCGCCGCCATGCGGCGCTCCCACTCCCGAGCGACCTCCGCCACCGGGCACAGCCGTCACCCTCCGTTCCCAGATGAGGACGATGACATGCACGACGATAACCGCGCTCCATGATCAAAAAAAGAGACTCGTATTCGTTTCCTCGCTGAATGTGCTCGCTGGCTGCATGATCGCGATTTATGACCTTGGCTGACCCGCGGCCGGTATTAGGCCCCATGTCGCCGAGCAGTTCGCAGACCTGAAGGAGCTCCGGGGGCTGCGTCTTTTGCCATGACCGACGCACGCCAGCGCGCACCGGGCCGTAATGTCGGTGGCGGCTGCTGTGATTCCCGTATGGCTAAGCGTGACGGCAAGAGCCGACGGCCTGCCGGGCGGCACCTATCCGCCGTGCGACAGCCGGAGCGGGTCGACGACATCGACATAAGGAATCGTTATAATGAGCAGGTGCGCTGGGAGATCCTGCTCCTTGAGCCGGTTAGCGACTGGTTCCTGGCCCTGTGCAAGGACGCCCCGCTCACGGCGGACATGGTCGAGGAGGCCCTGGATGAGCTGGCCCTGTGCGGTCCGCAGCTCGGCAGGCCGCTGGTTGACCGCATTCACGGCAGCAAGATTCATAACCTAAAAGAGCTCCGTCCCCGGGTTCCTGGCGGCGCCGAGGTGCGCCTGCTCTTCGTATTCGACGCGGAGCGGGAGGCGATCGTGCTGGTTGCCGGGGACAAGGCCGGGCGCTGGCGCACCTGGTACGCCGAGGCGATCCCGCTCGCGGAGGAGCGGTACGCGGCTTACCAGCGAGAAGCCGAGGAGGAGGAGGAAGAAGAATGAAAGCCGTCCGCTGGGAGGACACCAAGCGGCAGGTCCGGGAGCTGAACCCGGACTGGGATACTCCGGAGCGGGTTGCGTCACGCGAGCGGAGCCGTGCGGTGATGCGCGCTGAGCAGCGCGGCTATCAGCTCGCGCAGCTGCGGAAGAACACCGGGCTGACCCAGGCTCAGGTCGCGGCCGTAATGGGCGTATCGCAGGCACGGGTGTCGCAGATCGAGCACGGCAAGGTGACCGAGGTGGATGCTATCCGCAGCTACGTCGAAGCCCTCGGCGGGACGGTCGACGTCGTAGCCCGGGTGGGCGACTGGACAGTCAGGGTCGCCTGAGCGCTGAACCTAAAGTGTGTCGTTATCGCTGACACGGTGGACGGTTGCATTCGCAAATATAGCCGTTGAGCTGGGAAAACAACTTGTGTGCGTTCTTCCTCGGGACTTGCCGCGTGCTGGAGGGCCGTAACGAGTGACGGCTCGTGGCGTGCCTGCTGCTCGTGGCATGCGGAACGGGGATAATTGTCCGTATGGAGGCTGGAAGTCTGCCCCCGCGCTGGGGTGCGTACGCGCGCCGTCTGCCGTCGTCTCTGGAAGACCTGAGGGGGCCTGCAGCGGGCAAGGTCGAGTTGCCGCTGCACGTGGCCTGGTCGGGACGCCGGGTGTACGACGTGAGCCAGGAGGATCAGCGCCTAGTCTTGTATGCGCTGCTTCTTGCGGAGGCACAGCGGGAGGATCTTGAGCGGTTCGTGCACCGCGAGTCATTGGTCAGCATGTGGCCCCGGCTGCGGCGGCTGTTGGGTCCGCACGCCCGGCGGGAGTGGGAGCGGCAGCTCATCGCGCCGACTTCTCGGTGAGCCTGGACGGGCTGCCTGCCGCTCACCTGCGGGTGCTGCTGGATGGCTTGGCCTGTCTTCGAACGGTATGGCTTGCTGCTGGCCGGAGGGTACGCGTTCCGAGCGCATGAGATCCTGCACCGTCCCTCCCAGGACTTGGACTTCGCCACCAGAGACGACACCCCGCTGCCGGAGATCGCCGCGCATGTCCAGCTTGCGTTCCAGCGTGCGGGTTATGGCGTGCGGCTTGCCGAAGCGGCCAGCCCGAGGTATGCGCGCCTAGTCCTGCGATTGCCCGGCTCCGGTGAGGAACTGCAGATGGACCTGCTCAAGGAGGCGCTGGAGCCCAGGTGGGTAACGGTTCAGATAACACCTGCGGCAAGCGTGCGGGCGGTGTCGCTTGACGACACCGTCGGCCTGAAGGCGCGCGCCTGGCACGACCGGTTCGTGATCCGCGACATCATCGATCTCCATGCCGTCGCCGGCACCTTCTCATATGCCGACCTTGAGAACCTTGCCCGCCGTCATGATCCGGACCTCGACCTGGAGGCAATCCAGGATCATCTCGCTGGAGTCAGCGTCTTCGCCGACGAAGACTTCGCCGAATACGGGCTTGATCGGCATCGGATCGCGGACTTGCGCAACTGGGTCACGGGCTGGTATGACGACCTCGCCCTCCGTCTCGCCGCTGACCTTACCGACGATGAAGCTCCAGATGACCTCTGACCAGTGCATGCGACCTGAAGCCACCCCTTGTCCAGGAGCCGGGTAACAACGTGTGTGGTTATCACTTGCACTGCGGGCTGTCGTCATACACACATCAGATCCGCGGTGCCTTGCTCGTGGTCGACTCTAGTGCTGCATCGAGTCCACGATTTCGGTGAGGAGGAATCTCACCTTCACCGGGATCGGCCGTCCTGGAAAGGCCTGCTCAACCAGGTCAAGGCCTCGTCCACCGTGGTGAACCCGAGCTGGCGGTAGAGCAGGATGATGTCGTCGGCGTCGATCTCGGCGCGGGCCGCGAACAGCTTCATCGCGAGCAGGTACCTTGGGGACGCGACATCGACGATCAGCGAGTCACTTGGGGCGGGTGCGGAGGCGGGCCCGGCTCTGCTGGCGGGCGTTGGCGCCGTGAATGGTGTCAGTTCGCCGCTGGAGGCGGCGTCATCACCACCGGCCGGGCAGGAGGCTAGCCGGTAATGTCTGGCTTGTGCCCCGGTCCGTTTCGGTTCCCGAGAAGACGCTTGAGCACTGGTCGAGCCAGTACGTAATTTATCGCTACCGTTCCAATGCTGCGCTGTGGTGGCCCGCCAGCGGTCAGGACATTGACGTCCGGTGGCTTCCGGCACGGCCCGGGAAGGCCGTGCAGCTGGAACTGAAGACGACCACCGTCGTCAGACCCGGGGTCCACGACGTGATGGTGGATCTGGGCCAGTTGTGGGAGTACCGTAACCGCCGGCCGGGATGGCAGCCGTTCTACGCCTTTCCAAGACCGGATTGGAAAGGGGACCTGGCCGTCGAAGCACTCGCCGACGGTCGCGCGGTCACAGAGCTAGCGTTCGCGCGCAGCGGGTCTGGATGGTGGTTCGCGGACTGGATGGTTGTGCTGACGACCGCCCAAGTGGCGGCAATCTTGCACCGAGACCTGGCGGCGCATGGCTCGGGAAGGCGAGGCCCGAGGAGACGGCTGGTCCGATTCGAGGTGAGCCATTCCGGGGCCACGACTACGGTCAAGGCGACATGGGGTTCGCGGAAGAATCCGGCCCCGGCCCCGCAGGTGATCAGATGGCGCGATTTCTGGCCGGCGCTTGATCAGTGCGGGCAGGCCGGCTGGGCGCAGCTCATCCGCGTGCCGGGGCGGCTCATTGATTTCAAGCGTGCATATCCGCATCAGGAAGTCGTCTGGATGTTCCGCGCTGAAAATGAGGTGCTCAGCGGCGGGCCTGACATCAATGAGCCGTTCGTGACGCTGGAGCCCGGTGCGGACGGCAACTATCAGGTCACGGAGGACCCTTCAGACGGGTTTGACCGGCCGGCGGCAGACGCGGCAGGCAGGAGTGAGACCATCGCCTGGTCGTCTTCCTCGACGCCCGGGCGCTCCGTCCGGGCTGGAACGGCCGCTAAAATTACATCGCTCATTCTCCGGAGGCCGCCGGTTAGCCGGGCATCGGAAGGCAGCGCACACGGAGCGAGTCCTCGTGGAGCACGACGATGGCCCCGGCTGCGAGGTCTTCGGCCACCTGGTCCAGATTGGCAAGGATGATTGCCGCCTGCTCGGCTGCGCGTCGCCCGGCCAGCCGCCGGATCAGGATCACTGACGGCGTGCTGGCACCGGACCGAGCGAGCAGGCCGCCGAAATCAGTGTCAGCGGAGACCAGGATGCGCTCGTCAGCCCTGGCGTGCTCTAGCACAACGTCGTCCGTCGCTGTCTGCATCCCAAGATCCCGCAGGTGGACCGCGTCATGTCCGGCCGCTTTCAACGCGTCGGCCAGGAGCGGCGACAGGTTGTTGTCGATGAGGAACTTCACGCCGTCCGCCGAAGCGGCAGCTCCCGTTCCTGGAGTGCCTCGGCAGCGTACAGGAGGGACTCGTGGATGTCCGCTGAAGTCAGGTCCGGGTGCTCGGCGAGGATCTCGTCGGTCGTCATCCCGTCCGCGACCATCGCCACGACCGTGGCAACCGGGAAGCGCAGCCCTCGTATGCAAGGCAGGCCGCCCATGACAGCGGGGTCGGTGGTGATGCGTTCGTAGATCACGTGTTCATGCTAGCCGCGAGTGGCGCCGCGGCACAGACTGCCCCCTTACGGGGTTTTAGCGGCCCGGCTGATCTCGGCCAAGGCCGGGGAACTTCCGCTCCCACGCCTTCCGTATTTGGGTCGAGAGCCACGCAGCCTGCATAACAGCTGGTCAGAGGATTACCGTTCCTCGATCGTCAACCGGCGAACCGAACGAGTGTTTGCATATCCGGTGACCGCTGCGATCCAGGAGATGACCGAAAATCTGATCTGGGTGCCTACCTCAAGGAGATAGTCAGCGCGCTGCCGCCCATCGGTGAGCACGGTGCCACGCTCACCTCCTCATTCTCCCACCGAAGTACCGCATGCCGCCGCCCCGCCGCCCTATCACGGTCGGCGGGGGTCCGCGTCCTGGCCCAGACGAGATCTAGCCGGACATGGGACCGTGGATGCGTTCGCGCTGCTCGGCGTCTACCTCCGCCCACAACGGGTGGCTGCGGTCCATTACCACCGGCCGTTCCCCGTCTGGGACCGGCTCGTCGCACTCGTCGCCGCCCTCCCCGTCCTCTGATGTGAGCGGCCCGTATTCGTGCCTGATGATTTCTTCGGCCTGATGGCGGGCGGCGGTCAGCCGTCCCGCCTTGGCCAGATATTCCTCGCCCGACGGGTCGTCGCCAGCCAGCTCCATGGCCAGGTCACCGGCCCGCAGGGTCAATGCGCGCCGAAACGCGGCGAGGTAGGCATCCAGGTTCTCGACCTGCTCATACCACGGTGGCCCGAACCAGGGCCACAGTAGCTGGCACCACCACGGCAGCTCGTCGTACGGCTTCATGCTCATGCTGCCTCGCTCTCGGGCTGGTGGCCGTTGCCGGAGTCGGTGACTTCGGCAACGAGTTGGCTCGCCCTGCGGCGGGACAGGCCGAACCGCTCAGCCATGGCGGCGCACCTGCCGCGCGACCGACGCCGCGTAAGCTGCGCGGACAGCCTGCTCCACATCGTCTGGCACGTTTGGCACGCTGGTGGCCGCGCGTGGCCCGTGGGAGCGGCGCACGAGCTGCATGGCGATCTCCACGGTGCCGATGAACGCCACTGCGGGCCAGGCCGAGATCAGCGCGCCGAGCAGCCCGTATCCCGATCCGTAGGCGAGGTTGGCGCCATTGGTGGCCCCGATGCCGAGCCATAGCATGAACCGGGCCAGTCCTGGCGCGGCCCGGTCGTTGCGGGCCTCGTGCAGCAGCACGAGCGAGGCGGCCAGGATGAGCCCGTCCACACTCAGCGGGAGCAGCCGGGCCCGCCGTGCCGTCCTGGCCGTGTGCCCGGCCCAGGCCGTAAATGTGGCAGTAGCCGACCACCGCCGCGAAGGCGACCACGACACAGACCACCGCCGCCGTCGTGAAGCGAATCATCCAGTCCCCGGTCACCGGGCTGCCCCGCGCCTTGTCGCCGGGGCGGCACCGCTGGATGCGGTGCGCGGCCGGCTCTCCGCGCCGTCCCTGAAGCAGCACGGATAGTAGAGGTTACGGCTCGCCGTGCCGCTCGGTGCCCGTCGGCCGTCGCGCAGGACGGCCAGCTCGCGCACCTCTACGCAGACGTACCATTCGTCCGGGCCGCACTGTTCTACGATGGAACCTGGCAGCCACGGCCAGGTGTCCCGGTCGGCCTGCTCTTCCTGCTTCGAGCGAGGGTAGCGGACCTCGACAGGACTCTCAACAGGGAACTTACCGTCGTTGTCCTCGTCCTCGTACATGCCGGCTCCTTCCAGGAGCCGGGCGGACAATGTGTGTCATTATCGTTTGCACCGTGGACTGTTGACGCACTCACAGCTTTGCGATCGACAGGTGCGGCAGGCTGAAGCCTCAGGTGTGCGCTGCTCGCGTGCTACAGCGCCTGTCGGATGTCTACCATGCCGGGCCGCCGAGGGTTGTGCAGGTCGTCGGTCTGGAGTAGGTAGTACGCGTCTCTGGCGTCGTCTTCCTCAAGGGTTCCGCTGTTGACGAGCCGCCGGAGCAAGTCCCGGGTACGGTGGCCGAAGGAGCTGGTCAGTGCTGCCCACAGGGTGAGAGCGTCCTCGTCGTCACTAGCGAAGGCCAGAGACCTGCTGGCTGCGATGGCTATGCATGCCGGCGTCGAGCCGCCGGGACTTGGCGCCGAGTGACTGGCGCCAGGCCCGGTCTTCGGGGCGCCGGGATTGGAGCCGGATCGCCAGTTCGACCTCGTCCGGGCTGACGGCCACCACGGTCAGCCTGTCTGGGGAAGGGTAAGCAGCTGGTCAAGGCCGTGCACGGCTGCCACGGCACGGCTTGCCAGGCCCGAGCCGGGACCGGCCTGATCGGCTTGGCGTTGCAGCGCGGCGCGGATGCTGCGCAGCTCGCTCGGATCGCCTAAATGCTGCCCGTGTATGCCGTCGGCGACGAGGATCGTCCCGCCGCATACCTCAAGCAACCGGTGGGTCCAGCCGATAACCGCGAAGCTTCGCGCGACCGAGGCATCGACCAGCATCGCGAGATGCTCACCGGTCGCGGTTGGCGAATGCGGCGTCCTCAAGATCCTGCTGTGCTCGCCGCTCGTCTTCCGCTGGGCGGGGACGTGTGACGAGCTGGCGGATTTCCTCGGTGCTCGTGCCGAGGATCTCCGCTGCGTCACCAGGCGTGATGACAGAGCGCTCCAGCGCTGCGCGCACGAGCAGCAGGACCCGGGTAGGATGCGCCGCCAGAGGGTGCAGGTCGTAGCTGCCCCTGTCCGCAGGATGCACCCGGTAGCCGAGTGCCTGCGCTAGACGGCTTGGCGAAGCCTCGCCCAAGGCGTCATAAGCCTCTTGGTCGATCAGCTTCTCCTGCAGCAACCGCACCCGGATCGTGGCAAAGCTCACCCCAAAGTGCCGCTGCAAGTGCACGACCACGGCGGGGTTCGCCAGATCGTCGAAAGGCGCGAGTTCGCCGGTCGCCCGCCGCAGTTCGTCGCCCGGCACCAGGAATTCGCCAGCGAAGGCGTCTGCGAAGCGCTCCCGGCCGTGATCCCCACCGGGCATCGATACCACCACGTCCGCGCCGTGCGAGTGGAAATACGCATGAGCAAGCTCGTGTGCCAGGGTGAACACCTGTCGCCCTAGCGTCATCTGGGAGTTGATCACGATGCAGAACCCTGCCTGCGGATGGTTGTAGAAGAACCCGGACGGTGCCTCGCACAAGTCTTCGCCCAGCGGCAACCGCCAGACGAGAACGTGCTCGTCGAGCACCTGGAACGGGTCGCCGAGCGCTCCGCCGCCTAGATCGAGCTGACGTCGCAGCTGGCGGGCTGCCCAGGCGGCTTCTTTTGCGCTGGCGGAGTGGACGGGCGCCAGCGGGCTGTGCCCCAGACCGGGCAGCGCCGTACCCGTTTCCTCGGCCAGCTCCACGTACTCTCCCAAGCGCTGCTCGAACAGCCGCAGCCCCGCTTGTGCATGTTCGCCCAGATCGCGAGGGGCAGCACGGAACAGCAGCCCGCTCACATCGATTCGCGGACCAGGCTCCTCGCCGGCCAGCAGCGACTCAAGCGACGTGCCGTACAGACGTGCCAGGGCTGCTCCCGCGCTGAGCGGTACCTGTCGGCGGCCCGTCTCGTAGTAGGCCAGCACTACCCGGTTGATCCCTAGGGCATCAGCTGCCGCCTCCTGCGACAGCCCGGCTCGTTCCCTGCTTGTACGCAACGCAGTTCCGATGGAGTCGATCCCGGCCCCCTTGTTGTTACAATTTCCAACCTGCTGTCAATTAATGTAACATGCCTACGGCATCGCCGTCCAGGCAGCAAGCTGCCAGGACTCGACGCGATGCCGAAGTCAGTAACCAGCGCGCAACCTCAGGAGGATCCATTGACTCAATCTTCGTTGCTGATGCTTTCATGGGCGACATGTGGTGACGATGGCCACTGGTGTAACTTCCTCCGCCTCAAACTCGACAGCGACTCGCTGTCCAAGGATGGGGTGTACGTCGTCTGGTCCGAGGACGCCGACGGATCGCGCAAGACCGCCATCTACGTTGGCCAGGGAAAACCAGTCGCCGAGCGCCTGGCGCGCCATAGAGACGAAGCGACCATCACCCGGCACGAAAGAAACGGCCGCGTCCTGCGCGCGACGTGGTCAAAGGTTCGCAAAGAAGAACGCGGCGGGGCAGAACGCTACCTCGCAGATACCTTGCGACCGCTTGAGGGTGACCGTTGGTCCAGCGACAGCCCCGTTCCCGTCAACCTTCCTTGGTGAACGTAAGACACGACAGCAGACCCAGCCGGTATGCGGCTTGTGCTGGGAGGGACCGGGAGTCTGTCTCGCCTCCTCGCAGCCGCCTCCTCGTGGCAAAGTGTGTAGTTATCGCTTGCACGGCGGATCATGGCTGCGTTCGCAGCTGCGAGTGAGCGCCCGCACCCGGACGCGGCGATCAGCCGGTCGCGACGGCTAGGGCAAGGGGGAGGACGGCGGGGGCGCCGGCCTCGATCAGAAGCTTTGCCGCGACGGTCAGCGTCCAGCCGGTCTCGATCCGGTCGTCGATGAGCAGGACCGGACCGGCTGGATAGCCGGCGATCGCGTCGCGGAGGTCTTCCGGCACGGCGAGCGTGTGCCAGAGGGATCGCAGCCGCTGGGCGCTGTTATGGCGGCGCGGGCCAGGACCGTCACTGGTGGTGTACGCGAGCGCGCCGAGATAGGGAAGCCTGCCGATGGCGGCGACCCGCTGGCCGAGGCTGCTGATCAGGGTCGGCCTCGTCCGTGACGGCAGTGTGACGACGGCGGCCGGGCGCCGCTCCCACTCCCACGCCGCGAGCACCTTGACCACGCCGTCGGTGACCTGACTGGTGACCGGTTCGTCAGGTGAATCATCGGCCAGCAGGGAACGGAGAGTGGCGCCCCAGCCGACGTCCGTGAGGCGGCCGAGAGCGCGACCAGGCCCGGCGATGAGCCGGGCGGGGATCTTTCCGGTGGCGTCGTCGATCCCTAGCTCCTTCATGCCGGTCGGCCACATCTTGCGCGGCTCGACTTCGACGCCGGGGCGTAGCAGTCGCCGCCGCGCAGCCTCCGAACTCGTGTCCGGCACATCCGCGCGCCACGGCCGGCCCGTGCAGTTGTCACACCGCCCGCAGATCGCGGCTCCCGGATCGTCGAGTTGGCGGCGCAGGTACTCCATCCGGCACTGGTCCGTCGCCTGGTACGCCAGCATTGCCTGCTGCTCGCGGGTACGCTCCCGGGCTACCAGCTCGTAGCG
>Ga0210396_10004533_pt1 | contig 13581 bp, 13 predicted proteins | sample IncBWH17OmetaG_FD_155466 | JGI IMG/M metagenome (GOLD analysis project Ga0210396, IMG submission 155466) | Forest soil microbial communities from Barre Woods Harvard Forest LTER site, Petersham, Massachusetts, United States - Inc-BW-H-17-O ...
CCGTTGGCATGGAAGCAGCGACCTGGGTTCCGGGGACCTCGGCCCACAGCTGGCAGGCCACGGCCTGCGGCGGCACCGAGATCGGCATCAAGGGGATGATGGTGGCCGCCAAAACGATGACGCTGACGGCGATCGACTGTTTCAGAAATCCGGCGCTGATCACGGCCGCCAAGGAAGAGTTCCGGAAGGACAAAGGCGATTACCAATATCAGGCGTTGTTGGGAGACCGCAAACCCGCGTTGAATTACCGCGACTGATCGGCGTATTATCTCAATTGCTTCGTGTCTACCCTCGAGGGAGTATCTTTCCCTCCTACGACGGACGTCGAGCTGACGGCGATCGACTTGATGATCCGGGCCATATTTTTCATATCCAGGGTGCCGATCTCATCGCCTTGGGTATGATAATATTTTTCCGAATCCATTTTAGAGGTGGAGATAGTATGCGCGGGTACACCTTGCCGGGCGAGCGTGGCATTGTCGGAACGATAGAAAAGCTGCTGGTCCGGATAAGGGTCGGGATAAAAAGTAAAGCCGCTGCCCGCAAGGTTCTTTTGCAATATCTTACCCATATCCGAGCGATCGTAACCGGTGATATAAGCGGAGTTGGTCCCCCATTTCGATTCCGTTCCGATCATTTCAATATTGAACATCGCCACCACCGTCGAAGGATCGAACTGTTCCGAAAAATATTGAGAGCCGAATTCGCCGATCTCCTCGGCGGTGAAGGCGGCAAATACCAGGGTCCGCGTATTGTTCTTCTTCTTTGCAAAATAATCCGCCAGCATGATAACGGCTGTGGTTCCGCTGGCATCGTCGTTGGCGCCGTTGTAGATGGAATCCCCGCTGGCATTGGGTTTGCCCACCCCAAGATGATCATAATGGCCGGAAAAGATCACGATCTCTTGTTTTTTACTGGTCCCCGGGAGAATGCCCACCACGTTTGCCAGTTTGGATTCCGTTACCTCCTGCCGTACATGGATGGAGTAGCGCGCAGGAACTGCCGCCGTCAATACAAAGATCACGCTGCGATCATATTTGAACTGCTGGCGGGTGTACCGGGACAGGAGGGAAAAGGTTTTGGAAAACGAGGTATCCACCAGTACAAGCGCATTCTTTTTTTCCCTTATATAGCGTCTGGCTTCGACCCGAAGATCGCTGCCGCTTTTGATGGTGTATTTGTCATAGCCGCTCTTTTCGTCTATGCTCAGGTCGGGTGAGGCGCTGAGTGCGACAATATGGTCCTCCGGCAAGGGTTCTCCATCCAGGCTGCCGGTAGCGGAGATAAGGGTAGCGCGGACAAGCGAAAAAGGCTGACGGTAGCTGTGGCTGCCGTTCCAGGTCTTTAGCCCGGCGGCCTTGAACCGGGATTCGATATAGTCCGCGGCGCGTTCGATATCCGGCGTGAACGAGGCGCGTCCACGCATGTCATCGGAAGACAGGACCCTTTCCGTCCTTTCTACCGCGGCGGGGTTGATGATCTTATTGATATCCTGTGCAAAAAGACGCGGGGCCGATAACAGGGTAAAGGCAAGGGCAAAGAATCTCATGTTGGGAAAGATTATAATTAGAGGCTCATCATCTCCTTGAATTTCACGGTCTGGCGGCGGCTGACCTCGATCTTCTCACCGCCTTTCATCTCCAGCAAAAGGCCGCCGTTAAAGTAGGGTTCGATCTTTTCTATCAAGCGGAGATTGACGATATGTTTCCGATTGGCGCGGAAAAAGACTTTTTCGTCAAGCCGTTCTTCCAGGGCGTTGAGTGATTTCAGGATCAACGGTTTGTTGGGTCCGAAATATACCTTGGCATAATTCCCGACGCTCTCGAACAACCGGATGTCCGATAGTTTTACAAACCAGCAGCGCTCCCCGTCTTTTACAAAGACCTGGTCGTGTTCATTGAGGATGCTGCGGTTGACGGAGATGTTATGATCGGAGATGGGCTCTTTGTCTTCCTCGATCTGCAATTTCTGAAGCGCGTCGGCCAGCCGTTTCGGCTCCACGGGTTTTAGCAGATAATCCAGGGCATTGACCTCAAAGGCTTTGAGGGCATATTCATCATAAGCGGTAGTGAAGATGACATTTGGCGCCCGTTCCAGCTCGGACAACATGTCGAAGCCTGTTTTACCGGGCATTTGTATATCCAGAAAGATCAGATCGGGATTCAGGCTGTCGATCTTTTCGACACCTTCCGCGGCATTGGCGGCTTCGGCAATGACCTCTATTTCGGGGAAATCCAGCAATAGTTTCTTCAATTCGTTTCGGGCAAGACGTTCGTCGTCGATGATAATAGCTTTGATCATGGTTTAATAGGGGTTTTGGTCGTGTGTGCAATCGAATGGACGGGGATCAATACCCTGGCTTGTACGGTATTTTCGTTGACTTCCCGGATATCGAAATTGGCCCTTTGCCCGAAAAGAAGCTGGAGCCTGTTCTTGGTGCTTGCCAAACCGAAACCGTCCGAGTCGCGGTTGCCGTTGAGGACGCCGGTATTGAGGATCACCAGTTCGTGATAGTCTTCCTTGAAGTCGGAGACGATGCGCACCTTCCCCCCGTCCACCTGGCGGCTGATGCCGTGTTTGATGGCGTTCTCCACCAGGGTCTGCAGCATCATGGGCGGAATGGGCTGATCCAGCGTATCCTCGTCGATCTCATATTCCACCTGGAGCCGGTCTTCAAACCGGATATGTTCGAGCGCCAGATAGTCTTTTACAATGTTTAGCTCTTTTTCGAAGGTCACCGTTTCCAGTTTTTCCGCCTGCATGGAGCTGCGCAGGATATTGCTCAGCTCGGTGATGGCCGTGCGCGCCCGCGGCGGGTTTTCGTCGACCAAGGCCCGGATGCTATTGAGCGCGTTGAAGATGAAATGCGGGTTGATATGCGCCTTGATGGTCTTTAGCTCGAGCTCTTTCACCAACGCTTCCAGTTTCAGGGTGTCCACCTGCTGGCGGCTGCTGATCAGCACATAGTGGTAGAAATAGTAGATCAGCGTCCAGGGTATGACCATCAGCCCGGTATCGGCGGCGATTGTCAGCAGCCGGGCCATGAATTCCGAATTCTTGTGCGTAACCAGGCCAAGCCGGTCCGCCAGCGTGATCCGGATAAGCGCGCTCGCAATACACGTGAGGAGCATGCCGATGAGGAACTTAGGCAAAGCCTTTTCGACGGTCAAAAAAGCCCAGCCGGACCGCTTGATGACCTCCCTGAAGATATGCGTCACCAGGATCCCCGTAAGAACGGTGATCACCATGATCCCGATTTGCCGGTTCGTAATGTTTTGCTCGGATATGGAAGAATTCAACACCAGGACCAAAGCCAGGGACCCCCAACCACCGATTTGGCACCACCAATAATATTTGCTTCCGTTTTTGGTCATGTTCATAAAAATATAGTGAACGGGCCCTGGCCCGTTTGGACAAAACTAGGGTTTTCCCCAGCCTGCTTACCCCTATTTTGTACTAATGGCTATTTTACGCTGGCCATCGGTCCTATGGGCCTCGAGAGGCCCCGTAAGGCCATTAAAATACGCTAAATCTACGGGAATAATCTGTATTTTTACAATATGGAAATCACCCCCGGACCCCTTTTACAGGCGGTCGATTCACCCGCAGACCTCAAAAAATTGAGCAGGGAGCAATTGCACCAGCTATGCGACGAGCTGCGTCAGTTTATCATCGATACGGTGAGCGTGCATGGCGGACATTTTGCCGCCAGCCTGGGGGTAGTGGAATTGACCGTCGCCTTGCATTATGTCTTCAACACACCCTACGACCAGCTGGTATGGGATGTTGGGCATCAGGCCTATGGACACAAGATCCTCACCGGTCGCCGGGATAACTTCGCCAGCAACCGGAAATACAATGGCCTGAGCGGTTTCCCGAAACGAAGCGAAAGTCCTTACGATACATTCGGAGTAGGCCACTCCTCCACCTCCATCAGCGCCGCTCTCGGCATGGCCATGGCTGCCCGATACAAGGGCGAGACCGATCGCAAGAGTGTGGCTATCATCGGCGACGGTGCGATGACAGCGGGCCTGGCATTCGAAGGTATGAACCATGCCGGCGTGGCGGATACCGATATGCTGATCGTGCTGAACGACAACTGCATGAGCATCGACCCCAACGTAGGCGCATTAAAAGAGTATTTGACCGATATTACGACCTCCAAGACCTATAACCGGCTGAAGGACGATATCTGGAAAGCCCTGGGCAAGTTGCCGGGCAGCCAGTTCAGCCGTGAGATGGCCAGTAAGATCGAACATAGCATCAAAGGCTTTGTCAGCCGGAGCAGTAATTTGTTCGAAGCGCTGAATCTGCGCTATTTCGGCCCCATAGACGGACATAATATCACCAAGCTGGTGGATACCCTCAACGATCTCCAACAGATCCCGGGTCCTAAGTTGTTGCATATCGTTACGGTGAAAGGCAAGGGTTATGCGCTGGCCGAAAAAGATCAGACCAAATGGCATGCGCCCGGGCTGTTCGACAAGATCACCGGGGAGATCTATAAAAAACATTATCCTACGCCCCAGCCGCCAAAATACCAGGATGTATTTGGCCTGAGCCTGATCGAACTGGCCGAACAAAATCCTAAGATCTTCGGGATCACGCCGGCCATGCCCAGCGGTTCCTCGCTAAAATTCATGATGGACAAGATGCCCGACCGCGCATTCGACGTGGGCATTTGTGAACAGCACGCCGTGACCCTCAGCGCAGGAATGGCTACCCAGGGCATGCGTGTGTTCTGTAATATCTACTCTTCTTTTATGCAACGCGCCTATGACCAGGTGATCCATGATGTGGCTATCCAGCAGCTACCCGTGGTCTTTTGCCTGGACCGGGCGGGTGTCGTGGGCGAAGATGGACCGACGCACCATGGCGCCTATGATATCGCCTATATGCGGTGCATACCCAATATGATCATCAGCGCGCCGATGAATGAAAGCGAATTGCGCAATCTGCTCTTTACCGCGCAGCTCGATAAAAATGAATACCCCTTTGTGATCCGCTATCCCCGCGGAGAAGGCGTCATGCCGGAATGGAAGACCCCTTTCCAGGAGATCGAGGTCGGCAAGGGACGAAAGATCAAAGACGGCGAGGGGATCGCGATCCTGAGCCTCGGCCACCCCGGCAATTTCGCCACCACCGCTATCCGGGAACTCAGGACCACCGGACTCAACCCGGCGCATTACGATATGCGTTTCGTCAAGCCGCTGGATGAAGCGATGCTGCACGAAGTGTTTAAGAAATACGATCGCATCCTGACGGTCGAAGATGGGACCGTCACCGGCGGTTTCGGTTCCGCGATCCTGGAATTCCAGGCCGCTCATGGTTATAAAGCAACGGTGCGGATCATGGGGATACCGGACAGGATCGTGGAACACGGTACGCCCAGGGAACTACAGCACGAATGCGGGTATGACGCGCCGGCAATCGCCGCGGCGGTAAGAGAGATGATGGGTGAGGCCGTCCATTATTACCACAATTAGAATCGATCCGGCCCTGCATTTCCTTCACTGTTATTGTGATCTGTTATGCGGGCTATTATTTTGTTTGGGATTTTTTTCCTTTGGATCTTTTTTGCCGCATCTACCGCAAATGCGCAGCAGTATTTTTTTACCGGATATACGCCCAGGAATGGGCTCGTCAACAACCGCGTGAGTTCCATTTTCCAGGACAGCAAGGGACGCATTTATTTTGGCACCTTTGGCGGTCTGAGTATCTATGATGGGGCGCATTTCATTAATTATACTACAAGTGACGGACTGGCATCCGGGCTTATCAACGATATCGTCGAGATGGGCGACGACAGCATTTGGATCATCAGCAATTCCCAGAGCCTTCAATGTCTTGTTCATGGCATATTGCGGACCCTACATACTACCGACGGTTTCTGTCCCGTGATCAACCAGCTGCTCAGATGCGGCGACAGACATTTCTATGCCATCGCGGACGAGGGGCTGTTCCGGCTGGAGAACAACCGCTTTATCCGGGTGCCGCTGAAGGACAGCGGGGGCCGGGAGTACGGAAGTTATCTAAATCATGCCATCGAATTCCGGGGGAAGCTGATTATCGTCAATGATCCTAATCTCGAAAACGTGATCCGTCCGGCTACCCTGCTTATCTACGATCCGGCTACCCGGAAAACGATCCTTTCGACGGGTAAAACCACTTTCTTTGGCGCGGTGGAATCGCCGTCGCACGAGGTCCTGCTCAATACCGGCGACGGCATCCGGAAACTGGACACGAATGCATTGCGTGGAAAGTATATCCGGCTTTTACCGGCGCCCCACCGCTATGCCCAGGCCGGGTCCGCATCCTTCAAATACCTGTTTTTCGATCGCAACGAAGGCCTCTGGCTGGCCACGGCAACAGCACTCTTAAGGATCGATCCCGGAGGAAAGCTGCAGACGCTGGCGCCACTCAATGGACTACCCGGGATCTCTGTAAATTCTATGCTGCAGGATCGGGAAAATAACATGTGGTTCGGCAGCGATCAGGACGGAGTGCTCAAGCTCGTCAACCGGCAGCTGGAATTCTATCGCCAGCCCACACCGGGTTTTACCGTGGCGGACCTGGTATGCAACAACGATTCGGTATGGACCTATGATCCCGGCAGGCATCGGATCCTGTTGCTCAAAAACGATACCCGCAAAATCTTTATCGGGCAAGGTATCCTGCCCGCCGGGGGACATATCCTTATCGGAAAGCGATCCTATCTCGTGTGGTCGAATGCTATCTATGCGTTGCAGTTCCGGGGTGCACATTTCAGGACCGTGTTACTCTACCGGGATGGCAGTTCCATCGAAGGCCATCTTTGTTTCGACAAAAACGGAAACCTGGTTGTCGCCTCGAGAACGCTTATCGTCCTGGCAGGGAATAAGATCGTCCGACAGGCTCTCCCGGCTCTCTGCGACCAGGTCGCCATCGACGGGAACAATCGGTTCTGGGTCGTTACCCGTGCCAACCGGTTGCTTATATTCCTCCTGGACAATGCCCCTTCCGGCCCTGTATTACGAATGGTGCGGCATTACGATCTGCTGCTTCCCTATGGCAGTCCACGCTCCGCTGTCCTGGACAGCATGGGCCGTCTTTGGGTCGGCACGCGCGATCATGGCCTTTTTTGCCTGGAATTCGCCGGTGACAGGATCGTATCCACGGGACAAGTGACTATGCCGGACGGCTTATCGGAAAATTTTGTCGATTTTCTTCATTGTGATGGAGATAACTATGTGTGGGCCGGCACACCCACCGGGCTCGACAGGGCTTGTTTCCGGCAGGGGCATATTATGGTCGAGAACATTACTCCCTGCAATGAACATTATACAGCGGTCTACGAGATCGACAATCTGGCTGACCACACGCATTGGGCCCTGGTACGGGGAGGCTGCATCAGGATCGCCCCGGGAGCCGGGAAAGACGTCCCGTATCGCCCGGGCATCTTCTTTTCCAGGGTCGAAGCCGCTGACCGGCTTGTGCCCAATGGCACCGAAGGACCGCTTTCGCTGCCTTATGAACATAACACGCTGAATTTTTTTATTGGCTCGCCGACGTTCACCAACGAAGGATTGACGCGATATTCGTATTTGCTGAAAGGTGGATGGAACAAAGAGTGGAGCGCGCCCTCCACCAGGGCCGACATCGATCTTGTGAATCTTCCACCGGGAAAATACAGCCTGCAGGTAAGAGCCGAATTCCTCAACGGCCGGTACCCTCCGGCGTCTGCTGTTTATTCGTTTGTTATCCGGCCGCCCTGGTGGCAGACCTGGTGGTTCCGGATCGGTACGGGTCTTGCCCTCGTACTGGTTATCGGCCTGGGGATCGCCTATTACATCCGGAGTACGCTTCAGATCCGCTATAGCCGGCTGGAGAAAGAACAGGCGGTCGAGAAAGAACGAACGCGTATCGCCACCGACATGCACGACGATCTGGGTGCGGGTCTTTCCCAGATCAAATTCCTGAGCGAGACTATGCAGTTAAAAAAACAGGCTGGAACGCCGGTACAGGACGAGCTTTGTCATATCAGCAGGTTTGCAACCGAAATGATCGAGAAGATGGGCGAGATCGTATGGGCCCTGAACGAAAAAAACGATTCGCTGCACGACCTGCTGGCGTATACCCGGCGGTTTGCCGTGGATTATCTTATGCAATGCGGAATCGAATGTACTGTGGAGACGAAGGTGGCATCGTCCGGCGACAGGTTCGTCAGCGGCGAATTCCGTCGAAATGTGTATCTCACCGTCAAGGAAGCCCTGCATAATATCGTAAAGCATTCGGCGGCCCGCCGCGTGTGGATCGGAATTCTGGCGGACAAGGATCTGGCGATAACCATCACGGACAATGGCATCGGCTTTGGACATAGTAATGGAACGCGCCGTTCCGGCAATGGACTGGGCAATATGCATGGGCGTATTCAAGCTATCGGCGGACGGCTGACTATCCTGGCCAGCGAAGGAACCATCATACAAATGAAAATACCATTATGATCACGATTGCCATAGTAGAAGATCTCGATGAGGTCCGGGAAGGGCTAAAACACTTTTTGTCGCTCGACACCGACCTCAAGGTTATCGGAGTATACAAAGATGGCATCGAGGCTGTCGGAGAGATCATCCGGACACGGCCGGATATCGTTATCATGGATATTAACCTGCCGGGGATCTCCGGCATCGATTGCGTTGTCGAAGTACGAAAACTGTCCACAGAGATCCAGTTCATGATGTTCACGGTGTATGAAAACGATGAAAAAGTATTCCAGGCGCTGCAGGCTGGAGCATCTAGTTATATCCTCAAAAGCAACGGCTTGCCGCATATCATAGAAGCCCTGAAAGAATTATATGTCGGCGGGTCGCCGATGAGCGCCAATATTGCGCGGAAATTAGTGAACGCCTTCCAACAAAGGCCCAAAGTCACTTCCGCGGACGCCCGGGACGTCCTCTCTTCCAGGGAGGCAGAGATCCTTGATCTATTGGCACAGGGACTCCTGTATAAAGAGATCTCCTGCCAGCTGTCCATCTCCACTCATACGGTGAGACAGCATATCCACCGTATCTACGAAAAGCTGCATGTGCAGAATCGTACGGAGGCCATCAATAAAGTATACCGAAAGGAGAAGGGGGTATAACTTTCGTTCTATTGATACTGTTTCTATGTTTTTATACATTGATGAAAAAACATATGAAAAGGATTGTAGGGGTTCTTCTTTTACTCGGGCCCTTGTTTTTAAGCGCCCAGCGGGCAAAACAGGACAACGGGTCGCACAAGCAGAAGCGCTCCATTGGTTTTGGCTTGAGAGCCGGCCTTAATTTTGCCAATGTCACCAACGCATCGGCTATTAACGCCAGTAGCCGGGTAGGTTTCAACGCTGGGATCTTTCTGGCGCCATCGTCGAAGATTTTGGGAAGCAAGACGGAACTCGTCTATTCAAGACGTGGCTACAATTATTCTTCCGACACTACCAATGGCTCGGTGAACCTGGATTATATCGCGCTGGCGCAATTAATGGCCATCCATATCACCAGGTATTTCGAGATCGATATCGGCGGGCAGACGGCCTACCTGCTGCATGCCAAGGTCGACAGCAATAAGCAGGTCGTCGGGAATGCGCAGGTCAATTCCCTCCTGAGCTACTACAACCGGTTCGACTATGGATTTGGCGGGGGTGTGGAGATCCATCCGATTGCGGGTTTACTGATCGGCGGGCGATATAATATCAGTCTGTCCAATCTGTATAAACAATCCTATACGACCAATAGCAGTGGTCAGCCGCAGGGTTTTGCTCCCAGTTCGCCCAGCATCAATTTCAAGAACAATGTGGTGCAGCTATATATCGGCTACCGCTTTTAATATATGCTTTATGCAACGTCTGCTATTTTTACTCCTGGTCGCTGTGACTTGCATGCGGAGCGTCGCGACCGCCCAGGGGAATACTCCGGTCTATTTCAATGAAGTTTATTTCTCGCAGGGTGACAGTCTTTTGCACCTGGAGCAAGCCGATGGGCATGTCCGCAATAAGTTCAAGGCATTGGGTTTTGGTGGCAGCGAGAGCATTTACGAACTGGAGAACGAACGATCGACCGTCCGGCTAAAGGCGGCGGACACCTTGCGTTTTGCCATGCGGATGGCGGGGTCCTTCAGTGATCCTTCGACGGTCATCAAGCTCTATCAGCTGGATGTCCGCAAGGGCGTGCGGGCAGCCGTGATGAGTACGGCAGGCGGGACCTTCGGCGCCTCGAAGGTACGGAGTGGCAAAGGGGAACTGGCTTTCCGGCTGCAACGATCATCGGATGGTGCTTATTTCATTTTGATACCGGCTTCAAAACTGGCGCCGGGTGAATATGGGTTTATGAATGCGATGACGCCCCAAGGGAGCGGAACCAACATCGCTTACACCTTTTTTACGTTCGGTGTCGACATGTAGGCCCGGTTAGGCGAACATCGGGACCTCGATCGCCAGCAGCTCGCAATCTGCGGTGGCCAGGATGGCGACTTCGTTGGTTTCCGTTGCCCCCAGCCCGTCGCGGCGTTGCAGCGTCTGGTCGTCGGCCTTGATCTCTCCTTCCAGGACAAAAATATAAATGCCGTTTGCGGGGAAAACCGATAGGTAGGACAAGGTAGAGCCGGCGCTCATACGGGTCAGTGCCAGGCGGGCATCCTGGTTGATCTTCAATGCCTGGTCTTCCGGCCGGGGACTTACCACGATCTGCCAGTGACCATCGCGGCCGGCCGGGTCGAAGCTCCGCTGGTCATGGCGGGGTTTGATACCGGATTGTTTGGGGAAGATCCAGATCTGCAATAGCGTAACGGGGTCGTAATGTGAAGCTTGTATTCGGAATGGCGGATACCGCTCCCCGCACTCATAATCTGCACGTCGCCGGTATAGATGATCCCCTCCGCGCCGGTGCTGTCTTTATGTGCCAGGGCGCCCTTTAAAGGGATGGTGATGATCTCCATGTTCTCGTGGGGATGGGTGTCGAAACCTTTGCCGCCTTTGATCGTATCGTCGTTCAAGACACGCAGTGCGCCAAAATGGACTTTTTCCCGGTTATGCCAGTTCCCGAAGCTAAAGGAGTGATAGCTTTCCAGCCAGCCGAAATTGACATGCCCCCTTTGGGAAGCAGGATAATATGTGGTTATCATAGAAGGTAATACTAATTTGCGAGAAATCCGGGGAATAGCCCGCCACCCGGGTTGTCGCCCGCCGGTGCATCATCATCAGGCGCCGGACCATCGCCAAAAAGGTTCGCCTCTTCCTGCGGGACCTCCGGTCTTTCCGTGTTGTATTCTACGATGAAATTATTCCGTCCCTCGCCGATGAGGAGATTCATGTAATTGAGCTGAACGAGCTCGAGCATAGAGAGGAACATAAAGATAGCATGCAGTCTATCTGCACACACCTCGAACAATTTCCCGAACGAAAGGGTTCGCTCCTCCCGCACCATCGTCAGGATGTGTTTCCGGCTTCCTTCCATGGTATAATTGTACCGGATGACAGTATGTACGGGTTTGTTCTGTCGTTGCTGGATGCGCTGCATCACCCGTTCGAACGTCTTCATCAGTTTGAACAGAGTGATCGCCTGGATCTCGGTTCCTTCGCCGGCTTCTTCGCCAATGCTCGAGAGCTCTTTTTGCAGATTACCTCTCCGTACCATCAGGTGACGGATGGCTTCCATTTCCGCCAGCGTGACGGAGGCTTCCTTATAGCGCTTGTACTCCAGCAGCTTGTCGATGAGCTCCTGGCGGGGATCGATCTCGTTGCCCTGGTCATCCAGCTCCTTACGCGGGAGCAGCATCTTGGCCTTGATCCGCATCAGGGTCGACACAAAGAGGATGAACTCGCTGGACAATTCGATATTCAGGCTTTCCTCGCCGTGAATGTATGCGAGAAAGTCGGTGATGATCCGGTGAATAGGTATATTATAAATATCCAATTCATCCCTTTCGATAAAGAAGAGGAGGAGGTCGAAAGGGCCTTCGAATTGCGGTAATTTGATCTGGTAGCTCGTCATAACCCTACGAAAATACCGCTATTTTAAGGAAAGGGGGCCCGGGTTTTCCCCAAATTGTCCAGCTTTCCCGGGCCCGTCTGTATGTATTTATCCGATCTATTCGGAAGACTTTTCCGCGGGTGCCGGAGCCGTAGCCGGGACGGGGGGCGGCGGCGTGGGCTTGCGGGCTTTCTTGGCGAATTTATACGCGAAACCAATGCCCATGGTTTCCTGAAGCTGAAGCGCGGGTCCACCGGCAGTGCCGTTGTCCCTCACCGATTTGATATTGTTGTCATAGATCAGGTTCACGGACAGCAGCATACTGATGAGCGAGGTCACCTTGACACTGAGGACGTTGGTCATATAGACCGCGATATTTTGCGGCGTGCGGGTATAGTCGGAAAATAAGTCCAGCCTACCGGTATAGGCAGCCGTCTTGCTGACATTGGTTTGATAATTGACCGATACATACGCGCCGAACTCGAACCGGGAATTTTTCCCCGAATCGACCCCGAACGATCCTACGGCTGCAAGGGAGTCGTTTTTGACGATGACCTCCCGCGCCGTTATGGGGGAGATAAAGACGGAGAAATTGCTATTGGGTTTATAGTCCATACCTATCGAAAGCAGCACGTAGGCCGGGGCAAGAAGATCCGAGGTCAATACCCTGCCGTCGGCGCTTGGATAGTTATACCCCGGTGAGAACTGGGTGCGGAAATCGAACAGCGTCGTGAGATACCATTTTTTGCCCAGGTCGTATCCGTACTTGGAGGTGATGTCCAGCAGGTCGATGGTCTTACGATTACCGAGGCTGGTCGTATTGGCGATACCATATTGGGCATTCAGGAAATTGTCCCAGGAACGCCGGCCATCCTGGTAAAATGCATAAAGATTACCCAGGGCATTGAGCGAGATGGCAGACTTGTCGCCACCGGCCGACCAGTTGCTTAAAGCGGCCTGGTTAAAGGTAATGCTGACCATGCCGCCTGTCTTCCAGGTCATCTTGGTCGTGTCGTTGGGGTCTTTGGGGACCACCGCGCCACTCACCGCGTTTTGTAAAGACTGGGCGCCGTTCTGGGCGCGTAAACTTAAGGTAAAGACTAAAGGCAATGTCAGGATAAGCAATTTGCTGGCAGTGTTCTTCCGCATAATTCGACTTTTTGGTAAGGAAAAAATATTGATCAGGGCTTTTTCTTCAATTCATCGCGAATTTCCATGAGCAGCTTTTCCGTTGTCGTAGGCTCGGGGGGTGCCGGGGGCGGAGCCGCGGCCTCCTTTTTCTTTGCGATACTTTGGAAAGTTCTTACGATCAGGAAAAGAATAAATGCTATGATGAGGAATTTAATGACGGCCGCGAGGAAATTACCATACTTTACCGTTCCCCAGGCCAGTTTGTCGATATCGTCAAGGTGTGCCGCTTTGAGCGCAGGCGTCAGCAAAAGGGGGGTGATCACATGATCCACCAGCGAAGACACGATTGACGCGAAAGCAGCCCCTATGACCACGGCTACGGCAAGATCGAGTACATTGCCGCGCATGATGAAGTCTTTAAATTCTTTAAAGATTGCCATGTTGGTTAATTTTAGTTATAAAAAAG
>Ga0210396_10004535_pt1 | contig 13580 bp, 26 predicted proteins | sample IncBWH17OmetaG_FD_155466 | JGI IMG/M metagenome (GOLD analysis project Ga0210396, IMG submission 155466) | Forest soil microbial communities from Barre Woods Harvard Forest LTER site, Petersham, Massachusetts, United States - Inc-BW-H-17-O ...
CGGCACCATTGGAACCGGCAACCTGTCCGTAGGCAAGGGCTTGGGCAAAACCGGTTACAAAGGCAAAGCCCGAACGCGCAAACAAAAAGTACAGACCAAAGCCAAGGCAGTGATGCCTGGAAAAAGAAGGAGCGGCTAATGCCCAAATACGTTACCCCGCCAGGAATAGCGGCCCTAGCTGCTGGCGGCTCAGGTTCAACAGCCTTATGGGTCGCAACAGTCGACGGATCGATCTTCCGTTTGATCCCAGTCAGTAACCCACCCACCGCAACACCGACTCCTCTCGATCCGTCATCCCAATGGATCTGGGAAAAGATGCCGGCGCTGCCAACCGCAAGCGAGCCGGCGTCATGAGCACTCTCGTTATCATCCTCATTCTCCTGATCGTCCTGGGCGGCGGCGGTGGCTGGTACGGGTACAACCGCTGGGGCTACAACGGGGTAGGCGGTGTCTTCGGAGTTATCATCCTCATCCTTTTGGTTCTCTGGCTGACCGGACACCTAGGCGGCACCGGCAGATAATGGACTATGAACAAAGCCTCTGGCTGCTGGCTTTCGGTTGCACTTGTTCCCTGGGCTTCGCCTTCGGAGGCTGGTTTTTTGCCAAACTGATTACTGAACTGATTGCCGAATTTAAAGACTAATGGATCCCAACGAAAAAGTTCAACTCGCCCTGACCGAAGCGCAGCGGCAAGTATTCATCGAAATCAATGAACTCTTGCGCGAGCATTTTGTCGGCTCGCTGATCGTCGTCAATGACGGCAACCCGTCCGGCCAGATCTCCACCTTGCAATACAACGGCGGACTCTTGCAGGCGATCGGGATGGCTCGCGCAGCCGAACAGAAACTAATCCAGGCCCAGATGGATGCCATTGCCTTCCGCGCAGGCGATCTGCCGGAAGAGGAACCAGATGAACTTTAGAAAGACGAGCCCGGCACACGCCGGGCCGTCCATCACAAGTTATCAATTAACAGTATTCGCGTTGCACGCGGTGGTATTCCGGTTGCAACAAAACTTTCTTACCCCCAAACCATAAACCAAAGCAAAGGAAAATATGGCCAACCCAACAACCCCAGCACCCGTCCCACCGCAGCAACCGGCTCCGTCTAAGACTCCGACTCAAACTCCAGCTCAAAATCCACCTCCGGCCCAAAAACCAAACCCGGCTCAGGCTACTCCCAATCCGGTTAATCCAGTCACCGGCCAGGAGGATGTATTGGCTAATCAACAGCCGGATCGCCCCGACGATTTCAAACCCGTCGCCGCCCCTGAACACGACCCGATCACCGGCAGTCCGTTTCCGCAGAAAAAATTCGAAAGAGGAGATGAAGGCGAGATCAAACCGGTTGAAACGAGCGAAGAGGTTCCGCACGTGACCCCGCCCAAACCAAACAAGTATCCGCTCTCCAGCGCGCCGGTTGATCCCGAAGCTCCTCCACCGGCCAAGACGACTCAATCGATTCAGTAAAGCTCTCCCTAAAACCCCAGCATAAAAGAAAACCAATATGGCATTAGTTCACATCTCCATCTGGTACTACAGCGGACCTCCATCCGCTGGTGGTGCCCCCGGCACGCCGACGCATCCAATTGCTCCCGGCGGACAACCGGGACATCCCGATCAAGGTTTACCCAAACCTCCCGGCACCAGGGGCTCCCGGGGCGACCGCCGCGTCCGTCGCACCCAATCGCCCGTCCACCGCGCCCAAGCCGTCCTCCGGGTTCGGTAGCGCCGCCAATCGTCCTGCCGCCAGAGGTATGGCCGCCGATTCTGGTCCCACCGCATCCTGACCAGGGGTTGCCGCGTCCTCCTCATCGTCCTGACCAGGGGTTGCCGCCGTCGCCTGATCAGGGGTTGCCTGAAGAACCGGCTTCGCCTGATCAAGGATTGCCGGAGGCACCGGAAGGGCCTGAAGTTGAGCCCCCGGATCCGGCCGCGCCCGATCAGGGATTACCGCCAACCGCGCAACCGAAGTAACCGTTTTAGCCGCACGCTAAAAAGACGATCCGCTGGCAGACCGGTCTGGGTTAAGTCCTAAAATAGTCTGCCCTTCTTTTATGCCTGAACTATTCTCATGGCAACGCCCTCACTGTGACCTTTTGGAAAGGTCGTTAATGTTTCACAACGTCGCCCTGGACGCCTCCGATCTAGGGACCGGCAAAACGATCTGCGCGTGCGAGACCGCACGCCGCCTGAAAAAAGATCTGATTGTTGTCGGGAAAAAAATCATGAAGCCGGTCTGGGCCTACTGGATGGACCAGTGGGGGATCGACGGCATTGTGGGTAACTGGGAGATGGCCCGGATCCGCGGATTGCCCCAGCGGGATAACGCGCTCTACGTGTTCGATGAAGTACACGAGGCTAGCGGTTACAAAACACTGAATGCAAAACTGCTCATAGGGACTTATGAGGCTGGGCTGCCCCTCTTGATGCTCTCGGCTACGGCGATCGAATCGCCCCTGAAGATGTGGGCTCTTGGTTACTTGCTCGGCTTTCATAATCTCAAAGATTTTTACAAGTGGGGGTTCAAAAACGGGGTCAAACGCAACTACGGATACCCAGGATTCCATTTTGACGGGTCGGCGGCGACTTTAAGCCGGATTCATGCCCATGTTTTCCCCGAATGGGGGTCCAGAATGCGAAAAGCGGCCATTCCGGAGTTTCCGGAGTGCCAGACGGTGGTCGAGGTGATTGACACCTCAAAAGGCGCTGAAATGCCCGGTTTGGCCCGGTTTTGGAAGGAAATCAAGGCCCACGAGGACGCGCACGAGACCAAAATGGAGGAATCGGACAATTTTCCCTACCGGAACCCGGTGGGAGACAATTTGTCGGACATGCTCTTCATGCGGATGCGGGCTGAGCTCTCTAAGGTGCCCGCTTTGATCGAAATGGCCCAGGACGCCCTCGAGATGAACTATTCGGTAGTCATTTTCGTTAATTTCCTCTCCACCCTGCACGCGCTGGAGAGTCTGGCCTTCGATAACGTGCAAACGATCCACGGCGAGCAGAAAATCCATGACCGGGAACTGGCCATTGCCGCTTTCCAGAAGGATAAGGCCAGGGTGATCGTCTCCACTATCGATTCTGGCGGGGCCGGCATTAGCTTGCACGACGTGACCGGAGTTCACCCTCGCCTGGCCTTGATCTGCCCGACCTGGCGCGCGGTCACGCTTCGCCAGTCGCTGGGCCGGGTTCACCGGGCCGGCGGCCGATCCAAAGCGATCCAAAAGTTAGTCTATGCCGCCGGGACAATCGAGGAAACGGTGGCCGATAGAGTGCGCGGAAAGCTTAACCAAATAGACTTGATTAACGACGCCGACTTGGCCGAAGCTGAGTTCACCCCTGCTTAAAAAGAAGCCCCCTGAAACTGTCTAACGAGCTTCAAGGGGCACAAGTCAAAGGCAATGACCTAACACTTTCTATTTATGTCGTAAGTAACCAACTCCAACACAAATAACTGAATATCAACATGTCAGAGGTACCAGAATTCTTTACTGGGGGCAATCCCCTTTTGTCATTAGACGAAAAATTAACACGCTTCCCGCGTGGCATCGCTTTGATCCTGCCCTACGGATCCAAAGGCCAGAACGTAGACGGTTCACCCCTGAACAAGTACATGAAGGGTTGGCAGAAGCGAACCCTCGAGGAAACCCTTTCCTCCGATTACCAGCACGACCTTCGAACACTCCGCTGTAACGTTGCCATCCGTCAGGGTGGGGGAGTAACACGCTACCTCTCCTTCGATTTCGACACTGAAGACCCTACAGTGTGGCGGGAATTCTTTGCCGCCAATCCCAAGTTACTGAATACGTTCGTAACCAAGGGTGCCCGTGGATTCAATGTCTGGATCGCTGTTCGCGGCGACTACCCGGCTGCGAAAAAAGAGATTGATGTCCGTGGTGAGAAAGTAGAATGGCGTGGCAACGGATACGTGCTCATTCATGGGCGCCATCCCTCGGGCGTAGATTACACGGTACTCAACGACGCGCCAGTTGTAGAGATAGAATGGAGCGAACTGGTTTGCCCAGGCCCAGAATGGAAAAACTGGCCCCGCCTTCAGGAAAAAGAGGAACAGGAGAAGACTCATACCGCCGCATCCATTCGGCCCTTGTCAGCGTGGCAGATTAAGAAACGGCGCGATTACGTCGACCGGAACTATGAAGTCCTCTCATGGGATGAGGGCTACTCCAAGGCGTTAGTGGAGTGCAAGAACAAAGACCAGCATTCGACCGATACCGGCGACGGACAGACAGTGATCTTTACCGGGGCCGATGGGAAGGGCGAGCATTACTACTGCAGCCACGCGCATTGCCGGGGTGAATCCGATGGGACGACTTTCAACAAGGAAGAGTCAGCCGCCCTTCGGGAAGGGTTCATGACGTGCGAAACCTTCGTCATTCACCAGCAGACCGAACAATTCAACGAAATGGTCAAGGATCTGTACGCGCACATGGGCAACCTGGGTTGTTTCTTCCGCCGCTCGAAAGAGCTGCCGTTCGGTATCTGGCATTGGAAGCCGGAAATGAGCGAGCCCATGAGTTTAACCCAATCAACCCTGGCTCTGGAACTGGGGGAAGAAAAAGTCCTCTTCAGTAAATTCAGCTCCAAAGGAAAGCTCTCTAATTGCCTGCCCCCGAAAGAAATCTCCAAGTCCATTCTGGATGCCGGGTATCCGGTCGCGCTTCCAGTCGCCAGTTCAATGACTAAACGGGCCCTACTGGTTAAAACAGAGGAAGGAGCAAAGATCATCGGCACCTCCTACTCGCCGGAACTAGAAACCATCATTCTGGGAAGGGCAGAAGACTTGCCGGAAGTAAGTTTTGAAAATGCCAGGAAATGGATCGACGAACTGATGGATTACTGGATCTGGAAAGAACCCGCCGACCGATCCCGCGCACTGGGGGAATTGTTAACTCCCGCTCTTTTAAATGGAGGATTCATTACCCGGCCGATTCCGGCGATGCTCTGCATGGCAGACGATTACAAGGCCGGCAAGACCAACTGGCATAAAACCGTCTCAGCCATTTACGGTCACAATCTGGATCCGCAGGTTTTCGGGAAGAACACCATCGCGGGAATAGAGGAGCAGTTGAATCTGGCGCTGGAACTGGGCTCTCCCTTCTTCTTCATCGACGAACTGGCCGGAACGATCCAGTCGACCTTCATCAACGCCTTCATCACCGGAGGCGACGAGAAGATGGTCAGAAGCCCCTATGGCCGGTACATCAAGGTGCCGACCGACAAGATCATGCTCCAGCTGGCCGGGGTGAAGAACTTCGTCCTGGATTCCCAGCTGGCCTCCCGGGTCAGCCCGATCCGGATCATCAAACCGGTTTCAGACGCCAACTGGATGACTCCGGAAGGGGAGTTGCTTTTATCCTGGGTCGACCGGCACACCAAGGGGCTTTTGAGTTCGGTCTACGCCATCATCACCCAGTGGGATAAAATCGGATCGCCGATTGAGCCGCCTGACAGCCGGTTCCCGGCATGGTCAATGGCGATCAACGGGATTTTGAAAATGCTCGGGATGCCGAAGGCAACCGAAGATCTGGGGGAAATCCAGGATGAGATTTCCAACCCCGCCACCGAGTGGATGACCGAAATGACCAGAATCATGATCGAGGGAGGGTATCTGTGGACCGGGGAAGGCAAGGGGACAATCTTCAACGCCGCGGGGTTGCGCGGCCTCTGCGCGCGCGAAGGACTCCTGGTGTCGCTCAACAACAGTTCGGCCGTCCGCGATGCCGACCGGTTGTTTGCCCAGATCAACCAGTTGGGGAAGAACCTGAGCCGTCTTCCCAAGGCAGGTTTAAGACCCAACAACGAACCCATTTTCAGGGTCGGTCCTTATTACTTAATCCGTCACCAAGGTAGAAAGAAGAGCAACGGAAAAGTGAACCATTGCTACCTGCTGAGCACCAAGATGGATTTTCCAGCGCAATGCGAAGAGTACGTTCATGTTGAATCACTCGAATCAGAGGTATGAGTGCTCAAAAATATAAATATTATAATGGAGTGGGTTTACCAGCAGCCATATATATCCACTAGATGGTTTTGCCCCACCCATACCACCCATCCCACCCATTCGCTCTCCTAGCTTGGAAAATTTTGGGTTTGTTTTCAAACTCCAAAATATGGGAGATTGGGAGGGGTAGGGTATTTTTTTTTCAACCCTCCGAGGGGGAATGGGTGGGATGGGTGGGATGGGTGGGGCTTATTTACACTTCGGTGTGCATACCCTGGTTAAAATTTTATGATAATCGTTGATGAGGATAACACCTGGCCGCACGGGTACAGGTTTGAAATGCCCACTGGTGTCCTGGTGGATTTTGAAACCTTTCAGAATTGTTCTGAGTGGGTGGCAGAAGTAGGCGTCTGGAAAGACGGTAAGAAGTTGGGTTCGGATGGTAATTGGATGGTGATCCGCCCGGCGGTGTAAACCCCTGGCTTATATGTATTTAGGAAGTATGGCGTTCTAGCTGCAATACAAAATAATACAATGTAATAACCCAAAATTGGGGTTTCTCTTCCAAACGGTATTCCGGGGCGTCGGCGCAGCCGACCCCTCCGGAGGGGGGAGGGGGTGGGGGGTGGCTAATCCGATCGATCGGCCTAGATAGTGGGAAGAGGAGGGTCAGTAGAGGCAACGATCAATGATCGCTCTACTGCCAGAGGCTAATGGCCTCTGGAGGGTCACTGTTCCACTTGGCGAATGCCTCGTAATTGATCTTTGACGTATACTGGAATTTCGGAATTCGGCGACAAGCCCTAGGCGAGATTCCCGACTACGACGATGGTGTAAGTAGCTTGCTAACAGTACTTTGGATACGTCCAGAGTAACGGATGAAGTAGCGAGGGAAAGAGTCGGGGTGGGCCTAAGTGAAGCCAACAAACTGAAAAACTCAAGAACTAAACGTGCCGAGCACTTCGTGACAGGAACGTGGGCATTTTAGTCGCAAAGCAATCGAATAAGATTTTTGGAGCTGCGCACGGCTCGTAAAGCGTGCGCAGTGTTCCCAAGACTTGATTCTGGCGGTGTTTGTAGTCTCCGGAGGCATAAGACAGCCGGACACTAACGCGAGGCGCTTAAATCGCCTCTGGAGACACACAGACCTGTTATGAGCAATTCAATCATCAAATTCGACGCTACTACACTCGCCAACATCAACACGATCGACGACGTTAACGCCCACATTAACAAGGTGTTAGCTTCGTATGACGCCACCAAGAATGTGGTCTTGGATTGGGAAGCTCCTTCCGAGGACAAGCCCGAACCAATGACTCTTTCCAAGCTGGTTGCCAAATCGCAAGATGGCCGTCTCTCGAAGGAGAGCAAGGAAGGCAAGGCTGCGCGTACTGCAGAGTTTCGCGCAATCAAGGCGATCTTCATCAACGAGGGCATCAACGATCTGATCGAAGGTGCGTTGCGTAAGCTGGGCTATCAAGCTCGGTTTGAAGGAGCGTCGAAGACTGGTGTGGCAACGATGAAGTTCGTCCCACCAACCAAGCAGAATGACGTTGTCGGCAAAGCCGCTGGCAGCATGAAGGGCGCAATGATCAATGCGCGTATCCGCCAAGAGTTGGTCAAACAGATCGGCGCCGACAAGGTGATCGAACTGGAAGCAAGCGCTGTGACCTTCACGGCGGCCGAATAACAAGCCAATCGAACTCGAGCCCGGTCTCACTGAGACCGGGTTTCGTTCGGTTTACTCGTATTCATTTCCCCCAGACAGTACACCGATATTGATAACGGGTCGTTCTGATTCTCTATCATAGCCATAAGTTCTAGCTCCGATCCGCTCCACTTTTGTGAGCGCTTCAGCAAATCTGTCCACTTCGCCGACATTGCTCGGCTCATTGCTCTCAAGAATTTTGAGGGCTTTCTCATTTACGGCGATTACCCTGCTTCTGAATTGATCGCTCCCAGACAGTGCAGTTGCGCGTGCCACAACCACGCGTTCGTCGAGGGGAGGTCTTTCAAATCCGGGATTGGTGGGAATGCTTGAAAGCATACCGTTAGCTGGTTTTTCATCCACGCTCTCTGCTTTAGCGGACTCAGCCTTCGGCTCAACCGAGGGTTGAGGTCGCTGTTGAACCTGAGCCAACAGGCTGTGCCAGTTCTCTCGGCGAGCCCGCGTGGTTATAGTATTCGGGACAATTCCAAAGATTTGACCGATCTCCTTACATGATTTCTCGCCAGTGCACCAGAGCGTCTTAACGGCGTCCCAAGGCACTGGCACTCCGTAACGGCCATATTTGTTCATTGGCCAGAACAATAACCACAACCAAGCAACCAGTGGAATCCAATACCCCTGGCAAGAAGAAATCCAATAACCTCGGGGGATCGACAGGTTCCCCGGTTTATCGGTCCTTTCATGGGCGCACGCTGCGTCATGGAAGGGGCGAGGAATATCGCCAGATCATGCTGCACACCCTGGCTCATTATCATGCCGGGGGCAGAGAACCGGCCATTCTTTATCTGCAATCGCAGAGGGACTGGCTGAGCGACTATCTAGGCGAAACGGTGGGCGATTCGAGGTTGCCATCCAGCGGTCAGTTGCTGGATCAGATCATCAGGAATCGCTCAAGTTACGAATAGATACAACAAAAAAGAAACAAGTAGATTACATAAAGAAACAATATAGAAAGAAACAAAACAAATGTTAGCACTTATTAGCACTATCCTTTGCTGCCTAGGGTTAGGTTTACTCCGGGCCAAGAAATGGTTTAGCGGCGGCATCGTGACTCTCCTCTGGCTAATTTTCATGTATGTCATGGTCCAAACTCACTGGCTCTTCGACCCTCGCAATTTGCAGTGAAGACCAAAGTCAGAGTTAACTTAGGCGTCATTATCCTGGTTCTGACCGGGTTACTGATCGCCTGCGTTTTTGCTTATATCACTGAGGCTCAATGGTTTGCCTTGCATAGCTTATGATCGAAAACGAAGAAGCTAGTGGCTGGACTGATCTCGACCAGGTGGTCGAACAAATGCAATGGGAAGAACGGGAAAAAGCAGAAGGAAAAAACTTAACTGAAACCCCCTTTAGCCAGCGGGATTCCTGGCACCGTATTTGTTATCTGTGGCTTCGCTATGGAGGCAAAAAAGGAAGGAGGGAAATAGAAGCAAGCGAAGGATATTAACAATGAGACCACTAACCTTGCTGGAATGCATCCTGATCGGCGTCGTCGCCGGTTTAAGCATTGGATGCCTGTTGCCCTTGTAACTAACAAATGAAAGGAATTATTATCTTGGCGGTCGTTCTGCTCCTGGCCAATGCGGTCCTGATTTCCGCGCGGAAAGATGTCGATGACAAATCGGCCTTTTATTCGCACGTCATCTTTGGGGAGAGAATCGGAATTCTCTTTGGCTCGATGGAGCACGATAAAACCCAGTTGGCTGGTTCCGGTTCGGTCAGTATCCTCTGGTTGTCGGATGCCGATTACTGGAGATACCGCACCTATGCTCAACTGAACAATTAAAATGAAAATCATCTGCTGGACTCTTGCGGCCGTGCTCTTAGCGCTGGCCCTGGCTGTTCGCTTGACCTTCAATCCAGATCAGAAGTTTAGCTGGAGCGAGACCAAACCGGACTAACAAACAACACAAAAACAAACAAAGAACGAGGGCATTCCAAAGGGAGTGCCTTCTTCTTTGTTGGTAATCAAGCCGACAAAAACAAAAGAAACAAGTAACAGTTATGAATTGGGAAGAAGTCCACGATGCCATGTGGGAAGCCAAGCTTCAGGGGTATGTCATCCACAAGATAATTCACACTAACCTGATCGGCTCATCTCCGTTTGCCGTTTATAAGAAAGGCCACCGCCTGGGCGGGGTCTTTTATCAGTTGGAGAGCCTGGCTGCCGCGCAACAGTTTGCCTTGGCTGATTATATGCAAGACCTGTGTCTGCGTTAAACAAGAAAGAAACAAAAACCATGCCTAAATACGTTATCAGTATTAACTACGACACTCATTCCTACGAGGTCGGCGAAGACCTCGAGAAGGCCATGCTGGCCTATGATCAAGCCCTCCTGGCTCATCCGGGCGAGACGGTCACTCTGATCGAGGACGAGGAAATGATCAAGGAGCGGGAGATCCTCGGAGAATAACGAACCAATTGCTGCCAGGGGGCGAGGGGCTATGGATGGTCCCTCGTCCTTTGCCGCGTTTACCTATGAATGCTCATTTATATTTATCGCCGCCCCAGATGTTCTGGTTTGCTGGCGCTTACGAAGTCGTAGTCGGATTCGTTTTACCGTTTCTAGTCATTGGTGCGATCATTTGGCTGATTGACAAAGCGAGGAACCGATGAATCCACAGGAATACCGAAGCAAAACCATCCAGGCCCGCGCAACCGGCGCGCCTGTTTTCTTTACCAAGGAAGAATTGGAATGGCTGGTGAACCACCTGGTCAAGCTCAGCGATTGTTTGCGCGATCCGCAAACGATCGACGACAAACACCACTACAACCACGCGGTCTCGATTGGAGTCAAATGCGCCCTCGAATTAGATGGAAACGCGCTTGGGCCCGCTTCTTAACCTCTGACCATTACCTCCTGGCCCGGGCCAGGAGGTTACTCTTTTTCTGGCTGGTCACCCTGACCAGCGCCATTTTCTGTGGCGGGATCGCGCTGACGGGCGTGGCGGTCGGTTTGCGGGGATGGAGACTGCTAGGCTATTGGGTCCTCATCCTTTTCATCGTCCTGACCATTTTCTATGTCGCGATCACCCCGAGAAGAAGGAAATAGATTTTGTTAGTAAAAAACCAAGAAAGAAGAAAACAAGGAAAGAAAAGAAACAATGGATAAACCATCCACTGGACCCAAGATCCTCGGCGGCAAACCGCCGTTGAGTGTCAGTGAACTGCTCTGTAACAAATCCCGCTGGGGCAGAGGATACGATGCCCAGACCGCAACCGGCGATTCGGTGGCTGTCTTTAACGAGAACGCCATCCGGTGGTGCCTTGGCGGTGCAATGCGTCTGGTCTACGGACACGATGCCCAGCTTCACCAGAAGATGACCAAGCTGGTCAATGACTGGTTGCTCGAACACAAAGAGGAATTCGAAGAGGTTGAGGATGCCTCACTCGCCGGCTGGAATGACGATCCGGAACGCACCTGGAAAGAGATCCGGCAGATGCTCAACGCGACCAAGGTTTAAAAAGCGATGAGTAAACAGGTTCAGGTCAGAATCGAATTATCAATCCGTGACCTTCATGCAGTGGTCCGGATTGCCGAGGAATTGGGAAAAGCCAAGGACAAATTCATGGATGAAGAAGTGGTCAGTTTCCTGGAAAAGGTGGCTGACGCCTTTACCAAAGCGGCCGATAAGCTCAAAGAGAATTAATGGCAGCACTCTACAAGCTCTTGGAAGAGCAGATCTACGTGAGGCTGATTGTCGATGTCCAGCGTTACATCCGCACTCAGGAAGAATCGATGAAGATCCAGATGTCCGACGAGAACCGGCGGGAATGGGCGGTCCAGACCGCTAACCTCGCCCGGTTGTACGCCCAGATCTGGGAAGAAACTAAAACTTAGAAACCAAACAAGCAAAGCTTCCCAAGCGAGGCGAGAGAGCCCGATCAGGTTTAAAACCCTGGTCGGGTTTTTTTTGTGTAGAGATGGACAACTACGTAAAAGAAACAATATGGGAAAAGCAATCACTAGAGCCAACGTTAAAATTATTCTCGACACTCGCGGAGCACCGCGCTGTCACAAATGCCTGACCAGGATCAGCGACCAACTGGACAAGATCATCATCGGCCAGAAAGACCAGCCATTAGAAGTCTATCACCGGCAATGCTATGAAATACTTCACCCCGAAAGACATGGACAACTTAACGCCAATCCAGGGTTTGAACCTAGCCATTCAGGCGCTCAACGAACCGACCAACTTCGATACCGGGATCATCAATCCGAAGAACCCCAAAAAGACCTTGAAAAGCTACCAGCTGATTATGTTCCTGGAGAAAGTGGTGAACGCTCATGAGCAAAACCAAGCGGAGTCAGTACACGCTCCTGAATGATGGGCTCCTGGTCGCCGACCATAATCTGAAGCGGATCTTCAAGATCCGTTTCTTAGTTAATACCGACGCGCTCCTCCTGACCATGGGCCCGCTTGCCCTGGCCAGTAAATTTCTCCATAACAAACAGGTTTACGGCCCGATCAAGGTCGAAGTCAAAGTGGAGGGAGAGCCCAAAGAAACCAAAGAAAAGAGAACTAGAAAAAAGAAACAATGAACGAACGAGGAATGAAAGATCTGGCCATGATGCTGGGGGACAACTGGCCCTGCCGCACCTTGTGCCTGAAGAAATACCTGCCCGCTCATCAGATGGATTTTGCCGATCTGATGCGCAAGCCCGATGGACAATTCATTTTTATCCCGCTGGACGTCGGCCAGCCGGAAACCGGGGATAAGACCATGCTGGAACGACTGGTAAACGAAGGGTGGATAGTTGACTAATTCACCACTTCGCTTCAGCTGGTTTAGCGCGATGCTCCTGGCTCTCTGGGCTACGGTGGTCGCTTTTTGTGTCATCCCTGACCCCTTCAAATTGGCGTCCATTCTGGTCTTCGTCTTCGTGACCTGGTTTGTCCGGACTGCCTGAAACAAGAAACAAGTATGACTAACAAAGTAGCCTTTCTAACGAATGGCTTTTTCCAGGGGCGCCGGATGAACCGGCGCGCCGACTCGCTCCACGCGGCTTACATGGCCTACAACAGCGAGCTTTACAAACTCTGGAATGCAGCGGGAGCACCGCACGGGATGGTCTGGCGCTATAAAGGCCGGGCGATTGCCGTCCGGCTTTCATTCTACAATACGCAGGATACAGCGATTCTCTTGCGCGATAACGGGGACCGGAATCTGCCGGTCTATAACCGGCTGGCCTCGGTCCTGACCCGTACTCTGCCGAGCCGGATGCTGGTCCGCACTCATCCCAGACGCGGGATCTGGCACATTGTCGGTGGACCGGAGCCTGAACTCTGGCTGGGGCGCAAAATCTGCTCGATCATGGGCGCCAGGGCACCAATCGGCTCCGGAAGACTGGCCAGTGTCAATAGCCGCCTGACCGATTTCATGGCCCGTAACCCGGTCAACTTAAGCAAATGGGACGCCCAGCTGAACGACACCTGGACGACACTGCAGGATATCCTGTTCTCCAGTCGAGTCGTGGATCCCGGTCGCAGCCTGCAACCGCTGGATAACGAGAATGACGATCCGGTGCCGGTGATCCCGGCCAACATGTACGAAGAAGAGGAGGAGCACGACGATGCTAACCAACCCTAACCCATTGCAGGATCCCAAGATCCGGTATCTCTTCGACCACTTGGTCGACAGCATCAAGGACCAGTCCCTGATCTTGTGGGAAGCCCTTGATACCCACACCCAGGAAAAAGTCTGGATGCTGGGCCGCAATCTGGGCGAGGGCAAAGTCTTGCCGATGGGCCAGCTCTTACCTGACTCGACCCGGACCGTTCAACGGTTTGCGCCATCCAATCTGGATGGCACCTGGGACTTCAGTCAGATCAAGGATCCGAACGCGAAGATCATCACGCCATCATGAGTCTATTCAAAGACAAGG
>Ga0210396_10004538_pt1 | contig 13572 bp, 10 predicted proteins | sample IncBWH17OmetaG_FD_155466 | JGI IMG/M metagenome (GOLD analysis project Ga0210396, IMG submission 155466) | Forest soil microbial communities from Barre Woods Harvard Forest LTER site, Petersham, Massachusetts, United States - Inc-BW-H-17-O ...
CTTACGCAGGATTCGAACGATTCCAGCGGGGCGCAGAAACTCAACGAGGTGATTGCCCGTTGGGAGGGATGGAGCCTGTCCGTTCCGCGACCGGGGAAATCGTTGAACAACACGGGAGATCCGGTGAGCAGCGATGCCGATGAGCAAAAAAAATATCAGCTGGATGACTCGGTATCCTTCCGGCTGCAGGTGAATACGATGCCGGCGCCGAAGAGTCTGCCCATGCTGCGGTTCGGCCGGTCCTATAGTGTCAAGATCCGCACGGTCGACCTCGCCGGCAATAGTCTGCCAAGCCAGATGGACCCGGAGAACAGGTCGGGATCGGTGATCAGCGGGATCCGCTACCTTCGGTATGAGCCGCTGCCCGTGGCGGTATTGCGCGAGGGCAATGAGGTGGCGAGCGGGACCACGGGCACGGATCGGGACGGAGAGTCGCTCGAGCTGATGGTCATCCGGAGTAATGTGAATGTGACGGCGGACCAATATGAGAAGAACAATCCGACTACGCTTTATACCAACAATCAGCCTGGCGGGACGGTAAGCTGGCTGCCGCAGGCGGTGCGGCATGTGCTGGCTCCGCCGGGATCGCAGCTGCTGGCGGAGACGCATGGGATGTTTGACAGCGCCTTCAAGGACCCGTCGCAGGCCGCGTCCTTCTATCAATTCATCAGCAGCCGGGATACGCCTACGGTGAATAATCCTTCCCAGGGGCGGGCGCCGGTATATCCCGTCACGCAGCAGCAGGTGGATATCACCTGGCTGGCGGACCCGATGGCTGCCGGGGTCATTCTGACAATGGAAAGCGCGACGACCTTTGAGACGCCCTGGAAGAAAGGTGCCAGTCATCAATTCAGCTTCTATTTCGACGACGAGGTGACCACAGCCAATGCGGGCACGGCCTATAGTGTGGACCAGTGGAAAACGCCCCGGTCCTTACGGATCATCCTGGTGGAGGGGAATTCGGCGCCGGTATGGGATGCCTCCGGCCGCAGCTTCACGATCGCCTTGCCGAAATCGGCGCAGGTACAGATCAACTATGCCTGTTTTTGGCGGCCCGATGACCTGCCTGGCGTCTCGGGGATGCATGCCTGTGTCAACAAGGCCGGGGTCGGAACGCCGGCGGCGCAGCTGGCGTTAAGAGGATTGCACTGGATGTTCAGTCCGTGGCGGACGATCAGGCTGGTGCATGCGGTCCAGCAGCCGTTGCAGGCGCCGCAGTTTGGCAATAACGTGAGCCAGATCACGCGGGATTATGGGGATACTTTTATTTACATCACTACGCGGCTCTCAGTACATGGGAGCAGCTCTGATAAGATCGATGTCAACGCGAGCTGGACGGAGTGGACGGATGATGGCACTGGCAGCGGGCCGAAGCAGGTGAGCAATTCCACCCATGTAGATACGATCCAGGTCGCTTATACCGATACGGTGATCACCTGTGTCATTGCCACGAGGATCGGGGCCAATGGTCCAAAGGTAACGCTCAAAGGGCCGATCTACCAGGCATTTGGCGATACCCGCCACCGGATGATCGACTATACGCCGGTAGCCACCACCAGATATCGCGAGTATTTTGCCGGGCTGGTCGCGGCGGCGGCGGTGACAAAGCAATCGTTCCCCTTGACGCTGCCGGGTGCGGCAGATACACTGAATATCCTGAGCTCCGCCCGCCCGGTGATACCGGCGGTCGAATACCTGCTGCCCAGCTTTAGCTGGGGTACCACCGCCAAGGGGAATACGATCACGCATATCCGCACGGGGAATATCCGCGTGTATGTAAAACGCCCCTGGTATAGCAGCGGGGATGACGAGCGGCTGGCCGTGCTGCTGGCGCCCAAAGGTGCCAATATCGGCGGAGCGCCTTCGCTTGCGCGGTACTGTACCATCTGGGGCATGGACCCCGTATTTGCTGCTCCGGCCTTGAACAACAGCAATTATCCCACGCGGGACAATTTTCCCTACGCGGCGGATTATGACACGGTCCGGCTGGCGGAAGATAACAACACGATGGTGGACGTCGCGGGCTATGCCGTGAATTATGACCAGGATAAACAGCTATACTTTTTTGATATCCCGGTTAATATCCTGTCCGCTTATTTTCCTTTTGTCAAGCTCACGTTGGCGCGATATCAGCGGAATTCGCTGCGCATCAGCGGGACGGATGTCTGTCTGAGCAAGCTGGTCAGTGCGGATTGGATGCAGGTGGTGCCTGCGCGGGAGACGGCGCTGACAACGAATCCGGGGAAGAGCAATTTTACCATCACGTTGAGTGGGGTGGCGCCTTTTGGCACGGGTAATTCGCGGTATCTGATGGCGGACAATGAGGCTACGCGGACGAGGATCAGGGTGCAGGTGCAGAATGCGGTGATCCCCAAGTCATCGGATACCCTGATTGCCATCGATGCGCCTTCACCGGGAACCGTGATATGGGAGAAAGATTTCGATATTTCGCTGTCCGCGATGAAGAATGGGCAGATACAGTTTTCGACGGCTGTCCAGTTAGATCATCAGTGGGCGGGGAAGCCCTATCGGGTGTTGATCAGTGAATATGAGCTGCATCAATTCGATCCCTTGAGGACGGTGCAGTTGACGAAGATCGGGCAGCCGAGGAGCAATCAGCCGTTGGAGTGGAGCGAAAGACTGGTGTTTATGGATATGTATGAGGTCAATGGAGCGGTGTAGCAGCCGCGCCGCTGCCGCCCACCCCCGCTCGCCGCAGCCGCTCACCCCCGCCCGCCACGAAATGCAAAACCCCTCAGCAAAGCTGAGGGGCCTGTGTGCGCGGGATGAGATTCTTATCTCCCTGAACTATAATTCCTTATAAATAAAATGTGTCAAATTTGTGGCGAACGATACACGAACGCATTGATTGCGTGTTATTTCCGCACTTATTTCCGCTTCTTTTCACTTTCAATATCACCGCAAATATAATGAGACATTAAATTCAACGCAGTAATTTCACCTCAAGTTTTGATCTTGCCTTTAAAACAAATCTCGTTCTTTAGCAAAGAGTATTTTTCGGAGTCATTTTTAATGGATAATGTTAGGATTGTCGTAAAAAAGAAATGCCTTCCCCCGGGGAAAGGCATGTCCGAAGATGCTATCTTCGGATGATTAATGCAAATGTAAATAAAAAAAATTTCTTGTCCAAACAAAAAGACAAAAATTCCTCGCCTACATTGACGGTTTCAATCTATGTTTTGAAATGAAAGAAGGAGGCCACAAGGATACCTTGTGGTTAAACATTTAGTTGCTTGTGCGAAACCTTTTAAAACCAGATCAGGAGTTACAGGAATCAAATTCCTTTGCGGATGGGCTGGTTCGTCCACCACTGCCAATTCTCCAGGCGAAAAGCTCTAGGGTAAAGGTCGGTAGAAAAATATATCATTTTGACTGAGGCACCAATGTATCTATTAAATTCGGGGAAAGTGAGCGTACTACCGCCTAATCGAATAAAAAAATAGTGAGATTGTCATGCGTATTTTACTGTGGGTTCCAAAATTCTGCCACATCTTCTTCTGGAAGGACTATGCCCATAGGTGGAAGGGCGGGGAAAATATGGGGGTCGATAGGATTTTTTCTATAATGTTAGGATTGTCACAAAAAAAGAAAAGCCTCCATGTCTGGAGGCGTAGGTCCGGGGCTACTATTCCCCGGAGTGGTAACACAAAAGTAAATCAAAAATTTTTCTTGTCCAAACAAAAAGACAAAAATTTGTCGCCTACATTGACAGTTTCAACCTGTATTTTGGAATGGGAAAGGAGGCTACAGGGATACGTTGTGGTTAAAACATTTAGTTACTTGTGCAAAACCTTTTAAAACCAGATCAGGACCTTATAGGTATCAAATTCCTTATTTCCCGGGTAAGAAATGATCCGCCAAGGGAAAACGGAAAAATACATACCCGGCAGCGCGTTCTTCCTCATCAAGGTGAGTCTCTAACTCTCCCTCCATGGCCGCTTCCAAAATGTCTTTTAACAACGGGGCAAATGCACCATCTTTGCCTGCACCATTTTTGCCAAATAGTGATCTCCCGGGACGGAGTTGTTGCAGGATTTTTTTTGAGTGCTTCGTAGTCGAATTTGTCTTTTTGTCCAAAAAAGACTGTATTAATTGTCTTTATTTTCTAACATTTGATAGAATTCAGTTAAAGTCTCTATCGGAGGCAAACTGATAGTGATGGCGAGTCTCTGGCCCCGCTCGGCGAGATGTATTTTGCCGTCGAAAAGCTCGACGTATCCGATTGTGAGCCGATAACGTTTCACCCATGCTGCCCCCTCAAGGCTGATGTTCGATCGGATGGACTTGATCTCCTTTAATACTTGTCGTTTCCTTTGCGGCATTCCAATGCCCCCATCGGTTACTACGATGACGATATTCGCGTTCGACATGCAAGCTTTGATGCTTATTGTGCCTCGGGAAGTGAAGTCGTTCGCACTGATCAACAGACCGTGTAGGATGACCCGGATGATCGCAGGGTCGTACCGGCAGATAAGGTTGTTCGGGATATCTATTTCAAAAACGTTTCCCTTTTCCTCGGCGGGACTAATATGCTGCATCACTATCTCGTCGACCAATATTTTCAGTGAAAAAGCAGAAACCACCACCACCATGTCAGAAGTCTCTTTCATACCTGGATATTTATGTTATTTGAGTGATCAGAGCGTAAAATTGAGCCATTTGACAATAAATCAGTATCGAATAAGCTCTAGCTATGTATAGAAGTTTTTCTATTGTATGATTTTCAAAGAATTTTTTTTTTCGCGGAAGTCCAAAAAGTTGCTTCATCCATACAAAAGCATACTGTTTCGAACGAAATGGTACAAATGGTACATCTTCAAACGTTTATTGCTACTTTAGGTTCCCCTGCCGCGGGGCACCCCATCGATGGTAGTCAGGTCGCCCTAACCGCCGTTCTTCGGGCCACCAGTTGGTTGAACAATGGGCTATTTTGGCGCTGTTTCAGAGAAAGGTAGAAGTTATAAACGGATTTTGGGTTTTAGAAAATATTCGAGTCTTTTGATATCGATTTCGGGTGGGTGATTAATTGAGGAGAATGGTTATTTGGTAGTTTAGAAATTATATATAGCTATACATGCAAAATATCCTGGAATACAAGGGCTACTATGGTTCGGTTTACTATAGTACGGCCGATGAGGTTCTTTATGGGAAGTTGATCGCCATCGAGGACCTCGTGAACTTTGAAGGAACTTCGGTGGCGGGTCTGAAAAAAGCCTTCCATCATGCAGTAAACGACTACCTCGCGACCTGTAAGCGGATAGGGAAGGAGCCCAACAAGACCTATAAGGGGACATTTAATGTAAGGGTTACGACTGAACTGCATAAGGCCGCCGCGGTCTACGCGTCGCTTCACCAGACTTCGCTGAACGATTTTGTGAACCGGGCGATACAATTTGCGTTATCGCGGCAAGAGCGGTTTGATAAAATCCTGAAGGTTAATCGATAAGCTATTCTATTGAATCGCGTAGGTTTTGAAGGAGAGGGAAAGCATGCTCACAAGACAGAAGCGCCATCTTGTATTTTGCTTTATCCTGTTTTTGTAGTTTGGAGGACACCCGTTGGATTCAAATGAACCTGAAAAAGTAAGCCTTACTGGAAGGCTAAACGGTTATGAGATTTAGTTCACTGGCACAATGGAGCATAGTTATGGAGCTTGAATTAGACATTCGGGATGTTCTTAATATCGTGTATCCGAAACAGATCATTGTTAGAAATACTTCTATTCTCCCAATAGTTATTTGTTCAAACTAGTATAGAAGTCCTTCTCTTTTTCCTGGGGAACACTTATTGTAGCAATAAAGACTTGCGAATAGGAGTTCTTTTTCCACGAATCTAATAGCGTGCAAAAAGTACTACTATGAAAAAGCAAAATGGTTTGACCAAACTCACAAAATTTGGTGCTTATTTAATTTTTTTATTTCAGTATGTGGTGTGCTCGGCACAACCGATGAATGAAAATTCCAAGAACGCCAGTTCTCCTCGGGTATATTGGAGTAACGTAAAAGATGCAGATCTTAAAGCGCTTCCAAAGGAATACAGTAGAGATGCTAGAAAAGTAATCGATTCTATGGCAATTTGGACGGATCGCTCATTTAACAAACTCAGTGGATTCGGCGCTTCGGGGTCAACTCTTGAATGGCATGCCATATACTTGCCTAAACCAGAATACACTCCATATATAGCAGCGTATGAAATGCGGGCGACTATCCCGGTGGGTGTAGGGACTGGATTATTGACTATAGCGGCCAATGATTTGTCCAACCTTGGTCAACCATTTTTACTAAATGGTCATTCCCGATGGCTAATTGGATCACTAGAACAAAAAGACAGCGGGATATATTCCACCAGATGGGAACGCGCCTATGAGGATTCAAGCGGGAAGACGAAGGTGGTAAAGGCATGGCTTATCTGCTTTGCCGATAGTCTTCCCTATGTGGTTGTGGACCGAAGAGAATATTTTGAGGAAGCGATAAAGGAGCTGGACGCGTCAAAAGACAGTATTAAACGAGAAATCAGCCTGGAGAGGCCCGGCAAGAACGCGCAACAAGAAGAGGCTTTCAGAAAAAGCGAACTTCAGGCAATAGACAACAGTTTTCAGGGCAATGAGCGATTGCAAAGGGAACGGGATTTTTTCCTTACCTATAAACCGGATTCGGTATCCCAGGAAGATACATTAAATGTGTGGGCTGCAGTCATCATTGAAAAAACAAAATTAATCAAAGATTTGCTGCAATCGCTCAAAAACCTGAACAAGCCGGCTTTTGTCTCTAGCCCTGCCGTCGCATTTGAAGGTCTGGAAGATGGAATGCCGGGAGCTCGGATCCTCACCCGCTTGCGCCCTGGCTATTTTAGAAATAATATGCCTCCGGAGCGGCCTCAATTCCTGGTACTGACCTGGCAGTACGATTCAGACAACGTCGATGCTGCAAACCTGGGCGAGACACTTGGAAAAGAACTGGACCTGACCGGACTGCGGGATATACTTCAGCAAGGGCGGCCCTTTTATGGCAAGTATCAGTAAGGACAGATTATGGAATCTTCAATGGCATTGCTGGCGGATTGGCCGTCAGTCTGGAGTTAGCTGATCTAAGTTGTTGTTGCGTGGGCCTCTTTCTGATAGCAGGAATAAAGGCGGATTGTAAAATACTAATGACAATTGACCGAAAACGGCATTACGATCCGGATGAGCTACTTCGCCAATCCATTCGATTTCGCGGGCGGTTGTCGATTAAGGTTCCGCATGAGGCTCTCTCAAACAAATTCTGCTACATCTTCTACTGGCGAGGATATGGCCATGTGCGCCAGGGAGGAAATGCGACAGGAACATAGAATTTTTTCTATGTAGAATAGAATAAATTCCGTATGTGAGTAGAAGAATTCGGACAAGGACCTGTCTGCTGATACTATAAGTTTGCCTGTACAATCGAAAAATGAAAAGGCAATCAGCATCCAGCCTGAACCCACGCGTAAAACAAGCTGACAGGTCTTGCTACAGGCAGGCCTCGTCCACGTGAACCCAGTCAGGGTGTTTGATTCGCGCAAAAAAATTGGAAGATATTTTTCTACCTGTCCTAAGTTGGCCCCGTGAACTAGATTCCGGGGTTTTTTGTGGATATCCGTTCCACCTGAGTACATGGCGGCCGTCTATTTAGGCGCTCGGGAAGACGCTAAGAATTTTTTCGCGGTAGGTCCAGCATCCCGATAGTTATAGAGCGCGCACAAGGCAAAAGCGCGTCATTTGCAGGATAAAAACGCGTCATTTATGCAGCGTTCTGCGGACGCACCTGCGTCAACCACGTCATCGCCCCATTGAAACAAAAAAGATAGGCAGGAAAGAGTACATAGATCCAACTATGCCCAAAACAGATGATCAACGCCAGGGTGGAAGAAGCCACCCCCAATAGCCAGGCCGGCGACCGCTCCAGGGCCGGCTCCCGAACCGCCTTTAAAATCGTCGGGATCCCCAGCAACGCATCGGCACTGATGGCAAAAACCGTCGTGATCCATGCATCGCCGCTGAGCACATAGATACTTATACAAAGCGCACCTAAGCCCAAAAATTTCCAATCCCCCCGAGCGAGCGAGTAGTTCCCGCTAAACAACGCAACCAGCCCGATCGTGAGACAACCCACCGCGGAAGAAAGCACACTGGTCATGCTCCACTGCCACCCCTTCGCTACTACCTGTGACACGACACTCGTGCCCATCAGAAACGACCAGCCCACCCACGACAACACGCTCGGCCTCACCTTCCGCCGGATCGTATGGACCAGGTAGATCAGCTGCGCGCAGCTGATGACCACCGCCGCCAGCACGCCCAATATTTTTTCAATAAGGAACATCATTTCAATAGCAATACCGGAAACTCCGTATTCCAGGCAAGCGCTTTTCGGATATCCCGGTGTGTAAGCCGGTAGAACAGACTACGCCTACCGGGCAACGCAACGATCAGCTGCGCGGCGATCGCCTCCGCATGCCCGAGGATACCCTTGATCGGATCAGGACCCGAAACCGAATAAACGGAAAAAGCCGTGGTCCCAAACTCGGCACGCAACCACTCTTCATCCACTCCCCCGGCCACATCCTGCCCCGGCCCCGCCAACACCACCGCTTCCTGCGGCGGCACATACCGGCAGCCGCGCGGAATGACCAGCACCGGCACGGAACTGGTCCTCGCCAGCCCGATGACCTGCTCGCTAAGAGTACCATCCTCCGCATTCGCCTCGACACCCACCACCACCAGCCCAGCCCCCACATCGGAGACCAACTGATGCACGGCCCTAAGCACCGGCAGTTCACTCGTCGCCGTCTGTATACGCACCCCCTTGGGACATTCGGCGATCAACGCCTTGCTTCGCTCGGCTAATAGCCCGGCAGTACGCTGCCGCTCCTCCGTGATCAGCTCTCCCCCACCCACCTGCGAGATATTGTCATACGCCGTAACTTCCGCCGTATGCAAAAGGATAATACGGCCCACCGCCCGGCGACAGCTCATGGCCCCCGCACAACGAACGGACTTCAACGAAGCCGCAGAAAAATCAACTGGCAAGATAATCGTGTCCATAAAAGTATATTTTATCGAGCCATCCCGCCAGCTGATCCGCGAGTCAGGCTCCTATTGACAGATTTTTGATCATACGCTCGATGAGCTCCTTCCCAATGGCCAGCGACGCCGTATCCACCCCCGATGTCGCCCGGTCGTACATCTCGGCTACCCATGGCTGCAACGTCTCCTGCAACTGTCTGCCCTCCGCTGTGAGATAGATCAGCTTGTTCCGCCGGTCCCGCTCATCCTCCCTCCGGGTGATCATCTTCCGCTTGATCAGGTTATCCACCAGGTACGTCATCGCCGATTTATCCCGTAACGTGATATCGGCGATCAATTGCTGATTAACCCCGTCCTGCCGCCACAAACAGATCATCACCTCCAGCATCTCATACGTCAGATGCAGCTCCAGGGATCGGACCTTGCCCTGCATATATTTACGAAACTGCATACGCAGTTCATTCATGTTCCGTCCCAAAGCAAGCGCTAGTTCGGACTTGGTTAGTTGCTCGACCATAGGTTTACAATTACAAAGTTATGATATTGATAGTTAAGTATTCAACTTTTTTATACCTCCATAAGACTGCCCGGGGAGCGCCCTACCCCCCGGGCAAGCCATCCCTATCGACAATTATAACGTCAAACCCATAGCCGCCAGTTGCTCCTTCGTCTTCGCCACATCTTTGTTACTGTGACAAATAGCCCGAAGCCCCAAACCCTGCGCTACCTGCACGAACATCATCCGGTCGTCGATATAAACGACCTCCTCCCTTGGAACCTGTGCGATGTCCAGGGCGATCTTCCAGATGTCCGCGTCGGGTTTGCGAAAATGTACAAAACAGGAACTGATAAAAAAGTCTACGAATTCGTTCAACCGGAAATACCTGATCCGGTGCACGTTGAGCTCGCGCCCCTCATTGTTCACCACGGCGATCCGTAAGCCGTACCGCGCCTTCAACGCCTTGACAACCTCGATCATCTCGGGGTAGGCGACCGATTGATCGTACATAAATTGACGGAAATCCTCGATGCTAAACGACCGGTCCTGGTAAAACACTGACCGCTTCAGATACTCATCCAGGCTCAGCTTCCCGGACTCATACGTGTCGAAGGTCATCCGGTGCCGGTCATTCAATTCATCCAGATCCAGTCCGAATTTCTTTGCAGCCGCTTCACGCGACTTCCTGTCCCAGCCATTGGTAAGCATCACGCCCCCAACATCCAGGAACAGCGCCGTCACAGGCGCTGAAGATTGATTCTTTGCCATGCTATTGGTTTATTTTATATGGCAATTTAAGGATTACCGGACGATTTTTCATCCGCCGTTCCTCCGAAAAACAAACGGCATGCTTACCGAATCTATTTTGGCCCCATTAACCGGCGATTGATCTATAAGACCACGAGTTTGCGTGACAGGACGCGAGCCTCGCCGGCTCTCGCAACCCGAAGGAAATAAATGCCCTCGGCAAGCGAGGCCGGTATTCCAATTAGGTCGATCTGTTCCTTGCCGCTCACAGCGATAACCCGACGCTCGACTAATTGACCCGCAGCCGAGAATAACCTCACTTCGTATTCCCCGCTCTCCATTCCCGTCCAGCTCAAACTGACCACCATCCCCCGACGCACTGGATTCGGATACACCGTCAGTTCTTTTTTCACTGACGCCAGCGAGTACAGGCTGTCTTGCAGCCAATTCCCGCTACGCACCATCACCACCGAAAAAAGCCCCGCTATAGCATACCGGCGCGATTCTGAGTACACCACCGCTTCCGGCAAGACCTTCACCTTAGCACGCTCAGTCAACTCCAACGCCTTCACTCGTGTCGGGGGCGCTGCCACGACAACTTCTACTTTCGGCCGCCCCTGCCCCCGCACCTCCGCCGAAACCAACAAGCCCGCCACCAACCATTGCCACCACCACCGCACTCCACGCTTCGCCGGCATTAGCTCCAACCCCCGCCCCACCTGCTCCGTAGAAAACCTCCCGCACAGACCCCGTCCGGCCCGGGCCAGATAAGCCAGCACCTCCCGATCGGATAACCCGGTAAAATCAACGACCGTCTTTGAGCACGCCGCACAAAACCGGCCCCGGTCTTCCGGCCGCATCTCCTCCCACCGCTCCCCACAAGGCTCCGCAATCCTTATTCGTAGCGATTTTTTCATAAGCAAACATTTACACGAATGATGCTCGACACCGCCGGATTACACAGGCACTTTCCAAAAACAGAGTAATGCCCGGGAAATACCACACCGTTTATAAGATTATATTTGCCCAAACCATCACCATGCTAGCTGCTTCTCCGCTAAGAACCGCTGCGACAGCATTTTGCGTCTGTCTACTCACATTACCCGCCGTCGCCCAAAAGGGTTCCGTCACCGACCCCTATCTCCTTAATCCCACCCCCTCCACCGTGGCCTGGGGATATTACTGGTCGGAAGCCGCCCCCGCACTGCGCGTCCATTCCGGCGACTACGTCACCGTACGCACGGTCCTTACCTCCAGCCCGGACCGGCTTGAAGCAGCCGGCGTCCCGGCAGACCAGGTGGAAAAAGAGCTTCGCGACGTCCAGGCAGTAAAAGACCGCGGGCCCGGCGGACACGTGCTCACGGGTCCCATCTATATCGAAGAAGCAGAACCCGGTGATGTGCTGGAAGTCCGTTTCAACGCAATCGATCTGGCCATCCCCTATGGCTATAACGCCATCGGTCAGGCCGGTTTCCTGTCGGACGAGATCTTCGACCGGAAAATGCGCATCATCCAGCTCGACGCGAAAAAAATGCTCGGCCATTTCGCGGATGGGATCGAAATACCCCTCCATCCCTTTTTCGGCAGCGTAGGTGTCGCCCCGCCCAAAGAAGCAGGTCGCTGGAACAGCGCTCCACCATGGATACACGCCGGCAACCTCGACAACAAAGAATTGGTCGCGGGAACCAGTCTGTTCATCCCCGTGCATAGCAAAGGCGCCCTGCTCGAGATCGGCGACGGCCACGCCGCCCAGGGCAACGGCGAAGTCGACATCACCGCCATCGAAACCTCGCTCATCGGGCATCTGCAGCTCATCGTCCACAAAGGCAGATCGCAACGCTGGCCAAGAGCCGAAACGCCTACACATTATATCGCCATGGGCACGGACCGAGACCTCAACGCTGCCACCCACATCGCCGTCCGCGAAATGATCGCCTGGCTCATGGAGGAGAAAAAGATGACACAGGCCGACGCCTATATGCTTTGTAGCGTAGCCGCGGATGTGGATATCACCCAGCTGGTCGATGGCAATGTCGGCGTGCACGTCATGTTGCCAAAAGCCGTGTTCGTCAAACCATGATTTTACATTATTTTCACTCGAAATAAGCCTTCCATGAGACGTCTCTTGCTTCCACTGCTGCTATTGATCACCTTTTCCGTCCGGGCCCAACAGCCCCTCGATAGTATCCTCCCGGTACGCGGGTTAAGTATCGGCGCCCCCCGGCCGGCCGGCGTCGACTCCTTCGTGCATTTCATCCACGACGCCCTCGGCCCGCGCAAGGTCAATACCCTCTTTATCCTCATCGACTACCACTATCAATTCAAATCTCACCCGGAGCTCACGGATAGTTTCGCGCTCTCGCTCGCCGACGTCAAAAAGATCGTTCATGCCTGCGCCGAAGAAAAGATCCGCCTCATCCCCCAGATCAACATGCTGGGACACCAGGGCTGGGAAGAACACCCGGGCAAACTGCTCCAGGTCTATCCCCAGTTCGACGAAACCCCCTGGGTAAAAAACCCGGCACATTACGTCTGGCCTAATGACGACAACCTCTATTGCCGGAGCTATTGCCCGCTCTATCCGGGGATACATGACGTGCTCTTTGCCGTGATCGACGAACTCTGCGACGCCTTCGAAAGCACCGCCTTCCACGCCGGCATGGACGAGGTCTTCTACCTCGGCGAAAGCAAATGCCCCCGCTGCGGCGGCCGCGACCCCGCCGTATTGTTTGCCGGTGAAGTACAGACCCTCCACGACCACCTGGTGGCAAAAGGCCGGGAACTCTGGATCTGGGGCGATCGCCTCATCGACGGCAAGACCACGGGCATTGGGCAGTGGGAAGCCAGTTACAACAACACCTATCGGGCCATCGATCTCATCCCCAAAGACGTCGTCATCTGCGACTGGCACTATGACCGCCCCGACCAGACCGCCCCCTACTTCGCGCTCAAAGGTTTTCGCGTGATCACCTGCCCCTGGCGCATCGCTAAGAACGGGGTCGCCCAGGTCGACGACATGGTCCGCTATCGCAGTGAGTCGACACCGGAAATGAAACAACGTTTCTTCGGCATCGTTGAGACCACCTGGTCCAGCCCCCAGGGCTTTATCAACGGCTACTATGGCCTCACCCCCGCGAGAAACCCCAACCCCGCTAACCCGGGCCGTGGCGGCTCCGTCGTGGATTGCTTCAAAGACGTCTTCACACGGATCGACGCCCTCGGCAGCCAGCAATAGCCGGTACCCGCGAATGGATCCCGA
>Ga0210396_10004540_pt1 | contig 13570 bp, 6 predicted proteins | sample IncBWH17OmetaG_FD_155466 | JGI IMG/M metagenome (GOLD analysis project Ga0210396, IMG submission 155466) | Forest soil microbial communities from Barre Woods Harvard Forest LTER site, Petersham, Massachusetts, United States - Inc-BW-H-17-O ...
CGCGCGCCCGATAGACGACGCCCATTCCGCCACGACCGACTTCCTCAAATAGCTCGTAGCCTACAGGCTGCGCTACCCTTGGGTCGGCAGAATCAAAAGCCGCTTCGACGATCTCGTCGGCGTCGCGAAGATGCTGCAACTGCTCGGCGTACTGCGGGAATCCTCGAAGCACACTGTCCCAATTGGGCGCTGCTCCGAAGTCACGTTGTAAGAGGATGTCCTGATAGATCAATTCCGCCGCGTTGGCAGGGTCGTCGCAATCGGCTTCCCACGCCTTCAACCTCTCCGCGATCGGAATGCGAATCCCGTTTTGCCAGTCCTCGCGCTGTCGGCAAAGTGCAACGTCGAGTGACTCGCCGCGTCCTACTGCCTCCGAGTGCGGCGACCTTTGCATTGCATCGTCGGTGCAAGGTGGTCGCTCAGCTGGCATGCATCGACTCTCCGCCGCGGATTTCGCCAAGGGCCGCGGCTATCGACCGGCGAAGCTGGATACGCAACGTGTCAGGATGGCCACCAATTTCAGTTGCGATCCGGGGCCACGTCATGCCTTGCCGCGACAAGTCAAAGAGCCGGCAGTTTGCATCACTTAGGCGGCTTCGAATCGCCTCGATGAAATCCCTGTCTTCCACTTGCTGGCCGGACGAAGGTTCGGGGCTTACGGGTTCCGCAACGTCATCGAGATCCGCTGTTTGCCGGCGTTGCTTACGCACCTTTGATGCGACCTTGTATTGCGCGGCTGCCGCAAGATAGGCCTGAAGCCTCTCTGCCGGTGCGGCCGCTTCATCCGTTCCTTTGCGCTCCAGAAAGTCCTTCAGCAGCGATTGGAGAATGTCGGCGGTGTCGACGATTCGGCGGGCCCGACGATCAAACAGGCGCATCCGGATGGCCCGCCTGAGGAAAGGATCGAAGTCCGAAAGCAGTCGATCCACGGCCGCCGCGTCACCCGACCGCAGAATCTCAACGAATTTCCGAAAATCTGCTTCGCTCACTGCTCGGTTCCCCATCCCGCGCGGCACTGATCTTTTGGGGAATTCGCGCCGGGCGCAATGTCCCTGCGGCACACCCTAATAGCCTATTGGCGGTTGTCACGGAAATCCATCTGAAACAAGATGCGTGGGCCAAAAACCATGTTGCTGTCATTCATACGCGCCAGATGTCTGAAACAAGTCAATTTTGCGACGAGACAACGACGGTTACGTGGTCGCAGACCGTTCGTGTTCAATTCCCAGCCGGCCGTGCAGCAGCTCGAAGACCGCGTCCTGCTCACCGCCCAGGTGACTGCCTTTGACGGAAGTTATTCCGGGAGTTATTCCGGGACCGAAACTCACACGGACTCTAGCGGAAACGTCACGATCTCGACGCTTCAGGACGCCGATGGCAACCAGTTCACGGCGGTCATTTCCAATGGGACACTGACATCGAATGCACCAGGCGTCGGCGCTGTGGGCACCGCCACCGTTAACGCGCAAGGCGGAATTAGTGGCTCAGGTACGGCGCTAAATATCTTCGGCCAGCGCTTCCCCTTTGTCTTTTCGGGCACGGCCCAAAGCACGGCCATCGGCGTTACGATCAATGGGACGTTCTCATGGAACCAGCCAGGGGACGTCGGCCAGGGCACCTGGACGCTTCAGTCCATCACTCCACTGACTTCGCCAGTTCTGAATGTCCCGGCCAAGGTGAACGTAAATGAGAATAACTCGGTCGTTTTCTCCGGCGCCAACGCGATCAGCGCGACCGACACTGCGGACGGTGGAAACAATAACGAGCAGGTGACCATGAGCGTTAACAACGGAACACTCACCTTGGTGCCGACATCCGGATCGCAGGTCGAGGGGTCCGGCACTGCCATCTTGACGATTAGCGGGACCGTTGCCGATCTCAACGCCGATCTCGCCAACCTGATTTACACTCCCACCGCCGGGACCTACAGCCCGGACGCACTGACTGCAACCATCGTCGATACGACCGACCAGGTGCAGGGATCTAGCGCGCAAGTCTCCCTGAATGTCGCGCCGACGCCTCCGACGGCCGCCAACTACACGTACACCGTCAACGAGAATCAAACGCTTACCGTTCCGGCTCCTGGCGTGTTGGCAAATGACACCGACCCAAACGGCTTGAGCCTCATGGCCGTCTCGTTCTCCGCACCGGCGCATGGCACGCTCACACCGGACGCCAACGGCGACGGCGGGTTCGTCTACGCCCCTTTCGCCGGCGTCTATGGGCCCGACAGCTTCACCTACCAAGCCACCGACGGACCCGCTACCTCCACCCAGGCAACCGTCACGATCACCGTCAACTCGCCTCCGGTAGTTACCGCGCCTAAGAGCGTGAGCGTCATCCAGAACAGCATTTTGCCATTCGCGGTCGCCAACGCGATCAGCGTGGCCGACCCCAGCGGGACATCCGAGTCGCTGACCCTCTCAGTGAAACACGGCACCCTCAGCCTAGTTGCGACTGACGGCCTCCCTGTGACCGGCAATGGAACGAAAACATTGGTGCTGGGCGAAACGCTATCAACCCTCGACGCCGATCTGGCGACCCTGGCCTACACGCCCACCCATGGCTACAAGGGCTCCGACAAGCTCTCCCTCTCTGACACCGACACGTCCGACGGCCTGACCGGAACGGCCAGTGTCGCCATCGCGGTCAACGCTGTAAAGAAAACCAAGCCGCCCAAGCCCATCATCAAAGCACCGTCAACAGCCAGCGTAGAGGAGAACGCCGCGCTGACGTTCTCGGCGACCAACGGCAGTTCAATCAGTCTGACAGATGCAGCCGTGAGCGCCAGCTCCGACTCGCTCACGCTGACGGTGACTCATGGGAAGCTCACGTTAGGTTCCACTAATGGGTTAACGTTTTCCGCAGGGTCCAATGGCTCGGCGTCCATGACCATCGAGGGGGCGCTGCCGAATCTTAATGCGGCCCTTATTGGCTTGACCTTCACCCCTTCAACCGGTTATTCGGGGTCCGCGTCGCTGGCGGTCAAGGTCACAGATGTGGGGGACAAGCAGACTGGCTCGGCCACTGTGGCCATCACGGTGGTCGTGCCGTCTTCGCAGTCCGCCGTGACGGTCGGGACACCCGTTACGACTGCGGTGCCGGGCGAGCCCGTGCCTCTGGTTATCGAGGCCACCGACACCTATGCGCCGGCGAGTACCGCTCCGTTCAGTTTCACCATCTCGTTCGGCGACGGGTCGTCAACGACAACTTCGTGCGGTACTCCACTACTGGTTAACCACGTCTACAAGGGCGCCGGAACTTTCACCGTCACGGTCACCGCGACCGACGAGTTCGGACACCAAAGCGCCGCAGTGACCGAGACCATCAACATTGTGCCCGCAGCCGTCGAGACGAACCCATTCAACACGAGTCAGACCGCACTGCTTGTGGGCACTTCCGGCAAAAGTACGATTCTCTTTGCGGCGTCCGACCAAAATATCGCGGTGACTCTCAACGGCATCGCTCAAGGGACTTTTAGCACGAACGGCCCGCTCATCATTTTCGGCCAGGGAGGCAAAGACAACTACACCGAAGGTGCGGGGGTCACAACCACAGTCGATTTGCTCGAGAGCCCCACGGCCGACGATGTCGAGACCGATCTGGACAACGAAGCTCTTCAATGGGCTGGCCTAATCGCGGCGACCAAAATACTGAATGCGTAAACATTCGCAGCAATCTTGGATCGCAGTCTGGGTTTGCCGCGACAGCCAATCGCAAAATGCCTCTGCTTTTCTTTGAGAGAGCCGCCAGCCCGAAGAAGAACCGCAATCGCCCCAGAAGATTCTCTTCCCCCCTCGCAGGTACCTGCCTGTTCTGAGGCAACATCCTGGCGATCGGTACGAGGCCGGTTTCGCTTCCGTTGCCTTTCGAGGCATTCAAGTTTTACTGACAAGGCTAAACTCGTAGAGAGACTATTAATGGCACCTGAAGTAGCATCCAACTGTAGTGCTATCAGCAACCATCCACCACCATGCTTTTGACAGATTGAGAGCAGATGCGAGAGGAGAATTATTCGCGCAGGCGGTCGCAAGCGCAATGCAATCCTTCTGACCTACGAAGTTAGCAGCAGTGGGCGGCTTTGTTGTGAAATGATACGTGTCGAAATTCATCAACGCTCCGGCTAGTTGCGTATTTGGCCCCGGCGGATGTCCATCAACCTCAAGCTCCACAACGCATGTGCCGTTACCACTGCATGAGCCGTCAGGGCCCGCTCCTGCTCCCGTATAAGGTGTCCACGTTGCTGAGCACGCAGTACCGAGCCGCCAGTTGTTGGGATTGACGCGTGTGATGATTGCCTCTCCCTTCACTGGCGGGAAAGAACAGGGCGCACCTGCTTGCCCCAAATTCTCTTTGGCGTCCGACAGGCTTCCGGCCGGAGTCTGGGCCATCGCTGAATGGACGAAGGCAATTCCGGCAAGAGCCGTGATCACAAGCAGCGTTTGTCGTTGTCGCATACGAAGGAGTCCGTTGTCCCAATTCATCATGACAGCCATGTCAGCTTGCGATCAGCATACACGGCAATAGTTAACACACCGTTACCGAGCCTCGTTTCAATCTAGCCTCGCTACGGCGCTACTGCCAAGAAAAATGGGCCGCCGCGTTAGCGGCCGCCATTCAGGCAATCGTCGCCGCTTCGCGAAATCTCGAAAATTCCGCATCGCTCTTTGCTCGCCTTCAGGGTTCTCGCGGTACGTACCCTTGAGGAGCGCTCGCATAACGCGTTCGCTTCTGTCATCAAGACCGGCCTTGAAGGCGGAGCAATGCAATGAAAGACCCTTCTGCCAATCCCACTGAGGCCCTCATCGAGGGGGCGGTGCGGGCCTATTTTGAGCGGCTCGACAGAGGAGAGGCGGTCGAGCGCGAAGCCTTTCTGGCGCGTTATCCCGCGATCGCCGACACGCTATGGGATTTCATCACAGCCGAGGAAGAGCTGCGAAAACTGGCGGGCGACAAAGCTTCCCGCGAAAGCGCCGGAATTTCCACGCAGTCGTTTGCCTCGCAGGTTCAAGAGACGGTCACGCCGGAATCGCAGCCGGACAGCAGTCCCGGCCAGAGTAGCAACGATCTTGTAGGGCAGTTCGGCCGCTATCGCATCGTCCGGACGCTCGGCCGAGGCGCAATGGGAACGGTATATCTGGCTCAAGATACCCAGATCGAACGGCTGATCGCGCTCAAGACGCCACATTTCACACTGGAGCCAAGCGCGGAGCAAAAGGAACGCTTCTTCCGCGAAGCACGCGCCGCCGGAAGCCTTAGGCATCAAAACATTTGCCCGATCCACGACTTCGGCCAGATCGACGGGCGGCCTTATATCTCGATGGCTTATATCGAAGGGCGTCTGCTATCGGCGTTCATGCGACATCAGCCGCGTGCATCCCGCCGGCAAATCCTGACGGCAATCCGCAAGCTGGCCGTCGCGCTGCAGGAGGCGCACGACCACGGAATCGCTCATCGCGACCTCAAGCCCTCCAATATCATCGTCGACACCAAAGACGAGCCGATCATCACCGATTTTGGCCTGGCGCACGAATCTGAGCGCGGCGAAGATGCCCGCCTCACCCGGCCCGGGATTTCTATCGGCACGCCCGCCTTCATGTCGCCTGAGCAGGTGGAGGGTAATCCGGCCACGATTGGGCCGACCACCGATCAGTACAGCCTCGGGGTCATTCTCTACGAATGGCTCACTGGTCGGCTCCCCTTCCAAGGTCCGGCATTGCTGGTCATGAGCGAGATCCTCACGAAGGAACCGATTCGTCCCAGTCATCTGCTGCCCAAAATCGAGCCCCGGATTGAAGCGCTTTGCCTCAAGATGATGGCCAAGTCGCCATCGGCGCGGTTTGCCTCGATGGCGGAGGTAGCCACTGAGATAACGGCGATCCTTGATAACCTGGACGATGAGACAGACGTCCAGGATGGTGCTGACGGTGACACGTTCGCTGATGTCACTGCAGGAGTCAGACGCCTGCGAGAGGATGAGGCGGCACCCACACCGGTTTTGCAAGCAAAGCAGCTCGCTGCCTTAAGGAAATGGCGCGGATGGATTCGATGGAGTATCGCCGCCGCGAGCCTGGCTGCTCTCGGTGCGTTGGCAGCCGTCATTGTCATCTATCTGGGCAAGACGGCGATTCTTATCGACATCAAAGACCCCGGCGTGCAAGTAGCCCTGAATGGAACGGCGCTCATCGTTACGGGTCCAGCTCAGGAGTCGATTAAGGTCGAGCCTGGCGAGCAAGAGCTCACAATTACGTCGGCCGGCTTTGAGACAACCACCAAAAGCTTCACGATCAAGAAAGGCGAAAAGAAGGCTGTCACGATCTCCATTTTGAATTCCGAGCTCCTGGCGCAGATCGATAACGAGATGTCGACAAACGCCAAGCCAGAGGCAGCGCCGACTGCAACCTCGACTACAAGCAGGGCGGCTTCTCTGCCGCGGCCGGCCGAGCCGGACATCTCCAAAGCAGCCGGAGAGAACAATGTCGCAGCCACGCCCGGCAACCTTCCAGCATCGGAGGCTGAACTTGCGTCGGCTGCCGCGAAGCAACTCCGAAGGCCGTTCTTCATCCGGGGCGACTGGATCGTCGAGAATGACGAATTGGTCCAACCTACATTGGCCGCGTCAACGTGGACTGGCGATTACAACCCGCTTCTCGTCATGGGCGATGCGACATTAGCGGACTACGATCTGTCGCTCGAGGTAAAGAAGACGGGCGGACGCGACAAAATCGGCATTCATTTCCATTGGCTGGGGCCCGGCCATTTTCGCAGTCTCAACATCTCGCGAAACCGTGAAGTCGATTTCTCATACGTGTTCCAAGGGAAGTCAGGCGTCGAGAGTGGCAACGTCAGGGAAGCAAGCCTTTCATCAAACCTCTGGTACTCTCTCAAAATCGAGATACGAGGAAGCACTTTTTTGGTGTTCCTTGACGGTGCATTGCTGTTTGAGCAGACGGACGCTCGATTCACGCATGGCCGCGTTGCACTCTTTACTAGTAACGCGACGGCTCGCTTTCGTCGGATTACGCTGACCGATCCGCACGGAAGGGTTCTGTTTGAAGGCCTACCCGAGTTGCCGCCGCCGGGCAATGGCATGGTTCGACGCGCTGCCGCCGGCAACGCCGCGCTTGCCGCAGGCGAGGTGGCTGCGAAGACCGAGCAGGAGCACTGGGCGCAACGTCTCAAAACGCCGGTCATTGTCATTAACCCGATCGGGATCAAGCTGGCACTGATCCCGCCCGGCGAATTCCGCATGGGCTCGCCGGAATCTGAGAAAGTTCGCGGCGAGGACGAAGAGCAGCGCGACGTCCGCATTGGCAAGCCCTTTCGTTTCAGCACCCATGAAATCACTCAGAGCCAGTACGAGCGCGTGACCGGACGAAATCCGAGCATGTTTTCAAATGGCGGTGGACAGTCCGAGATCGCTACCGGCGTCGATACGGGTTCCTATCCCGTCGACAGCGTCAGTTGGTACGACGCCGTTGAATTCTGCAACCGCTTAAGCGAGATGGAGCGGCTGCGGCCGTACTATCGGATCAGCCAGTTCCACCGGGCGCAAGACGGCTCGGTCACATCGGCGAATGTGAGGATCGAGGGAGGGCCTGGTTACCGCCTGCCGACCGAAGCCGAATGGGAATACGCCTGCCGGGCCGGCACGACCACGCCTTTCAACTTCGGGGCCGTCAACGACGGCAGCCATTGCAACTGCAATGACAAAGGGGCGTATCCGGATGGGACCGCGCCGCAGCATCCAGCCCTCGGGAGGACTGTCCCTGTCGGCAGCTATCGGCCAAATGCATTCGGACTTTTCGATATGCACGGCAATGTCTGGGAATGGTGTTGGGACACGTATGGCGAGCGACCACAAACGGGCGCTGCGGGCGCGCAGCGAGTGAATCGGGGCGGAAGCTGGGGCAGCTTTCCTGTTTATTGCCGCTCGGCCGTCCGTGGCCGAGACTTGCCCACCTTTGCGAGTGACAACCTGGGCTTCCGGATAGCCCGCAGTCTGCCGGAGTGAGAATCGTCACTTTCCTTCATGGTGATCTTCGGCAATTCCCTTCCAATAGTCCGTACTGGCGGGAGCCATTCCATGAACGAGAATTCCGCCACGCCGACTGATTCCCGAATCGAAGCTGCGCTGCAAGAATATCTCGGGCGACTCGACCGCGGCGAGGTTGTAGAGCGGGAAGCCTTCCTTGCGCGCTACCCCGATATCGCCGACTCGTTGCGGGCATTCATCGCCGCCGAAGATCAATTACGAATGCTCGCTGGCGATAAGGCTTCGCGCGAAAGCGCGGGAACATCGACGCAGACGTTCGCGTCTCAGGGACAAGAGACCGTCCCGCCGACATTGCAGCCCGATCCCTCTCCCGGAGTAACAGCGAGCGGGCTTGCAGGGCGATTCGGCCGTTACGAGATCATTCGGGCGCTTGGGCGCGGAGCGATGGGCGCCGTCTATCTGGCGAAAGACACGCAGCTTAAGCGCAACGTTGCCATCAAAACGCCTCACTTCGAGGACGACCCGAGTGGCGAATTGCTCCAGCGGTTCTATCGTGAAGCGGAGGCCGCGGCGACGTTGCGGCACGCCAACATCTGCCCCGTGCACGACGTCGGGCAAATCGACGGCAAGCACTTTATCTCGATGGCCTACATCGAGGGGCGAACGCTCTCCGACCTGATCAAGAGCGGCAAGGCTCAGAACGAACGCCACATTGTGTTCGCCGTCCACAAGCTGGCCGGCGCTCTGCAGCAGGCAACCGACCACGGGATCGTGCACCGCGATCTGAAGCCGTCCAACATCATGGTCGACAAGCAGGGCGAGCCGATCATCATGGATTTTGGTCTCGCGCGCAGAAGGCGCGCCGAGGGAGAGGCCAGCCTCACCCATAGCGGCGATCTCATCGGTTCGCCCGCCTACATGGCGCCGGAGCAGATCGAGGGGGATCCTGACAATGTCGGCCCGGCGTCGGATCAGTACAGCCTCGGCGTGGTTCTCTACGAAATGCTTACCGGCCAGCTGCCGTTCCGCGGGTCGGTCGTCAACGTGCTTGCGCAGATCCTAACCAAGGAGATGACGCGGCCGAGCGCGCTGCGCGCCGGACTCGATCCGCGGATCGAAGCGGTCTGCCTGCGGATGATGGCGAAAAAAGCCTCCGATCGCTTTGCCTCGATGAAGGCGGTCGCCGACCAGTTGGCGGCAATTGTAAAAAGTCCCGCCCCCGCCCCGAATGTTGGCGAGAATTCGCCGACGGCAAGCCCACCCCCCGTCACAGCAGCTCCCTCAAGTGGCGATGCGGGAACATCGCAGATTCGAAAATCACTTAAACAGAAAGCGTTGACGGCAAGTGACGTTGCATCGCTGGAGGAATTGGTTCGCAAGTGCCTGAGGCGCCACGACTATGACCAGACGATTCAGATCATCGAGCGAATTCCGGAGGAGCGACGCAACGAAGCATTACAGGCGTTGCTCGAGAAGGCGCGCCAGAAAGCCGACGAGATCGCCTTCCTGATTTGCGCGATCGATGAGGCTGAGCGGCTCGATGACGCCCAAACCGCCCTCAAGAAGGCCGAAGAACTGTTGAAGATCAAGCCGGGGCATCACCGCGCCCTCGCAATCCAAGAGAAATACACCGGGGAGGGAACCGGTGCCGCCCGCATCGGATCGAAAGCGCAATTGACCGAGCGCTGGAACAACGGGGGCTGGATTCCCTGGAGCGTATTGGCATTCGGCCTGGCGATCTTCGCGGTAATGACCGGAGTGATCGTGATTTATCTGGGAAAGACGGCGATTGTCGTCGACATCAAGGACCCGGGTGTCGAAATCGCCGTGAAGGGAACCACCCTGACGATAACCGGGCCGGACAAGCAGTCAGTTCAAGTCGCCCCCGGCGAACAGGAACTCACGATCACATCGGCCGGTTTTGAAACGACCACGAGACGCTTTGCGCTCAAGAAGGGCGACAAGAAGACTGTGACGGTTTCGATCGTCAACAAGGAGCTCGTGGCCAGCCTCGGAAATGAGATTTTGCCGCCAGTGCCCACGCCCGACAGGGGCGAGCCCAAGCCCGAGTCTCAACCAGCAGTCGCCCTCGAAAACGGGTTTCTTGTCGCCCCGGCCGAGGCACGTATAGCTCGAGCTGGTCAAGATTTGTGGGCGAGCTCCCTCAGGACCTCCGTGCAGATGACAAACAGCATCGGAATGAAATTCGTGCTGATTCCGCCGGGCGAATTCACGATGGGTACCACGAAAGAGCAAGCCGAAAAAATCGTGTCGTGGAGCTCTCGCGTCAAGCAAGCAATGCCCTTGGAGCAGCCCCCGATACGCGTCAAAATTCGACACCCGTTCTTTCTCGGCGCCCACGAAGTCACTCGCGGAGATTTCTTAAAGTTCGTTGCCGCAAAAGGCTATCAGACCGAAGCCGAACAAGACGTCCGAGGCGTAAAGAAACAGAGCGCGGGCGACAAGCGCATCGGCGGCGATTGGCGAAATCCCGGATTCCAGCAAGGGGAAAACCATCCGGTCGTTAATGTCAGTGGCGCGGACGCGCGAGCATTTTGCGACTGGCTCAGCGAAAAAGAGCACCGGCGGTACCGGGTCCCGCGCGAGGCCGAATGGGAGTATGCCTGCCGCGCCGGCACCACCACCATCTTTTACACCGGTGACGACCCGCAAGAGGCGGCCAAGGTGGCCAACATGGCCGGTGCGGCCGACGGTTTCCCGCTTTCGGCCCCGGTTGGCTCATTCCCGCCCAATCCCTTCGGTTTGTACGACATGTACGGAAACGTGTGGGAGATGTGCAGAGACTGGGGCACACCTAACTACCTGGGATACGCCGACGACGGCAATCCACCGGCCTCGGCTGATCATTCCAAGGGAGTAGCCCGCGGCGGCGGCGCCGACTGCCCTCCGACGTTATGCCGCTCGGCCGCCCGCGGGGTTGGCCTGCGATCCAACATCGCTCCCAACCTCGGCTTCAGAGTCCTTTGCGAGGTGGATCTGGACCAAGCCCAATTGGACGCCCTCGCTCGTGCAACAAACCAGGCGCCGAACAACTCAAATGGTGCAGCACCAACATCTGCCAATTCAAGAGCAATGGCCGTACAACCTTCCACTGATTCGAGCGCTCAGGCTCGACCTGCCGGCTCGCAACCCAGTCTTCTCGTCGCGCCGTTTGACGAGCCGCGCGCTCAAGGGGCGCAGAAGCAATGGTCAGACCGGCTCAACTCGCCGGTTGAAATGACCAATTCCATCGGAATGCGCTTGCGACTGATTCCGCCGGGACAGTTCAGAATGGGTTCCCAAGGAGCAGAGTTTTTTAGACCCGAGCATCCGGTGCGCATTACACGCCCGTTTTATATAGGAACCTACGAGGTGACGCGTGGTGAGTTCGCGACCTTCGTCGCGCACGACAATCAATCCGTGACTCAGACAGGGCCAGGTAAGGGAGGATGGCGAGTTGACAGCACCGGAAGTCTTGTCTGGGACGCGCAGGGGCAACTCGTCTGGGACAAAGACGCGCCTCCCTCCACTTGGCAATCACCGGGATTCCCTCAGGATGACTCTCATCCCGTTGTCAACGTGAGCTGGTACAACGCGCAGCAGTTTTGCGCTTGGCTCACAAGTGTTGAGGGAAAACAGTATCGCCTCCCCACCGAGGCCGAGTGGGAATACGCCTGCACAGCGGGAACAACGACCTGGCATTACGGCGGCAACGGAGACATCACTGAGGTCGCTAACATCCCGGATCTCTCGACCAAGACCCGATTTCCGGCATGGCACGGAGTGGAGTCGTCCGACGGATTTGTCTTTACGAGCCCCGTCGGCCGTTTCAAACCAAACAATTTTGGTCTCTACGACATGGTCGGCAACGTGCAGGAATGGTGCTTCGACTGGGTGACGGAAGGCTATTTCAAGCGATCTCCGGTGAATGATCCTCGCGGGGACCCGAGTGGCAGCTATCGTTCGCTGCGCGGCAGTTGTTTCTCATCCGTCGGAGGCAGCCGCGGCCGTTGGTTGTTTCGACCCGATTACCATTCGCCAACATGCGGCTTCCGAGTCGTCTGTGAAATTCCGAACGCACCTGCGCTTGCTCCACCAGCTCCGGCTGCACCCACAGCGGCCGCCGGCGATGAGCGTCGCGTTTGGCGCGGCGAAGTCTCGCTGTTCAGACGAACGAAGGACGGAACCTGGCGTGAGGAAATCAACGACGACTCAGCGATCTATTGCTTCGAGGAAGTCAATCGTGCGCCCGGTTACGTCGAGTTAGTCGATAAGACGCGGGCGATCGGCGGCTGCCGTGTGCGCCTCGTTGACGGCGAAGCACAGATGATTTGGGGAGGAAGAGATAAGGATTGGCGGTCTTTCCAGGCGGGCGATTGGGATAGGGACGGGACGCTGAAAACTCACGCCGACGACGGATTCGTTCCGCTCTTCACCGATCGCGACATGACGGGCTGGAAGCGATTGCGATCCGAGAATGTTGCCTGGCGGATGCAGGCTGACGGCACTTTAATCGGCAAAAACAACGGGCATGAGGGCCAGCGCGGATACCTGATCACCGCTCGGAGCGACTACTCGGACTTTCATCTGCGCTGTCAGGCGTCCATGAGCGAGGGAGCGAAAGCAACCGCAATTGTTTTTCGCCGAAATCCCGAAAGGGATCTCAAGCGCGATGAGATTGTGGGCTATCTGCTTTTCATCCCAGGGACGCGACAGACCAAGTTCCAGCCCGGACAAAAGGTGACGGGAAGCATTCTTGTAGAGCACCAGGATGTCAATGCGGATACGCTGGCAGAGGCAAGCAAGCGTCCAGTGCATGCCGGGCAGTGGTTCCAAATCGATCTCATCGCACAGGGGCCGCGCGTTGAGGTGAAAATCGACGGGCGGCCTGCGGTTAATGTTGTCGATCCCAACTCGCGACGCACACTTGGGGCGATCGGATTTGTCTGCCGCCCCGACTCCATCGTTCGCTTCAAGAAGATCGAGATCAAAGAGTTGAAGCATGGCACTGGATCCTGAGCTGTCTTCCGGCTGACGGCGCTCGTATTGCCATCCCTTGTTTTGACCGGCACGAAATCGCAGTTGGAGGGCTCAGGGAAACGCGAAAGCCACCCCTTGGACTCGTTTGCCAGCCCGACTGGTTTCGCGTTCTAAACGCCATTTCCGGGGCACCTCAGGGCTGCTTGCGGAAGGACAAACCTGTTGACAATGTCATCGAAACGTGGCAGGGTCGAGAGAGGTTGTCACTTATCAAATTGTCGTCAGGAATTATGCATCGGGTGATTCATACAAAGTTGGGTGAAGGCAGGCGGGTCGCCATTCCTTCGGAAATGTGCCACGAACTCGGATTGGAGCCGGGAATGCCGGTCGTGTTGGAGTCGACTGACACGGCGATCGTGCTGCGGCCGTTAGATGAGGTTGTTCGCGAAGTGCAGGACTACTTCGCGGATGCCGCTGCGCGGGAGACGTTACTTTCGGAAGAGCTGAGCCGCGACCGCCGCGCGGAGGCGGCACGGGATAAGCGTGGCTGAGGCGGTGCTTGACGCTTCGGCGCTTCTCGCCTTTATCAGGCGG
>Ga0210396_10004545_pt1 | contig 13564 bp, 13 predicted proteins | sample IncBWH17OmetaG_FD_155466 | JGI IMG/M metagenome (GOLD analysis project Ga0210396, IMG submission 155466) | Forest soil microbial communities from Barre Woods Harvard Forest LTER site, Petersham, Massachusetts, United States - Inc-BW-H-17-O ...
GGTGGTGGAGGCGGTGGAGATTTTGGTGGTGGAGGCGGAGGCGGTGATTTCGGTGGCGGTGGTGGCGACTCCGGCGGCTCGGGCGGTGGCGATTTCTGATCGGGCATGGTCGCTTCAGCGACCATGCTTCTCATCGCCCAGAACGCACTCGCTTTGGAATGAAATGCGCCAGCGTATCGACGCCCATAAGCGCGCACGCGCCGAGGTAGACGATGGCCCCGGTTCCCATCAACGCGATTAGTTGAACAGCCCAGATACCTCTTCCGCTTCCATGCGGATACGCCGAGAGCTTCTGAACTCCCACGCACGCGGCGGTCATCAGCCCCGTCGCGGTAAACAGCTTCAGCACCGGCGCTACAAGCTCTCTTAACCCCAGCCCTCCGACGCGCCGATCGAGCATGAACAGCATGACAATCGCCTGCGCCGCAAAGCTCGCCAGCGTTCCCGCGGCCATGCCCGCTTCGCCCAGGTTCGTCCAGACCAGCGGCAGCTCGACCGCCAGGTTCACCCCCAGCGTCACGATCGACATCACCAGCGGCGTCGTCGTATCGTGAACGGCGTAGTAGGCGCGGTTGAGGATCTGCTGAAGGCTGAAAGCCCAGATCGCGGCGGAATAAAACAGGACCGACTTGGCGATCAGGTCCGCATCGTGCGGCCCGACCTGGCCGTGCTGGAATAGAAGCCTGACCGCCGGTCCGCGGATCAGGATCAGGCCGGCGCTGGCGGCAAAACCCTCGAACAGCGTCGCCTCGATGCCCTGGCGCAGCACCGTCTTGAAATGCGAGCGGTCCCTGTCCATGGCGACGGCGCTGAGGTTGGGGAAGATCGCCGTCGCCAGGGCGATCGCGAAAACGCCCAGCGGAAACTGATAGAGGAATTGGGCGAGGTTAAGCCGGGCGGGCGCGCCGTTTTCCATCGGGTAGCGAACGATGTGGCCGAACGCCGAGAAATGGGTGACGACGTGTCCCGCGGCGTCCTTGTCCTGCATCAATACGACGCTGATGCCTTTGTCGAGCAACACCGAAACCTGAAGCACGCCGGCCCCGACCGCAACCGGCAACGTGAGCTTCAGCATCCTTCGAATGGCCGGCGTCCAGACGTGCAGCACTGGCTGAAACCGGAAGCCGACCGCCCGCAGCGACGGGAACAGGATCATCGCCTGCATCGCCCCGGCGACCAGCACGAAAAAGCTCAGCCAATAGCCCAGCGTTGTCTGAAGCGCGATCGTTCGCGGCTCGGGAAGCCCCCGGTGCAGTCCGAGTATTCGCGCCCCGACCAGGACCACCGCAACATGGCAGACATTGAGGATGATCGGCGCCGCGGCGGGCGCGCCGAACCGCTTGTGCACCTGAAGGATCGCGCCGAGGAATGCTGTTCCGCAGATCAGCAGCACATACGGCAGCATGATCGCCGTGAACTTGAGCGTCAGAACGCGGTCCGGCAGCAGGTTGTGATCGAAGCGAATCAGGGCGAACAGAATCAGCTCGCCGACCAGCGTCAGCGCGAGCAGGATCACGCACAGCAGGTTCACGCTGGCGGCGGCAAATTGCTGGGCGGATTGCTGGGCGAGATCGACAGCGCCGTCCTGCTCCCTCTTCACCGCCTGGGCATATAGCGGAATGAACGCGGCAGAAAGTGCGCCCTCGCCGAACATCTTGCGAAAGAGATTGGGAATGGTGAACGCGACGGTAAACGCCGATGCGACCGAGCTGGTTCCCAGGTAATGCCCTGCGACGATTTCGCGGGCCAGGCCTGTAATCCGGCTGACCAGCGTCAACATGCCGATCAGTTTTGCGTGGCCGACAAACGACCGGGATCGAGCAGCCGGTGCCGCAGGCGCTCTGGATTCAAGTTGGATGGGAATTGCCTGTTGGGACATCCGTTTCCTGGCTTGGAGGGCAGACATTCCTGTCTGCCATTGATTTCAATTCTGGTGGGGCAGGCATTCCTGCCTGCCTTCTCTGTTCTTGATTGGTTCCATTCCTGACCGGTGGGGCAGACATTCTTTGATTGGTGGGGCAGACATTCTTGTCTGCCATCTGTTCCTTCCAGGTTTCATTGTAATACCAGCCGTCATATGTCCATGGATCGGCCACGAGCTGCTTTTTGACCGAATTGTTGAGCATGTATTCGAGCTTCTCATCCAGCTCGTTTTGATTCCGCACGATCCGATCCCAGCTTTCGTCCTGCCAGACCTTGCCTCCTGACTGGCGGAATTGATTGAGGAACCGGGCCGAAACGCCCTTGATGCTCTTGAGGATGCGGGAAAGGTCGGTCTGTGGGAGCGGAGTGAGCAGCAAATGCGTGTGATCGGGCATGATCGTGGCCGCGATGAGGGTGTAAAACCTGTCGGAACCAGATTTCACATGATCGAGAACGATTTGGCGCTCGGGAGCATTGAGTTCACGGGACGCCAGGCGAAAGGTCACAAAATACGTGCTGCCTTCGAGCTTCCAGTGGGGGAGCTTGCGGTGACTTATTTTGAGAGCGGGTTCGGGGGTGGTGGGAACAGGATGGGGATCGGGTTCGGACCTTCGGTCCGAGGCAGACAAGAATGTCTGCCCCACCATTCTGCGAGCGAAGCCTGCTTTCAACTCGGCGGCGGCTTTTTTCGGATCTTCACAGTCCAGCACCGCCGCGGTGACGGCGATCGCTCGAACACCCGCCGCCAAGACTTCATCGACATTCGCACCGGTGATGCCCGCAATGGCAACCGCCGGGATGGGAATCTCCGAGGCAACTTGCCTTGCGTAATCCAGCCCCGCTACGAATTCCCGCGGCTTGGTGCTGCTTGAGAAAATAGGCCCCACGCCGATGTAATCGGCGCCATCGAGCTGGGCCCGTTTGGACTGATCCAGGTTGTGCGTGCTGACGCCAAGGATTCTCTCGCGGCCGATCAGCTTGCGGACTTGGGAAGCCGGAAGATCGTCCTGTCCGACATGGACGCCGTCCGCGTTGCTCAGAATTGCGATGTCGGGGCGGTCGTTGATAATGCAAAGCCGGTGATAGCGACGGCACAGTTCGACGAGCTGCTTTGCCCGATGGAGCACTTCGCGCGGCTCGAGGTCTTTTTCGCGAAGCTGAAGGCAATCGGCCCCGCCGAGCAGGGCAGCCTCGGCGGCATCAAGCCAGGGCCGGCGGCACAGCTTCTCGGTGATCAAAACATAGAGCCGCACGTCCGCAAAGCGCTTTGTGACGCAAAGCGTTTTGGCGATGCGCTGCTCGATGTCATAAAAGCGGTAACGAAGGTGCTCGATCTGTGCGGCGTCGGCCGGGGTTATGGTCTTGAGGTATTCCTCGATGGCCCGCAGCGCTTCGCCCGCCCGCTTGCCGGCGGCGGTCACAACATCCGTGAGGTCCTGGCGATGCAGTTCGCCGGCGGTTTTGTTTTCCGTTCCCACGTCGCCGGGCGTGTCGCGATGGAGGATTGCTTCGCTCAGCAATGAGCGCAGGACGTGAGCCATCTCGTGGCGAAGTTGTTTGAGATCGGCGATGAGTTCGCGATCGTCGAGGACGAACCGGGCATAATCTTCCAGAACCCGCAGCGCTTCCCGCGCCCTGTTGGCGTTGGCGTCCAGCAGCCGCAGCACCGTTGGGTTGATGGAAATGGCCACGAGGCGTCGATTATAGGACCAAAGCACACAAATTCATGGGTGCGGGCCTCGGAGAAGCAAATGAACGATCGTAAGCGTGAATACCACAAGGGATTGCGTAATCTGGCACGGAAGCACAAGAGGTTGTACCCAAAAGCGGAAACTCTATACAATGCCTCGGGCATGCTCGACTTCAATCAGATTTACTGTGGCGAGTCCGTAAAAATGTTGAGCGATTGGCCTGAGGAATGGGTTGATCTCGCGTTTGCGGATCCGCCGTTCAATATCGGGTACCTTTATCACGGCTACGACGACAGGCTCAAGAAGAAGGATTACCTCGGTTTTAGCGTCGCTTGGATGAGTGCCGTCCGTCGCGCCCTCAAGCCCCAGGGATCGTTTTATCTAGCGATCGGCGATGATTATGCGGCGGAGCTCTGCGTCGCGGCGAAAGGCGTGGGGTTCCATCTGCGGAACTGGATTATCTGGCATTACACGTTTGGTCAGCAAACTAAAGATAAATTTGCCCGCAGCCACACGCACATTCTGTACTTCGTTAAGGATCCGAAGCGGTTCACGTTCAACTCTGACGCCGTGCGCGTCCCGAGCGCACGCCAGACCACATACAAAGATCGACGCGCGAATCCTAAGGGCAAGCTTCCAGACGACGTCTGGTTCTTGCGGCCGCAGGAGGCCCAGGAGGCCGACGAGCCGATGTTTGATCCTCGGTTAGACACTTGGCACGTAAGTCGTGTCTGCGGAACGTTTGCGGAGCGAGAGGGATGGCATGGGTGCCAAATGCCGGTTGAAGTTCTAAAGCGAATTGTGCTTGCTTCTTCAAACCTGGCAGACGTTGTGCTGGACCCGTTTAGTGGTAGCGGAACGACCGCTTTTGCCGCAGCTATGCTGGGAAGACAATTCGTCGGAATCGATCAATCGCCTGAGTACGTTCACCGAGCTCGGAAACGGATCGAAGACCTGCACGCTCGCATGAAGCGAGTGGCGAATGCGCCTTCCAATGGGAAGGGGATAGAGCATGTTGACGTGAACACGATTATCAACCCAGATCGTGCTTCCCGCGCAGCTGCGGATGTCGACGCGTTTGGAAGACCGCGGGTGCCCAAGGTTCGGCGAATGGCGCAAGAGCCTCGCCTAGAGGTTCGATGATCCCCCGCAGCGCGACCCGCACTGAGCAGACCAGGGTTTAGGCGGCGACCGGCCAATTGAAGACGGGGCGCTTTTCTTGAATCAACCTCAGTTGCCATTGCGACACGGAGATCTTTCGGAATTCTTTGCCGGCGAACACTCGGAGTGTCAAGGTGTCGGGATTTGGCCTCCAGAAGTCATTCGCCATGAAATCAAGTGTTGATTGGCTTCCAATCTGTTGCACTGCTGATCTAAGATTCTCGTTTCGCGACACATATAAATGCTGATCCCTCTCCAGAAGCTCGATCAGCCCAAGATCAGCGGGTACGAGATTCGGGTCGAGATCCCGAAGGGTTCCGACAACTGAGAACGCCGACTCAATTTGCGACGTTCTTAGAGACCTAACCACGTTCTCGACATCCTTGGCAATGTATCGAGTCTTTCTGATGTAAAGAGCTGCCAGCCGCACGTCTAAAGAGCTGAGGGATGGCGCGGCAGCCCTGGCCATGTGCTCATATTCTTGGGTTAGGTCAGGGTCGATGAGGATGTCGTCAATACTCACACCATATCGGGACCGAAGTCGAGCCAGCGAAAACTCAATAATGTGTGCATACTGAGGAACGATACTTGGATGCGGGGTGATTCGAGTCGCCGGCGGAATCACCATCCCGTACCTTTCGTACCGCGCCTTGTTTTTTCGGATATTGATGAGCCGTCGGTTCATGTCGGCGTCAGATGCATGAAACCCCATCTTTCTCGCCGTTGAATGAAACTGAGACGAGAGAGACTCGTCCAGCATCGCCACGGTTTCAGGCGACGCCCCCCGGTGAGTTTTGATGAATGCATCGTAGACGATCCTGTCAGAAGCGAGGTTGCTCGCCACCCTCGCTCTGGGCCGCGGCCGATATTTTAGCGCATCGCCGACGACGCCGATCAAGCCGAATTGCCCGAAGCGAGGGCGCGAACCAGAGGCCATTTTCCCCTTCACGACCTGATTGATGGCGTAATGATTCAATGGCATTGGGCACCGTCCACCGATATACTAGGTCACACGCGCCGATAATCCTCAATGTAGTAATGAATGTTCCCAAAGGCCAACATAATCGATTCCTGGTCGAGCGCTTTGCCCATGCGCTTGCAAAAATCAACTAATGAGTTCAGCCGGCTCACATCTTGAATTGCATCGACCTCGGCAAACGCCTCGATCACAAGTGGAGCATCATGGAGGTAATGCCCCTCGTCCGTTTTGAAGATTCCATGCGCCGCTCGGAACGCGGTAGCGCCACGATACAGATCTGCAAACAGCCGCATCGCGTTTGAGGCCCATTCAGCCGCCAGCGGTTCGGGGAGAGGCTTGTTGTGCCGGTCATGACTTGGGATAAGCAGGATGACGACGTCCTGCGTTGATTCCTTGCTCAAAAGAGAAGCAATCTGCTCAGTCTCGGCGAATAACTCCGGTTGATTCTTTCCCTTTGCCATCCTCCTCCCGACCGTGCTCTTCGCCGCGGCTACACTGAGCATAATACGAACAAGAACCATACATAGCAAGTGTATCGCCGCTCTTTGTTAAATATTTGCCTAATCGTCATCAGAGTCCGATTGCGAGCGAGGATTTCGACGAACTGGCGCCGAATGGGGCTATTTGTGATCAACCGCTGGATTACTGCGAATTAGATAGCCTCTACTAAGGCTTGGCAATTCTCAGCGTGGTTACCTGACGAACCCAGCGGGTTGGGCGCTGGTCCTGAGGCGCTATCAGGCGGAATGGCCCTTCCTGTGCGTTTAGCGGTTTGCCGTCGCGCTGGTCCGCCAGCAATACGGGCCGGTCGGGGGATTGAGCATCGATCTCGGTCAGCGAAAAGACCGCCCGATATCCGTCCGTCGCTTCCACGACCAGGGCCAGTGCGACGGCGCCGTTGCGCATTTGCGTGGTCGAGGGGACGCCCGCCTGATCGAGAATGGCGCGAACGCTCACACCGGAATAAGTCAGCTCCTTGCCGCTTCGATCTTTGGTCGTCAGCGTGACGTGGGGCATCGCCGCGATGGACTCGACCGTCAAGGAAAGAGGATGCGGCGCCAGGCCCGTGACTTTGATCGAAGCCTGGGGTTCACTAGTAGCGCTAGAAATAGCCAGGCACAACGGGAGCGCGAGTATCGTCGGAAGCAGACGTTTTTGCCGCATGGGAGTCGTCCTTTTCCACGTTGTATAGCCGATGATATGACGAGGTCAATTGCGTTCCGTCGCGCGCCTCACGGAAACGGCTCGAAGGGGTCGCCGGCGGTGTCGAGCAGGTGTTCGAACTGCAGCTGCAGGTCGCGATAGGTCCGCAGGACATGGCGGCCAAGCTCAGTAAGCTTCGCCCCGCCGCCGTGGTGTCCGCCCGTCGCGGTGGTGACCACGGGGCTTGGCCAGCGCCGGTTCATTCCGTCCAGCAGCATCCAGGCCCGGCGGTAGCTGAAGCGCAATTTGCGGGCGGCTTCGGAAAGCGAGCCGTACACTTCGATCTGGTCGAGCAGATCGGCGCCGGCGTCGTTGATCGCCGGGCCATCTTCCGTTTCAACCCAGATCCGGGCGCTTAGCGTTCGCTTCGTGGGTGGCGCCGCAGAGCGGGCTGCGCGACGGCGGGCTTTACCCTTCATCTTGCGGCTCATCAGTGGAGATGATGACTTCGGTCGCCTTGATCACGGCGATCGCGGGACTGCCCTTGCGGAGCTTGAGGCGTTTGGCCGACGACGAGCTGATCAGCGACACGATCTTGTGTCCGCCGCCGATATCGACGACGACCTCGCTCATCACCGCCCCGGTTTTGACCGATGCCACGGTTCCGTGAAATTGGTTTCGAGCGCTGAGTGCCATGGCGGGATTGTCGCCGCCGGGGGGCCTTCCCGCCATCTTTGCAGTCCCTTGAACCGCCCTTGCGGTCATCGAGTAGAATTGCCGTGCGAGGCCCCAGGCAGTCCGGACAAAGATTACCTGAAGCAAAAATGAAGCCGGGCCCCGGTATTGCGCGGCGGAGACGAGGTAAAAATTCAGGCCTTCGGAAGTTTCGCGCGGCGCGGCGGAACCATGTGAATGTCGGGTACAATACTTTGAGTGATAAGCCGGGCTGAGGAGTTCTCGATGTCGGGTCGTAAGCAAAAGATGAACGGAACGCGAATCGCGGCGGGAGCCCTGATCGAGGGACTGGAATCGCGGCAGCTTCTGTCTTCCTACGGAAGCCTTGTATTGGCCCCCAACATAATCCTGGGGCGCGCCGATACGACGGCGGCGCAGGCGGGCTACTCCCCGTCGCAGATCCGCCAGGCGTACGGTGTCGACCAGATCAGCTTCGCCAGCGGCGGCGTGACCGCTAACGGCAGCGGCCAGACCATCGCCATCGTCGACGCCTACAACGATCCCAACATCAGCGCCGACCTCAAAACCTTCGACAGCACCTTCGGCATCAGCGCACCGCCCAGCTTCCAGGTCGTGAGCCAGACAGGAAGCACGAGCAAGCTGCCGACGACTGACGCCGGCTGGGCCGGCGAAATCTCGCTCGACGTCGAGTGGGCGCATGCGATCGCACCCGGCGCCAACATTCTTCTGGTCGAGGCCAATTCCGCGACGCTGGACGACCTGATGACCGCGGTGAACTATGCCCGCCACGCCTCCGGTGTCTCGGCGATCTCGATGAGCTGGGGCGGGAGCGAATTCTTCAGTTGGAGCAACGGGGAATTCACCGGCGAGACACAGTTCGACCCCAACTTCACCACGCCCACCGGCCACGAGGGAATCACGTTTGTCGCGGCCGCCGGTGACAGTGGAAGCTTCAGCGGCATCGAATGGCCCGCCGCCTCGCCCAACGTGCTCTCCGTCGGCGGCACCAGCCTCTTCGTCAACTCCGACGGATCATACAGCACCGAATCCTCCTGGAACGGAACCAGCGGCGGGTACAGCCAGGTCGAAGCCGAGCCCAGCTACCAAAACATCGTGCAGACCTCCGGCGCCCGCAGCACGCCAGATGTTTCAATCGTCGGCGATCCCAATACGGGCGTCGCCGTCTACGATTCGCTGCCCGATCAGGGCTTTAGCGGTTGGCAGGAAGTCGGCGGCACCAGCGCGGGCGCGCCGATGTGGTCGGCGCTGGTCGCCATCGCCAATCAGGGACGTCTCCTTGCCGGCCAAAGCACGCTCGACGGCGCCAGTCAGACGCTGCCGATTCTTTACGGCCTCTACACCGTCGCGAATTACGACAACAGCTTCAACGACGTCGTCGACGCCGGCAGCTCCAACCCCTGGCACTGGCGCTGGGGATTCGGCGGATCAGGCAACCCCGCCACCCTTGGCTACGACACCGCCACCGGTTTGGGAACGCCCAAGTCCGCCGCGATCGTCGACGCGCTAGTCGGAACGTCCGGCTCGAACACGGGTTCCACCGGAACCGGCTCCCCCGGAACCGGCTCCACGGGATCGACCACAACCACCCCGGCCCAGCTTCCTGCGTCGCCGCTGAGCGGGGTGTTCCTCTCTTCGCCCCCTGACAGCGTCATGGGCGGTACGGCCGGCTCGGTCCGGCTCCGAATCAGCAACGATTCGGGCGCGACTTTCGACGGCCCGGTTACCATTAATCTCTATCTGTCGACCGACGGATCGGCCACGTCAAGCGATACGCTGCTGACCACGATGAGCATTCCCGCCCTGAATCTAAAGGCCGGAGCGTCAAAGACGGTGAAACTGAAATTCACGTACCCGACGACCCTCAACAACGGCGGATATTTCCTCACCGCGGCGATTGACGCCACCAAAACCGATACCGCCAACGCGACCGTCGCCACTGCCAAAACTCTCTCGGTCTCGAAGCAGACCGTCGATCTGGCGACCGTGTTTTCCAACGGGCCGGCGGTTTCCGTCACCCCCGGCGCGAGCGACACCGCCAGCGTCACCATCGAGAATCTTGGCAACGTGAATGCCGTTGGGACGGTGAACCTCAACCTTTACGAATCGCCCGACGGGACCCTGGACACCTCGGTCGATCCGCTTCTGGGAAGCCTGTCAGGTCGGAGGATTGAGCTGCGGCCGGGGCACGCGACGACCTTCAAAATCCACTTTGCCGCGCCCGCCGGCCAGGCGCCCGGTTCGTACAAGCTCGTTGCCGTCGCCACTTCGTCCACGCAGCCGGCGGATACGAATCCGAACAACGACAGCGCCGTCGCGTCGACGATCTGAGTCTCTCATTTCCGCCACGGCGCATCAGATCGCTCAACCGGGAGGGCGAGGCTCCCGCCGAGCCGAACGCTCCCTCGCGTGAAAGCCGCGGCTCGGCAGGAGCCTCGCCCTCCCAAAAATCGGCCGGCCACCGAATTTGCGATTGCCCTGCCGCGTCAGACGGCATTGGAATTGAAATCGTTCCCGTCCACGACATCAGGCAGGGGAGCGCTGCAGATGATCTGACCGGTGCTGAACGCGTCCAATGCTGGCGCATCGGGGGCGTTGTCGACAGTCGGCGGATCGCTGTTTCCGTAAGGCGAACTTGGGACGATCAGGGGCGACGATTCTGTGGGAGAATCGATTGCCTGCGCCTCTGACGGCGAAGTCCCGCCCATTTCACGCCCGGTGCGCCGCAGCAACTCCTCGTGCGAGATGATTTCATCGGCGACCAGGGTAATTCCCATCTTCTGCGCCTGCGCGCGGGCCGCCTGTTCGGTACGTTCCGTGCGGACCCGGCCTGTCGCCGGATCGTGAATCGCGTAGTAACTCCCCTTGGGACCTTCCACCGTGTAGAGAATGCCGTGACTGCCCATGGCTGCGCCCCGCATATATTGGCTCCGGGCATTTTAGCCCGGCCATGGCATTCCGGCGGCGAATTTCGCTGAAGTTTTCCCGAAAATTTCATCCGCTCAACCGAGATTGAAAGCTTTCTGGAGGACGGCCAGGCTCTTTGGCACGCCGGTCAGCGGGCTTTCGCGCCCTTCGAATTCCAGCGAGAGGTAACCGCGATAACCCACGTGATGGAGCATGGCCGCGATCCGTGGGTAGTCCAGATCGAGCGTGTACCAAAGCCCGCCGCCGTAGTAGGTCTTGGCGTGTACCATGCTCGCGTAGGGGGCGATCGTCTCGAGCTTGTCGTACGGCTCCTCCAGGAAATTGCCGATGTCGCAGGTCACGCGCAGCCAGGGCGAATCCACCGACTCGATGATCCGTTTCACGCCCTCGGGCGTGCGGCCCAGGCCCCAGTGGTTCTCCAGCCCCATTGTTACGCCGCACCGTTGCGCCGTCGGAATGCATTGCTCGAAACAATCGACGACCCACTTGAACCCGTCCTCGTCCTTGTACCCGTCGATCGGCGGCTCGATCCCGCGGTGGGCCATCAGGTCATCGAAGTTCTTGCTCGTTCCCCAGGTCCCGGTCTGCACGCGCATGGTCGGAATGCCCAGCTCGTACGCCTGCTCGAGATAATCGCAGGTCGTCAGGACATTTTCCCGTCGCTTGGCGCGGTCTGGCGTCAGGAACGTCTGGTGCGTCGCCAGCCCATACAAATCCAGCCCGTTGAGGGCCGCGTGTCGTTTGAGGTCGTGCAGGTAGCCGGGTTCGCGGCTGATCATCTGCCGCTGGAGCACCTCCAGCCCCGCAAACCCCCACTCCGCCGCGAGGTCCAGGTTCTTCTTGAGGTTCCGCAATTCGTTCCGCACGAACTGCCAGAGCGAATAGCTGGCCAGGCCGATGCGGTTGTGGATCGGCTTTGCGGCCGGCTCGCTGGCCGGCTGCTGCGCGATCGCTTGAGATGAAGCCGCCAGCGCGACGCCGGCAGCCCCCGAAAGGAATCCTCGACGCGTGGTGCTCATGGGCTCTCCTCACTTCGCGATGGATGAATGGCCGGTAGCATATCCGCTTGCAGCCGCGGGCGAAATGCGGCCTCTTCCCCCTCTCCCTCTGGGAGAGGGCTGGGGTGAGGGCCGAGGTTGAGGCGCCTCCGATTTCCCCCTCACCCCAACCCTCTCCCGGAGGGAGAGGGGGAAGAGGCGGCGCGATTCAGGAATCCCGCGCCAATTCCGCTTCGCACTGAACTTTCATATCGTCTGGCGCACCTGTCTGATTGCAAGGCGATGATCGGTTGAGTGCCCGGCGGGTGCGCGATGGAGAAATCGGCGGGGCGGGTTTATTTGCAGGTGCTGGTGGTCCGCTGCCAGCTCGGGGATCGCGACGCCTTCGCGGAGCTGGTCGCGGCCTGTCAGCCACGGCTGCGCGCTTACCTGAACCGCATGCTGGCCGAGCCGCACCGGGTCGACGACGTCTCGCAGGACGTCTGGATGGACGTGTTCAACGACCTGCCTCGTCTGCTCAATCCCGCGGCGTTCATGCCGTGGCTTTACCGCATCGCCCACAACCGCTGTGCCCGGGCCATGCGCCGGCGTGAGGCGGTCGCCGGTGGCGACGACTGCGGAATCGCCGACGAGGCGGCGGACGAAAAGGAGTTCGGCCCGGAGGACGCGGCGGCAGTGCATGCGGCGCTGGGCCGCCTGTCACCACCGCACCGCGAGGTGCTGTTACTGAAATTTCTGGAGGACATGAGCTACCACGACATCGCCGCGGTGACCGGCGTTCCCGTCGGAACCGTGCGGTCGCGAATCCACAACGCCAAGGTTGCCCTGCGAAAGATCATGGAAAACGAGAGGCTGACATGACGCAATTCGACTTCAATTCCAGCTTCCGGAACCTGCTGAGCGACCCGATGCCGCCCGCCCCGGACCCGCGGCTGATCGCCTTCGAGCTGTTCCGCCGCGACCAACTCCGCACGCGCGTGCTGGCCGCCCTGAGCCTGCTGTTCTGGCTGCTGGGCACCGCGGGAATTTTCCTGCTCACCTTCGCCCTGAACCGGCTGGTGATCGACGTGCGGGTCGAGTCGTACCGCTCAGCGCATCCGGGAATGTTTTTCATTCCCAGCACCGACATGCAGGTGGCGCGGCTGACGGACTTCATTCACCACAGCCTGCCCTACGTCGAGGCGTCGGTGGTGGCGTTGATGCTGGCGGCGTTGTTCACGGTGGCGCTGATTTTTTCCTCCCGGCAGGCGACGCTGAATCGGATCAACATCAGCCTGATGCAGATCTCCGAGCAACTGCGCCAAATGCAGGGACCGCCGGGCGCGCCGCCGCAAGTCACCGCGGCGTACTCCCTCCCGCCCGCCCTGTGCCGGCCGAACAGCGGGGCGTGCCTGAAGGTGGCGGTCGGACTGGCGCTTCTGCTGGTCCTCGGCGTCCCATTGTTGAAACTCGCCGCCATCGCGATTTACCATCGCCAGCAGATCACTCAGTGGCAAGGGTTCCCGCAATTGTCCCCGTTCCAGGCCGTCCAGTGGGATGGCCAGACACCGCACGTGAAGGTCGGCGGCAAGTGGTACGAACTGGTCTCAATGAACGGCCTGCCAACCTTGCAGATAGTCTCCGCCTGCCAATCGCTCGATCCGCAGCTCTGGCAAAAGCGTTTCGAGGAGGACCTGATCGAAGTGCTGACGCGTTCGGGCCATGCCCCGGCCGCGACCGCCACGCTCGAGGTCAAGGACCTGGAAACCGGCCGCATCGAGATTCTGCGCGAGGTCCCCATGACCTACGAGAATCGCGACTCGCTCTGGCAGGCGGGGACGACACGACCCAGTCCTGATTTTTCGCCCTGAGAGGCGCTGCAACGTGCCGAAGACGAAACGATGTCCGTCCGACGGTCGTGCGCGCGTGGCGGAACGGTAGACGCCACGGACTTAGAATCCTCGAGAATCATCGCCGCGATCCGCACGAAAACGCTGGGAAACAAGGGAAGTTTAGAGGGTTCCAAGCTACCCCACCGGCAGTACTCT
>Ga0210396_10004550_pt1 | contig 13559 bp, 9 predicted proteins | sample IncBWH17OmetaG_FD_155466 | JGI IMG/M metagenome (GOLD analysis project Ga0210396, IMG submission 155466) | Forest soil microbial communities from Barre Woods Harvard Forest LTER site, Petersham, Massachusetts, United States - Inc-BW-H-17-O ...
CGTTGACGCCAGCCCAAAATCCAGCACCTTGGCTTGCCCATGCTTGGTAACAAAAATGTTCGCCGGCTTGATGTCACGGTGCACGATGCCTTTGCTATGGGCCACATCCAGAGCCGCGGCGATCTGTATGCCCAATTCCAGCACCGTCTCAATTTCCATCGGCTGCCCGGAAATCAGATGCTTGAGGGTGTTGCCCTCCAGCAATTCCATGGCGATGAAGGTCTGGCTTTCACTCTCATTAATTTCATAAATCGTGCAGATATTCGGATGGTTTAGAGCCGACGCCGCGCGAGCCTCGCGACGAAAACGTTCCAAACTTTGTGGATCGTGAGCTACATTTTCTGGTAGGAACTTCAAAGCCACGAAGCGGCCCAGACGGGTGTCTTCAGCCTTGTACACCACGCCCATTCCGCCGCCACCAAGCTTCTCAATAATTCGATAGTGGGCGATGGTTTGGGCAATCATGGTTTAAGGACAGCACATCTTAGGAGCGCAGTTACGGCAAGTCAATTCACGCAGCTTACCGCCGTGAGCCGCGTTGCTCGGGCCGTCGCGACGCCGGCTTCGTTATGACATCGATCTAAGAGTTGGTCTCTACAGCCCCTTAGGATGCTCGGCCAGAGCCTCGCGATAAGTCTTGAGATTATTCTTATCGACTATCACCGTGCCGGTGTCTACGGAAGTTGGCGTTGGCGCTGCTAGCGCGGTTCTCCAGTCTTTAAACTGATGTACCGCGTTGTGGTGTAAGTCGTCGAGAAATTTCAGCCCGTAGTAAAGCATGACAGAGGGAGTTTGTGTAATGGTTGCGCTGATGACCCCACGGTCGATCCAGTCCAGCGTCTCCGGATCGTTATCGAAGGCCACGACCGGCAACTTGCCTTCCATGTTCAGGCGGTGCAGCGCTTCGGCGGCGCCGGATCCTCCGGTGGCCTCCAGGCAAATAATTCCGGCTACTTTTTCTTTTTGCTGCAGTAGCGCGGAAACTTGATCAAACGCGCTTCGCGCATCCCCCTTATCATCGAGAATCTTGGTAAGTTTAAGAGCTGGATAATTCTTTAGCGCGTCCGCCACGCCCGCCAATCGATCGTCCATGTTGCGCTGTCCCGGAATGGTGACGACCGCAAAATTCCCTTGATGCGCGACGAGAGTGGCGAACCGTTTCACGCTCTCTCTGCCGGCCTTGAAGTTATCGGTTCCAATGTACATCACGCGTTTTGAATCAGGCACATCCGAATCCACGCAGATCACCGGGATGCCCTGGGCCACCGCCTTGTCAATATCACCCTGAAAAATTTCAGGCCTCGCCGCCGAGAGGCAGATTCCTGCGGGGTTCTGTTCCACGACCTGCCGGAAAATCCCTACTTCTCCATTCGGGTCGTATGTTGTGGGGCCGGTGAGTTCACCCTTTACCCCCAGCGTTTTGGCCGCATCCAAAAAACCCGCCTGTGCCTCCTGCCAATACGGCAAGTTAATATTTGTGGACACGAAAACGTAGCGTTCGTTTTCCTCGTGGTAGGGCTTCGCGCAAGCAATCAACACTACCCCGACAAAAATTAAAACAGATACTAGTGTGACCCCCTGTCTAGTCATTGCATCTCTCCTTTTACATTCGGTCTGGCCCCCAAAACCTGATTGCAAGATTTATTCGTCCCACAAACGCATTAACCAGAGCTTATCGATTTCATTTCTTCCACAGGCATTCCACACCTCGTGCCGCCATTCTACGCGCCTTGGTCTGCATTTGGGGGAACTGAGGAACATTTCGCCGCCGTGAAGTTCCTGGAAGACCTGGACTGGACTGGAGAGTACTCTTTGCTACGCTTTTATAATATTGTTTCGCACCGCGAAGCGAACCAAATGACCTATGGACGGCAGCTCCAGCTTCATCATCACTCGTGCGCGATATGTTTCCGCGGTCCTCACGCTGATGTTCATTTCGCTGGCGATTTCTTTGTTGCTTTTACAATCCGCCAACAACTTCAATACTTCGTGTTCTCGTCCCGATAGCATTCGACGCCAGTGTTCACCGCCGAGTTTTATGCTCGGGTCAGCCTTGTTCACTCCGGTTGCATAGACATCGTCATTATTGGCTGGCACGCCGGGAACATCGGCGGAAATATACCGGCGCGATAGGCCGCTGATACTTCTTGCGTACCCAATACAATCGTCAATCAACTCGATCGCTCGCGGCAGCAACCCGGTGCTTCCATCCGACGAATGCCCGCTAGTGGCGAAGAACTGCAATTCCGTTTTTAAGCCTGCGTTCACGTGCAGTAGATTCCCTATGATGTGATTCAGAGACACTTCAAAATTCTTGAATCCAGTCAGTTCCACCACAAACGCAGCGACCTGCGTGACGCGATTTTCCAAATCCCGAATCGGAAGATAAGTTTCTACCCAGTGTCCAACCTCCAGCCTGGTCGGCAACTTTGCCGTCACCTTCAGGTTATGGATCGGCTCGCCAGTCTCAAGAACCTGCCGCACAAGTCCTTCTATTGTGGCTGAGGAACCGCCCAGGACAAACCGAAGCTTCTTCCCGATATGGCTCGAAACTGGAAAGCCGTTCATTGCCGCCAATGCTCCATTGATGGCCCGAAAACGAAACTGCCCATCGAGCAAAGCCACACCCATCACTGGTGACTCGAAAAGCGCCGGCAATAGTGGACCCATCGCTCCATGTGCATTCGAGAGCAGCACATCTGAAGATTTCACTCGCGGTTTAACATTTCCCATGTGAGCCAACCTTTAACCGTCTAGGTACGTAATAGATACGTATCTATATTATCATCGAAAACGTATTTATCCGTACGTATTATCGGGAATTGCGCGCCCCTTGAAGGAACCCTATAAGCCCAACAACAGCTTCACCCGCAGGCGTCCTCCTGGGAGAAGCCGTCGGACCACTCGGACACAGATAAACTGTGGGACCCGGGACCTAGTACTGGTTCCCGCGAAACAATTCGTCATCCCAGTGGCCAATTGTTAAGGAGGCGTCGTGATCCGTGTGTTTCTAGTTTGTGATGACCCCACATTCTGCGAGAAGCTCGATAATTTCTTCAATCTGCAACACAATTTTCAAGTCTGCGGCAAGGCTCCGCGGAATCTGGCCGCTGTCCAGAAGGCCCACACGTTGCTCCCGGATGTCGCTATTATCGTGGTCAATGGCGTTCATGACTTCAAAGTCACCGATAATTTTAAGAAATCAATGCCACATGTTCCTCTTTTTTTTATGACCACCACTCCGAGCGTTGACATCGAAAAAAAAGCCTTATCTCACGGCGTGGATGCGGTCTTTTCGGTCGACGATGAACTTATCACTCTGGCATTAAACGCCCGAGAAATGTGCCCAGAGAAGCATGCTGCAGTAGCCTAAGTGCCTTGCGTGCGCTCGGTTTTGACGCCCACCATATTCGTCGGCTCGGTGATTGCTGAGGGCCACCCCCCGAGGCGCCAATCATCGATCAGTCACAGTGACCTTGGACGGAATCACTTACTTATGTGGTGGACGCCTGGAATGGCTTCGTTCTAATAAGCAGGGCTACTTCTTTGCAAGCTCGCCAGCAAAATGACTTTCAACATTGTCCCGGCTAAGCGGGTTTTTTATTTTGGTTAGTACGACCGAGTAGACGACCTCGTTTCCTGCAACTTGCGCGGTGATAAATGCACTGTCCACTGGCAATTCTTGATAGGTGAATTTAACGCGCCGGCCGTCTGCAAGCGTTTTGACCCACTCTTCATCTGACATTTGCAACCTCTCTCCAGCGAGGTTCCCAGGTCACTTAATCGCTGACACTGTCACATTTCGTGACTTGAGCCTTCCGGGCGTAGCATGATCATGTGGTCTCGTGAGGGCTAGATGGCGTCCAAGCCCGATAAAACTTCCGTTCGTGAATCGTGAAAGCCAATCTCGGAAAGAGAATTATCGCACTTCGGGCTTCTCTGGAAATAAGTCAATTTGAACTGGGCAAACGTGTCGGTGCTTCTGCAATGTCGATTTCAAGGTGGGAGTCCGACAATAAACGGCCCCCGGCGAAATATCTAATTAAATTCGGACTTCTTTCAACCGCGGATGACTGCTGGTTCTTCTGGGGACAGGCCGGATTAACTATCGAGGACGTAATTCGCGTAATGCCCCGATCCAAAGGCGGTCATTTGTGAATCCGGTATTCTCCTAAAACGACGCGGGCTGGAAGTCACACTCCGCTTTAAAGCGTGACTTTCCGGGTCGAGTCCGTTTAGTTTGCCGATCCGATCAAGCCGCACGTCGCCCGCCGGGGAAAAGGAAGAGTCGCTAGCTCGAATATAGGCTGGGGAGCTAAATTTTTCAGTCGGTTAGTATCCAGGGTTTGGCAAACGATTTATTCCGGTGCCGTCAATGTCCAAATCAGGAAAAGGTTGACGCTATCCTCCACCGCGGCGAGCTTTGCGCTCTTTCTATTAACCGTTTCCACCGCTAGTCCGAATGACCCCCCGGGACTTGGATCGAGGGATATCTGTTTGACAAACCGCCCCTCCACGGTGAACTCAACGAGTTCACTTGGTTGCAGAGGATCGGGGTTGATCGCATCGTTGTTGGTCACCAACAAATGGCCGTTTGGCGACATCGCCAATCCAAGCGCACCGTGCAAGTGTTTCGGGTCTTCGTAAATTAATGTGCCGATGCCTCCATCATGGGTTCGATCCGCTGCGTCACTCAAGGCATACACAGCATTGTCCGCGGATGAAGCCACGTAGAGGACGTCCTTCGATGGATCGTAGACCAGCCCTGTAGGCGCATCGACAAATGTGACTGGGTCGCAATTATGCAAGTAGCCGGATGCAATTTGCGTCGCTTTTGTTACCGCCACGCCCGAGTTACGGACATTACTGACATTTAGGTCGTAACGCACAACCGCCCCGCTCAGGGCGTTGGCAACGAAAAATTTTGCCGTGCCTCCCTCGTCGAACAGTGCAGAATCCCATGGTCCCTGAACGCTATCTGTAATAGTCGAAACCACGTGTCCGTTTTTGTCCATCACCAGAATCGATCCCGCCAAGGCGCTCCCGCAAGACCCGTCAGGAGATGGGAAGTTACCGACCAGGACGAAACGAAACCCTTTTGAAGAACGTTCAGCGCGGTGGTCAATCCGAGTGGAACCGTCCGTCCCTTGGAAAAACAGCGTTACTGGCGCGTTTGCGGGCACATCGACGATCGTTGTACCGCTTCCCTGGAGATTCGTACTGGCATTGAAATTTGAAACTAGAACGTCGCCTGGCTGGATCGTCCCTCCCGCGGGGAATCCAGGTGGCACGAAAGCTACGCCGTACGGATTCAAATCCCCATTGGCTGGCACAGTCGATACAACCCGAACAGGCCCGGGAAGAAATGGCTTGTCCTCCGCCTTCAATAGGGCCGGGCAAAGCACACCGAGTAAGACCGCGGCAGTAAATGGCATCAATAAAAGACTCAACTTCAAGCAGCAGCTGCACAAAGCGGGCTATTTCCGCGAACTGTTGGCCACGAATCCGGATATCGACGAAGGTTTATGTTCGCTGCTGCGACTGTGCCGCGAAACGGTGGTGCGCTTGCAGAAGACCGAGAGTGCTCTGGTGCGCTCGCTGGAGCGCGATGCGTTGCTGGTGGAACGAGTGGAGCGGTTGATGAGCATTCCCGCGGTGGGGCCGATCACGGCGCTGACCTGGGCTCTGGAAGTAGGAGATGTGCAGTGTTTTTCCTCGATCAAGAAAGCTATCAGTTACTGCGGGCTGTGTGGAGCAGAGAAGAGTTCGGGAACCACTGTTCAGCGCACGCCGCTTTCGAAGCAGCGTAATAAACATTTGCAAACCACGCTGATCGAAGCGGCCAAGATGGCCCCGCGAAACAGCCCGGAGCTGGCGATGCTTTATGACCGGGAGAAGCAGAAAGGCAACGCCAATCGCGCGACACTAGCAGTGGCGCGCAAGCTGGTAGCGTATTTGGTTGCAGTGGATCGCCGGCAAAAAGAGTTTCTAGTAGTAGAAAAAGAAAACTGCGCCGCCGCGTAACACGACGGCGCGAAAATATAAGGAGGATTTCTTCGGCGCGTGACCTGCCAGGTCTTGCCGTTAACGCGACTGGGCGAAGGAGCAATAAGCTCCGGATGCTTCCATCGATTAGTTTCGAGACTGGCAGGAGAACACCAACTCAATCTTCTGGGCAGCCCGAAAAGGTTGCGCCAGCAAATGGAAGTCTGGTTCTAAACCATTAGGAACCAAGGCTGAGAGGCCAACACACGCGTCGAAGGATCCAAAGAGTTTGTACCCGCGCTCCTCCGAAGCGCGTCAGGAGAGCTTTTGCCCTCTTGACAAAGACTTATCACGGAAGTCGCGTTACTGGAGATATAGTCGGTGGGAATGCTCAGTTCCTGTGGTATTCCCACATAACTCGTGGCACACTTGTGGCCATACCACAGGAGCCACATGACCGCTGCCAAACTTGACCTCCTACAAGGCACTCTGGACCTTATGGTCCTCCAAACTCTCACCGCCATGGGCCCGTTGCACGGTTACGGCATCGCGCGCCGCATCGAGCAAGTCAGCGGCGATAAAGTTTTTCTGAATCAGGGCACCATTTATGCGTCGCTAGTCAGATTGCAGCAGCGCGGATGGATCTCCAGCGCGTGGGGCGTCTCGTCCAACAATCGCAAGGCCAAGTTTTATTCCATTACCAAAAAAGGCCGCAAACAACTTTCTGAGGATGCCGTGAACTGGCAAAGACTGGCCAGCGTCATGAGTCGCGTTCTCGGTATGCAGGAAGGTGGCGAGTAATGATCGACCGGCTGCAACAATTTTTTCATCGGGTCATCTGTATTTTTCGCCGCAAGAAACTGGACCACGACCTGGACGCCGAATTGGCCGCCCATCTCGAATTGGCCATCGAAGAAAATCTGCAGCGCGGCTTATCCCCTGAGGAAGCTCGGCGTCAGGCACTGATCCGTTTCGGCGGAACACAACAAGCCATCGAACAGCATCGCGACGCTCGCGGACTACCCGGCCTGGAAGTCTTGATTCAAGATCTTCGCTACGCCGTGCGCGCATTGTTCAAAAATCCCGGATTCACAATTGCCGTCGTTATCACCTTGGCCCTCGGCATCGCCGTGAATGCCACCATGTTCAGTCTCGTCAGCGCCTTTCTGCTGCGGCGTCCGGTCGTCCACGAACCAGATCGCGTGGTCGTGGTGACTTCCATCAACCCCGCTCGAGGATTTCTCCCCGACTCGAATCCTGTTTCTGCGCCAAATTACTTTGCGTGGCGCGAAGCCAACGATGTTTTCTCAGATATCTCCGCCGCGGACGAGTACCGCACTGTCAGTTTGACGGCCGCGAAGGGAAAACCGGAGGCCCTTCCTTCCGCTGCTGTTTCGTCGAATTATTTCGACGTGTTGGGAGTGGCCGCGCACCTCGGCCGCACCTTTTCCGAAGGAGAAGATCAACCCGGGCGCGATCACGTCGTTATCCTTAGCCATGAACTTTGGCAGCGACGTTTCGGTTCGAACCCTTCACTCATCGACAGCACCATCCGCTTAAACCGTGAAGACTATGTGGTGATCGGTGTGATGCCCGCCAGTTTTCGTTTATTGGGTTTCACACCGCAACTCTGGACTCCACTGACATTGACAGTTGAGGACCGAGCCACCGCAGCGCGCAAAGATCACAACTTGCATGTTTTCGCGAGATTAAAACCTGGTGTGACTCTCGAACAAGCTCGCCTGGAGATAAGCAACCTGGCGCGCCGCTTCGAGCAAGACTTTCCCGAAACCGAAAAAGGTTGGAGCGCCGCCGTGCGTACTTTGCCCGATTTCCTGGTCTACAACTTTGGCATTCGCAACGGATTGGCTCTGATGATGACCGCCGTCGGATTCGTTCTCTTGATGGCCTGCGCCAACGTAGCCGGTTTGCTGTTAGCCCGCGCCACCGGCCGCCAAAAAGAGCTGGGCATCCGCATCGCTCTCGGCGCCGGAAGACTCCGCATCGTCCGCCAATTATTAACCGAAGGCCTATTGAATGCCATAATTGGCGGCGGCGTAGCGCTCGTCCTCGCCTATTGGGGCATTAACTTTGTTGCCACAAAAATGACCTTCAACGAAGCCATCAGCGCCGTCCCATTAACTCTCGACCGCAACGTTTTGCTATTCGTCCTGGGTGTCTCCGTGTTTTCCGCGGTGCTGTGCAGCCTCGCCCCAGCGCTCAGGGCATCGCGAACTGATATCAATACCGTTTTGAAAGACGAAAGTCGCGCAGCCTCCGCGGGACGATCTCATAGTCGACTGCGAACCGTGTTGGTCACCGGCGAAATCGCCTTGGCCATGTTTCTTCTCATCGGCACCGGCCTGCTGATTCGCGGACTCTATGTCATCGAGCATCAGAATTTGGGTTTCCAGCCAGACCATCTGCTTACCGCCGGCGTGACTTTGGATAGCGCACGCTACAAGGATGCCGCTCAGCAAGTTTCTTTCGTTCGAGAAATCATTCCTCGTCTACAACATATTCCTGGCGCCGACACCGTGGCTGTCACCTCCGACTTACCGGCAACCGGCCCCGCCAGCGTACGTATGCAAATAAAGGGCGAGCCAGACTTGCCAACGAATCAGGCGCGCAATGCGCGAGATGCGGTCGTCTCCGCCGATTACTTCAGCGCGGCGGAAATTCCCGTACTTCGTGGACGCACGTTCACCGAGATGGATAGCGCGACATCTTCTCCGGTGGTCGTGGTAAATCAAGAATTTGTGCATCGCCATCTGCGCGATCAAGAGCCCCTTGGAAAACAGATCCGCTTGAATGTCACTGGCCCTACGCCCAAGTGGTCTGAAATCGTCGGCGTCGTGGCTAACGTAAAAAATTATTCCGAAGCACCGGATGAGGACCCGCAAGTGTATGAACCGTTCCTTCAGCGACCGGTGTCATCTTTTTCCATCATGATACGAACCAAGGATCCGAATGCCCTGGCATCCGGTCTTCGCGGTGCTATCGAGCAGGATGATGCGGACCTGCCACTCTTGCACGTAATGAGCATGCCCGCGGTCATCGACCTTCAGAAGGGCGGCGACGTATTGTTTTCTCGTATGTTAGGTGTCTTCGCGCTTCTCGCCCTGGTCTTCGCAGCCATCGGCATTTATGGCCTGATTGCTTATTCCGTCGGCCAACGAACTCACGAAATCGGAATCCGCGTGGCCCTCGGAGCCGGCAGTAAACAAGTGCTACGCATGGTGCTTTTGGAAGGTCTGAAAATGACCGCCATCGGCGCGGCCATCGGTCTGGCCGTGGCCCTGCCCTTGCCGAAGGTTTTTGCCGCAATGTTTACCGGCTTACTCTTCAGCGAGCCGAGGTTATACTTCATCGTGCCGCTAGCGATAATCGCCGTCTCCATGCTGGCGACTTACATTCCCGCGCGGCGCGCCGCCAACGTCGATCCCACCATCGCTCTACGCAATAGTTGAACATCGCCGATCATTCATGTCCACAAAGATTGAATTCGGCCTGCTATTCTCGCTGATTCGTTGATTCGTTGACTTCGTTCAGATAGGCAACCTAAGATGGCCGCGACATGGCGGAATCCGACGCGCTTATCGGCCAAACCGTCTCGCACTATCGCATAATCGAAAAACTTGGTGGCGGCGGGATGGGAGTGGTCTACAAGGCGGAAGACTCGCGCCTCCACCGCTTCGTAGCCTTGAAGTTTCTCCCTGATGGTGTGGCCAAAGATCCGCAGGCGTTAGCGCGTTTTCAGCGTGAAGGCCAATCCGCCTCCGCCTTGAACCACCCCAACATCTGCACGATTCACGACACCGGCGAGCAAAACGGCCAAGCTTTCATCGCCATGGAATATCTGGAAGGCGAGACCCTGAAACACACCATCATGGGCCGTCCGATGGAGCTGGAAAAGCTGCTTAGAATCGCAATCGAAGTTGCGGACGCTTTGGATGCCGCACATTCCAAAGGCATCATTCATCGCGACATAAAGTCAGCTAACATTTTTGTTACCGAACGCGGACACGCCAAGATTCTGGATTTCGGTTTGGCAAAACTGAATTCAACCAGCGTCGTTCCCGAGCGTCCCGATGGGCTGACCACAATGGGAGTAGATGCAAATCACCTGACAAGTCCGGGCACAGCGCTGGGCACAGTGGCATATATGTCACCAGAGCAGGTAAGAGCCCAGGATTTAGATGCGAGAACAGACCTGTTCTCCTTCGGCGTCGTCCTGTATGAAATGGCCACCGGCCAATTGCCATTTCGTGGAGCAAGTTCCGGCGTCATCTTCCATGCCATTCTCGAACGAGCGCCGGTGCCCGCCGTTCGTCTTAACCCTGACTTGCCAGTCAAGCTCGAAGACCTCATCAACCATGCTTTGGAGAAAGACCGGGAATTGCGGTATCAGAGCGCCAAGGAATTGCGGGCCGAATTGTTGCGGCTGAAACGCGACATCGATACAAGCCGCTCAAGCGCAGTTCCCGGCCTGTCTTCGCCTGATGTTGCTCCCTTCGACGCGCCTTCATCTACGCAAACGCCATCCACCTCTGTGCATAGCACCTATGCGGCGGCGATTGGGCCGAAGCGCTACAGCTGGTTGCCCTGGGCGTTGGTGGCGATGCTGGTGGCGGGATTTATCGCCTGGACCATCGTCAATCGAAGCCGTCCGGCATTCCAGAATCCCCTTTCCACTGCGCAGTTCACTCGACTCACCAACTTCGAAGGCGCCGAAACCAATCCCGCTATTTCTCCGGATGGGAAATTCGTCGCCTTTATCTCCGACCGCGGCGGTACGTTTGACATCTGGCTCGTTCAAGGCAACGGCGGCAGCCTCGCGAATCTCAGCCAAGGTCGGCTCGGAGATGTGCGCGGACCTCTTCGTGCCATAGGATTCTCGGGGGATGGATCGGAAGTGTGGAGTTCTGGAACGCACGACAGGAGGCTCAGACTATTACCGCTGGTGGGCGGAGTTCCGCACAATTTTTTGGGCGAACACGTTGCCGAGGTCGCCTGGTCCTCCGACGGCAACAGGCTCGTTTATCACACTTGGGAACCCGGCGACCCCATGTTTGTGGCCGATCGCAAGGGCGCCAATGAACGCCAAATCGTGAAAAACGAGCCTGGGTTGCACAACCATTTTCAGGTGTGGTCAAAGAATGGACGCTGGATTTACTTTGTTCGCGGCCGGCCAGCTACGCACGAGATGGACCTGTGGCGCATTTCGCCGGAGGGGGGAGAACCGGAACAGCTCACTAGGCTCAACACGGATATCACGCACCCAACTCCCATCGACGAGCGCACCGTTCTGTTCGTTGCACGCAACGAAAATGGCGCTGGGCCGTGGTTGTGGGCTCTCGATACCGTGACCCGAACTTCACGCCGCGTGAGTTCGGGGTTGGAACAGTACACCGCTCTGGCAGCTACGGCGGATGGCCGGCGCCTTGCCGCGAGCGTCGTGAACGTGCAGGTCAATTTGTGGAGCGTCCCGATTACCGATCGCATTGTTGAAGAACGTGACGTTCAAGCTTTCCCACTGCCCACTGTGCGCGCCCTGACCCCGCGCTTCGCAGCCGGCTCGTTATTCTATTTATCATCTCGGGACGGGGCTGACGGACTATGGAGCTATCGCGATGGGCACGCGCAGGAAATTTGGAACGGTTCGGAAGGCGCGCTACAGTTCGCTCCGGCTGTCTCGGTGGATGGGAGCAGTGTTGCCTTTGCGCTAAGGCGGGCCGGAAAGCTGCAGATGCACGTAATCGCCGCGGATGGAACAGGACTGCACCCCCTTTCCAGCGAACTCGATGTCCGAGGCACGGCGTCCTGGTCACCCGACGGCAAATGGATTGTCACGGCTGGTAGCGACCGTGACGGAGCCGGCTTGTTCAAATTGCCCGCCGCCGGCGGCTCGCCGGTTCGGATAGCAACGGGACCTTTTCTGGATCCGGTGTGGTCTCCCCGCGGGGACCTGATTGTTTACGGCGGCACGCAGGTCTTCACGCTCCTGCCCCTCTTGGCGGTGCATCCTGATGGTACACCCGCGAAGCTGCCCGAAATCAGCGTGCAACGCGATGGCGAGCGAGCGCGGTTCCTGCCGGACGGCAGCGGATTGGTTTACATGCTTGGAAGTACAACTGCCGGGCAGGATTTCTGGCTGCTTGACCTGGCTACTATGCATTCGCGGCGTTTGACGCGGCTAAACAATCCTGCCGCAATGCGCACCTTCGATATCACTCCCGATGGCCGCCGGATTGTGTTCGATCGGTTGCGGGAAAATTCGGACATCCTGCTTATTGATCTTGCGACCAAGCAAGATCGCCCATAGCAGTAAATAAAATCCTTCCCGTTGGCTGTCTCCGGGCGATTCCGGGCCTTTTTGAGCTTTCAAAGATTGGGATTTATCATTTCACAACGGCTGGTTGGAAGCCGGCTCATCCTCGATCTTAGGCACAGAAATACGTTGCTTGTCCCCCACTGAGAAAAGCAGATAGTTGCTGAAACTATGAATCCGGTGGCTGCGCCGTCCTCTCCAGTCGTAATACAATTCCGCGCTCTGTGGCAGCCACATATCCACATCACCCTCTCGGAAATGGACCGGCCCATACTCAATAATTGCGCGGTCTGTCGCCAGGCGGATTTCCGGTAGCGGCGCGATCAGATCGGTTTCTAGCCTCAGGATTTGGTAGCTGTCCGCTGCAATCCAAGCTCGACCCTTCAGTGCTACTGCGTACGACGGGCCATCACTACCGATCCGGTAAGAGCGAATCCTATTTGGCCTATCGCTCCTTTGGCGGAAATGCACTTGCCACCCAAGGGCCCCATTCCACCGCGCAAGTCCCTCGCACGTCATTTCAAAGGATCCCGCATTGTATGGATGGAATATCAGAACGAGCGCTGGCAATCCGTTTGTTGCCACTCCGTCCGGAAAATCCTCTCCCGAACCATGTCTGCTACGATATTCTTGAACACCCAGGTAGCCAGGCCGGATTTCTTCTACAGAAACCACGTAGTCGAACTTCCGCATTTCTGAAGGGGCTGCTAATCCCCATTTATTGATCGATTCATGTTTCAACGATTCAGTCGCTGTGAATCGGTCAACGTTAGTTACAAATTCCTGTATCCGCTCACCGGCTTTTTGCAGCACGTCGTCCAAAGCGCACGCCACGTTAGGTTCCACCGGCGGCACTCTCTCGTCCACATCAGGCGGCAGCCAATTCGAGGGTAACGGCATCGAGGTCACGCCTGGAATCAAATCTGGCACCACGATATTATTTGCGCTGGTTGGCGTTGGGCCGCTGCCAGCCGAGGGTACAGGCACCGAGCCGACGGCGGGAATCAGATCCGGCACCACGATATCGTTTGCGCTGGTTGGCATTGGGCCGCTGCCAACCGGCAATCGGGAAGTCTGCAAATACTCAACTTCTATCTCAGGGACCACGTTCGCTATTTCCTGCCACCCTGTCTGATTTGCGGTGACCACGTCTTGTTTCTTTGCAACGGCTACCTGCGAGGTTTGCAGGCCCTGCAGTTGTTCCTTTGCTGTGGCATCCGCAGGGTGCTCCTTCAGAAATCCT
>Ga0210396_10004553_pt1 | contig 13552 bp, 12 predicted proteins | sample IncBWH17OmetaG_FD_155466 | JGI IMG/M metagenome (GOLD analysis project Ga0210396, IMG submission 155466) | Forest soil microbial communities from Barre Woods Harvard Forest LTER site, Petersham, Massachusetts, United States - Inc-BW-H-17-O ...
GGGATTCTACCGAGTGGCGGAGACACCAAGTACATCTTGCTCAGCCACGTGATCGGAAGCTATGCCATCGGAGTACCGGCGGCCATCTTTTCAGGGTTTGTCTTGCATCTTTCTGTGTGGGGAGTCTTCGGATCAAGAGCTTTGGAGGAGATGCTAAAGGCAATTTTCTTCCTCAGGCGCTACAGGACGCCAGCCTGGTATAATTCCGTTTGCACCGAAACTCGTTGCAAAAATTCCATCGAGCTTTTGGATAGAACTCGGACTTTGCAGAAGAGCTCCGGTGTACCGCCGAGTCGGAGCTCGATGGTACCGCTTCCATCGGGTGCGAACTGGCCGTCGTCATCGAGAATCGGGTATTCGCAGAATACCATTATGGGAGCGTTGGCATAATTCAGATAAGCGCTCACGCAGGAAACGAAAGAGACGCTGCTGCCATAGACTTCTTGGCCGACTTGGCCCCTTGCTTCCAACCGGTCGATAGGTCTTCAAGCGGTATCGCCAAACGGCGATCGATCTTGCCTTCTTTAGGAGAAGCAGCAACCACCTTCGCGGGAAGGTTCTTCGGAAAGTAATACTTTCCGCGATGAAGCAGAAACTTCACGTACTCCGCCAAGAGCATGCAGGCTCCTCTAGGCGCGGCGTCTCCGATCGTTTTGAGATACTCAACAGCAATCCCGATCGCCTCCGCCTCCTCGTATGCGGCTACATATTCGCATTCGTGCAAAGGAGAGGCCCCCATGAAATTCGTGTAGTGTTTGGCGAAGCCGTAGTCGCATTCCCACATCCAGACACGCGCGATCATATTGGCGACGCAGACGATGCTGAGATCCCGATATTTCTTCTTCCCGGTCATGCGCCACAAACGGGCGAGAACTACCCCTGAAAGAAGGGTGTTATTCGTCTGATAAAGAAGATTCAGACCGGAACCTTTCAATCGCGACGCGGCTTTTTTTCGCCTCCGCCAGATAGCGCTTCTCGTGCGACAGCTCGTAGGCTTGGAGCATCACATGCGCGTAAAGGCCGGGTACATCATGCTCGCCGCCCTTGCCCGGCTCAAACTCCGCTTTGAGAACCTTCAACGTCTTGAGTTGATAGAACACCGGCCACTGATACTGAAAGTGCCGCGCGGCTTTAGTGGCAGGAGTGAGTGATTCGAAAAAAATGCGCCTCGCATTGTTATCTCCCATTTCAGCTAACCGCCCCAAATTCAACAGGGTGTGATGGATATACCAAGAGTCCACGCGTCCTGCATCTTCCTCTTCACTCTTGTCGTGTTTTTTAAATGCGCGACCTGGCAGCCAACGAACTACGGAAGTGACCTTCTTGTCAAAGAAGGAGGAAAGGGTGCGGGCGAGCTGTTTCGTGAGTGGCACTGCGCCGCCCAACCACTGCTCGTAAGCCCGCATCGGCACGAGCACGGAGCATTGCACCATGCTTTCGGGCGGTTTTTCGTCCCCGCCGACGTAGGCGTTTAAGTAGCGCCGGCCGCCAATTCGTCGGGTGCAACTTCGCGATTTATCCAAGGAGTGAAGCGTCTGCGTCGCGGCCTGGGGCCAGTCGAAGTATACCGTCTCCGGTCGCGGCAAGAGTTTGTAAATGCTCGCGAGACACTCTAGACAGTGCTCCGCCACGGCCGTTTCATTGGCTAACGCACGGTCGGAAAAGCAGAGAAATGCATCGGACACTGTGACTTCCTTTTTTGCTGGCAGAGGCTCGCTGCCCGCAGGCAAGGCCATCCCGAGCTCCGGCCACTCGCCTGCGACTATTCCCACAGGCTCCGCATGAGTTATGGCGCAGTATTCATTCAGGGAAGTGAGATTCTGAAAGTAGAGCAGGGTGCCGCCCTTCGGATCGCGAAAAGAGGCGTATGCGATCGCAGAAGCAGGCCCTTTCTGCGTGAAGTGAACCTTGCCCTCGACGTCCTCGTTCTTCCCTGTTGCGCCAAAGACTAGGTCGCGGGCAGAGACCACAATTTGCACGGGCCGATGCGGGGTAAGCTTCGTCTTGTAATGCAGGATCTCGCGTTCCTCCTTCAGGACCTGCAGGTCAATTGCGAACTGACCAGTCCGACCTTCCACGACGAAGCGGCAGTCGTTCTTGCCCGAGGTGACCACGCGCGCGGAATCAATCCCCTGAGGATCAAAACAACTGCGGATGGCAACCCTTAATTCGCCCCGTTGCAAAACAAACCAGAGGGAGACGTAATCGAGAATGCAGGCGATGGTGCCTCCATCGTAAACGAAGGGAACTTTGAGTTGCTTGCGGGGGAACCGGATGCTTTCTCCCAGCCCGCTCGCCCACTGCGAAAGCGGAGCGGACCTACTTTTCATCGTAGTCCCTTTGTGGATGGAAACCGATCTCGCAACTCGCAAAGAACGTTGAATCCGCAATGCAAGGGCGATTATAGGAAAAAATCTCCATTTTCCTTACTCGATAGAATATGCCGAGCTTACTGTTGGTATCGAAGGATAAACTTCCTTTTGGGCGCAATAACGCGACGTGGTCTGCATCAAATCAATCGCCCATTTCGGCCGGGCGCCCAAAATTCATCAGCGTGTGCAGGAATATCACGTCCATAAAATAATGCCTCTTCGCTGTGGAATGCCAGGCTTCTGTCTCTTGAGAATCTGCAATTACCCCGTGCTCCAGCTGGAGTATGAGGCGACCCCCGCAGAGGCACTCTAAAGCTTCATCGCTGGCTAAACCTAGCTGACATGGCCGTTTTGGGCGTTTGCTCGCTGAAGCGCTTTGTAATCGCCATCGCCGTAAGCCTGCCTTTCTCCGCCGGGGCGATTTACCGTTGCCAACCGATAGCTATGTTCCATTTAGCCCTGTTCGAAAACTCGTAGGCTTTCTTTTGTCAAAGGCGGCTTTTTTAATCGAGAACGCACGTCGCTGCTTTCTCTTTGCAGGATGCAGTCGTCCTCGCAAAAACTCACCCATACCAAATCACGATAAAAGTAGAATATGCACGTCATATAGGCATCTGACCTCCGGTGACGCCGTAAATTTCTCCAGTGACGTAGCTGGCTTGATCACTTGCGAGAAATACGAAAATTGGGGCAATCTCCGCCGGTTGGGCTGCGCGCCCGAAGACGGTCTGTGAACCGAATTGTTTTACCTTCTCTTTGGGCATTGTCGATGGGATAAGCGGAGTCCAGACAGGGCCCGGGGCTACCGCATTGACCCGCACGCCTCGCTTGATCGCAAAGCTGGCAAGCGACCTGGTAAAGCTACCGATGGCCGCCTTGGTCGAAGCGTAAGCGATGAGGTTCTCACTAGGGTCGAAGGACTGGATCGACGCGGTGTTAATGATGGAACCGCCCTCCTTCATTTGAGGAAGGATCGCCTTACAGAGGCGGAACATCGCGAAGACATTGACGCGATACGTTTCCTCAAACTCGTCGTCGGGGATATCTTCAAAATTTTCGTAGGTCCGCTGAAAGGCGGCATTGTTCACAAGGATGTCAATACTGCCCAACGCATCGATGGCTTTCTGGGCGACGGCCTTTGATTCGGCATGGTTCCCGATGTCGCCAGGGAGCAGAACCGCCTTGCGACCGGTCTCGGTCACGAGACGTTCGGTCTCCATGGCGTCCCTCTCTTCGCATAAATAGGAGATGGCAACATCCGCTCCCTCTCGTGCAAAGGCCAGAGCAACCGCACGACCGATGCCGCTGTCCGCTCCGGTAATAAGTGCGTGGCGACCTTCGAGTCGACCCGTTCCTTCATAGCTTGACTCTCCGTGGTCGGCTTTGGGATTCATCTCCTCATCACTTCCTGGGGGCGCCTGCTTCTCCCCAGAGTAGGGCGGCTGCTTGTAAAGTGTCCTGGGATCTTTGGTGTTCATCTTCAATCCGTTCGTTTGTAGCGGAACACCTGGCCGTTTATCTGCGGAACCCGTCCGCTGAAATGCTAGGCTCGCGCGTTTGTCATCCTTCGGCTCCCGGAGGAAGTCGTTTCAACTGACTAGTCTTCGGCAAACACTTCTCTTCTCCGGTGTCTGAATTCATCTGCAATAGTACACGGCGGCTCCAGCGATCTATTCACTTGCGGACGTTTTGAACCCATTACTCTTATCGCGCAACCAAGTACCGCTCGATGCTAACTTAGGATGGCCAAACCGTAGCTTACCGACAGATCGGCCGGTTTTGTAAATCCGATCGATTCCATATTTGGAATTGTAGGTCAAGCGAGCCCTCTCTCACTGGCCAGAAGGCTTCAGCACGACTTTGATACACCCATCTTCCTTGTCGCGGAAGGTCTTGTAAGCGGCTGGTGCTTCTTCGAGTGGAAGGCGATGAGTAATGATGAATGACGGATCGATTTGACCTCCTTTTATTTTTTCCAACAACGATTTCCCGTAACGCTGGACGTGTGTCTGTCCGGTTTTAATCGTCAAGCCTTTGTTCACCGCAGCTCCAAAGGGCATCTGATCGATCAGCCCAACGTAAACGCCAGGTACTGAGACCGTACCCCCTTTGCGGCAGCAAAAGATTGCTTGCCGAATCACATGCGCCCGATCGGTAGCGAGCTTTACGCCGGCCTTCACATTGTCCAGAACGGCGTCTACGCCTCCGGTCCCATGCGCTTCACAACCGACCGCGTCAATGCAGCGGTCAGGCCCGCGACCTTGAGTCATCGCGTTGAGCCGCTCATACACCTCCTCCTTGTCAAAGTTGATCGTCTCGGCTTTACCGTGTGTGCCCGCCATGTCGAGTCGTTCCGGCAGGAGCAGATGAACCGCGGACCCAAACGTCTAACTCCGCTAAAACTGATCACTGCTTTTTCTGCAGCAAAGACACTTACTTAGCGGCAGCGATATTTACTGTGGATTTTGCTAATTCTGACAGCCTTTGATCGGTCTGTCTCTCCTCTTCAAGAGTGAGCGCGAGAAGCCTTGCACCTTCCTGGTCGCCTAGAAGCTCAGCATAGGTTCGCGCTGTTCCATATCCGGCCATTTCGTAATGCTCAACCCGTTGAGCAGCCGCAATCAGTCCGGCATCCTTAACCTCCACGTCCGCTTCTTCCGCGATCATTTCCGCCCCTTCCGCAAGAACACCTTCCATTCCTTTGCATTTGGGTCCCCGGATGGTTTGCTTGCGGCTAGAGAGAATTTGCTCTAAACGTTGCGCGTGCTCTTTTGTTTGTTCAAGATGTTCTTGAAAACCGGCAGCAAGTTCTTTGCTGCTGGCCGCCTTCGCCATCTTAGGTAAAGCCTTTACGATTTGCTGCTCTGCGCTGAAGAGATCCTTGAGTTCGTGGACGTAAAGATCTTCAAGAGTATTAAGTTTCATAGGATCATCGTTCGCATACCGATTGTGCTCCGGATTCATATCTCGTTGAGCTTTACCTGAGGTTTGTCTTCCTAAAGTATCTGGGGAGTGTCTTGAGCCAGTGGCAACGACGCTCGGGTTCCCTAGCCGTGCCGGCTCGGAGGGCTAAGGACTTGACCACGAAGGGACAGGAAGTATTCCTACCCTCACGCAGGCGGCACGGGGAAGAATCTTGTGTGGGTCTTGTGTGGGCAAGTTATACCTCTTTCCGGAGGCAGCTAATAGCACTTCGCGCTGACGCAAAGCGACACGCAGTCGGACGATTCGATTGCTCGGCTATCGTCGCACTCATCAACATCGTGATCAGATTTTCAATCTCACCGGCGTGCGATTTTGCTATTGTCGTATTTATGGTCGCCCGAGAAGTGAGCCCACCCTTCTTAGGGGTTCAATACGATCGCAGAATATTTTGCAGTCCCAGAACGGTATTGATCAGCGTCACCGAACTAAAATAACGTGCTGCGGTTTGCTCGATCTCGGACGCGATTTCTACGACGTTTTGCTTCTCAGACACCCCCGGAATCATATCGACGAGCTTTTTTGAGTAGTCTGGCCGTGTGTATCCTTGAAGCAAGGGCGGGTCAAAATCGCATAAGAGAATAAACTAGTGATATCATCCTGTCGGATTTCATGTCGATCATAGGCGCAATTGCCCTCTTTCTTGCGCGACTTATGGAGCGCCCCACTCAGGTATTCATTTCTCTAACCATCCTGGACGATCATCTTCCGAATGTCAGACCCCCGCATGGATTGCCGGCCGGCGTTGCGCATGAGGTTCCGCCTTGCGCAAAACTTCCCGAGTCACGGGGGCAACGTCACCCTCACCGCTAAGAACATAGTGGATAAGGTATAGGAGCGGGTTGCCCTCCGTCCAATTGAAGTATGCATGTGGTACTTTTCCCTTGTCCTGGCGTAAATACAGCAGAAACCCGGCGATGGCGTTAGCTACTGCAGCGCTCTCGCCGCGAAGAACACGGTGACGGCCAACGTTAAAGCCCTGGATGTTCAAGTCGGCGGAAAAATCGCTCGCATCACGCACGTAGATCTCCAAAAAGACAATCGGCTCATTCGAAGGGATGTTATTATTCTCGCGTTGATCATGTTCGCGGCGACTATATTCAGCGTCATCGCACCGGCGCGGTTGGTTGGCGACGATCCGCAGTTCGCCCTGAGCATCCATTTCGTCTATGAAACGCTGAGCCTCACTATCGAGTGTGATCTTTTCAACACGCAGTTCCGTCGTGCGCCAAACGCGCGAAACTAGAGAGCTCAGGACAATAGCGGCGATAAAGAAGGCGCCAATTTTTAGGCCGTCGGGTCGCTCGATAACGTTGGCCAAGGTCGTGTAGACAAACAAAAGGGTTACCAAGACGAAGCAGACACCCCTTACTAAATGAGCACCCCGCCAAACCGACAGGGTCACTGCCACCGCAGCAGAAGTCATAAGGACGAGGACGCCAGTCGCATACGCGCCGCCTTGCGCATCGACGTCCGCGCGGAAGAGCAACGTCAGCGCAAAGCCAATAGCCGTGTAGATCAGCACCAAAGGCCGCGTCGCGCGAGTCCATTCCGGCGCCATCCCATAGCGCGGCAAGTAGCGCGGCACGATGTTTAGAAGCCCTGCCATTGCCGAGGCTCCGGCGAACCACCGTATCGCAATGGTCGAAAGATCATAGACCGTGCCAAATCCGTCACCGAGAAATTGGTGTGCCAGATAAGCGAGGGCGCGTCCGTTAGCCGGTCCGGCCGGCTCGCCGTTCGCCCCACTGGCGCGGAACGCGTCGGCTGCGATCAGCAGCGACAAGTGCCGTGCTCAACAGGAATAGGCTCATGATCAGCGCGGCAGTAAACAATAAATGGTGTGTGTTTCGGATCTTGCCGGCCGGCCGGGGCTCCTGGTCGTCCGGCGCTCCCTTAACGAGTGGCATCATCGACACACCGGTCTCAATTTCTCAGAGCCCAAGCGCTAGCTTCGGAAATAGTAGAAGACTTAAACCGATCATCGCTAGCGGGCTATCATGTGCGGAGAACAGCGCGGTTTTCCAATCCGCAAACACGTGCGGATGAGCTGCAATGTGCTCTAACCCAATAATAACAACAATCAGGTTGAGCGCCAAATACGCGCTTACCAAGGTGACGGCGATCCCGATGGCCTCCTTAAATCCCTTGAGAAACACCGCTCCGAGCAGCGCGACCAGGAACAACGTGATTGGCACCGCTTGGCCTTGAAAAAAACGAGGCGCAAAAGGGTTCTGGATTAAGTGCGCACTCGCGTCCGCTGCCGACAAGGTTATCGTGATCATGAAATCAGTCGACGCGAACCCCAACAGCGTCAGTACGAAAAGTTTTCCTTTCCACCACGTTAGCAGGTGCTCCAGCATGGCGATCGAGCCCTCTCCATGCGGACTTTCATTGGCCACGTGGCGGTAAATAGGCAGCGCTCCAAAGAGAGTCAATATCACGAGCACGAGCGTCGCCAACGGCGACAGTGCGCCGGCGGCTAAGAAGGCGATGCCCGGCTGAAACCAAGTGTGGAGAAATAATCTACACCTGTTAAACACATCACCTTCCACCAGGGATGCTCGATCTCCTTCTCTTCGGGGTGCGGCCCTTGAGTGCCTTTTACTTCCAAGCCCGCGAACAACCAGCGTTTGAACGCGTGTGTCGACGCCTGACCGGCTCCGCGATCGATCACAGCAGTTTTGGACCCACAACGTATCCTCGGTCGGTCATTGATGATGCTCGACGTTTACTCGCAGATTCGACGCCGCCATCGTCCAGTGCCGCTTAAATATCACTTAGGTGCGACGCCGGAATTTGAGCCCTTACGGACATATTTCGCCAGCTGGAAAGCGCAAACCAAAAAGAGTACTGGTCGGGCCAATTTTACGGCTAGTACGAGAAGGTTTTCAAATGGAATAATCTGCAGGAAGTATCCTATTGCGAAAGCGATCAAAAGATGAGGTCCCGGCCGTTGGCGAACCTGCTCTTCAAGTTGTTTCCAAGCCTTCGTCCACTCCTCAGAAAACGGCCAGCTCGATTTTTCCGGGTTATTTAGAGTCTCTATCTCATCCATAAATCGCCTTTGAGAAAATCAAAAAATGCCAAAGAATCGACGCTGTAGTTCCCGATGAAACGGATTGAGCCGGCGACCGTACTCCGCTCCCTTACCGGCCGCTTGTTCAGCTGCCGAACGGGCGTACCCCAGGCCGTGCTCCACCGAGCGTGCGGTCTTCCTGCCGCGTTCAGTCAGCCAGTCCTTGGCTTGTCGAAACAGAATCTCCCCCCATTGTTCTCGGTTCCTCGCCTCCTGCTGCTGGGCGATAAAATAGCCCGCCAGAAAACTGATTGCTACAGATCCCAGAAGGACGATGAACAAATTGTCTTTTAAGTTCTCTTTCCACCTGCTCTTTGCGCTCGCTACCTCATTTTTATGTCCAGCGCCCGGATGATCCCAGGGCGAGGGTTTCTCAGCAGATGAATCAAATGTCTCGTTCATTACTTGGTTTCTCTTCCGCGGATGCTCGAACGCCTTTTGGCATCGGTAGTTCTAAATTTCCTTCGTACCAGGTTCGTCACTATGACAGCACCTGGATCTATGCCCAGACACGACCCGCGTTAACCCATAGAGAATTGGCAAAAAATTAACGCGGGGCTAATTGCCGCCCAGACCAGAGATGCTGATTGAGATTTCTAATCGGTCGGGGCCTCAGAGTTCGTCCTTGTCGTCGACTGGTACGTGCATGCTGGTGCGAATTTCGCCGAACGATAGCTTCGAGAGCCCGGACCGGGTGTCCCGCGCGAACTTGGGCGATGAGTTTGTCGCCAAAAGAAGACGGCATCTGCACATCCAAAAGCGCCAAGTCGTATGGTTGGTGCGAGAAGTCTTTGAGCTCGCAAAAGTCTTTGAGCCCGCAAAACAGGGCGGTTGATTTAAGAAGAGAGCTTTCCCACTATCATTCACGCCTACAATGTAGACCTATCATTCTATGTTCCATGGCCAGCCTACTGAGGACCGTTATCTTGTTTTTCGTTTTATCCGAATTTATGCTTTTTTTTGAGTTCGTGGGCAGGGCTTAGGGAAAGCTACGCTCTGATTTTGTCGACCTGTCTATTATGAAATCGGTGGTGAGCAATCGCTACGATAAAATCGGAAGCGAGATCGTCCGCGTCGTCCGCGAAGATAACGCCCTGTTCCGCTGCATCGGCATTGGTGACCAGCTCACCTGCCTTGGTTTCCTTGACCAGCTCGACTCCTTGACCGCTAGCCGCGATAGCCTTGCCGTGTTTGTAGGCCTCGTCGATGAAACGTAAAGCGTCGGGCACCTCCTTCAAGCTCTCGACGCTTTTTTCGCCTCCAGGAACATAGACGGCATCAAAAAGTACTGAACTGCTATTGGCAAATGTCTTCGTAGCTTCAGTGACGCCGCCCTCCCCCTCAATATCGCCGACGTGCTGGCCGATGATTTCGCTCAGCAGGTTCTCTGCGTTGAGCGCGCTCTGCATTTCACCGACCTCTTCAATAGCGACTCCGGCGGCCACGAGAATGGCGACCTTGCGACCCTTTGCCACCTTGGGCTGGTCCTCCTCCATGCTCAGCCCTTTCGTCTTGAGCAGGCCGCCCGAAGCGGTGGTTGGCGTGGTTGACCTTTCTAGAAGTTCCAGCTCGTCGGGGATGTCGGACGTTCCTTTCGAGGTCTTGGAATCGGATTTGGGCGTCGTCGCACGCGCTTTTTCTCCGATACCTTTCGCCACTTGGGCGGCTAGCACATTATTGATTCTTTCCAGGTGCTCGAGAATGCGCTGACGCACTTTGCGCGTCTCGACCTTGCTCAATTCAAACTGAAGCGCCTTGACGATGTGCTGCTTCTCCACCACTGTCTGGCTATTCCAAAACAGAGTCGCTTGTCCGTAGTGGTCATTAAAACTGGGGCTGCGTTCTCTAATTTTTGGCCCGCTGACCTCCTGCCGAGCGCTGACGAAACCCGGTTTGGGACCGACTTCCTCGAGCGTATGGCCATCGAGCGAGGAAGGCGCATAGGAGACCCGGCCCTTATTGATAGTGATGCGCATATGGGCGTCTCGTTGGTTGTTGGAGAAAGGACAGACCGGGCGGTTAATGGGAATCTCGTGGAAATTTGTACTGCCCAGTCGGCTAAGCTGGGTGTCGTTGTAGGAGAAGTTTCGCCCCTGTAAGAGTGGATCGTTGCTGAAATCGATCCCGGGGACCACGTTGGAAGTCATAAACGCGACCTGCTCCGTCTCCGCGAAATAATTGTCCGGATTGCGATTCAGCACCATTTTGCCCACCCGCTGCACGGGAATGAGATCTTCCGGAATAATTTTGGTGGGATCGAGAATGTCAAAATCGAACTTCTTTTCGTCCTCCTCCGGCAGAATCTGAAGGCCGAGTTCCCATTCGAAGAAGTTGCCATTCTCAATGGAATCGAACATGTCGCGGCGATGGAAGTCCGGGTCTTGTCCCGCCAGTTTCACCGCTTCATCCCAGACGAGGGAATGAACGCCAAGGACCGGTTTCCAATGGAATTTCACAAAGTGCGATTTGCCCTCCGCGTTGACGAGCCGGTAGCTGTGCACGCCGAAGCCTTCCATCATGGAAAAAGAGCGCGGAATGGCCCGATCGCTCATGATCCACATGAGCATATGCATCGATTCCGGCGTGAGGGACATGAAATCGTAAAAGGTATCGTGGGCGGAAGAGGCTTGCGGGATTTCGTTGTTCGGCTCCGGCTTTACGGAATGGATCAGGTCAGGGAATTTGATCGCATCCTGAATGAAGAAAACTGGGATATTGTTGCCAACTAGATCCCAATTGCCCTCCGGGGTGTACATCTTAACCGCAAAACCACGCACGTCGCGCGCCGTATCGGCCGAGCCGCGCGAGCCAGCGACGGTGGAAAAGCGAACGAAGACCGGCGTTGAAAGCCCGGGATCTGTAAGGACTTTAGCCACCGTGAATTTCGAAAGCGAATCGTCGTATACCTGGAAGATACCGTGCGCCGCCGCACCCCGGGCGTGCACCACTCGTTCGGCAATTCGCTCGTGATCGAAGTGCTGGATCTTCTCGCGAAGAACCTGATCCTCCATCAGAGTCGGGCCGCGGTGGCCGACACGCAACGAATTCTGATCCGTGCTGATCGGCTGACCCTGGTTCGTTGTCATTGGCTCCTTATCGTTAGTGGTGACGGTCGCGAGATTCTTGTCCTTCGTGGTGGAGTTTCCAGCGGAAGGCTTGGGCACAGATTTGTCCTGGGCGGTTGAAGACTCCTTGGAGAGGTTTTTAGCTTGGGCGGGTTTCATGGGGGTTATTTGGACTTCGATTTATTTTCAAGAGGGCAGCGCGACAGGATCAGACCGCTCGGGGGTCTGCCAAACTTCATTCGTCGGGCAGTTGGACAATACTTTAAATCAAACGCGATCGTCTTAGATGTGGAGCAGCCAGGCACGACGATCGACTACCAGACCAGGGCTTTGAACTTACTTCACGGCGGCCACGTTAATTGCGGATTTCGCTAATTTCGACAACTTTTCGTCGGTTTGTCTTTCCTCTTCAAGCGTCGTTTGAAGCAGTCTAGCGCCTTCCTGGTCGCCCAAAAGTTCAGCATAGGCGCGGGCCGTTCCATACCCGGCCATTTCGTAATGCTCGACGCGTTGAGCCGCCGAAATCAGTCCCGCATCTTTGACCTCGTCGTCAGCTTCTTCCTCGATCATCTCGGCACCTTCAGCAACGATGCCTTCCATTCCCTTGCATTTAGGTCCGCGGGTGGTCGCCTTGTGGCTGGTCAGAATTTGTTGCAGCCGTTGTGCGTGTTCTTTGGTTTGTTCAAGATGCGTTTGAAATCCGCCGGCCAGTTCTTTGTTACTGGCCGCTTTCGCCATTTTCGGCAATGCTTTTACGAGTTGCTGCTCTGCGCTAAAAAGATCTTTTAGCTCATGAAGGTACAGGTCTTTGAGAGTTTCGAGTTCCATAGGTGGTGGTGTTCGCTCCAGGAACATTCAATGGATTCACTGGCAGTTGGAGTTTTGCGACTGAAGGTCTGCCGCAAAGTGTACCCAGATCGGATCCGCTCGGGAATCAGGAGCGTTAGCTGCATGTTTTAGACACAGCTACGGATAAGGCCGATTTGCTTCCTTTAGACGAACTATAGCGCGTGCGCAGTTTCATACTCTCAAAGATCTGCATTCATGAAATTAAAAGGCCCTGCTTTAAGTATAAAAAAGGCGACCAAGAACGATGGGCTCGAAAGTGTCGGGTTACATCGGTCTTCAAATGTTTAAGCGTCAGTTGTCGATGGAAATCGCTAAATCACCCGAGTACTTTGCCTGTCCTGATTTGCGACGCGCTCTTTGTCGCACCCAATATTTGCGAAGGCGAGCGAGTAATTTGCCCCCGCTGTCGCGCCAATCTTTTTTCACGTCGTCCCAACTTTGTGCATCGCGCCTCAGCGTTGGTCGTTGCGGCGGCTTTCTTTTTCATCCTCGCCAATGCATTTCCGTTTCTTACCATGCGAGCAAACTATCGCCAAAGCTATATGCACTTAGCCGGCTGTGTTTCAGGACTGGAGAAGCAGGGATTCCCGGTGCTGGCCGCCATGGTCGGGGTCTTCACGCTAGGGGCTCCGATTTACGCCAGGGCCATGCCGAATAGGGAGCCGCACGAGCGCGTTAAACGCATTCCTGGGCAAAAATAAACGCTCCAGGATGCCCCAGGATCGACGTTTGATCGACCCGAAGGCTACGATTATCCAGCTCGTGTCCGATTTCAGATCGACGAGAAGGAACTAGAACTAGATTCCTACCGCCGTGCGGCCGATTTCCTCAACGTCAACAACGTCGAGGTCATTTCGCTCCAGCACGAGTTTGGCATCTACGGCGGGGCTAACGGAAGTCATATTCTGGCTCTTTTGCGCGATGTACACATGCCAGTGGTAACGACATTACACACTGTGCTGCGCGAACCAGATACGGAGCAGCGGATATTGATAAGGCAACTCGATGACCTCTCGAACAGCTTCATTGTGATGGCCGAACAAGGCAAAGATTTCCTAGGAGATCTATGGCATAGGGATTGTCATGCAATAAATGTATCAAATACCTCAGGTATTAGGACGAATTGTATAGTTCCATTCTCCGTGGAATGAGTCGGGCCGAATATTTATCTCTGCGATCTGCTTTTTTGACACCTTGGCTCCTGG
>Ga0210396_10004554_pt1 | contig 13552 bp, 11 predicted proteins | sample IncBWH17OmetaG_FD_155466 | JGI IMG/M metagenome (GOLD analysis project Ga0210396, IMG submission 155466) | Forest soil microbial communities from Barre Woods Harvard Forest LTER site, Petersham, Massachusetts, United States - Inc-BW-H-17-O ...
TGCTCGGCCAGCGCCTTCTCGGTGGAATGCACCAGCGCGTCGGCATGGTTCTTGGCATCGACCGCTTCGCGGCGCTTCTTGTCCTCGGCGGCGTTGGCCTCGGCGTCCTTGACCATCTTCTGGATGTCGGCTTCGGACAGACCGCCGGAGGCTTGAATCCGGATCTGCTGTTCCTTGCCGGTCGCCTTGTCCTTGGCCGACACGTTGACGATGCCGTTGGCGTCGATATCGAAGGTCACCTCGATTTGCGGCATGCCGCGCGGGGCCGGCGGAATGCCCATCAGATCGAACTGACCGAGAATCTTGTTGTCGGCCGCCATCTCGCGTTCGCCCTGGAACACGCGGATGGTAACCGCATTCTGGTTGTCCTCGGCGGTCGAGAACACCTGGCTCTTCTTGGTCGGGATCGTGGTGTTGCGGTCGATGATGCGGGTGAACACGCCACCCAGCGTCTCGATGCCGAGCGACAGCGGCGTCACGTCGAGCAGCAAGACGTCCTTGACGTCGCCCTGCAGCACGCCGGCCTGGATCGCGGCGCCGATCGCGACGACTTCGTCAGGATTGACGCCCTTGTGCGGCTCCTTGCCGAACAATTGCTTCACCACTTCCTGAACCTTCGGCATGCGGGTCATGCCGCCGACCAGCACCACTTCGCCGACCTCGCCAGCCGTCAAGCCGGCATCCTTCAGGGCCTTGCGGCAGGGCTCGATGGTCTTCTGGATGAGATCGTCGACCAGCGCCTCGAACTTGGCGCGCGTCAGCTTCATCGTCAGATGCTTCGGCCCGGACTGATCGGCCGTGATGAACGGCAGATTGATTTCGGTCTGCGTGGTCGAGGACAATTCGATCTTCGCCTTTTCGGCGGCCTCTTTCAGGCGCTGCAAGGCGAGCTTGTCGTTGCGCAGGTTGATACCCTGCTCCTTCTGGAATTCGTCGGCCAGATAGCTGACCAGCCGCATGTCGAAGTCTTCGCCGCCGAGGAACGTGTCACCGTTGGTCGACTTCACCTCGAACACGCCGTCACCGATCTCGAGGATCGAGACGTCGAAGGTGCCGCCGCCGAGGTCGTACACCGCGATGGTGCCGGCCTTGGTCTTGTCGAGACCATAGGCAAGCGCGGCCGCGGTCGGCTCGTTGATGATGCGCAGCACTTCAAGGCCGGCGATCTTGCCGGCATCCTTGGTGGCCTGACGTTGCGCGTCGTTGAAATAAGCGGGAACGGTGATGACGGCCTGATCGACCTTCTGGCCGAGATGGGCTTCCGCGGTCTCTTTCATCTTCTGCAAAATGAACGCGGAGACCTGCGAGGGCGAATAGGTCTTGCCGTCGGCCTCGACCCAGGCATCGCCGTTGGACGCCTTGACGATCTTGTAGGGGACAAGCTTCTTGTCCTTTTCGACCATCGGGTCGTCATAGCGGCGGCCGACGAGGCGCTTGACCGCGAAGATGGTCCGCTCGGGATTGGTCACCGCCTGGCGCTTGGCGGGCTGACCGACGAGGCGCTCGCCATCATCGCTAAAGGCGACGATCGACGGGGTCGTCCGCATGCCCTCGGCGTTCTCAATGACTTTTGACGTCTTGCCATCCATTACGGCAACGCACGAATTCGTGGTGCCGAGATCGATCCCAATGACCTTTCCCATGGTCCTCATATCCTTCTTTTTGCGGCAGGTTGGCTGGGCCCTGACGGCGCACCAATCCAACTCCCCAACGATCAAATGCTCGCGATATTGCGACGGTGAGCCTCATATAGGAGGGGGGGCAGGCCCTGCAAGGACCGAGACGCAACCTTAACCCGCGAAAACCCTTAACCTTGAAAGATAGTGTCTGCTTCCGGCCCGGGCGGGCGAGACCGGATCGCGGGAACACATCCGAGACCCGGCCCGCGGACCGCCCTGTTACCGGAACGGCAAACCCGCTAAAAGCGGCGGACCGATCCCAAGGACCGCCGGGAGGGCCCGCCGGGGACCCGCGCCGGCCGACCATTGAACGGCCTCAATGCAAACCCAGTAGATTGCCGATGAAGCACATTCGACTGTTATCCGCGATTACCCTGCTCCTCATCGCCATAGGCCCCGCGTTCGCCGCGGACCCGGTTTTCCCGCCAGGCGTCCGGGTTGGGATGGTGCCCCTTGTGGGCCTCGGCCGCGCCAAAACATTCATCGGATTTGAAACCGAGGATGGCAGCGTCAAGGTGCTGGTGGCGGAGCTGCCGGCCCAAGCCTATGGCGAAGTGGTGAATGCCTTCAAGGCCAATCCTGCGGGCACCGGCGGCATCAAGCCCGAGAGCATCGAGACGTCAGCGGGAGTTGCCTATTACACCGCCGAGAACGCCAGGAATGGCGCGACGACTGTGCGGCGCTATTCGATGATCCTGCAGGGCGGCACCTTTTCCGGCTATGTCGCCGTCCAGGTCCCCGAGAATGCCAGCAAAATCTACACCGATGACGCCATACGGCAGATGTTTGCGACAGCGGTGATCCGCAAGGAAGTTCCGATCGAGGAGCAACTGGGGCTCTTGCCGTTCAAGGTCAGCGAACTGGGCAATTTCAAGAATGTCCGCACGCTGGCGCCGGGCGGCGCCGTCATTCTTGCCGACGGCGACGAAACAACCGGCTTCGAGGCCGCCCCCTTCATGGTGATTGGCCTGATGGCGTCCGCGCCGACGCAACCCGACGATCGCGGCCGCTACGCCCAGCAGGCAGCAACTTCTATTCCGGGGGTGCGCGACTGGCGTATCACGATGTCCGAGCCGGTCCGCATCGACGGCATGCCCGGATATGAAACGCGTCTCGATGCGACCAGCGGCAAGGACAATACGCCCGTCACCGTGGTGCAATGGATGCGGTTCGGTGGCCCGACCTCGCTCCGCATTATCGGCAGCGCGCCGCGCGATCAATGGTCGAGCGCGTTTCCACGCTTTCGCGCCGTGCGTGACGGAATTGAACAACACTGAACCGGAATACCGAGGGCACCGGGTACCGAAATTCCAGCGCCAGCGGGCGCCTGCCGGCCTTCTCTACGATCGTTCGCCGACCTGTTTTGCTGGCTCCCTCTTACAGGGGAGATGCAGCATGTCGGACCGAAGACAGATTCTGGCTGCTTTAAAGGCAGTTTCGGCGGCAACTCCAATCAAGGTCGATGACGCGTCGGCTCTTCTCGTCATCGATGCTCAGAACTGTTTCCTGCCCGGCGGTGAAGGACGGTGATCAAGTCATTCCTGTGATCAATCGCATCGCCTGGATTTAGCTCTGTTCGGGTGCGCTGGCTTTCGCGCCGCCCTTGGAGACAGCCACCAGTGCCGGCCGCAGCACGCGCTCGCCGATCATGTAGCCGGCCTGCACGACCTGCACGACCGTTCCCGCGGGGATCGACGGGTCGGGAACTTCATACATCGCCTGCTGGAAATTCGGATCGAACTTCTCGCCGGATGGATCGAATTTCTTGACGCCGTTTTTCTCCAGCGCGTTGAGCAGCGACCGCTCGGTGAGTTCGACGCCTTCGATCAGCGCCTTCAGGATCGGATCGGCCGCCGCACGGGTATCGGCCGGAACCGCATCCAGCGCACGCTGCAGGTTATCCGCGATATCGAGCACGTCGCGCGCGAAACCGGTGATGCCGTAAACGCGCGCATCGGCAACCTCGCGCGCGGTTCGCTTGCGCAGGTTTTCCATCTCCGCCAGCGTCCGCAGCATCTTGTCGCGTGATTCCGCGGCCTCCTTGGCCAGCGCTTCCACGGACCCTTCCTCGGGATCGTCGGGCATGATGTAGGGCTTGGAAACCACGGGTTCGGGGGCCTGCGCCGGGTTCGCCGGATTGTCCTTCTGCCCGTCGGGATCGGTCATCATACTGCCTTCTCGAATCGTCTTGAGATTGATCTTTAGATTGATCTTGGGATTGATCGGAATGGTTGGGATTGCTGGGCCGGATATCGTGCTTTAGACGCCAAAAATCAAGCGCAACCCGCCCCGATCGAGGCCGGGTTATCCGCCCAGCATCCGGCTGACGATGCGCGCCGCATAGTCGACCGTCGGAATCACCCTTGCATAATTGAGCCGGGTCGGCCCGATCACACCGAGAACGCCGACAATATGGCCCGCGCCGTCGCCATAGGGCGCGATGATCGTGGAAGAGCCCGACAGCGAAAACAGCTTGTTCTCCGATCCGATGAAAATCCGCACCCCTTCGGCGCGCTCGGCGCGGCCCAACAGATCGATCACGCCGCGCTTGGTCTCGAGATCGTCGAACAACAGTCTGACGCGCTCGAGGTCTTCCAGCGCATGCAGGTCTTCCAGCAGATTGGCGTGACCGCGCACGATCAGCTGCCGGTCGTCGGTTTCCCCGCCCGACCAGCTCGCGATCCCGGCGGCAATCACCTTTTGTGTCAGCTGATCGAGTTCGGCGCGGCTTTGCGTCAACGCGGTTTCAAGTTCGAGACGCGCTTCCGCCAGCGTTCGCCCGCGAATCCGCGCATTGAGAAAATTGGTCGCCTCTGTGAGAGCCGACGAGGGAACGCCCGGCGGCAGCGTCAGCACGCGGTTTTCGACCTGGCCGTCCTGGCCGACCAGCACCACCAGCGCCCGCTCCGGCTCCAGCCGCACGAATTCGATGTGTTTCAGCCGCGAATTGGATTTCGCCGTCAGCACCACCGCCGCGGCCCGGGTCAGGCCGGACAGCCGTGTCAGCGCTTCGCCCAGCGCCGCCTCGACCGATTGGGCCTTGCCGACCGAAGCCAGCTGGGTCTGGATCGACTGCCGCTCCGGTTCGGTGAGATCGCCCACCTGCATCAGGGCATCGACGAAAAACCGCAAGCCGAATTCGGTCGGCAACCGTCCCGCCGAGGTATGCGGGGCGTAAATCAGCCCGAGCGCCTCGAGATCCGACATCACATTGCGCACCGAGGCCGGCGACAGCGGCACCGCGATCAGGCGCGAAATATTACGGGACCCAACCGGTTCGCCGGTCGCCAGAAAACTCTCGACGATTTGACGAAATATGTCCCGCGAACGCTCGTTGAGCTGGGCGAGCCCTTCGTGCGGCGCGATCAGGCCAATCGGTTCGTGGTGGGCCACCGGATACTCCTCACAACAGACCCTAATTTGTCCGTCCTGGAGGCAGGTTACAAGCAGGCATTGTTACCAAGGAATGACAAGGGGGTCGACCAAGGGCCTTGCTGCTGCGCGTTCCCCCTCTTACAAGCACGCCAGCCCTAACCCTTGTTGAATTCTGGAGGATTCCCATGCGGCCAAGCCGCCGTGCGCCGGATGAACTGCGCGCCGTGTCGCTGGAACGCGGCGTGGTCAAATATGCCGAGGGTTCCTGCCTGGTCAAATTCGGCGACACCCATGTGCTGGTGACGGCGACTCTAGAAGAGCGGTTGCCGCCCTGGCTCAAGGGCCAGGGCCGGGGCTGGGTCACGGCCGAATACGGCATGCTGCCGCGAGCTACGCTGGAGCGCACCCGCCGCGAGGCCTCGGCCGGCAAGCAAAATGGCCGGACCGTCGAAATCCAGCGCCTGATCGGCCGCTCGCTGCGCGCCACCGTCGACCTCGAGGCGCTGGGCGAGCGCCAGATCACCGTGGATTGCGATGTCCTCCAGGCCGATGGCGGCACGCGGACGGCCTCGATCACCGGGGCATGGGTCGCGCTGGCCGACTGCATCGGCTGGATGAAGACCCGCAACATGGTGAAGGGCAACGTGCTGCGCGACAATGTCGCTGCGATCTCCTGCGGCATCTATAACGGCACTCCGGTGCTCGACCTCGATTACGCCGAGGATTCCGAGGCCGATACCGACGCCAATTTCGTGATGACCGGCGACGGCCGCATCATCGAGGTGCAGGGCACCGCTGAGAAGACGCCATTCTCGCAGGACGAATTCCTGGCGCTGATGGCGCTGGCGCGCAAAGGCGTGGCGCGGCTGGTGGATCTGCAAAAAATGGCCACGGCGTGATAAAGAGGCCGTCATGCCCGGCATAGCCGTCAGAAGGACGGCGTCGCTTCCGCTTGCCTGCGCGAGGCAGACTGCTATGCCCGGCCACGACGAATTATAAATGCCCATGACCATGCATCGCCGAATCACCGGCCAACTCGTGATCGCGACCCACAATCCCGGCAAGCTCGCCGAAATGCGCGAACTGTTGGCGCCCTACGGCGTTGAAGCGGTATCGGCGGGCGAACTCGACCCCGACGAGCCGGAAGAGACCGGCGACAGCTTTCGCGCCAATGCGCGGATCAAGGCTGTGGCCGCAGCAAAGGCCACAAAGCTTCCGGCATTCGCCGACGATTCCGGTCTGGCGGTCGAGGCGCTCGATGGCGCGCCGGGGATTTTTTCCGCGCGCTGGGCGGGTCCGAATAAGGATTTTGCCGCCGCGATGGCGCAGATCGAACGCCTGCTGCAAGAGCGCGGCGCGAAAGCGCCGGCGCAGCGCCGTGCGTATTTCGTTTCCGCGCTCTGCGTGGCCTGGCCCGACGATCATCTCGAAGAAGTCGAGGCCCGCGTCGAGGGAACGCTGGTGTGGCCGCCGCGCGGAACCGCCGGCTTCGGTTACGATCCGGCGTTCCTGCCGCAGGGACACGCGCGCACCTTCGGCGAAATGACCAGCTTCGAAAAGCACGGCCTGCCGCCGCTGGGGCTCGGGCTGTCACATCGTGCCCGCGCCTTCGTCAAACTGGCGGAGATCTGCCTGTGAGCGGCGCCGAGAGCCCCTACGCTTCTGCTCCGGGAAAAGAGAATGCGTTCGGCGTCTATGTGCACTGGCCGTTTTGTCTGTCGAAATGTCCGTATTGCGATTTCAACAGCCATGTCCGGCATGCGCCTGTTGACGAGGATCGATTTGCCCGCGCGTTCGCGCGCGAAATCGAAACCACCGCGGCGCGCGCCCCGGGCCGGGAAGTTTCCTCGATCTTTCTCGGCGGCGGCACGCCCTCGCTGATGCGACCGCAAACCGTGGGCGCGATCCTCGATGCGATCGGCAAATACTGGCATGTGGCGCCCGAGGTGGAAGTGACGCTGGAAGCCAACCCCACCAGCGTCGAGGCTACGCGGTTTGCCGGCTATCGCTCAGCCGGGGTCAACCGGGTCTCACTCGGCGTGCAGGCGCTCGACGATGCTTCGCTGAAAGCGCTGGGACGCCTGCACACCGCACGTGAAGCATTGGATGCGGTCGCGATCGCGCGCACCGCGTTCGACCGCTATTCCTTCGACCTGATTTATGCCCGTCCCGACCAGACGCCGCAGATGTGGGCCGACGAGTTGAAGCTCGCGATCTCGCAAGCGGCCGAGCATCTGTCGCTCTATCAGCTCACGATCGAGGAAGGCACGCCGTTCTTCGGGTTGCATGCCGCCGGCAAATTGAAGACGCCGGACGAGGCGATTGCGCGCGCGCTGTATGATGTCACGCAGGACGTCTGCGCGCAGCACGGATTGCCGTCCTACGAGATTTCCAATCACGCGCGAACCGGCGCCGAGTGCCAGCATAATCTGGTGTATTGGCGCGGCGAGGAATATGCCGGCATCGGTCCGGGCGCACATGGGCGCCTCGATATCGAGGGCACGAGGCACGCCATCGCCACCGAAAAGCGGCCGGAGGCGTGGCTGATGCGGGTCGAGGCTTCGGGCCACGGCGTCGTCACCGACGACCGCCTCAACAGCGAAGAGCGCGCCGACGAATTCCTGCTGATGGGCCTGCGGCTTGCCGAGGGCATCGACCCCAAGCGCTATGCGGCGCTGTCGGGACGCTCGCTCGATCCCCGCCGCATCGCCATGCTGCGCGAACAAGGCGCCATTGTTGTCGATGAAAGCGGACGGCTGCGCGTGACCCAGGCCGGCTTTCCCGTGCTCGATGCCGTGGTGGCGGATCTGGCGGCGTGATCCCAGCATAAGTCGTCCCGGCGTTCGCCGGGACGACAACCGAGGAAATTACGCGCCAAAGCTCTTGGGCGAGCCGGCGACCGCCACGCCGCCGCTCGATCCCACCCGCATTACCGCGAGGCCGCGCTCGTTGGTGCCGTCGGCGCGGAAGCGAAACAGGCCATCGATGCCGGCAAAGCCCGACGTATTGGTCAGCACCTCAGTCGTGAACCGGTGACCGCCCTGGGTTCTCGCCAACGCCGCGACCAGCGCCACCGCGTCATAGGCCAGCGTCGCGGTTCGCACCGGCTCATTGCCGTATTTGGCGCGGTAGCGGGCCGCGAAAGCGCGAAAGCCCGCAGGATCCGGCGCGGCATAGAGACCGCCCTGCAACTTGGAGCTCGCGAATACCCGCGGATTATCCCACAGCCCGGTGCCGAGAAGCTGGACGCTCTTCAGATTGGCCCCGGCCGCGGTCAGCGCGTCGGCCACGCCCACCACCGAATCGCCGTCGTCGGCCAAGAGCAGCGCATCGGCCTGGCCGAGCGCCTGCGCTACCCTCGATGCCGCCGCCGTGCGGTCGGCGCCGTATTTTTCGAACGCCACGACGCGCCCGCCCCGGCGGACCACCGCCTGCTTGAACGCGGCCTCCACCACATTGCCATAGGCATTTTCCGGCAGTAGCGCCGCGAAAGATCGTTTTCCGATGCTAGCCGCGTATTCGACGATCCGGTTGACATCGGACTCCGGCAGGAAGCTCAGGAGATAGACGCCGCGGCCGGCCACGCTCGAATCGGTCGAGAACGCGATCACCGAGAGGCCGCGCGCGCGGGTCAACTGCGCCGTCGCCGGGACCGATACCGCAAACAGCGGGCCCAGAATGATCTCCGCGCCTTCATCGAGCGCCTGCTGGGTCGCCTGTTGGGCGCCTTGCGGGCTGCCGGTGTCATCCTTGATCAGAACCTGGATATTGGGATTGAGAAATTCCGTCAGCGCCATCTCCGCGGCGCTCTTCATCGATTGCGCCGCGACGCCGGCATTGCCCGCCGCCGACAGCGGCAGGATCAGGCCGACCTTGACGCCCCCGTTGCCGACCGCGACCGATTGCTGCGGCGGACCGGCGGGACCGGGCGCCGGCTGCGAAGAACCACCGCTGGAAAACTGGCTGAGGCTCTGCTGCACGCCGGAGCACGCACCAAGCAGCGGCGCGCCGAGAATCAGGCCGACCGCCGTCCGCCGGGTTGCCCCGGAAGGCTTGGATCGGGCAAGTTTTGATCCGGCAACCAGATCCTCACCAAGCTTCTTGCCCAGATCTTTGGGATTTCGCGGGCCCACCATCGCATCTCTTCTCTTGACCGACCGAGATCGGCCAGGACTTCACTCAGGACTTCAACCTCCCGAGATCAGGGGGGTGGATTCAGGCATATTGTCGACGAATAGTTAACTAAAACAGAAGGATTATGGCCGTGCGGCACCGACGCCGGTTGTAGGGAAATGTCTCCTCACCGTTGCGGCCCGGTATTCCCGGGCACGCAGGATTGCGGCGTAGGGGCAGTTTCCCCCTCCATAGCCTGTTTGACCGGTTTTGTTCGCGTTTTCTTCGGGTTTTCTTCGCGTTTTCTTGGCGCCAACCGGTATCCACTTCGCCCGAAAACGCTCTAGATTGGCATTATGCGCGCAAAAACCGTTCCGATAAATAGAGCTGATGCCCTGACGGACGCCCCGGCACGGACATTTTCCGTCGGCAGCCACATCCTGACCGCGCCGAAGGCGGTGCCGGGCCTGCATCTGGTGGCCACCCCGATCGGCAATCTCGGCGATATCACCCTGCGCGCGCTGGAAACGCTGGCCGGCGTCGACATCATCGCCTGCGAAGACACCCGCATCACCCGCCGACTGACCGAGCGCTATGCGATCACGGCGCTCCTAAAACCCTATCACGAGCACAATGCCGCGCTGGCGCGCCCGAAGATCCTCGAGAAATTGTCACAGGGCGCCTCCATCGCGCTGGTCTCGGATGCCGGCACGCCCCTGATTTCCGATCCCGGCTTCAAGCTGGTGCGCGAGGTCTGTGCGGCGGGGTATCCCGTGATCGCGCTGCCGGGGCCGTCCTCGGTGCTGGCGGCATTATCGGTGGCGGCGCTGCCCACCGATCGTTTCTTCTTCGAAGGGTTCTTGCCGCCCAAACAGGTCGCGCGGCGGACGCGGCTGACCGAGCTGGCGCGGATCGACGCGACGCTGGTGATGTTCGAATCCGGCAACCGCGTCCAGGACACGCTGGCTGATCTCGCCGCCATCATGGGCGCGCGCGATGCCGCGCTGTGCCGCGAGATGACCAAACTGCATGAGGAGATCCAGCGCGGTCCACTCGCCGAACTGGCGCGGTCCGCCGGCACGCTGGAGACACGCGGCGAATTCGTGTTGGTGATCGGACCGGAAGCGGCTGATGCGCGAACCATGGCCACGGATGAACTGGACGATCTCCTGCGAAGCCGGCTCAGGCGCGACAGCGTCAAGGATACGGTGGCGCATGCGGTCGAAGTCTCCGGCCGGCCGCGCCGCGAAATCTATGCCCGCGCGCTGGAGCTCTCCAAGGAATTGGATCAGGAATTGAATGCGGAAGGCGACGATGGCGAAGACTGAGGACGCCGCGCCGCCTGGCAAGCCGGCAAAGTCCGCCTCGCCGGCGCGGGTCGCGGCGTTCCGCACCGGTCTGTCGGCGGAAGCGCGCGCCGCGGCCTGGCTGATGGCCAAGGGCTATCGCATCCTGGCCCAGCGTTTTCGCACCCCCTATGGCGAAATCGACATCGTGGCGCGGCGGCGCAATCTATTGGCGTTTATCGAGGTCAAGGCCCGCGCCAGCCTCGATGAGGCCGCCTATGCCGTGACGCCGCGCCAGCAGGCGCGCATCATCAACGCCGCGCAAGCCTGGCTGCAAGTCTGGCTGATCGCGCATCCCGAGCATGCCGATTTTGAGCTACGTTTCGACGCCATGCTGATTGCGCCGCGGCGTTTGCCGCGCCATCTGTTAGCAGCCTTCGACGCCAGCACCTGACAACCTCATCTTTAAAAGAACCGCGGACCCCCCATGCAATTGAACGTCGCCGTCCAGATGGACCCCATCGCGCGCATCAACATCCGCGGCGATTCCACCTTCGCGCTGCTGCTCGAAGCACAAAAACGCGGCCACTCGTTGTCCTATTACACGCCGGACATGCTCTCGCTCAACGGCGAGGAGCTGGTGGCGCCGGTGCACCTGCTCAACGTGCGCGACGAAGTCGGCGATCATTTCACGCTGGGCGAGCCGCGGCGCGAGCCGCTGGCGCAGTTCGACGTCATCCTGCTGCGGCAGGACCCGCCGTTCGATCTGGCCTATATCACCTCGACGCATTTCCTCGAGCGGCTGCACCCGAAGACACTGGTGGTGAACAATCCCGCCAGCGTGCGCAACGCGCCGGAAAAAATCTTCGTGATGGATTTCCCGCATCTGATGCCGCCGACCTTGATCTCGCGCGACCTCGACGAGATCAACGCCTTCCGCGACCGGCACGGCGCAGTGGTGATGAAGCCGCTGCACGGCCATGGCGGTGCCGCGGTGTTTCGCGTGATGCCGCAGGACATGAATTTCGGCTCCTTGTTCGACATGTTTTCGGTGACGTTCAAGGAGCCCTGGGTGATCCAGCGCTTCCTTCCCGCGGTCAAGCACGGCGACAAGCGCATCATCCTGGTCGACGGCGAATTCGCCGGCGCCGTCAACCGCGTGCCGGCGGCGGACGATCTGCGTTCCAACATGGTGCGTGGCGGCGCCGCGCAGGCCACCGAGCTGTCCGACCGCGAACGCGAGATCTGCGTCACGTTAGCCCCGGCGCTGCGCGAACGCGGACTGTTGTTTGTCGGCATCGACGTGATCGACGGCAACCTGACCGAGATCAACGTGACCTCGCCGACCGGCATCCGCGCCATCGCGCAGTTCGGCGGCCCGGACGTCGCGGCGAGGATCTGGGACGTGATCGAGAAGAAGCGAAGCGGAAAATAATTTTCTCGCGGCGTAGTCCATTTCACGCATTTCTGCTGCGCGCTTTCAGGCGCCTGGTTCCACTTGCCAGTTTTTGAAAGCGGGAGCAGCCTGTCGGCGTCCGGATAGCCGGAGGCTAATCCGCCCGGACAACAAAACGCACAATTCGAGAAACAGGAGGAAGACGCATGACATATCATGTTTCGCGGCGATCCCTGCTCGCGCTCGGCGCCGGTCTGGGTGCATCGACCTTGCTCGGGGGCAGCGCGCTGGCGCGGGCTCCCAAACTCGGGACCCAGACGCCCTATTGGCATCGCTTCATTCTCGGCGATGCCGAAGTAACCGTGGTTTCCGACGGACAGCTCCCGCTCGGCCCTCCCAAGGGCACCTTCGTCGGCGTGCCGGATGAAGAAGTCAGGAAGATGTTGGTCGACAATTTCCTGTCACCCGACAACGTGGTGCTCGAGCAGAACTCCCCGATCGTGAACACGGGCGACAAGCTCATTCTGTTCGACACCGGCATGGGCACATCGAAAATGTTCGGTCCGACCACCGGCCGCCAGCAGAAGAGTATGGCCGAAGCCGGAATCAAGCCCGAGGACATCGACGCCGTGGTGTTCTCGCACGCGCATATCGATCACATCGGCGGTGTAGTCGACGCCAGCAACAAGGTGCTGTTCCCCAACGCGCAATATTACATTGCCCAAAGCGATCTCGATTTCTGGACCGACGAAGGCAAGATGGGCAGCCCGCTGAAGGATTTCGTGGTTCACGCACGCAAGAATCTGCTGCCGATACGCGACCGCCTGGTGTTCTTCAGGGATGGCCAGGAATTCCTGCCGGGCGTTCAGGCCATGGCGGCGCCCGGGCATACCGTGGGTCACCACATCTTCATGGTGACCTCGAACGGAAAATCCTTCGCCTTCCTCGGCGATCTCACCCATCACGCGGTGCTGCTGCTCGAAAAGCCGCGGATGCAATTCTCCTACGACACCGACCCGCAGCAGGCGGCGGAAACGCGGGTGAAGATGCTGACCATGCTGGCGGCCAACAAGACCCCCGTGATGTCCTATCACTACGCATGGCCGGGATATGGCCACGTCGCCCAGGCCGGCGACGGTTTCCGCTATTATCCCGAGCCGATGCAAATGACGCTCTGAGCGCAGGCGAGGACGGGGCGGCCCATCGAGCCGCCCCGTTTTTTCTAGAGCGTTTTTCGAATCGCTCGAATCGTTGCAGCTTCTCCCCTGGCCTCATGGTTCTCAAGGCGATGCGAAGCATCATCCGGAGACGCCGCTTCGCGGCTCCTCACCATGAGGGATTAATTGCGCGCCCAGCCTGATAACCTCATCCTGAGGAGGCCGCAACACGGCCGTCTCGAAGGATGGATGCAGCCATCGAACTGAAACACCCCAGTAGGAGCAGCAATAATGAAAACCAGGATGTGGGCAGCGATCCTGTTCGCCGGCGGGATCCTGATCGGGGCCGGCTCGTCCGAACTGATTCACGCCCAGGCGCCGAATCTCGCGAGCAAGCTGATATTCCGGACCGACCTGAATAATTTGCCCGGACAGGAGCTGTTGCTGTTCGCATCGATCTGGCAACCCGGTTACAGGTTGCCGCTGCATATGCATCCCGAGGGACATGAGCTCACCTACGTCGTCGAGGGCGAACAGACTTTTGAG
>Ga0210396_10004555_pt1 | contig 13548 bp, 9 predicted proteins | sample IncBWH17OmetaG_FD_155466 | JGI IMG/M metagenome (GOLD analysis project Ga0210396, IMG submission 155466) | Forest soil microbial communities from Barre Woods Harvard Forest LTER site, Petersham, Massachusetts, United States - Inc-BW-H-17-O ...
TTTCCGCAAGGCGATCCCGACCTGCCGCTTCAGGATCAGATTACGCTCACCACGGGCGGCACAGGATCTATTCCGAAGAACGGCGCGGATATCCGCATTCCCGGCGTGAACCGTTTGCCGGCAGGCCCCTTCCAGCAGACCGGGCCGACGCTGCCCTATGATGCTTACGAGGGTGACACGATCCATCAGACGTTTCAGATGTGGCAGCAGAACGACTGCAGCATGAAAAATGCGACCCGGCAGAACCCCACCGGCTGCCTGCATGATCTTTATCCGTTTGTAGCAACGACCAATGGCACGTTGCCGACCCAGACCCCGACCGACGGCGGTCAGGACATGGCGTTCTTCAACATGAACACCGGCGACGCTCCAATCTTCAAGGCGCTCGCCGATCAGTACACGCTGTCTGACAATTTCCATCAGGCGATCATGGGCGGATCGGTCACGGGCGCGATTGGAATCGCCTATGGCGACAATGCCTTCTTCAGCGACGGCAACGGCAATCCGCTGGTTCCGCCGGGCAGCCTCATGAATCCCGATCCGGTTGCCGGCACCCTCAACACCTATCAGGCCAACGGAACTTGGGTTAACTGCAGCGACCCGAATCAGCCCGGCGTTGCCGAAATCCAATTTTATCTCGCATCGCTTCACTATTACGTCGGTCCAAACTGCGCGCCAAATGCCTACTACGCTACGCGCGACGCCGATGTTCCCTACACCGCTGTCGGCGCGCTCGCGGCGGTCAAGCCGACGACGATGGCACCGCTGACGCAGCGCCATATCGGTGACGAGTTGAGTGGTAAGCAGATTTCATGGGCGTGGTACAGCGGAGGCTACGATTCTGCGGTGGCCGTTGCCAACGGTGCTACGGATATCTTCGATCAGGTGTTGAGGGCCGGCTATTGCGACATTTGCAACCCGTTCCAATACTCGAAGTCGGTTATGTCTGATCCTAAAAACCGGGCGGCGCATCTCAAGGATGTCACCAATAATCTCTTCGATGATATTGTGAGCGGCAATCTGCCCGCAGTTGCCTTTGTCAAGCCGGACGGCGCGCTTCAGGGCCATCCCGGCAGCGGCAAGGTCAGTCTGCTGGAGGAGTTCGTCCAGGAAATCGTCGATCGCACGAAAGCCAACCCGAAGCTTTACGCGGAGACCGCGATCATCGTCTCCTTTGACGAGAGCGGCGGCTTGTACGACAGTGGTTTTATTCAACCGCTCGACTTCTTCGGCGACGGTCCGCGCATGCCGATGCTCGTCATCTCGCCGTTCTCTACCGGCGGGCACGTGGTGCATTCCTATAACGATCAAGCTTCGGTCTTGAAGTTCATCGAACGGAACTGGCATCTCGGCAAGATTTCGAACCGCAGCCGCGACAACCTACCGAACCCGGTCATGGACAGAGAGAATCCGTGGGTCCCGGTGAACATGCCGGCGATCGGCGATCTCTATGACATGTTCGATTTCGACCATGCTCAAGATCATCATGATCAAGGCGACCATGATCAAGACCATGACAACAATGGTGATCATCGCGACGGAGGTCGATTCTAACAAGTCCAATTCGAACATCGGAAAGTCAAGTAGAACTGGCGCCGGTTAGGCCTCTAGCCTAACCGGCGTTCGGTATGAGTTGTATGGTCGGACGCAATGGATGCGCGCTCGCTCGCCGGCGACCTGCAGGCCCCGCTCGGTGTCGTCCTCTCGAAGCAAGCGCGGCGAAGGCCAGTCTCGAACACCCGGCGCGCGCCAACGAACTGATCGAATCGCGCACTACTTTTGCTGCACCGCATGAGTCCGGCTATGGCAGCTTTGAGACTCACCTACCGACCTGAATAACGTCTGCTTGTCGGAGTAGACTGAAGGTGGTCGGTCCAGAGCCTGAACGACGCGATTGACCTATGCGCCCCGAGACGGAATCTCTGGAGGGCCTAGGGATAGTCTCGCAAAGGCCATGCGGTGTGATGTCCGCGTGGCCTTTTGCTTTTTTATTGTCCGACCGGCAAAATAGGGACGCTGGGTGGACGGCGGCTTCTGGCGCGAAGCGGTCGTTGAGGTGTGGATGTTAGATCTCGCTGGCTCCTGCTGGCTGGACCTAGTCCAAACCTCCTCTTGATGGGACTGGACCAACTAGACGACCGATTCCATGAAACTGCTCATATGCGTTGCTCACTTTAGTCAAGAAATTCAGGCTGTTTCGATAGCAACGATATGATTCGAACTTTGGAAGCGCCTGACTAGCATTGTCATGCCTCCCTCCGCCTGACGAGGCGCCGTACCCCTCTATGCCGAGATGGTGGCATCGGCCGCACGCCCCGAGCGATCCACAATAGCGACCACCCAAGCAAAAGGGACAGCAGCGGTCCTCCTATCACGGTAGCGGCGGCCGACATCAACAAGCTCGCCCTGTCGGCATTGAGCTGGCACTAGTAAACCCTGACGAGAGCCTCATCGCTTAGCTTTGTGATGTCGATATTTTTTCCGTCATCGGTTCGGTAGTCCCAGCATGGCTTATACTTCGGGATCAGATCGTCGAACAAACCTACAGAGGGCTTAGTCGCACCTAATTGTAGCTGATCGGATCGATCCGGCGCGACTGTGTGGACCACATCATTATCTTGGGCGAGGCGCATCTGCGCCGAATTCTGAAATCCTACACCGACTATTACAATCGCGCGCCGGTTTCTCGCCCGGTTCAGCGAACCGGTGTGATCAGTTCACGCGCCATCCTGGGCGGACTTCATCACCGCTACGCCCGAGCTTAAGTTTTCGGTACACACAGCCAGATACATTTGTCCTCAACCGATGGGCGGTGTCTGCGCGAAACATGCGGCTTCGCGACCACCGCTGGCCGTTGACGGACTTGCAATGTCCACAAGCATGAACGTCGCGCAATTTGCGCTTTATGTTGCGGCATGCTTTGTTACGCGTGAAACACGACGGCTGAAGCACCTGGTTCGTTTGTGGACAGAACGATACACGCGGTAGGTGGAATTGCGGTGCGCAAGGGCGCGCGGCCGAGGGTGGCGGTCGTTCAGCGAAGCAAGGACAAGCTCTGGGTGCTGCCCCGCGGCAAGCTGAGGCGGGACGAGCATCCCGTCAGGGGCGCGCGGCGCGAGGTGGTCGAAGAAACCGGGTTTCGTGTGGAAGTCCGCGAGTTCCTCGGTGTCATCACCTACCAGGCGCGCGGCGGGCCAAAGGTGGTGCGGTTCTGGCTCATGCGGGCCGAGGCTGAGCCGAGCTACCAAGTGATGAAGGATATCGTCGCGGTTGAATGGCTGTCGCTTGCCGCGGCGATAGAGCGGCTCAGCGATCCACTGGAGAAGGTATTTTTGACCAACATAGGCCGCCATGCGATTCTTCGGGCGAAACGGCCCCAAAGGCGCAAGGCCAAGGTGCCGGCCGAGGGTGCGACGCAGCGGCGGAGATCCCATCGAGCGGATGCATAGTTGACCCGGCGGAAATTGCCTGTCCGTGCGACCCGGATTTCAACATTCGTGAGCCGCAGGATCAGGGCGGGTGTTCCGCCACCGGTGCTGCCACGGGCGCCGTGCTGATCCCGCCGGGCAACTTCCAGAACGGTTTGGCGCTCTCGAAGCGAGAATGCGCCTTGCGCGCGCGATCGAGCAGTTTGCTGAGCTGCGCTTGTTGATCGCCGATGATAAGGCCCGCAGCAAATGCGCGGTGGCGGCTTTGCTCCTCCGTCAAACCTCTTGCCCGGCCGGCGATGATATCTGCGAAAAGCGCCTTGTGCGTCACGATGTCATTGGCCTTGCCCAGGCAATTCTGCAATTGCGTCAACGATGACCTGATTTTCTTGTGTTGCTTCGCAAATTTCTTGCCATGGTACAGGCTGGCAAAGAACTCGATCGCATATCGGGCTTTCTTGACCTGAATCCGCAGCCTGTGCAATTGCTCCGCGCTGAGCTCGTTGATTCTAGCGCCTCGTCGCTTGATCCTTTTGCAACGGCGCGAAAGTTGTTCGGCGGCATAAATCTCGATTGGCATTTCGCGCCGCGTGCGCGTCGCCGGGTCTCCCGAAGTGCTCCATGAACCAGCCTCCACCCATTCCACGGTATTGAGAACGAGTGCACGAAATCGAGCGGACTGAACCGCCTCGTGCGCCTGCCGATAGTTCTTCAGGCGCTTGCGCGCGAACATGTTGCCGATGCTGGCAAGGCCGGGCTCATTGGCATGGCGCTTCCGTAGCGGCTTGATGACTTCGGAGAGAAGCGTATCCAGGTCGCGCGCGGGGCCTAATTCCCGTGCGAGCCATCTTAATTCGGTCTTTATTGCCTCCGCTCGGTCGTCGGCCACCGCCGTCGAAAACAGCGAAACGGCGGCACGCAGCCGGCGCAGTGCGACGCGCATCTGATGCAGCGCAGTATCGTCTCGGCCCAGCATGGCGGGTACATTCGCGACCAAATGGCGCAAGCAGGCCCGTCCAATCAGGGTGAATGAGCGGCCCGTACTCGTTCCCGCGCCTAACTCTGGATCGCTTGCCGTCTCGGCGGCGACCGCCGTCTTCTCGACGAGTTCATAGCCGCGGTCGGCTTTGCTCTTAAATTCGAGATGGGCTGGTACAATATCGACTATGTCACGCGCAACCTTGAAAAGGTCCGCTGGGCTGCCGTGCTTGAGCTCGAGTTCAATCTCTGAAACCGGGCGCGAGGAGCCGGTTGCGAGAATTTGGCCCTCGTCGATCGCCACGACAATATCGGCCCCAATTCCGTTCAGATGATAGGCCGTGCGCTCAACCCGGGTCTCAAAGATCGGTTTCAATGGTTTGCGCACTTCGTCGATGAGAATTCGACCAAGAGCTGTGTCCTTCACGCGGGAGAGGTCTGGTTGATCACCCTCGATCGTCTGTTCCCACTCGGATCGCTCGAAAAAGCCAGCGCCGCGATCGGTTGATTTTATGGTCTGGAGGCACTTGTCGCCGACATGGCGCACCCGCAAGGTCAATCCATGATCACGCAGAAACAGATCGTCGGAATCAAAATAGATGGAATCCAGCATTTCATGGGTCGGATTATGAAGAGAACCTGCAAAATGAGGGTGGTTGCGAAGTGCGATGATGTCTTCGGGTGCGACCCAAAGCTTTAGTTCCACTTCGGTTGGATTGCCGACCATCACGAATTGCCGATCGAGAGACGAATGTAGTCCGGGGCCGTCAACGAAACCGGTCGTCATAGAACTATCACATAACAGCCGGCCGCGGCACGAGACTTTGCTGTCACACCCCACATTCTTTTCGCGGGCTTGACTTGGCGGCGGGATCTGGGGCGACGGCTAGATCGACAAGGTAGTTCCCCGCACCCAGTGTCAAAGGAACGGCCTCAGCTCGCCGAGCGCGCTGAGGCCGTTTTTGGAGTCGCCCGATCAATGGCTGGGGGCTTAAAAGATCGGGCACCGTCATTGAGCTTACGATTTGTGTCCTAATTCGTGAGAGCCAGTGTCCTAATGAGGACTTACACACTGGAAAACGGACGGTTCGCGGCGCATATTCAAACGCACAAAAGGCCGCGCTTCACCCCGAGCAAACAGAGCAGGGCCGCCTCAGTTGGCGGCCTCTTTCATTATCAGACCGCACGCCTAATGTCGCTCATTGGCACCTTTGAGACATGCCGAATGACCCTAAGAATGTCTGCTTATCGGGGAAGACCGGAAGTGAGCGGCGCGCGTTCAAAGTGTCGCGATTGGACCCATAGGCGAAATGGGCAGTGTGCGGGGCACGACCTCGACCGATCCCATCAAGCCAGCATATACGTTGGATTGACGGACGCACGAGCTTCGCGTCAACGCCGCCCGCGGTGACCTCCGCCATCTCCCGCAGCGAGCGATGTCGTCGACGTGAGAAAGCCCGCCTTCTGCGTCGCACCCGGGCCCGACCTGGCTTGATGCGCCCGGCGTTCGCAAACGACCTTTTCTGAGGCAGGATCACTTGGTGACGGCACTCTCTGGCGAGAACGCTGGCCTTGTGATGACGCTGAAAAAAGACGGCAGCGCCTTGCCGTCCCTCGCTTATGGACAGCACCACCCGTGGATATGACGATTGTGTGTATTGACATCCTCGAAACGATTTTGATCGAGAGTCGCAAATCGAACGGACAGCGCCTCTTTCGTCGAACATGGTGGCATCCGGGCTGGATGGAAGCTCAAACAAAACTGATCGAACACGGAAGCGGGGCAACTCTCCGCCTCCACGAGCTTTCGTGATGCAAGCCAGCGTCACGGGAAATGATGTCGCTTGAGAACGGAGATGGTCCCATGAGTGAAGGTGAAGTGAAAGCCGGACTGAACGGAACGAACGGTTTCGCGATGCCGTTGTTTGGATTCCCGAGCACCGCGTTTTCCGGCGTGTTCGGCGAGCTTTCCGGGCAGGGAGTCGCCCGCGCACAGCAAGGCTGCGAGAAGATCAAGGCCGCGTCGGAGCAGATGGCGGTAGCGCTGCGTGAGACCTATTCGATCAATGCCAGGAGCGCGACCGACTACGGGCTCAAGGTCATCGAGATATCGAACGCCAATACCGCCTCCGCGATCGATTTCTTCGCCCATCTCCTGGGCAGCAAGTCGGTGACGGATGCCGTCAGCCTGTCGGCTACGCAAGCGCGCAAGGCTTTCGACACCGCATCCGCCCAGAACAAGGACCTGTGGGCACTTGCCCAGAAGCATGCGGCCGAAACGGGCGAGCCTGTCAGGAAGCAATTCGCTGCCATCGTTCTCCACCAAAGCAATTAGAGCGCGGGTGACTTTTCTTCGAATCGTCATCCCGCTTGGCGCTCGATTCACTTCCAGGGTTCGTTCAGGAGGGCGACCCGGCCGGTTGGAACAAGCCCCCGCGACGAGCAATCGACCCCTTGCTCGATCAAACAACGGGAAGGTGCGCGATGCCCCCCAAAGTCACTCGCACCGACAAGAGGCGCAATCCAGCCGGCCAGTTTCTTTTGCTTCAAAAATCAAAAATTCAAGGGGAGGCTCACATGGGTATGGTCATGGTCAAATGCCCGCAAACCGGACGCGCGATCTCAACTGGCATCACGGCCGACCGCGACAGCTTTCGGCGCAGCCCGGTGTTTTTCGCGCGCACGCGTTGCCCGATCTGCCACGCCGATCACGCGTGGTTCGCACCGGAAGCGTGGGTCGACGAGACGAGCGCCCGACCAGCTGGGGGCTCCCTGGCCTGATCGTCCACACAGCCCATCGATGCTCGCGATGGAGGGACACCATGGCGCACATGCAAATCTCCACTGAAATGTCTATCCACCTATGCGGTGATGCCTATGAGCCCTAACATCGACGACCGGCCAACCTGTTCGAAGTGCAGCGTCGAAATGTTGTGTGGCATCGCCGAACCAATAGTGCCGGGCTATGAGCTTCGCAATTTTGAGTGCCCGAGCTGCGGCGACAAATTGAAGTTGGTTGGCTACGCAGGCCCAATTAAGACGAAGAGCAAATCTGAATGACGACGGCTGCTACGCAGGACCGCGGTTGATGAATAAGGGGACGAAGCGCGCATGGTCGTCCCCGCCCGTCAGATCATCTTCGATGTTATCGACGATCTCCTCGCAGACCAACGCCAACGCAAGCAGTTCGGTTTTAACGAGAGGATCGTCGGCCTGCTCGACAAATTTCCGACACATGGCCGATTGATCCCGTAGATAGTTCTGCAGATCGTGAATGCCGAACACAGTACCGTTGAGCTTGGAGTGGTCACAGTGGAGCTTTCACTAGACGCCGAATGCAGTATTCTTTACGAACGATACTTCACTGTGATCGAACGCTAACATGTTGATCTCTTGTGCAGCTGACATAGGAATGCGTTTCGTCAACACCACTCAATTGCATGTTAGAAAAGCGGCTAATTCTTCAAGCGGGCGTGATCGCACCGCGCAAAGCCGGCCGGTACGGATGACCAACTTGTAGGTGCTCTCCAAGGCAATGGTGGCTTGCGCAGCGAAGTCGTTGCATAAAGAAATCTGTTTGTCGGTGAACGGCTGCACCACCGCGTCTGTTCGAGCCATTCTACACTACCAAACCCGAGGGCATCGTCACGCGCCGATTGCGCGCCATGGGCATCCGGGACAAGCCTACCGCACCGGCCTCGCCCTGGCAGAATGGCTTTGTGGAACGGCTGATCGGATCGATCCGGCGTGAATGTGTGGACCACATCATTGTCCTGGGCGAGATGCATTTGCGTCGGGTCCTGAACGCCGACTATTCCAATTGCGTCAGAACGCATCGATCCTTGAACAAGGATGCGCCGGTTTCTCGCCCGGTTCAGCGAACCGGTGTGATCAGTTCACGCGCCATCCTGGGCGGACTTCATCACCGCTACGCCCGCGTTTAAGTTGGCGGTACACACAGGACATGGCCGCTATCGAGGCGCGCCTTGCCCGGATGAGGTCACTGGCGAGCGGCTGCCGCCCGCTATCCTCAAACTGTCCTACCGCTGATCACTAATCACTGCATCCGGAGTAACCGGATGAAGAAGCGTGAATTGGGCACGGTGACGATCCGTTCGCGGACTTCTTCACGGGCCACTTCTGGCGCAAGGCGGTCGTTCATATGCAAATAGCATCTCAAGACTGCCTATCAGTTTGGAGTCAGGCTCGGGGACGCGACGCTTAGCCCTTCATAGTGGAAGCCGCGGCATCAATGCGTTGCGAACATATCGGGGCGTTCGTCGCAGCCGCTTTGTCCTCAGTAGAGAATGCCGCTGTAGCGTCGCCGCCCAATGCAACGTGGTTCCTGAACCCGTTGGCGGCTGCGCCGCCGAATCTGCGCCATATCGCAGATTCGGCGCCTTGACCGGTATCGGCCGGACCACAGCACTGGCCTTCGCTCAAGAACACGCCCAGATTGGGTGTCCGGCCAGCGAAGTCAGATTTCCTTGGCGGCCTCGATGCAGAAATCGATGAAGGCACGAACCTTCGCTGGCGGGTGCGCGCGCGACGGATGGAAGGCGAAGAGTGGGAAGCGCTCGCCATGCCAGTTCGGGAAGAGGTCGACCAGCTTTCCGCGTTCCAGCAATTGGCCGAAGCCCCAGCCTATGACCTGGGCGATGCCGGTGCCGGCAAGGCACTCCTCCAGCATCGACTTCGGATCGGTGAAGGTGAGCGGACCGCTAACCGGTACTTCGATCGTCTCGTCGCCGCGCATGAAGGCCCAATCGTAGGGCCGGCCGGTATGGGGATCGATGAACAGCAGGCAGCGGTGGTTCGTCATTTCCAGAGGATGCTTTGGCCTGCCATACCGTTTCACATAACGCGGCGATGCGACCGTCAGGATCGGCGCCTCCATCAGTTTGCGTGAGACCAGGCTCGATCGGCCTGACTGACCGAAGCGGATGGCGAGATCGATGCCCTCCGAAACCAGATCGCCGACCTGTAGGCTGGTCACGAACTCGATCGCGAGTTCGGGATGGCGCTCGCAGAATGCGCCGAGCCGACCCGCCAGGACCTGCGGCAGAAAGAAAGGATCGATATTGACCCTGAGGCGGCCACGGACGGCCGAGGTCGCGCCGGAAGCGATCGCAGCCGCATCCTCGATCGCATCGAGATGGGATTTCACCTCTCCGTAGAATCGCCGTCCTTCATCCGTCAGTGCAAGCGAGCGCGTGGTGCGGTCCAACAGTCGGACGCCAAGCCGAGTTTCCAGGCGATTGATCGCGCGGCTGACCCCGGAGTCGGTCAGTCCGAGCAGACCGGCGGCTTTGACGAAGCTGCCGCCCTCGACGACCGCGGCCAGCACGCTCACACCCGAGAATATCCGCCCGTCGAGCATTTACTACTCCTGACTTGGGATCAGGAATTATCTGACAAAACCGCACTTAAATCAAGAGAGCACCGGTGCCATAACCCTGTGGGCGCGAGATCGGTCGCTGCACGGTGAAGGAAATCGATTATGAGCACTCACAGCAAACAGCGCACGCTTTTCAAGGGCGGCATCGTCGTCACCATGGATAAGCAGACCCCGAATCTTCCTCAGGGAGATGTGCTTGTAGAAGGCGAGCGCATCGCTGCGGTCGGCACGGACATCCAGGCTGACGGGGCCGCGATCGTCGATGCGACCGATTGCATTGTCATGCCAGGCTTAATCGACGCCCATCACCATGCGTGGCTTGGCGTGATGCGCCGCCTTATGCCGGATGTCGACGATCTCTTCGCCTATTTCGACGTCGTTGCGGAGACGATGGGCGTTCATTATCGCCCTGTCGACATGTATGTCAGCACGAAACTCACGGCAGTAGCTTCGCTCGACGCTGGCGTCACCACCATCATCGATGCCTGTCACAATTCGCGCAGCCCCGAGCATACCGATGCGGCGCTCGATGCGCTCGATATGACGGGAATCCGGGCGCTGCACATGGTCGGCGCGGCCACGGACAAGATGGCGTCCGCCGCTCATCTTCCGAAGGACATCGAGCGTCTCGCCCTCAATTGGAATCATGAAGACGGTCTGGTGAGAGTCGGGTTGTTCGGCCAGCTCAAGTTCGATTGGTGGAAAGTCGCCCGAGGCCTGGATATGCGGATACTAACCGAGTTCATCGGCGATCTCGCCAAGCTTGGACCGGAGTTCGCCGAAAAGGGCGTGCTTGGGACGCACAACATCTTCAATCACTGCACGCGCATGCCGAACGAGAACTGGCGGCTGTTCGCCGATGCCGGCATCAACGTGACCGTCAATCCCCGTTCCGACGCGCTGTTCGGCTTCGACGACGATCGCTTCGCCTATCAGCAGGCCATCGACCATGGCCTGACGCCGGCGATCGGCATCGACCTCGATACGGCATTCGGAAGCGACATGTTCGGAGAGATGCACGCCCTGTTCGGACAGCAGCGTTCCGCGATGCGCTATCGCAAGTTTCGGGGAGAGAAAGATGTGCCGACGCCGATCTCGGTGAAGGCGGTGCTCGAAGCCGCGACCGTCAACGGCGCGCGCGCGGCCGGCCTCGAAAGTGCGATCGGTTCGCTGACGCCGGGCAAGCAGGCCGATATCATTATGGTCCGCACCGACGGCGTCGGCGTCTTCCCGGTCACGAACGCCATCGGCACCATCGTGCAGGCGGCGGCTCGCTCGGACGTCGACACGGTTATGGTGGCCGGCGCAATCCGCAAGCGTGCGGGCAGGTTGGTCGACGTCGATCTTGCGAAGCTGACGGCGGACGCGATCGCGTCGCGTGACCATCTGCTCGAGATGAGCGGTTATCGGCCGGATCTCTTCGGTGCGTCGGATGCGGCGAAGGCCGCAGCGTGATCGCAAAACGTCATCTGGACTTCGGGCGGCATATCTTCCTTTTCCCAACTGCAACGCATGGAAACTGTCATGTCCGCTCTCATCGCTGATGGCGCAGATCCTTCGCAAAGGGCGCCAATCCATCTCTCGTATCCGGCGCCTGGCATCATCGCGGCGCTGTTCTTGGGTTATCTTTGCGTGGGTCTCCCCCTGCCGGTCATTCCTCTGTTCCTCCACGACAAGCTCGGCTTCAACAGCTTCATCGTCGGGCTCGTCGTCGGCATTCAGTTCCTCGCGACCGTCCTGACGCGCGGCTATGCGGGCCGGGTGACTGACCGACACGGTGGGAAACGTTCCGCTATTCAAGGGGCCGCCGTGTGTGCATTAGGCGGCGTTGTATATCTCGTCGCCTCATTGCCTGGCCTCTCGCCGACGGAGAGCCTGACGATCGTCGTGTTGGCGCGTCTGACTACCGGTCTCGGCGAGAGCCAATTCGTCACGGGTTGCGTGTCCTGGTCGATCGCATCGGTCGGTCCGCAGCGAGCCGGAATGTCGATGTCCTGGACCGGCATCGCCATATTCGGCGCGCTCGGCGTCGGCGCACCGATCGGCATGACGCTCTATCAGCGGTACGGTTTGCAAGCTTCCATTATCGCTTGCATCGTTGCGCCTTTGGTCGCCGCGGCAATCGCGTTCCGGGAACGGTCCTACGTCACGCCGACTGGACAACGGCTCCCGTTCTATCGAGTGATTGGTCAGATCTGGCGCGAGGGGCTCGGCCTGATGCTACAAGGCGTCGGTATCGCGGCGCTATCGACCTTCGCTTCGATCTATTTTTTGAAGGGAGGCTGGGCTCACGGTGGTCTCGTGATGACGGCATTTGGCGCCGGCTTCATCGGTGTGCGTCTCGTGTTTGGCCATCTGCCGGATAAGATCGGCGGCTACCGCGTCGCGCTGTGGTCGCTTGTGACCGAAGCGATTGGTCAGGCCATGGTGTGGGGCGCTTCGAATGAAGGCGTCGCGCTCGCGGGAGCACTGGTCACGGGGTTCGGCTGCGCGCTCATCTTTCCCGCGCTTGGCGTGGAAGCGCTGAAGCGTGTGCTGCCGGCCAATCGTGGCAGCGCTATGGGCGCTTTCGTGGCGTTCCTCGACATCGCATATGGCCTCACCGGCCCTGTCGCCGGTCTCGTGGCCGGCCAGTTCGGTTATGCCGCGGTCTATCTGCTCGGATCGGCTTGCGCGTTTGTTGGGGCCGCGCTCGACGTCGACGCGAGCAACCTCAATCCTTTTCGTTCCAAGCGCACCCCTTAGGGCTGTCCGCTGGACGGATGCCCCCCAAAGCGGGAGGGCGGACAACCACCCTGGATACTCGGCAGCATCCAGGCTCAGAAGCCGATTTTCAAACATGAGCGAGGCCCAAATGTCCAACTTGATTGATCGACGCACTCTGATCCAGGCAACGGGAGCAGGCGTCGTTGCAGGTTCAGTGAAAGTTGCCCAAGCTGCTCCGACCACGGGGCAAAGCGGGGTCGCCACCGACGACCTGATCGTTCGCAAGATCCCCAAAGGCGAAGACGTGCTACCCGCGATCGGGCTCGGCACGTTCATCACCTTCGATCTCGTCCCTGGTGCTCGGCGCGACCACTTGCTCGAAGTCACCCGTCGTTTCTGGGCGGCCGGCGGCCGGGTCATCGACACCTCGCCCCTCTACGGAATGGCTGAAGTGAACGTCGGGCAGTTCGCCTCTATGCTCGGTATTAACGACAAAATGGTTGTCAGCAACAAGGTCTGGGCTACGGGCGAGTATCTCGCCGACGATCGGCAAGGCGAAGATAGCCTGCGGCTCTCCCGCGAGCGTCTGTGGCGCGACAAGATCGACGTGATGCTTTGCCACAGCCTTGTCAATGTCGACATCATGGTGCCGCTCATGCACGCTTGGAAGAAGGAAGGCCGCATCCGCTTCCTAGGCGTGACCCACTACGAACTACCGTATTTCGAGGCCCTCGCCGAATGGGTCGAGAAGGCCAATCTTGATTTTGTCCAGGTGCACTATTCGATCGCGACTCGGCAGGCAGAGGAGCGCATCATCCCCGCCGCGGCAGACCGTGGCACGGCAGTTGCGGTCAACATGCCGCTCGAGAAGGCGCGGCTGCACAAGCTCGTCGAGGGTCGTCCGTTGCCTGACTTCGCCAAGGAGTTTGGGGCCGAGACTTGGTCGGCCTTCTTCCTGAAATGGGTGATCTCCAACCCCGCGGTCACGGTGGCGCTTCCCGCGACCACAAATCCCGATCATCTTACGGAAAACGTCGC
>Ga0210396_10004556_pt1 | contig 13547 bp, 13 predicted proteins | sample IncBWH17OmetaG_FD_155466 | JGI IMG/M metagenome (GOLD analysis project Ga0210396, IMG submission 155466) | Forest soil microbial communities from Barre Woods Harvard Forest LTER site, Petersham, Massachusetts, United States - Inc-BW-H-17-O ...
GCGAATCTGGCGGACTCGAACCCGGGAAAGATCACGGAACACGTGGCTGAGATGTATCTAGCGGAGAAATAGGAAGATTCACTACAGAGGACACAGAGGCTGATAACGCTCTCTGCTGCTATTTTGAACCCGCTACGACTGGTACGCTGGTTCGCGCAATTCTACTTGCATTCGCATGCCGTACTTGGGCCGCAGAGTAATCAGCGGTTCAGGCTCGACGCGATGTCCAGGAACAAGACTCAGCCTCCATTTCTGCGCGATCGTTGCCAGCAGTAACACACCCTCCATGCAGGCGAACGATTCACCGATGCACTGCCGGACTCCTGCTCCAAAGGGAAAGTAAGTCAGCTTCGTGCGCCGTGATTTGCCTTCGGGTGTGAAGCGTTCAGGATCGAAGTGCAGGGGATCGGGGAAAAAACGCGAATCGCGATGGGTGATGTACTGGCTCATCAGGACGGTCGTCTTTGCCGGCAGAAAAAACTCGCCGAGTTGAAAGTCGGCGCGGGCGTAACGGCCCATTGCCCATGCAGGCGGATAAAGCCGCATGGACTCGGCGAGCACCATTTCCACATAACGCAGGCGGGAAACATCGTCGAACGAGGGTAAGCGGCCCTGCAACTCACGGTCGATTTCCTGGTGAAACCGGCGTTCGCAGTTGGGATTTTGCGAGAGCAGATACCACGTCCAAGAGAGTGCGTTGGCGACGGTTTCGTAGCCGGCGAGGAAAATTGTGATGACCTGATCGCGCAGGTACTGCTCAGAGTCAGGCGATCGATCGGGCGAGGCGGCGAGCATCATATCGAGCAGGCTGCCGCCGTGCGGACCACGCTGCCGATGTGCGGCGATCATGCGGTGAACGACTGCGTCGATTCGCTTGCGCGCACGTACGAACGCGGCAAGACCGGGAGGCCGCACATGGACTAGCCACTCCGCGGCGGGCAGCATCACCAGAAAATTGTAGAGGCCCATGATGCGGTTGATAGCGTCGGCAAGTTCGTTCACTTCGTTACCCGATTCCCGGCCGAGATCAGTGGCAAACAGCGTTTGCGCGACCACATTGAGCGTGAGGTGCATCATATCGATCGCAATGTCGCGCTGCTCGCCGGCGCGCCAGCGGTCGCGCACGCGGACCGCTTCCTGAACCATCGTGCTGGCGTATTCCGGTATGCGCTGGCGGTGGAAGCCGGGCTGTGCCACTTGCCGCTGCGTACGATGCTGTGTTCCCTCGGCAGTGATCATGCCTTCGCCCAGCAGCATTTTCGTGCGCTGCACCGTGCGCTCTTTGATGAAGTTGTCGTTCTGGACGACCAAGACTTCCCGGATGTAGTCAGGATGATTCAGGAAGACGATGTGGTGCCATCCGATTTTGTAGTGCGCGATGTCGCCGTATTTCTCGGCCAGCTGCTGAAAAAGCAGGATTGGATTCGCGGGGCGGAGCTTGCGGAGAGCGAACCAGAGGAGGTTCTTCTCAAGGCCGGGCGGGTAGTGATATGCCGCGGCGCTGGAGACGTTGCTCTTGGGTACGCTGTTCCGGGCTGCGGTTGCCATCTTCTTAGTTTACTTGTTGGACTCGATTTGCCGGAGGAGGAGAAGCGAATTCAGGGATGGAATTTTCCTGAGAATACCGAATCAGTTGGAATTTTTGAGGGCGAAGGTGGCGCCGGGGAAGAGTCCCCACTGAGCTTCGCTCAGCGGACGGCCGGGGCGGCTTTCCCCACATGTTTCCCGGGCTAGCGCTTTGCTGCTTCCGATTTCTGAAGTAGGTCCAGTTCGGCTAAAACTTCGGCGCTGTGTTTCAGGGGATCGACGCTGGTATAGGCTTTCGCGATCTTGCCGGTGGGATCGATGAGAAATGTGCGCCGTGCAGCAAACTTCACGACGCCTAGATTCGTGAGCGATCCGTAGGAGTCGGTGACTTTGTGGTCAGTATCGGCTAGCAATTTGAAGTTCAGGCCTTCCTTGGCGCAGAACTTCTTATGCGAGTCGACGCTATCGAGACTCACGCCCAGCACGACCGCATTCCGCTCGGCGTACTTCGGTTGGTCGACTTGAAAGTTATGGGCTTCGCGGGAGCATCCCGGCGTCTGGTCTTTCGGATAGAAATAGAGGACAACCCATTTTCCTCGGTAATCCTTGAGGCTGACGGGGGAGCCTTCCTGCGAGGGCAGTGAGAAATCGGGAGCGCTGCTGCCTTCGGAAGGCGGGGCTGAATGGGACAGCAGGCGCGGGACTAACACGATCAGTACGAGCACAACCGCCAACAGCAGCACGATCCGCAACATGGAATCCTCCGCGGCGACTTCGATGTACCGGGGCTAAGCGAACTCCAATCCAATTTTTTTTGCGGCACGATCCAGAGTCACGATGCGAAAACTGCGAACCTGCCCTGCACGAGGTGGCTCTGCCTTGGGCGGTCCGCCGGAGCCGCTCTTCCAGCGCGCCTGCAGCATGGAACTTAGCGACGACAGGTCCGCTTTCGATTCTTTCGGAGCCTCCGTCTTCGCCGGTGCCGCCGCTGCACTGACCTTGCAGGTGGCATGGATCCCTTCGCCGAGTTCTACCTTCGCTTGGCCGCCGGACTCGTCCATTAAACGGCCTGTGACCATGTCGCCTTCGTTGTGCTCGGCGATATATTCATCGAGACCTGTGGGAACGAGTTGCTTCATGCCCAGCCGCATCTGACGCTTCTCCAGATCAATGGCCAACACCTGCGCCTTGACGACTTGTCCGACGCGCAGCACGTCTGCCGGCTGGCTGATGCGTTTTTCGGCGCTGATGTCGCTGACGTGAACCATGCCTTCGATTCCTTCGGAGAGCTGCACGAAGGCGCCGAACTTGGTCAGGTTAGTAACGGGCCCCTCGACGGCAGATCCAGCCTGAAAGCGTTGCGAGATATCGGCCCAGGGATCACCAAGCGCCTGCTTGAGTCCCAGTGAGAGACGGCGTTCGCCGGCGTTGACTTGCAGGATGACGACCTCAACAGTCTCGCCCTGCTTCACGACGTCGCTGGCTTTTCGGATCTTGCCTTTCGACCACGACATCTCGGAAATGTGAATGAGGCCCTCGATGCCGGGCTCGAGTTCAACGAAAGCACCGAAGTCCATGAGGCGTGTGACGGTGCCGCGAACGCGATCGCCTGCCTTGAACTTTGCGGCGACAGCATCCCACGGATGGGGTTGCAGTTGCTTGAGGCCAACTGAGATGCGCTTCTTCTCGGATTCAGAGCCAACCTTAAGCACTTTCACCTCGAGCGCTTGGCCGACAGACAGTACGTCCGACGGTTTGTTGACGCGGCCCCAGGAAATGTCGCTGACATGCAGCAACGCGTCGACTCCGCCGAGGTCGACGAAGGCTCCGTAATCGGTAAGGCTGTGCACAGTGCCGCTCACGGTGTCGCCTTCCTTCATCTGCGAATAGAACTTGGCTTTGGCGAAGCGCTCCTCTTCCTCCGCGACTGCGCGGCGGTCGACTACGACGTCTTCGTCGGTGACGTCTAGTTTGATGATGCGGCAGCGGATCTCCTGCCCGACTAATTTCTCCATGTCGGCGGCTTCGCGAACTCCACTGCGCGATGCGGGCATGAAGGCCCGCACTCCCACGTCGACGCTGAAGCCGCCTTTGATCACGCCGGTCACCGTGCCCAACACGGTCGTCTTGTCGCCGAATGCTTTTTCCAACGCAGACCAATCCATGGGGCGCTCGACTTTGAAGCGCGAGAGTTCGTAGTAACCGTCTAGATCGCGGCCTCTGACCGTGACCAGACACTTATCGCCGGGCTTCAAACTCTCGCCTTGCAAGGCCGCGAGCGGCAGGATTCCTTCGGACTTGTATCCGATATCGAAGAACACCGACTCGGCGTTCACGGCAATTACCGTGGCCTGCAGTTGCTTGCTGCCCTCGGTCTTGCGGGAATGGCTCTTGGTGTACTGAGAGAGAATGTCGCCGAAGGATTCGTTGCTTTCGACGGCAGGTTGGGTTTCTGGAGTTTCTGGATTGGACATGAACGGTTACAACCCTCGTCGCGGGATAGGATTTCTTAGGATAACACCGCAGTCGCAAGTACGGGGGGCAGGCTCGCTTACGCTACTTATGAAGTCTTTCGAAGTGTCCGGAAATGCGCCGGCGAGGCGCCAGTGCTAATTGGAATGCAGTGCCCATTGCGGATCGTCTTCCGGCCGCACGATCTGGCCATCGCGCATATGGATGATGCGGTCGCCATACTCTGCCGCCGCAGGATTGTGCGTGATCATCAGCACGGTCTGCCCCAGTTCCTGATTGGATCGGCGCAACATACTGAGTACGATGTCGGAGTTCTTGGAATCGAGGTTACCGGTAGGTTCGTCGGCGAGCACGACTGCGGGTTTGTTGATGAGCGCCCGGGCCAGGGCGACGCGCTGTTGCTCGCCGCCAGAAAGCTCTGACGGGCGATGCCCCAGACGCTTGGTCAGGCCGAGAAGTTCGGTGATGCGATTGAAGTGCGCGGGGTCACCATCGCCGTTGCCGGAGATCTCCCGGGCAATGCCAATGTTCGACCGGGCGTCAAGGGTTGGCAACAGGTTGAACTTTTGAAATACGAAGCCGATTTTGCGCTTGCGCATGCGGGTGCGCTCCGCGTCGGAGAGCGTGGCGAGGTCGTCGCCGTCGAGCACGACGCTGCCGCCGTCAGCGCGCGTGAGTCCCCCCAATAAATAGAAGAGAGTTGATTTTCCGCTGCCCGAGGGGCCCACAACGCTGACGAACTCGCCCTTCTGCACACTGAAGGAAATGTCGCGGAGCGCCTCGACTTCAATTTTGCCTACGTGATACGTCTTGCGCAGGTTTTTTGCTTCAATAAATGCGTCGGCCATGCCTGATAAGAATCTTACACGAAGGCTTGCGCCGAATGCGGAGACGCGGTGTGTCAGTTCACAAACTGTACGGGAAGAAGAGTCTAGGCTGCGCCGATTTGGCGCGCGATTTGTGGAGGCCTTGGCTGCTGTTGCATGCGCTTAGGCCCGCGCTTCCGCACCAGCAGAAGACGAACGCGCTCCAGTAGATCGACGGGCGCGTACATCCCCTTGGTGAGGAAAACGTCCGCCTGGGAGTCGTGATCGTAGATTCGGACCTTACTCGAGATGAGGATAGCCGGGGTATGAGGAGACAAATCCTTGATCCTGGCAATGAGTTGCGGTCCATCCAAGCCGGGCATCGCCATATCGGCGATCACCAGGTCGACTCCGCCTTGTATGAAGCGAGACAGCGCTTCCTCGCCGCGCGAAAAACTCGCCACGCGGTAGCCGCGGGTCTCCAGCATGATTTTGCGGTGAGAAAGGGATTGTTCGTTGTCGTCTACACACAGAATAGTGCGCTTAGGTTTCATCAGCCTTCCGCAATCTGCCGTGCGACGCCGCTACCAGCGGGGCCGCAAACTAACAGAGGCTTTTCTCAATATGAAGAATGTCAGAGCGAGATGAATGCTAACGGGAAGAACGCTCACTGTAAAGTAGCGTCGATGCTAATGGGACTTTCTGGCCATTGATTTTCGTTCGAGTGAGTGCGCCACAGTGTTTTCCGCACGTTGCGCAATGTGAGTTAGAGGAAAACTTCGGCGCGCATGACTTCGATTGCGTTGCCTCCAACGCGTACGTTAACTATCCGGTTATCGCGGTTTTGGTTTTGCTGAGACGCGCGCACAAAAATCCGGCTGGGGCGTTGCATCTCAATCCCCTGCTCGATGAGGACGCGCTCGTCGGGCATGGCTACTCCGTGCGCGACCATCCAGGCGGCCGCGCAGCCCGCTGCGGAGCCCGTCGCCGGGTCCTCGCCGTTATAGAACAGCATGCGAGCGTGCAAACGAGCCGCTGGATCGATGGTTTCACGGGTCACAAAGTAGAAGAATTTCCCGCCGGTCTTCGCCATGTAGTCTTGAGCGCGGCTGAGGTCGACCCGCAGTTCTTGGATTCCTGGGAGGGATCTCAGCGGAACCACCGTATAGGGGATTCCGGTTGACACGGTTTCGATCGGCAGCGACGCATCGAAATCGTCCACGCGCAACCCAATCGCGTGCGCGACCGCTTCGCGATCATGCTGCATCCCAAAGACTGGTTCAATCTGAGTCATCTCTCCGAACACAGGTTGGCCCGTCGAATCTTCAAATCGAACCGGAACCCTTCCGACATTTAGATCGAGCGTCATATCCTTCGCTTCAGAATCTCCGCGCAAGGCGAATGCGGTCCCGAGGGTGGGGTGGCCGGCGAATGGCAGTTCCTCCTGTACGGTGAAGATTCGCACGCGCACGCCACGTTCACGTTCGATTTCGGCATCGCGCGGAAGAATGAAAGTCGTCTCCGATAGATTCATTTCCTTAGCGATCGACTGCATCTCCGCGTCGCTCAGTCCACGCGCGTCAAAGAATACGGCCAGAGAATTTCCTTCGAGAGGCTGGGATGAAAACACATCCCACTGCGCCATAGCGAACCGCCGCGACTTGCTCATGAACGTCCCTGAAATTTGCGAAATGTCGTGCCAGAGAAGGGATGCGGGCCAATCCGCGACGATGCAGAAAAGATGTGCGGCGATGACGCGCGGCGAGGCGGCCGGTTTGACACTGACAGGAAGCGCTTCTATCCTAACAATATGTTTTTCCCATCCATCACGTGTGCCATGTGCTGTTGTTGCCCGGCGCCGGCGTGTGGCTAGGGAGTCAGCGAGATTCTTCCCAGCCCACCCGGTAAAGCGGGTGGGTTTCGTTTTCATCCGCTTTGTACCAAGCCTGGCAGCAGGAATGGGCCGAGTTTTCGAATCTTGCGCCATTTGAATTCACCAAGGAGACGACCATGACTACTGCGACTGAAACTTACAGCGTTCCCCGGATCAACGATACGGCCCCTGATTTCACTGCTGAAACCACGCAAGGGACAATCCATTTCCACGATTGGATCGGCGACGGCTGGGCCATTTTGTTCTCGCATCCCAAAGATTTCACGCCGGTCTGCACTACCGAACTGGGCTATATGGCGAAGTTGCAACCGGAGTTTGCCAAACGCAACACGAAGATCATCGGCCTGAGTGTCGATCCGGTCACCAACCACAGCAAGTGGGCGGCCGACATCGAAGAGACCCAGGGCGCGAAAGTGAACTATCCGATGATCGGCGACCCGCAACTCAAGGTCGCCAAGCTGTACGGCATGTTGCCCGCAGAAGCAGGCGAAACCAGCGAAGGCCGCACCGCGGCAGACAACGCCACCGTACGCACCGTTTTTGTCGTCGGTCCCGACAAGAAGGTCAAGTTACAGATCAGCTATCCCATGACTACGGGACGTAACTTCGATGAGATCTTGCGCGTCATCGATTCCATGCAGCTCACCGCGAAACACAAAGTGGCGACGCCGGTCAACTGGAAACCGGGCGAAGACGTCATCATCACGGGTGCAGTTTCGAACGAGGAAGCGCAGCAGAAATTCCCTGGCTTTAAGACCATTAAGCCGTACTTGAGAGTCACCGCGCAACCCAAGTAGTGAATGGGGCAATTCAGGGTAAGAGAATCGGCCACGGATCGAACGGATTCTCGTGGATCAGAATGAAAGTCGAGTCTGATCTACAGCGGTCTGACGGTCCGTGGCTTTTTGCTCGCAGAGACCACGGAAGCGCATGCGGTCCGGTGATCGTCCCGGTCTTCAAAACCGGCGGGTGGCGGGCAATCCCGTCACCGGTGGGTTCGACCCCCACTCGCTTCCGCCATTTTTCAATCAGCCAGCCGCAAAAAATGCCGGAGCAGTAACACATTACTAGTCCTCGGCTTGTCCTCGGATTGGCCTGATTCCCGCGCCCACAGCACCTCCGATACCTTTGAACCAACTGCGCTTCAACGTATGCTCCGGGCATCCTTCATTTGGAGCAAACCAATGGACTCCCCCCAGAGGCAAGAACGACGAGACGTTCGCTACCCTTTACACTTGCCAGTCCTGATCAGGATGGCCCCACGCAAGGAACTGCGCGCTCGATCAGAGAACATCAGCCTGAGCGGCATTCTGCTGTCGAGTTCTTTTTTGATCCCAGAAGGCTCCTCGGTGGAGGTGTCGATTGGAGTGGAGCACCTGACCGATCCGGGCATTCTGTTGAATGCTCACGGCAAGGTTCTTCGGGTGCAGTCAAAGGAAACTGGCGACTTTGCGGTCGCAATCCAGTTGGATGGCGCGTTCCGGCTTCCTCTCTCTGAAACTGGGCTACTTTCCGTTTCAAGGAAAGAGAAACCGCCGACCCCGGAAGCTCGACGAAACGCCGCGATCTGGTCGAGTGGAATAAGTATGGTGCCTGCCTGGCACACTGAGACCTAGCAGAGATCGTGCGTAGCGGATTGTGCCACTATCGGTGCATTGCGATAGCACGCTCGTGCCATTCTCCGCTCTTGCGGCAGAGTCTATGCTTCTCCTTGAGCAGCACTTGGGGGAGGGCTGATCAACAAACGTCCCAAGACTCAAATTGAGTCTGGGGCGTTTTGTTTTGCGCGTGCGCGTGAGAAGTCGCCAATTCCGCGTCGTTTCACCAGAGTTGGGTCTGGGTTTCAGGCTCCGGCACTTCTAGCGCACATTCCGGGCCATCGTTTTCGGGCTTGTTGACGAGCGAACTGACGGGATGCCGGCGCATAAACGCCGCATCGAAGGGCACAAGCAATTCCGCTAATCGCTCCGTCTCGGACGAGGGCGCCGTCAGCCAAGTCTCATAGTGCCGGCGGGGAAGGATTACGGGCATGCGGTCATGCACTCCGTCGAGCAATTCGTTGGCAGCGGTCGTCAGGATCGAGCAGGACCGAAGCATCGGACCACCCGGCGACCTCCATCGGTCCCAGACTCCGGCAAACGCGAAGAGCGAATTGTCTTTCATGCCGAAGTGATACGGCTGGCGCTGCTTGCCCGATTTTTTCCACTCATAGAAGCCGTCGGCGGGGATCAAACAGCGGCGAGTGCGGAAAGCTTCGCGGAAGGCTGGCTTTTCCAACACGGATTCGCCGCGGCCGTTAATGAGTTGGTTGCCAATCTTAATATCGGTGGCCCACGAAGGCACCAGGCCCCACCTCATCATCGAAAGGATTCGGCTCGATCCGGAATGCCGGATCGTCGCCACGCCCTGGGTGGGGGCGATGTTGTAGCGGGGACTCCAGTCTTCTTCCTCCGAAACTTCTGACGCGCTCTCGAAGTACTCTTCCACGACCTGCTTCCTCCGCGAGAGTCGATAGCGTCCGCACACGAGGAGATTATTGCAGCGCCAAACAGGAGTCGCAAATCGGTTAAAATATTCTCTTGATCAGATTCCTGTCGCACCTGCGCCATACGGCCCTTCTATTTGGCTCCTTCGTGATCGCACTGACGTTTGTCGGGGTGGCTCTCGGGGACAATGCCGCCTTCGATCTCGTCGGTCCGAAGGTTGATGTCCGGGTGCAACGCGCGGGAGTGACTCTGCCCATCGCGCAAGTGCCCAATCTGCAAGCCGGGGACCGTCTCTGGGTGCATCCCGACCTGCCCGACAGTCAATCGGTACACTATCTGATGGTCGTTGTTTTTCTTCGCGGAGCCACTAACCCGCCTCCCGATTCCTGGTTTACTCGAGTCGAAACCTGGAGCAGGCCGGTCCACGAGGAAGGTATCTTCGTGACCGTGCCAGATGAGGCCGAAGAGGCTCTGGTCTTTCTGGCGCCGGAGACGGGGGGAGCCTTCAGCACCTTGCGCACCGCAGTCCGTGGCAAGCCGGGCTCGTTCGTACGCGCTTCGCAGGATCTGGTGCAGGCCAGCCTCGACCGCGCTCGCCTGGAGAAATATCTCGATGCGGTTCGCGAGATTGCGGTCAGCGATCCCGAACAGTTGAAGGCGCGCACCATCCTGCTGGCGCGTAGTTTGAACATCCGGCTTGATCAGCAATGCTTCGATAAGCCCAGTTCGCAGCAGGTACCGTGCCTCACCCAGAACACCGATCAGTTGGTGCTCGACGACCAACACAGCCAGTCGATGGTTGCGACTCTGACATCAGGCCCATCCACCGACCTGCTGGCCCAGATCAGTTCCACGCCCAATGCCCGTAACGGTTACTACAGCCCTTACATTGGAGCGGTTGTCGACGTCATGCGGATCTTGAGTACCGCCCACACCGCGCAGTATCAGTACATCCCGGCGCTGGCTCTGCCCAAAGACGACGAACTGAACCTGCGGCTGAATAATCCGCCGTCTTTTCGCAATCCGAAGTCGGTAATCGTAATTGGACTTCCTCCGGTTCGGCCATCTCCAGTTCCACCATTGCGTGCGGTGGATCCGGCGCAGGTCTTTTGCGCGGGACGGCCTTCGCTGCTGCTTCCGGCTGAGGGTGCTCCGCTGGTGTTTGCGACGGAACTTGCGCACAATTTTGTTCTCCACGTAGACGCCAAGTCGGGCCCGGGAATCGACGTGCCCGCCAAGCCGGATCCGGTGCGCGGAGGGTTCCTGGTTGAGACGCAGGCGCTGCAGTCGGCCGATCTGGACGGAGAGGTTACTGGAACTCTGCGCGGAGCATGGGGCTTCCACTCGTTCGATGGACCACGCTATCGGCTGCGTGCCTCGCGGCCCGCGCAATGGGTTGTCGCGTCGAAAGACGCGAGTGCGCTGATCGTCGGCCGCGAGGACACACTACACCTGCAATCCCCAGATGCTTGTTGCGTAAGTGAAGTGAAGCTCAACGACGAGCAGGGAAAAGCCCTCGAAACCGATTGGAAGATTACGAAGCCGGACGAACTCGAGGTCAAGGTTCCGTTGCAGAAAGCGAATGCGGGATCGGTGACGATGGTGATCAGCAAGTTCGGACTGCAGGAAGCAGACGAGCTTCCGCTTCACACTTACGCCGAGGCCGGTCGGCTCGACAGTTTCAGCATCCACGCTGGCGATGCCAGTGGTGTACTTAAAGGCACGCGCCTGGATCAGGTGGAGAGGCTTGAGCTGAATGGCCTCCGCTTCGTCCCGGAGTCGCTCGCGCGATCTCATCAGCAAGACGAACTCAAGCTCACCACTCACGACAATGCCGTCTTCACGAAACTGCATGCCGGAGACGAGACCGTCGTCCACGCAACGCTTAAAGATGGGCGGATCCTCGATCTCAAGACAGAGGCCGAGTCGCAACGACCGGTCGTAAGCGTACTGAGCAAGAGCGTGCAAGTAGACCAAACGGCACAGCCGCCGACCGTCCGACTGGGAAGCCAGGATGAAATGCCGCAGGATGGGCGGCTCAATTTCTTTCTTAAGGCACAGGTGCCGGAGACTTTCCCTCCCACCGAAAAGATCGAAGTCGCGACCGCCGACGAGTCCTTTCGTGTGCTCCTGAGCTTCAAAGACAGCAATCTCACGCTGCAGGATTCGAAGACAGTTTTCGCGGTTCTCGACCCGATGAAACTGCTTGGCCCATCGGCGTTTGGACCGTTGAAGTTTCGTCCGGTCACGTCCGACGGCATTGACGGCGACTGGCAACAACTCGTGAATCTGGTGCGGGTACCAGAGCTCAAGGGAATTCGCTGTGTCCCTGCGCCCGAGAAGCAATGCACGCTGAGCGGCGACAAGCTTTTCTTGCTGGATTCGGTGAGCGTCGACTCCGACTTCGCCAATGCCGTCAGCGTCCCGGAAGGTTTCGTCGAGGACGCGCTGGCTATTCCACCGACGAAAGCGAAGACGTTGTACATCAAACTGCGCGACGATCCCAACACCGTCGACACAGTTACGCTGCCGATGCTGACCACGCAGCAATAGGCTGGCCCGTCGCGGTATACTCGCCTGCGATCTCATGGCCAACATTCTTTATGGCGTGAACGGCGAAGGCGCGGGACACTCCACCCGAGCCAAAGAAGTGCTGGCACATCTGGTCGCTCAGGGGCACATTGTCCACGTAGCCTCGTTTGACCGCGGCCTGCAAAATCTGAAAAGCCAATTCGACGTTACCGAGATCTATGGGTTTCGGTTCGCCTACCTTAATAATCGCGTGCGCTACAAGCGCACCATCGCCAAGAATCTGATCACGGTTCCGCAAGCGGCGAAGAGTCTCTCGCAGTTGAAGGACCTGGTCGACGAATGGAAGACCGATCTCGTCATCACCGATTTCGAGCCCCTCACTTGTCATGTGGGGCACAGGAAGAATCTCCCGGTCATCTCCATCGACAATCAACACTGCCTCACGAATGCTGTGGTTTCCTATCCAAAGCAGCACCGGCGCGACGCGGCAGCCGCCAAACTTGTGACCCGCCTCATGACGCCGCGCGCGAACGCGTACCTTGTTATTTCGTTCTTCAGCGCGCCGATTCGCAAACGCAATACCTTCCTGTTTCCTCCCCTGCTTCGGCAGGAAATCCTCGACGCGACTCCGACGCAAAGCGACCACGTGCTGGTGTACGTGACGTCCCCCGCGCCGGCTCTCGCAAAGTTGTTGAACTCGGTTCGGTGCCGCTTCATTGCCTACGGCTTCGGACGGGCGGGGCAGGACGGAAACATCCTTTATAAGGAGCCGTCTCTGGAAGGCTTCTTTGCTGACCTGACCAGCGCCCGCGCCGTCGTGGCCAACTCTGGATTTTCACTGGTCACCGAGGCTTTGCATTTGAGCAAGCCGTACCTTGCTGTGCCGGTGAGCCACCAGTTCGAGCAGATCTTTAATGCGTACTGGCTGGAAAAGTCGGGCTACGGCGCTTACTGGGAAGATCTAAACAAAGAGCGGGTCGAGGCCTTTCTGTACAATCTTCCGCATTATCGCGAGGCGCTGGAGCAGTATCCGCGACAGGGAAATGGGGCCCTGCTTGCAAAGCTGGATGCACTGATCGCCCGTTTTGCAACGATGGGGGCCCGCTGAACACTGTACGAACGTAACCTCTGCCCGTACTCCCACCAACGGTACCATTGTCGGAGCAGACATCCCTTCCATGATTGCGACCGGAGGTTTCTTTATGCCGACACGACGCTTTTTCACGCTGCTGGCAGCCAGTGCCTTGCTGTGCACTTTCACGGCTTTCGGTCAGGATTCGCAATCTCTGGGGGATGTGGCTCGCCAAACCCGTCAGCAAAAACAGCAGAAGGATGCGCCGGCGAAAGTCGCGTCTCCCAAGGACGCTTCAAGCAAACAAGCTTCCGGCGCGGACGCGAGCACGAAAGACTCGCAACCCAAGCCGCCCCACGTCATCACCAATGACGAGATTCCGTCGCATCTAGCACCAACCAAGACGGCGGCAGCCGGTTCTCAAACCATAGACAAGACTGATGCCGCACTCAATTCGAGCGACCGAGATGCTCGGGCGGAACAATTGAAATCGCAAATTCAAGCCCAGAAGAGCGTTATCGCTAGTTTGCAGAGCGAGATCGCTGATCTCAGCGAGTCGGTCCACTTTGCCGGCGGAAACTGCGTTGCCAATTGCGTGCAGTGGAACGAGCGCCAGAAGGAAAAGCAGGATCAGGTGGAATCCATGAAGGCGCAACTGGAGGAGCAGAAAAAACAACTGGAAAACATGCAGGAGTCTGCACGCAAACAAGGGTTCGGCAGTTCCGTTTACGAGTAGAGCGACAAGATGCCGTAAAGAC
>Ga0210396_10004557_pt1 | contig 13546 bp, 12 predicted proteins | sample IncBWH17OmetaG_FD_155466 | JGI IMG/M metagenome (GOLD analysis project Ga0210396, IMG submission 155466) | Forest soil microbial communities from Barre Woods Harvard Forest LTER site, Petersham, Massachusetts, United States - Inc-BW-H-17-O ...
ACAGAGGCGTTCGGCACGAACGGCGGGCATCGCGGAACGCACGCCGAATTTCCTCGCTTCATACGACGCCGCGCAGACAACGGAGCGGTTTCCCCGCCACGCGACAATGACGGGCTTGCCGCTCAGCTGCGGATCGTCCCGTTGCTCGACCGAAGCGTAGAATGCGTCCATGTCGATGTGCACGATTTTGCGCATTGGCGTGTCTGGACTATTTTAGCCATGGCGCGGACTTTTGGGGCGGACAACTTCGGAGCGTAGGGCCGAAGCCGCGGTTTGGAAAACCGCATGCACCTTCGGCACGCGGCCGGTCCTCGAATTCCGCAGAGCTGGGTTGAGACCATCACTCGACTGAAGATTGGGCCGCGTGTGGGATCATGCGGATGGTGCCGCTGTCATCGCGCCGAGTCACCTCGAGCAGCTCGGAGCTGGACAAGGGCGACTCAACTTGGATCGTCCGCCGCGGCCTCGCCGACAACGCATGCGTCTCCATCAAGATATCTGGTGGAGCGGTACCGAATGTGGTCGGTACCACTCCTTTAAAACTCGAAAATCACTATTTACTCAACCCAGTGCACTCATCGAGAATGACCGATTTGCTGAAAGAAGAACCTCAATTCTTAAGGTCATAGCCCAGCAATGTCTCCCGCTTGCCCATGTTGTTGCAATTTTCGTCGTTCGAGGCGAAGTGGGAGTGTTCAGCGTCGGAATAACAGCGATATAGCGGCTGCGTACCAGGTTGAATCGCAGAAAAAACGAATCCGGCGCTGCGCAAGCGCTGGTAGCCATTTTTTTCGCAGACACCCTTCTCGATGAGGATATGGTCCGAATGGCCAGGCCAGTTGCTGACGCATTCTTCCAGCTCCACGATGGGCTTGGCGAGATCGGGCGCCGTCATCATATAGCCGAGCTGCGCGACCAAGCGGTACGCAGTGTAATTGCCAGGCACCGGAGCGGTGGTGGCCCAGTGGTCGTGATGAACAGCGTCGTACCAATGCGTGAGCATTTCGCCGACTTCGGGCTCCCCGGGTGCGCGGGACCAGGAGATATCTACTGGGCGAAAAATCAGATAGCGCTTGCCGAAGTTTTCACCGGGGTTCAGATACATGTACGCGAGGAGCCAATGGTCGCCAATCTGGTTGAGACCGGTTTTTGCGTCGATCAGATCGGGATACGAGACGAGTTCCAGCCCGTTCTTACGACCCCAATCGCCAGGCTCGACCAGCAAGAGAGGTTGAGAGAAAACGGACGTAAAGTGCAGGCGATCCGCGGACACTTGAAGGCCAAGCCCTCCTTCGACCCAGTTGAGGCTGACGGTTTGGTGAGTTGTAGTCCAATACGCGACACCAATTCCGTCGACAGGGCTTGATTTGCCGCCGACTCCGGGCTCGGACCATGCACCATCAAAGAACTTCTTCCATTGACCAGGGCCAGGGTTGGAAGAAGGTGCTCGTGCGATGAACCCGTAGCCTCCGTCCCAGGAGTGTCCTCCATTGTGCAAGCAATATGCATAGTCGTAGCCGTCTTGTCCCTTCACCGCTGTGGGACAACTATCGCCCGTCTCCTTACCTTCGGCAGGTGGGTCGGTGCCAACGATTATTGGTCCTTCAATCCTCCAAGTAAGTCCATAGTCGGAGGAGGTAGCGATGGTCATGGAGGCATGTGTCTGGCCACCCTTCGCGTAATTGCATGCGGTTTCATTGTGGACCCAACCGTAGAGCGTCTTGCCTTCCAACTCGACGTGCTGGATCCATTGCCCGCAGGAGGACGGGCTTCCTGGCGGTCCCGGTTTCAGAACAGGCGGAGCCGGACCACCCATGCTGTAAGGTTGGTTACCATCGACGGCCCATGTGATTCCGGCGGCCGTGAAACCGCGGAAGCGCCCATCAGGTAGCCGAATTTCAGTGAACCAGTTGTCGGCGATATCGCCCGCAGGTCCGCGAGCAACCAGGGGCGTTCCCACGCGGACGCGAATCTTGTCATTACCAGCCGAAGCCGGGAGTGGTTCGAGAGGAGCTACAGCGAGCCGCCCGGCTTCGGTTTGCCCATCACAGCGATAAATATTGTCGGCATCCGGCTGCTTCGACCAAGGATCGGAGTTCCAAGCGAAGTAGGTGATGCCCCCAAGCCGATGCTCAGCGGCGGCATTGCCAAAGTTGACGCGCATTTCCTGTACAAGCAGAGCTCGGGCTGAGTCCTTAGAGGGACAGGAAAAGTCCCTGTTCGGAAATCCCCATTCGGTGAACCAGCAGGGTTTTCCTCCGGCCTGACCCGCGGCGCGGCACGGAGCAAGGTCGACAGTTTCAAATCGAACGGCTCTTTGTAGCGCAGCCACAGGATCGCCGGGACGATCGGTAGAAGGATAGGTGTGAATCCCGTAGCCATCGACCAGTGAATCCAGGCCGTTCGTGCGCAGAAACGCCATCGTCGCCGGCAAGCTCACCATGTCTTCGCGCTTATTGTTGTAGAGCTTCTCTCCATCCGGCGCACTCACCATCCCGGCCGAAAGGATTGGCGTGTTGCGATTCAAACGCGAGTGATCACGGACGGCCTTCAAGACCGCCAGAATCTTTAGGTATTGCAGAAACCCCTTGGCAATCTGTTGGCCCTCGGGATTGTGCGATAGATCGGCGAGACTTAGAATCTTTCCCTCACCAGGCAGAGGAAATTCCGGATTGAAAGCCGCCCAGTTGATTTCATTACCCAGCTCAATTCCAGCGAGCACGATGCCGTTGGCGTCGAGAGCGTCGAATAACTTCTGATAGGAAGCTCGCGATAGGTCAGGATCGGCGTAGGAAAGAGGATGGCCGCCCCACATTGCCGGAAACTGGTCCGGCTGATAAGGGCGCGATGGAGCATTTACAGCATATTCGGCCCCAAGACCTAATTGGATACGGATACCCTTCGCAGCAGCACGTTTTGTATAATCAATTCCCTTAGCGTCGTTGCTGATGCCGCATCGAATCACGTGCACCTGCGCGGACTGAAGTTGCGCGAGCACAGCATTCTGGTCAGCGATGCTGGCGCGCATCGGGTTGACTACGTTCACGCCGACGACAACACTCTGTGCGCGAGCCAAGCCGCTCAAAAGGACACAGGCTGCCACCATGCGGAGAAACGCAAAAGTCATATTCCTGCGGTGGCAAACTGGGCTAGCGCAACGTGGCTTGCTGAAATCGTCAGGACAAAATGCGAAGAGGGCACTGTAGAGCAGGTTCGTCTTCGGAAGGTCCGCCAACATGATTGAGCTGCCCTCGATACGGCTACAAGGCTATCGAATCGGTTCGAACCAGCAAACTCCTTTATGGCGTCAACACAGCTTTGACTTGTGTTTCGTTGTCGGTGGCGCCGTTGCCCTTTCTACCAAAAATCACAACCAGGCAATCTCCGGAATTCACTGGAATGGGAACTGGAAAGAATCTCTCCACCCGGCTTTGAAGCGTTGCCGCACCTGTTTCTCCCTCCGGAATGTAATACTCGACTGGCTCTCTCCCTAAGAGCCATGCGTTATGTGGAAGCCAGCTGTATAGCGTTGCAAGCCGCACCGGATTCGGGAACCCTTGATTGTTGAGGTTGTCGCCAAATTTTCCGCACCCGCCGGGTATCAGGTAAAAATCATTCACAGCGCCCCACGCTGTGCCCGTCGGAAGCGGTCCGAAGTTCGTCGTCCCGTCGAACGTGCTGTCGCTTAGATTCCCAAACAACTCCACCAAATGCCCGGCCGGCAAGGTGATCGGAACTCCGAATCCTTCCTCGTCGTTCGTCGTCGCATTCTGGCAGCCCCAATTTTGGCCAAAACAATATTCGCCGGACAGATCGACCACCGTATTCGCGTCTGAGCTCGACGGTTCGTACGTCAAGTTCAGATCTGCCGACATCGTAACCTCGCCTTCCACCAACGGTCCGCCGCCAAAAACCAAAGCCAGGCATCCTGTCATCGGCAAGGGGTGCGGAAAGAGAAGGTCCACAGGAAACCTGGAGGTTGACTGCGCGGGGTTCTTCAGAATGTCGCTCCAAAGAAAATTTCCGCCGGTTATATTCGCGTCTACCTTGGCCGGGCAATTTCCCTCCCAGTAAACCAATAGCCACAGCACTTCGCTGAAATTGGGACTGTGATTTTCGAGTGTAATCGTGCCTGTCAGCGCCCGCGCTTCTGCGGTCGACTTCGCCCCGTCCAAGACGTGATGAATATAAGCAAACTGCGGAAAGCCTGTCTGCGAAGTGCTGACAGAATGTTGAATATGCAGCACGGAAGGAACCACGGCGTTCTCCTGCGCATTACACATTCCCTGGCTAATCAGTATGAAAATCGTCGCGCAAACAATTTTTCTCCAAGAGGTTTCCATTGGGCCCTTTCCCCTAGTTCAGAACATTCATCTGACTGTCTTTCGCAGCAAATCAAAACTGTGTTCGAAGCCAATTGCGTTGTTGGTTTGTAACCCAACGCGTCAGAAAAAGTCGCAGACATTTGTCTGGCTACTCCGCTAGAAGCTTGGCTACCCACACGCGAGCGATTGCTCAGCTAGTAGTATCTGGTATTCCTTGGATCGCTCGAATATGGCGACGGAGTGTACGATTTTGCCGCCTGGTGAGCCAAATATTTATCGGTTCAACGGGCCGTACAACGGCGCGGTGTGTTCGAAGCTAGGCGTCTGGCGCTATTCGACGGCATTGCTCGGCTTCACCCGCAGTGGTTTCGCGTTATACACCGCTCCGCGTTGCACAAAGGGCAAAACGCAAGAACACAAAAGCAGCGAACCGTGCAAACGGAGAGAATCAAGTTGTATTTCCCGCAGGGCAGTTCGGACAAGGTGTCCCACCTGCAGCCAGAAGAGGCACAAGCCACTGCGCGCGGTAAAGATGCGACGTTGGCGTGGCGCCCATAACTTTAATTCCACAATCTTGCACTCTCCGGGCGATCAGTATCTAATACTTCGCCGGAGGCATCATGGACATACTAGCGGCTCTGAAACAGGAAGAAGCAAAGCTCGAACGGCAGTTGACCGGCGTTCGAGGAGCGATCGTGGCCTTAGGTGGCGCGAGGACACCTACTGCTAGCGGTTCAGACCATCGCAAGAAGAAGACGCGTGCGAAGAGGGTTGTGTCTGCCGCTCTGCGCGCAAGGCTCTCCAAGTTGGCAAAGGAGCGCTGGGCACGAATCAAGGCCGGGAAGCAGAAGACCAAGAAGGCGGCGTAGATCGAAAAGAATAGATGAAGCAATCGTTGTCCACGAATTTCGGTGGTCGAGAGGAAATGCTCAAGCCCGGTGCCGGTTGAAAAATCGTACCGATCCCCTAGCGCAGCGACTGTGGCTTGCGGCGAACAAATTGCGCGCAAGCTCCGGTTCCTTGCCAAGTTCGCGGCTCGTGAATGAGCCAGCACGATTTGATGAGATCGCTCACGGGTCCCCATCGTGATTTCTGCCGCTGCGCTTGGCCGGATTCTACGGAAGATCGTTGAAGTTATGGAAACGGAGTCGGCGCAAATCTCTGGGCGAAAGCCCCTTCGGCGCACCACGGTACAGCGAGCGTTCCGGGTGAAAACCGTCGAGGGCGAGAACCGCCAGTTCGCCGCTTGCTCCGTCTTCCCGCAGGCTCACGCAAATGGTTCTCGATGAACGACTTCCGGGCACTCTGAACGTTGGGGGCACACGCTGCCCGCGATCCTCCTGGCTATCCTCTATATAGGGCTTATTGAGATCAGCCCGCGAACGCTTGTTCTGCTCCTTGCCTCGACCGTCGCCGGTGCTTGGTGCGACGCAGGAATCGTTGCCCGACTTTTCCGGCGGGCCGTGCAGCTTGGGGTGGGATCCGCGCTTGTTGCCTTGGTCGGCTTTCTGACCCTCTGCCGGCAGCACGCGCTTCCGCTCTTAAGCCGCGACCGTCATTTCGATCTCGTGCCGGGAATCGAAAGACTCGCCTGGTAAGCCCCCTATCCGTCCATAGACTAGACTGCTGGCGAGGGCTCGCAGTCATTTCTCACGCGGTGGTCTTCTTGCTTCCGGGGACCTGTCGCCGACGATGCGCATCGCGACTGCCGTGACCCGGCCGACGATTTCTGCTTCGGCTGGGTAATCGAAGGTGCGAACTTCTTGGTGCGCATGCGCGTGAGGGATAACGATCAACCTTCCACGCTCGATCTCGCACCAGCTGCACACATATCCATCCCGCAACTCGGTGAAGTAAATCGGCCGGTCGAAATCGGTTTTCCACGGCGCGGGGCTGATTTTTCTCTGTGCCGAGTCGATCTGCACGAGAGAACCGGGCCGAATGATCGGATAGAGCGTAAAGTCCTCGATACCAATATAGCCATACATTGACGTGCGCAGGTCGAGATGCTGCAAGAGACCCAGCGGCACTGCCTCCCACCTTTCCACGGCTCGGGCCAACAGGTTCGTTCTCTCGAACCGAAAATCAGGCTTAAATTCGACGGGCAGCGACACCGCTTCGGTTTCAGGTTCCCCCAGGCTTTCGAGCAGATGTGTCTTCGGCAGGTGGATCGAAGCCATGTCGCGGCGAAGGTCTCCCATCTGCAGGCCATAAAGGGCGGCCACTTCCGTATAGTTGCGGCCGTAAATCACGCTGATCGCCGCCATGCGGAACATGCGTGGCTGGAACCGGCCGTTCTCGATGTCGGTCACCCAGTTGTGCGAAAGAAAGAACTCCTCGTTTTGGTGCTTGGTAGCGATCTGCCGGCTCATCGCTTGCACCGCACGTGTGGACAAGCCTAGCTTCTCGCGCCACGCCTTTAGGCGCTTGCCAGCGAGCGCATTAACTCTGTTTACGTCCATGGGCGGGCATCCTACTCCTAGAGTTAATCAATGTCCAGCCACGTTACCTTCTCAGCTATATCGAACCTCTTGTCCGCGTGGAGAAAACATCCCGACTGGTCGGAAATCCGGCCAGTCGCACGATTTGTTGCTTCTGTGGACTCAATCTTGGCTATATGCCGGAGAATGGACCTCCCTGCGAATCGCCGCGCTCATCAAGTGCGACAGGTCCTCTCCTCGCGAGGTTTGACCCTTTATCGGGTCTCGGAGCTCTCCGCCGAGATCTTCGGCCGGTCCTCGCTGTCTTACGTACCTCATAACCTGTCCTTCGACACCCAAGATCCTGGGTCGATTCCCACGTTTCAGCAGATGCTGGCGATCAGTCACATCACAGACTATCGGCTGAGCGACTGGTTCCGAGTGTTCGGATTTGATTTGGACTTGGTTCCGCGGCTCCGTTTGCTGATTCCCCGAAAACGCACCACGCTGCTCGATTCCTCGGTCTACGATTTTCACGCTTGGATTCCTTGGTTCTCCGACCGCGCGCGTGCGGTGCCACCGCTGCCCATCACTCCGTTGGGACAACTCTTGGCGCGGGCCGCACCGCGGCGGGCGATGGACCTACTCACACTGGGAGGGAAGAAATTTCTCTACGGCAAGGTCGGAGAGGAAGATGTCTACGCGTTTCCGCATCTCGCGCCCGGCAGCGTCGTGCGCATCGATCCAAGACGTTCCGAGGAAGCGTCCCGCGAAGTGGGACGACCGGGTGAAAGACGGCTTTTCTTTGTGGAGCACGACTTCGGATACTCGTGCTCGCAACTCGTCATGCTCACGAAGGACCGGGTTGTGCTGCACTCGCCGGAACTTCCTTGTACCCAGATCGAGCTGACGCTCGGCAAGGAGGCCCGCATCCTGGGACGGATCGACGCCGAAATTCGACCCCTCACCGGCCACAGCATCGGAAGAGCCGCGGCCGAGCGAGCAGTTTTGCCTAAGCCACGTGCTCTGGGCTCACCGCATTTGAAAGCGAACCTCCGGGATCTTCTGCGGAGCTCTCGTCTGCGGGCGGGCCTCTCTTTCCGGGAGGCATCTTTGGCGAGCCGCTGGATCGCAAACCTGCTCTCCGACGAGTCCTATTTCGCCGCGACCAGCACACTCTCCGACTATGAAATGCTGTCCTCCCCACCGCGGCACATCCAAAAAGCAATCACTCTGTGCGTTCTATATTCGATCGATTTCGGGGAATTTCTAGCAGCGTCCGGCTTGCCCCTCGACCGGGAGGGGCGCGACTCGATGCCGGATGAGCTTGTGCCCCGCGAGGTGCCGGACCGGGAGAGCCCGCCAAGTCTCGCAGTTGAGGGGCAAGGTTTCGTCGAGAAAGCCGGATTTCTCGCCCCGCTGCTCGAGCGATGGGGGGAGGTTCCACTGTTCCTCAGGCATTCACTCGATGAGCTCACCGGTCTCAAGAGCGCTTCGCTTTCGGACCTGTATTGGGTGGGCGGCGATGAGGCGCCGATCCATCCTTGGCTCGCCCGCGCCAGCCTGGTCGCGATTAATCGGCGCATCAAGAAACCCGCTCAGGCAAAAGCGACGATCGACCAGCCGCTGTACCTCGTCCTTCAGCGCGATGGCAGTTATTTGTGCGGGTGTTGCGCCCTGCACGATGGCGAACTCATCGTTCATTTGTACCCCGGTGTGCCGCTTGGTGCGCGGCGATTTCGCAACGGGATCGACGCGGAAGTGATTGGGCAGGTCACGGCCATCTTGCGGCGTTTGCCTTAGGGCTTTGCCGAACGCTCCTGCGTTCTCCGTAAGAAGAACGCTCCGCATCAGGACCTCGTACTAACTACGATCCTTGGTTGTGAACAACCTGGTCGGTTGTGATGAAAACGATTTGCATTCCCTTTCTCAAACGGACATTCCCGCTTGTCGATGTTACAAGCGAGGCGTCGCCTTTCCTTGTAACTACGTATTGGAGTTCCACGCCCCGCATGTTGTATGCTCCGACACTTTTGTGGTCGAGAGGGCCGACCACTGCCTTTATCTCGCGGACATGAATATTAGGGTTTACCTCGGCATCGATTCTCGACCCCTCCGCTGGCGCAATTGCTTGAATCCTGAAGTTCCCAGCGCGTTGTTCACCGTCTCTTAGAATAACTCGATCGAATACGATGCTGACCACAGACTTGAGGTCCTCCGACGAGAATACCTGCGCTCCAACAACACGGCCACCCAAGACGGTTCCTTTCGGCAGCCATACTTCATGGTCCGACCTCAAATCCTCGACTAGCTCAGCTTCTACGGAATCATTGGGTTCGGCGCTCGCCGTATCCAGATCTGTTCTTAACTTAGCGAGGACGGGAATGTCCTTCGGCAGATTAATCGATTGAGCCGATACGCCTGAGGCGCTGTCTTTGGATGAGGCGCTGGAGCTAGCCTGCGCCAACGCAACGGTTCGAAGCCCGGCAAAAAGGATAAAGATCAAAGATATGTTCCGCAGCCTCACAAGGCCTCCTTTTCGATGGATTATACGCCGCTGACGACGGTGCCCGGCCAAGTGCGAAGCAAAGAGACTATTTCACAAGCATCCGTTATGATAGACATCATTCTACAAACTAGAAGTGATATCCATGGGACGCCACTTAGTTTTGATCGCGGTGCTTTGCTCGCTGTCAAACCCAAGCAAGATGTTTGCCTTGCCTGCAACTCAAGCGACCACGCCAAGCCAGAACGCTCCTCAGCAGCCCGGAAAGTCCGTAAGCGTCCCTAACAACACGCAAGTTCTCGGAAAACTGCTAACGAATCTGGATGCGGGTCAGGCCAAAGTCGGCGACCCTGTGGATGTTCGGATCAATGAAGACATCAAATCGGGCCATCATGTTCGCGTGAAAAGCGGTTCGACTTTGAACGGTCACATCACCTCAGTTCAACCCTTCTCCTCTGAAACATCCCAGTGCATTGTTGCAATTCTGTTTGACCGCATTACCGTGAAGAACGGCGAGCAGATGCGTCTTAACCTAGACATCCAGGCCCTCGCGCCTGAAATGGATGTTAAAGTCGATACGCTCGAGGACGTACGGGGTATGAATGGAGTCCAGCAGGATGCGTTAGCGGCCGGCCATTTGGACGTGGTGACGGGAACGATCGATGGCCTCAGCCATGAGAGCAGGGGAGTTTACGGACTGAAAGGCATTTCGATCGCGAACCAGACGGAAAAAGGGGAGCGTATTTCCCTCGTGGTTTCGAAATCTGGAAATGTACAGTTGAAAAAGGGCTCGCAGTTGGTTTTGCGAGTGGTCGTTCGAAAATCGAGTTTGCATGAGACCTCCCCCGCACCGGTTACCAGCGCCCTGAATGAAAATGCTGCTTTCGTCGTGCCACCCAGCGTTGACGATTTTGTTCCGCCAGTTTCGCCCGGCGTAACCTGCAATCTACCCGCAGTTCTGCAAGGTGTGGGTACGCGAATGTCTCAACTCGTGGAAAACCTAGAGAAATTCAGTGCTACCGAACATATTGACCATTACAGAGTCGACTCTGCAGGCGCGCTGGGCTCCGAAGAAACGCGATCTTTTGAATACGTCGTTACAGTGTTGCAGGATCCAGTTTCCGGCTTTCAATTGGACGAATATCGCAACGGCAGCACCGATCCCGCGCAATTCCCAGCTGCCATCGCCACGGAAGCATTGCCGGTTATGGCGCTGATCTTTCACCCACTTTTGGCGTCTGATTTCGAGATGTCATGCGAAGGCCGCGGTCAGTGGGAAGGCCGCCCCGCTTGGCAGGTTCGCTTCGAACAGCGCAAGGATCGCCCGAATCGCATCCGTTATTACAAAATTAGCGGCAACTACTATCCCGTGGCGCTCAAGGGGCGCGCCTGGATCGATGTGTCCACGTCGCAGGTGTTGGGGCTCGAAACTGATCTGGTGCAGCCGGTCAAAGTGATTGATCTCAAGTACGAGCATCTTTCGATCGAGTATGGCGAAGTGCAATTCCATTCGCACACCGTGCAGCTTTGGCTGCCGAAGACAGCCGAACTTTACTGGGAGCGTCACGGACATCGCTACTATCGCCGCCACGATTTTAGCGGCTTTAAAGTTTTCGCCGTGGACACGCATCAAAATCAAAACCTTCCGAAAGGGTCTTACAGTTTCACCAACACTTCCAGCCAGGATGTGATGGGCGTGCTTACGATCACCCCGGTCGCGAGTTCAAACCTTAAGGCAGTGTCGGTCAAATTTGTAGTCCCAGCGGGCGGCAGCGTCCTCAAATCTCTTGGCCCCGGCAAGGATGTAGCGATCCCCGGCGAACTCGTGGATTCCGCAAAATATGTCTACCAGGGACCGGAAGGCTCGGTGAACGTAGAGGCAAATCTCGCCACCGAGAGCACACTAGAAGTAATCCCTCAGCCGCAACCTTGACCGCGTCAGTCCTCATAGTTGTTAGTTGACGGAATCGACCTTCAGAGTACCTGTCAACGCCTGGCAAGACGTGTTACGAGGGTTTGCTGCGGCAACTACGACTTCCTTGGAAACCGTCACGGGGAGCAGATTGATGGGGGTGCTCCTTTCCAGCGCCCTTTGCGATACTGTTTCCTCCAGAGGAAAATCTGATTGGCATTCACCGCGTATTTCTGGCTCAACTGCGCTACGGAGGTGTTTCCTTCGAAACTCTCTTCGGCGATCCTTTACTTTAACTCAGCGCTCCAACGCCGCCGTCTCTTCCCGCTAGTGCCCACGATTACCATCACTGATTCACACTCAATTCGTCCAGACGGCTCTCAACGGACGCTTATGGACCTCGTGACGTTCGCCGTCTCTATGAATTGAATTCCTTTTCTGTTTCAGCATCCACAAAGAGTCGAGAACGCTCCGTTTTCTAGGTCACCAGTGCGAACGCCGCCGCAGTGCGGCCGATGGTGCAGCGCAGGCTATGTTCCACGATCCCATTCGCTTGCGGCGTCAGATCTTCCTCTCGCGAACAGAAAGCGCAGTTTGTGGAATTCATCCTGCGCAGGTGCGAGAGTGTCTTAACCGAAAGATACCGTTTCTCGGAGGTAGTCACGATGTTCCAGGTTTCGAACACTGTGCGGCGAACGCGGACCGAGGACGGCGGCGTGCTGCTCGATATTCATCACGGCCAGATGTTCTGCCTAAATGTCCTCGGCTCGCAAATCATCGACTTGCTGGAAAGAGGATTCGACGCGGCACAAATTGCTCGCGAGGTCAGTGATACTTACGCGACCGACATCGAAAGGGTCGAGGCGGATGTTCGCGAATTCATCGACGTCCTGCACAAACATCACATCTTGCAGGTGCGGGCTGCCGGCCTAGCTACCGAACAGGTGTCCCCCGCATGAATGCCAACCTCCAGGCCAGCCAGGAATCGTATCGATTGATCGTTACACGCAGAGGAGCGACCGAGCTGCTGCTCAGTGCGAACGGACCGAGCCACTGTCTTCCCAAGGCGAGCGTTCGACCCGGAGAACGACTCGCGGATCAGTTGGTCCAAGCCATAAGGAACAATTTTGGCCTGGAGGCCTATTGCCTCTTTGTTACCGGTTTCTCTCGAACGCCCGAAGGCGTGCGTCCAGCCAGGCACGCGGTGATGGAATCGGTCGCGGAAAACGGCGGTGCGCCTGCGCGTACCAGTTGGGTATCCACGAATTCGGCGTATCGAGAGATCGCTCTACCAAGCGATGAATCGGAGGGCCTCGGGAGGTCGCTGGAAGAGCTGAGCCGCTATGCGGCGGAATCATGCAAGCGGCCGTTTGCGAAACCAGGTTGGATCAGGGAACTTTTCCGGTGGTCCCAAGATCAAATCGAGCCGCTTGAACTCAGGCTAACCGGCCGCTTCCAGCAGCTGAATGCCAGTCCGTCCTTCAGTCTTATTCGAATCGAAACCACCGGCCCAGCCTTGTGGTTCAAAGCCACCGGCGAACCAAACATTCACGAACTCACGGTCACTTGTACTTTGACGCGTCTATTTCCCTCGTACGTCCCGGAACTCTTGAGTGTACGCCCGCCTTGGAACGGATGGCTTTCGCGGGAGTGCCCAGGCGAAACACTCGACACTTTCACCGATGTCTCGGCCTGGACACGAACGGCGGAAACACTCGCCCGGCTGGAGATCGCTTCGATTGGGAAAAGGCGGGAACTCCTCGCGTGCGGATGCAGAGACCTTACTCCCACGGCACTCGCGAGCCGCATCGACCGCTTTCTTGCGCGCACGAGTGAGCGGATGACGCTGCAGAGGAGCGAGCCTCCGGCCATCCTTTCAAACTCGGACCTCGCATTCCTTCGAGATGAGCTCCAGCGGGCTTGCTCGACTCTCGAAGACCTTGGCTTGCCCGATGTTCTGGGCCACATCGATTTCAATCCCGGGAACATCGTGGTTTCTCCGGGAAAGTGCGTTTTCCTTGATTGGGCCGAAGGCGCGGTCGTGAGCCCTTTCATCACCTTTTCCTATTTTCGCGAGCATGCGCTGCGCGGTCTCACCGACGCTGCGGAGGCTCATGAGCAAATCGCCCGCGCCTATCTCGACCCTTGGCGATCCTTGTTGCCGCGCTCCGATATCGTGCGCGGTATGGCCGTTTCCTCCATCGTGGCCGTTTTCGCATACGCGCTCACAGTCGATGAGCAAACACCACCAGCCGACCCCGAAACTCCGGCGTCGGCTGGATTCTTGCGCAGCCTCGCACGCCGGATGCATCGCGAAGCACTCGGAATCAACGGAAGGAGCGAGCTATGCCGGCACTGACACCTGCTCCTCCGCCAACCCTGG
>Ga0210396_10004559_pt1 | contig 13545 bp, 12 predicted proteins | sample IncBWH17OmetaG_FD_155466 | JGI IMG/M metagenome (GOLD analysis project Ga0210396, IMG submission 155466) | Forest soil microbial communities from Barre Woods Harvard Forest LTER site, Petersham, Massachusetts, United States - Inc-BW-H-17-O ...
TTACAGTTTCCGATACCAAGAGCGGAGATGAGCTGCGAAACGAGATTCCCGCGCTGCTCGACCATGGGATCACCGTCGAGACTGGCGGACACGGCGAGCGAACTTTTCGCGGTCAGGATTTGATTGTGGTGAGCCCCGGGATTCCGGTGGATTTGCCGATGCTGGTGCAGGCTCGCGCCATGGGCGAGGCGGTGATTGGAGAGGTTGAACTGGCGGCGCAATTTCTGCCGGGCCCGATTGTGGCGATTACCGGGTCTAACGGAAAGACTACGACCACGACATTGACCGGCGAGATTCTTACGGCGGGTGGAATCCCGACGTTGGTCGGCGGGAACATTGGTACTCCGGCGATTTCGCTTGCCGAGCGCGCGACGCGGGACACAGCGATCGTGCTGGAGGTTTCCAGTTTTCAGTTGGAGACGATTCAGACGTTCCATCCCAAGGTTGCGGTGGTGTTGAATGTTACTCCCGATCATCTCGACCGGCACCGGACGTTCGAAGCTTATGTGGACGCGAAGGCGCGAATTTTTGAAAACCAGCGGGGCGACGACTTTGCGGTGCTCAATGAGGATGACCCGACGTGCGTAATGATGGCGGCGCGGACGAAGGCGCAGGTGTTCTGGTTCAGCCGGCAGAAGGAAGTGAAGCTGGGCGCGTGGGTGCGCGAGGGGAATATTCTGTTCCGCGATGGCCGCGGACAGCGAGAGATTCTGCAGGTTTCCGAGATTCCGCTGAAGGGCGCGCACAACCTGGAGAATGTGCTGGCAGCGGTATGCGCAGGGGCGCTGATGGGATGTGCACCGGAGAAGATCCGGCAGGCGGTGCGCGACTTCAAGGCGGTCGAGCACCGGCTGGAGTTTGTGGCGACGATTCGCGGCGTGGATTACTACAACGATTCGAAGGCCACGAACGTGGATGCGACCATTAAGGCGCTGGAATCGTTTCCGGCGAACATCCACCTCATTCTTGGCGGCAAGGACAAGGGCAGCGACTACAGCGTGCTTAACGAGCTGCTGCGCCAGCGGGTAAAGCGTGTGTACACGATTGGGGCAGCGGCGGGGAAGATTGAGTCGCAAATCAAGGGAGTCGAGGTTGTGCACGCCGAAACGTTGGAGAGTGCATTACATAAGGCCAACGCGGCGGCTGAGCCGGGTGATGTGGTTCTGCTGGCTCCGGCCTGCGCCAGCTTCGATCAGTTCAAGAATTATGAGCAGCGCGGGCAGTTGTTCAAGGAGACCGTAAGGGGGCTGAGGTGAGGAGCATCTCCGGTTTTCGTTCTGGCAGTAGAGAGCACGACAACACTTCCATTGTTCGATTTCAGAAGCACCGTAATGGAGGCCCGGCAGCGGAAGGGCGCCAGCCTGCGACTGGGTGTACTCCACGCTCTTTTCAAAGCCACCGCCGTGAGCGGTCCGACAGGGCCTATACCGCTTCTGGGTGAGGGCAAGAAATTCGTGGGCAACATCGTTTTTTCGCAATCTATCAGCGAATCCTTACTCTGATCACCAAACTGGCCGCTGACCTGAAACAGTGAACCCCGCTGCGAGAACCTCTACACTGCAACCAAACCTGCCATGGTAACGTTGAATAGAAGTTTTCATCACGGAGATCTATCATGCCCCGCCCATTCTTCTCCAACGCACACGCACTGCGGCACCCGCGCCGTTTCTTCTGCAAAACGGCAGCTCTTATCCTCGCCTCAACCACGTGTCTTCTGGCGCAGCAGCCCGCAAACCCAACTTCCGCCACGAAGGCTGCGCCAGAAAAGGCGAAGCCCGCCCTTGACGAATCCGCCTCCGCAGCCACCCAGACCTTGGCGCAATTCAACGATGCCCTGGAAAACCTCGCCGCGAAAGTCTCTCCAGCGGTGGTCCAGATCCTCGTTACCGGCTATGGCCCGCTCCGCGAACAAAGCCGCTCGGAAACTTCTCTCATCGTTCGTCAGCACGCTGTCGGCTCGGGCGTCATCGTCGATCCCAACGGTTACATCATGACCAACGCCCACGTTGTCGAGGGCGCTCAGCGCATCCGCGTCGCTCTTCCGCTACCCACTGACGGCGGCCGCTCCGTAGCCGCCGGCAAACGCCACGTCCTCGAAGCCCGCCTCGTGGGTGTGCACAAGGAAACCGATCTCGCCCTCCTCAAGATCGACGAAAAAGATCTCCCGACGCTGGTCCTGCTCGCACAACAACGTCCCCGCGTCGGCCAGTTGGTATTCGCCATCGGCAGTCCCGAGGGCCTGCAAAACTCCGTCACCATGGGAGTGGTTAGCGCCGTGGCCCGCCAGGCCGATCCCGACAAGCCCATCACCTACCTTCAGACCGACGCTCCCATTAACCCCGGCAACAGCGGTGGACCACTCGTCGATATGAACGGAGCCGTCCTCGGCATCAACACTTTCATTCTTTCCGAAGGCGGAGGCAGCGAGGGCCTGGGCTTCGCTATTCCCGCGCGCATCGTCGATTTTGTCTATCGCAGCCTGCGCAAATATGGCCACGTTCATCGCACAGAGATCGGAGCGGTTGCTCAGGAAATCACGCCCACCCTGGCCGACGGCCTCAAGCTCGCCCAGCACTGGGGAGTCATCATCGCCGACGTCAAGCCCGACGGCCCCGCAGCCGCGTCCGGCCTGCAAGTTCAGGACATCGTTCTGACGGCCGACGATCGCCGCATTGAAACTCTTCCGCAGCTGTCTTCGGCGCTCTATCTGCACCGTCTCGATCAGGTGCTGAAGCTCGAAATCCTGCGCGGCGACCAGAAGAAAACCCTTTACGTCCCGGCCATCGAGCATCGCGATGAGATGGATCAACTCTTCGACGCTGCCGATCCCGAAAAGAATCTGATCTCCCGCCTCGGCATTCTAGCCACCGATCTAACCGATGACCTGCGCAGCAAAATCGGAACGCTGCGCATTCCCTCCGGCGTAGTCGTGCTCGGCCGCGCCGCCGACTTGATCCTGCCCGATACTGGCCTCCAAACCGGCGACATCATCCACTCCCTCGACACCACGCCCATCACCTCCATGGACGCGCTGCGCGCTACCCTCCTCACCCTGAAGACCGGTGACCCTGTGGTCCTCCAGGTCGAGCGGTCCGACGGTCTAACCTACCTGAGTTTTGAGATGGAGTAACAGCGTGGGTGCCCATTTCTCGCCTACTTTGCGAGAAGTGGGAATTCGTGAAGTATGCAGCGAAGGGTTTACGTCACCAGGCCGACTGCGAACTCAGCCTTCGTGACCAAATTTGCCGTAAAATACATCCACGCGCCCGTAGCTCAACTGGATAGAGCATCTGCCTTCGGAGCAGAGGGTTGGGAGTTCGAGTCTCTCCGGGCGCACCAGATTTTTTCAGCCCGGAGCAGCCGGTTTAGGACGCGATGCGTTCATTATTTGCGATGAGTTCCTTCCCGGTGAGGACGCCCAGCCGGGCCATGCCTTCCTGCAGAATGTGAATCTCAAGCGGCATCCGCTCACAGCCCGGTATGGCGTCAGAACTTCACCGCGACCGGTTCGCGATCGGCTTCGGTGGTCTCGAAGAACTGGCGCGGCGTGAAGCCGAACATGTTCGCCAGAATGCTATTCGGAAACGACTGGATCGTCGTGTTGAGGTCGCGCACCACCTGGTTGTAATAACTGCGCGAATTCTGGATCGCGTCTTCCGTCTGACTCAGCGATCCTTGCAGCTTGGTGAATTGTTCCGACGCCTTCAACTCAGGATAATTCTCAGCCACGGCGAATAGGCTCTTCAATGCTCCAGTGAGCTGATTCTCAGCCAGGGCCTTGCCCTCGGGCGTGGTCGCCTGCATCGCCTGAGAGCGGAACTTGGCAATGTTCTCAAACGTCCCTTTCTCGTGCGCGGCATAGCCTTTGACGGTCTCAACCAGGTTGGGGATGAGGTCATGCCGCCGCTTGAGTTGCACATCAATGTCAGACCAGGCAGAGTCGCAGCGCACCCGCATCTGCACCAGGCTGTTGTACATGCCGACGAGCATGACAGCGATGACCACCAGGATTACGAGAAAGGCGATGCCGAACATGCGCGTCTCCTTGGGAAGTTGTGGGATTGTCGGGGTCTTAATCCTTAAAACAATGGGACGTTAGCACAGCGACGGCGGGGGTGCAAACGAAGGTGAAGGACGAGGAAAATTTCTTGCGATCGCACACTGCGCTCGAGATGTTGCAGTATATGAATGCCGACTAGATGGCGGCTAGGGGAATAGGGGAAAGAGAAACTGACCGGACTTACGATACTGCGTTGGTGGCGCTATCAGCAGGATCTTCGTCGGGTGGAGGGGTGTCCATCTTGTCGAGAAACTGCTGCAACCGTTCCTGAACCTGAGTGTCCAGCGTGGTGAACTCGATGCCCATCCCGACCCCGGGATCACTCGCCCTGACTACTGCGGTGGTCTGCACTTTCTCGTCGTCCATCCAGAACGTGATGGTACCTTGCGTGCCGAGTGGCAGCGGAAGCAGGGTCTCAACATAACAGCCGCGACCGCCAATATCCGTTGCGTTCGTATTCATGCGCGCGCGTTGGGCGTCCGCCAAACCGATCTGGATGGGAAACTGGATTTTGTGCCGGACAAATCGCCTCTTGATTTTCCCTGGTGCGAACGTGAGTTCTTCTGGGCTTGCCATTTCCGGCCAGGGGCTCTGCTGGCCTTCCACAATCTGCACACCGGCTTCAATCTTTCGCAGCGTTCCGCCGTCGGTTACCCACGCCACTTTGAAGCGGGCCTTTTTTTCGCCGTGCTTTATACCGATGATGTCGCCGGTCTTCAGGGGATGGCTGATGCCCAATATCTGCGCACCTCCGCCGCTGAGGTTGCTGGCAACGGCGTTTTGAGAGAAGGGGTGAGCGTCCGCGTCCATACCCCACACGCGAACGTGTATCTGGGTTTCAGCCGGGATTTCCGGTCTATCTCCCATTGAATTACCTAACCTGAGAAAACTCTAACCATCATAGCCCTTGTCATAAATGCCCTGCGGTTACCAATGTAGGTGGTTGGGAGTTCTTGAAGTTCATGTACGTTCGGAGGCCGATTTTGGGGAGGACAAAAACGCATCTCACCCTAGAGACACCCTTCGGCTGCCGCAGGCTCCGGCGCAGAGAGAGCAAAAGGAAAAGCAGAAACGATTAGAGATTTTCTCTGAGCCTCTGTGGTGAAGATTTTAGGCTTACTGTTGCGGGGCGAAATAACCCTTGCGGGCGCGGACTTGCAGGTCCTTCTTAAGCGCGGAGATTTCGATGGAGCGGAAGCGGCCGTCGGCGTCGAAGTCAGCGGGCTTGTAGCTAACGATGTACTGGCTGCGGAGTTCGTCCTCGATGGCGGCGAAGGAGCGGGTGATGTCCTTCATCTTGAAGGGGAAGAAAGCGCGGCCGCCGGTGGCGGATGCAAGCTGTTCGAGAACTTTATCGCCGCGCAGGATCAAGCCGCTGTCATCAGTGGAAATGGCGTAGATGATGACTTCGGCGCGCTGCGCCATCTCAATTGCTTGCGCGCGCGAGTATTCGCTTTGATTATCCTCACCATCGCTCACGATCACGATTGCCTTGCGCGCGGGATGATCGGGACGATCCTTCAAGAACTTGTCTTTGCACGCGCGGTAGATGGCGTCGTAGAGCGCCGTGCCGCCACCATCGTGCAGCTTGTGCACGCCGGTGGAAAGCAGTTGCACGTTATCGGTGAAGTCCTGCGTCATCTGACTCTGGGTATTGAAGCCGACCACGAAAGCTTTGTCGAAGCCAGCGCGGACCGAGTGCATCAGGAAGCTGGTGGCGGCGTCCTGCTCGAAATCGAAACGGCTGTTGACTGATCCGCTCACGTCGATGAGCAAGCCGAGGTGCAAAGGCAGATCGGTTTCGCGGCGAAAATTAAGAATGGACTGCGGCGGCTTGTTGTCGTCGAGGATGGTGAAGTCGCTCTGATTCAGGTCACGCACAAACTTGCCGTGCTTGTCCGTGGCAATGAACAGCACGTTCACTTCATCAACCCGCTTGCGGATGGTGAAGCCCGTCTGGGGATCGTCCCCCGGAGTCGAGGCGTCAGAGGTCGAAGCGCCGTCGTAAATGCTGAGACTTACAGGGCTGGTGGCTACGGCACTCGATTGGGCATGGCTCGAGGGCGCACCGATGAAAGCGCAGATTAATGCACAGACCGGGGCGAAAGCCGCCAATCGCGCCAGCAGGCGGCCAGTGGTGTGCGTGTACTTCGTTCCCAAAGAATCCAAAATTTTCACTCCACGCCGGTCCAGACGGACCCTCCAACTGATTAGATGCACGCCGCGTGCCGAACGGTGGGCGGCCATCCGCCTATGGTCTCACATGACTCTAGAGGCGCGTGAAGCAGGGTGCCAAGTTACAAAAGGAGCACGCGCATGGTCATGGACCGAAGAGCAACAGGAGCCTAGGGTTACGGGGAATGGAGGAGGTCAGTCTTCACAACTGGGCAATTACAATCCCCGAAAGGGTTTAAGATGGTGAGTCTTTTAACAGTAATGATTAAAGAGAGTTGGGAGGACTAACCAACATGAAGATATTCGAGAGGATGAAGAAGATTGCAGCCTGGGTTCTGACTCTCTGCCTGTGTGCAGTCCCGGCATTCTCCGCCAATGATGAGCGGGAAGAAGACCGGGTGAGGGACGCGGGAGAAGTCATGAAAGAGATCTTGAACATCCCGGACGACATTCCGCAAGACTTGCTGGATAAAGCGGAGTGCCTGGTTATTCTGCCTTCGGTGAAGAAAGGTGCTTTCGGAATAGGAGGCAGCTACGGTCGCGGCGTCATGATCTGCCGCAGCGGCGAGCACTACACCGGGCCGTGGGGACCTCCCGCTATGTATGCGCTGGAAGGGGTGAGCATCGGGTTCCAGTTGGGCGGCCAGGCTACGGATTTTGTTTTGCTGGTGATGAATCCCAGGGGAGCGCGCTCGCTGCTCTCGAGCAAGGTGAAATTGGGAGCGGATGCTTCAGCTGCCGCTGGTCCCAAGGGCCGTACTGCTGAGGGTGCTACCGACGTGGTGATGCAAGCGGAGATTCTTTCCTACTCGCGCAGTAGAGGCCTGTTTGCCGGGGTATCGCTCGAAGGCTCGACCCTGCGCTCCGACGGCAGCGCCAATGAAAATCTCTATGGCCAGAAGCTGGACGCCAAGGACATCATCGTCGATCACAAAGTCGCGATTCCTCCTTCTGCGAAAGATCTGGTGGCGCTGCTGAATGCGAAGTCACCGAAGAACAAATCGGATCCGAAGTCGCTGGAGTAGCTTGCTCCGGCACGTCGTTGTGAAACGGCGCGGCTTTGAGTCGCGCCGCATCTTGTTCCTCCAGAAGATTTCCGTTTCCAGTTTCCTATGGCCAGAAAGCATGAAGACAAGGTTCTGGTTCGCTGTGCCTGGGCGAGCAGCGAATTAATGATTCGCTATCACGATGAGGAATGGGGCGTGCCGGTGCACGATGACGGCAGGCTTTTCGAGTTCCTCATCCTCGAAGGCGCGCAGGCTGGACTGAGTTGGCAGACGATCCTCAACAAGCGAGGAAACTATCGCGCAGCATTCGATGGTTTCAATGCGCAACGCGTGGCGCGCTATGACCGCCGGAAAGTGGCGCAGCTGCTGAAAAATCCGGGCATCGTGCGCAACCGTCTGAAGATCGCGTCGACGGTGCGGAACGCTCAGGAGTTGTTGAAGGTGCGGGAAGAATTCGGCAGTTTCGACCGCTATATCTGGCAATTTGTGAACGGCCGGCCGCGGGTGAATTCGTTGAAGATGGGCGATCGAGTGCCGGCGCGCACTGCCGAATCCGATGCTATGAGCAAAGCCCTGAAGAAGCGAGGCTTCAGCTTCGTGGGATCGACCATTTGCTACGCGTTCATGCAGGCCGTGGGCATGGTGAACGATCATGTAGTGCAATGCTTCCGGCACGAAGAAGTCGACACTGCAAAGTAGATTTTCGGTACGTGGATTTCCAACCGCCGGCCCAGGATGACTGCGTCATCCGACCACAATCGACTCTTTTTACCTCGACGAATTTCAAGCCTTCTGCGCTAGAGGATCATTAATGGCAAGGTTCGGTACCGCTTGCCGGTCAGCCGTGCCAGGGCGTTGACCACAGCGGGCGAAATCACAGGAACAGGCGGCTCGCCGCATCCAGAGGGTTTCTCGCTGCTGGGCACGATATGAACATCCACTGCGATTGGCGCATCGCCAATGTAGGGGGGAGTGTAGGCGTCGAAGTTGCTTTGCTCCACATATCCGTCCTTCAGCGTAATTGCCCCCTTTGCCATCAGTTGGGATACAGCAAAGCAGGCGCCTGCCTGGAACTGGCTCTCGACCGTCAGTGGATTCACTGCCACGCCGCAATCAACCGCAAGCGTTACGCGGTGGATCTTGGGTCGATTATCCACGATCGAGACATCCACGGCGCAGGCCACGCCGGTGTCGAAGGATTCGTGACATGAGATGCCGACGGCGTGCCCGGCCGGCAGACTTGAACGCCAGGCTGCGCTCTCTCTTTCCATCACAGCCAGCGTGCCCAGCAGCTTCTTGGCGTCACTCTTGAGAAGCTTGCGGCGGTACGCAATCGGATCCATCTTTGCCCGAATCGCTAATTCATCAATCAACGTCTCCATAACGAAAGCTGTATGTGTGTGCCCAACCGAGCGAAACCACAGCACCGGCACGTTCACGGTGGGATGATGCGCCGTGACCAGGAAGTTCGGAATATCGTAGTGAGTATCCGCCACGCCCTCGACCGCAGTCTCGTCCACCCCGTTCTTCGTGGTGAACGCCGCAAACGGAGTACCGGCTGTTATGGATTGGCCCACGATCACATGACGCCAGGCCATCGGCATCCCATCGGCGCCAATTCCGATTTCGACGCGATGCGCATGCATCGGACGGTAATAACCACCTTGTACGTCGTCTTCGCGGGACCAGATCAGCTTCACTGGAGTTCCGGTAAAGCGCTTCGCAATGGCAGCCGCCTCACGCTGCACGTGAGAGTCGGGAACCGCTCGTCTCCCGAATCCTCCTCCGGCCATTTCTGTATGAAAAGTGATTTGAGGAGGCGTTAAACCGAGAACTTGGGCGATCGCTGCTTGGTCGACCGTCTGGAACTGAGATCCAGCCCACACTTCCGCGCGATCTCCGTCAAACCTGATGGTTGTATTCAACGGTTCCATCGGAGTGTGCGCCAGGTAGGGAAATTCGTACTCGGCAACGATGCGATTTTCAGACGCAATGCCGTCCAGCGCATTTTCCTTGCCCCGAGCCACCGCGACATTCCCCGGAGTGCCCGCCAGTTCCTTATATTTTTCCCTCAACTGCAAACTGTCAGCACGCTCTATTCCAGAAAAGTCCCAATCAATCTGCAGCCGCTCACGCGCCATCTTCGCCGTCCAGAACTTGAGGGCAACTACAGCGACACCGCGCCCTTTTCCGCTCACGGGTATCTCGAAGACATCCACTACTCCCGGAACGCTGCGTGCCGCCTTGTCGTCCACCGATTTCGGCACCGCTCCGAAGATTGGTGGATGAGCGACCACGGCAACCTTCATTCCGGGCAGGTCGAGATCGAGCCCGAATTTTTGCGAGCCATCGCACTTGGGACGACTATCGAGCCGCCGAATTTTATGCCCCACCAGTCGGAACTCAGCCGAACTCTTGAGTGGCACGGCTTCGGGAACCGGCACGTGCGCGGCTGCATCGGCCAGATCGCTGTACCTCGCCGAAACTCCCCCCGGACCGTAGACCACGCTGGCTTCGGTGCGGCACTGTTCCGGCCGAACTTTCCATTGTTGTGCCGCAGCCGCAACCAGCATGGCGCGCGTCCTCGCGCCCAGTTCCCGGTACTGCTGAAACGAGTGCGCGATCGATCCCGAACCACCGACCATCTGTATGCCAAAGAGCGGATCTTTGTATTCGTCGGCGGCAGGCGCAAGTTCCGCCACCACCTGCGACCAATCGGCATCCATCTCGTCCGCCAAGAGCATTGGCAGCGAGGTTTGAACCCCTTGCCCGAACTCCAGGCGATTTACCTGAATAATGATTTTGCCGTCCGGCTTGATGTGAACAAAAGCGTCCGGCGGATAAACCTTGGCTCTGGGTTGACCTTCCTGCGCAGCCAGGGGGAAATCAAGATACAACGAGACCACCAAGCCGCCTGCGGCCGTCGCTGAAACGCGCAGAAAGCTTCGTCGGCTAAGATTTGATTTTTTAGCAATGCTTGTCGTGGCTGCCATTGAGCCTCCTTACGTCAATTGCTGGGCAGCGCTCTTGATCGCCTCGCGAATCCGAACATACGTGCCGCAACGGCAGATGTTCCCGCCCATGGATTCTTCGATGTTGGTGTCAGTCGGTTTCGGCGTGCGCTTGAGCAGAGCTACCGCGCTCATGATCTGCCCGCTCTGGCAGTAACCGCACTGGACAACATCCTGCGACACCCAGGCATTCTGAACTACCCGTCCAACCGGATCCTGACCGATACCTTCGATGGTCACGATTGGCCGGTCCCCCACCAGAGACACAGGAACAACGCACGAACGGGTCGCAATGCCTCCCAGATGCACCGTGCAGGCCCCGCAAGCGGAAATGCCGCAACCGTATTTGGTGCCGGTCATCTTCAGATCTTCGCGCAGCGCCCAGAGCAGCGGAGTGCCGGGATCAACCGTCACTTCTTTTGCTTGACCGTTCACAATGAGCTTATAGGTTTCCATGACGAACCTCCGAGTTCAGGGATTTTGAGGACACGGCGTTCCAGCTTCCACCCAGACCCGCGTCGCGGCCACGAATTCGCCGTGCGTGAGCGGCGGCAACGAGCGTGCGCTGCCGTCGCGATGCCGGCCCGGCTGGAAGGCCCAGAGTACGAGCGGCTCTTCTTCGTGATGCTTCAAAATGCCGGCCCCGTCGAGATTGTGATTCTTCGTCCGATTGGTAAGAGACTGACACACCTGCGCGCTCGACAGGATTCTGTCGTCGCGGCTCTGCCACTTCATAGACAAGGGTGCCAGATGCCAGTTGTGCGCACCGGGAACGCCCGTGCTGTCTGCATTCGCGCCCTGATGGCAAGTCGCACAATTCAGCGCCGGCACGCCCTTGTCTTCCGGCCCCCGGACCACGTTAAACAAATGGCGGTGCCGGTCGTCGCCTTGCTGCGGATAGTTCGTAGCGGTATGGCAGTTAATGCAACGGGGGTGCGTCAGCACGGAATAGACGCGCTCCCAAGCAGCAAGACCAGCTTCGCGGCCTCCCTGGACAGGCACTTCCTTCGTCGCAGTGTCTTGTCCCAGTGCACGGGGACCTGCGGCCGACCAGGCGGCGCACCCGACCAGAATGAGTATAAAAAACCGCCGAAGCATTGCCGTACTGCGGTGCACCATCCCAGGCCTCCTTTGCGGTTCAGCCGTCAAGTCTGCACACACATTCGAGTGATTTTACTCCTTGAAAGGACGAGAAGCTTGGAATTGAAAGTGCAAACCATCGATCTGCATGAGCCCGTCTAGCTCTACCTCACAGAACTACTTATTTCCCTCGAGAATGAGTTGTGTCCCAATGGTCGGCGAACCGGAAGCTAGCAGTACCGATGTTCGTGGCACGCTCAATGGTCCCGATGTTTACTGCGGCTGAGGCTCTGCGTTATCTCGTTGAAGGCCGCCCGTTCGGGAGGGTAGTTCTTACAGTCTGACGCCAATTGATCAGGAAAAAAATAACAGGGATCCCGCTCTGCAACCAGAGAGCATAAGGTCAAATCCTCAACTACGCTCGGACGAGCTCACTCAGAGAGAGGAATCAATGACAACAATAAAGGCGATTCGGCTGGCTTCGCTGGTCACGGCAATCAATGTGCTGATCGCGAGCGGCTTTTCCATCGCCGCGATTATCCGTCCGCAATACCTGGTCCCTCCAGAATCCGTTCCAACGGAGGCGTCGTTGCTATTGGCGATGTATGCGGCGGCACCCAGAATTGCTCTGGCTCTGTTCACACTGGGGGCGATCTATAAGCAGTCGATGCCTGCGTTGCTGCCGCTGGGTGCGCTCGCCGGCGCCATGCAGTTGCTGGATGCCGGAATCGGCCTGTTTGAGCATGATCCGGGAAAATGCGCTGGGCCACTCTTCATCGCCGCCCTCCAATTTTTCGTGGTGCACTTGCTTCACAGATCCGTGCGGATCGCGCCGCTCGCTCGGCAATAAGCTCACAGACGCCAAGTCGTCCGCGTCGCGTGAAATCAAACGATAGCAGCGCTCAATGAAAATGGTAGAATTTTGTGCGGGTGCTTTCTTGTGACTTGGCAACGGACTCCTAGCTCGAGAATCGCCGGCAACGTCATTTTCGATGAAAAGGGAACAGAGCCATAAGCAGGTCGTAAAATCAGGCACTTGCAAGTAGAGCCGGGATGGCGGAACTGGCAGACGCAGCGGACTCAAAATCCGCCGGGCTTCGGCCCTTGGGGGTTCGACTCCCCCTCCCGGCACCACGGGTTTCCCTTTTGTTTGGAGAAAGCTACGGGCGTGCGTGGTATCTCCGCAAGGCTATCTTCCGTGGCGGAAAACCTCCCAGTGCAGTAAAACTGTATTAATTTTTGCGGATTGGCTCACTGGATTCGGAGGGCAAAGGTTCCGATTCAGTCGTTGGCTTTGGGAGACTCGTGCCGCTCTAGCGCGTGCTCATTCCGCATTGCATCAAGTTTTCGGACCGCGTCTGTACGATGCTCGTCACTGAACACTTCAACCGTTGCTCGGCTTCATCTCCCGCTTTTGATTTGTGGACGTTCCTGAAAGTTGATGCCTTGCGACGCTGACTTCGCCAACGGCATAGAATCGTGAGGAATTTGTTCTCAGAATGAAACTCTCGTTAAGGCTTATGGGTGTCGTTTCACGACAACTGTCCGAACTTCTGTCCATCCCGGCGGTCACTATTTTCAAGATGGCTAAATCCGGGCGCGTCCCATATCTTTTCGTGTCGGTAGCTGTGTGCGATTTTGTCCACGAACAGTCGCCCACTGGCTCCGAGATCGCTGTGGCTAAAAGTCTGTCCATCAATTCCTACAAGCACGTTTGTGGATAGTTCCCGTATTGCCGACAATCCAAGAACTTGGATTGGTTCCTTCATCACAGGGCGCTTGTAGTTGGCGCTCGGGTATTCAGTATTGCTAATTATGTTCGGCAAGGCGGGTCGAACTGGATTCAGTCGGAGGCTTTACTTTTTCAAAGCTGAACTTTTTGTCGATTTTTTCATACGGCTTGCCATCGACCTCGACATACGGGTAGACGAAGTAATTTAACGCCGGACCATCCTGCTTGGGAGAGAGGATGATGTCGCGGCCGGTGGAGAACTGCACTCGATTAGCGTCGACACTGCCGAAGAAATAATCCTGCTTCTCCTTTGCTTTCCAGGCTTCTGAAATGTCAACCGGGATCCATCCGGTCTTCGATGCATAGAACTCGGCCCAGCAGTGGTAACCGGGGATATCTCCGCTGTCTTTGTTTTCGGGCAGAGGGAATCCGATGTCAAAGCGGGCCGGAATTCCATCAGCCCGCAATATGCCTATGAAT
>Ga0210396_10004561_pt1 | contig 13544 bp, 11 predicted proteins | sample IncBWH17OmetaG_FD_155466 | JGI IMG/M metagenome (GOLD analysis project Ga0210396, IMG submission 155466) | Forest soil microbial communities from Barre Woods Harvard Forest LTER site, Petersham, Massachusetts, United States - Inc-BW-H-17-O ...
CGGGAATGAATACTGCGAGAATACACAGCATCGCCAGGAACCGCGGCAAGGTCGTCTCGGCCGTAGCCTCACTTGCGGCCCGGGCGAGGCTGCGGCCCTGACCAAGATGGGTGTGGATGTTCTCGATGGTGACCGTTGCTTCGTCGACAAGGATGCCGACGGCCAAAGCCAGCCCACCCAAAGTCATGATGTTGATTGTCTGACCCGATACCCAAAGCGCTGTCACCGATGCCAGGACCGCGAGCGGAATGTTCAAAGCCACGACCAGCGCGCTGCGCCAATCTCGCAGAAACAAGAGGATCATGAGGCCGGTGAGAACCACGCCGAGCGCCCCTTCGAAGAACAGACCGTTGATAGCGCGAGTCACATAGGGGGATTGGTCGAACTGGTAGCTGACCTTGATATCATCCGGCAGAACGGACTGGAACCGTGACAAATTCGCTTTGATGGCTTCGACGACCGCGAGCGTTGAGGCGTCGGCCCGTTTGGTTACTGGGACATAGACGGTGCGGTGTCCGTTCACTAGCGCGTAACCGGTCTGGATGTCGGCGCTGTCTTCGACCGATCCGATATCGCGGATGAAGATTGTCCGGGTTCCCTGAGAGCGGATAGGAATGTTATTGAGCTGCTTGAAATCCGAAACGACCGAATTGATTGGCACCATTGGCAGGAAATCGCCAATTTCGACGTTGCCCGAAGGGTTGATGGTGTTACCGGCACTCAGTGCCTGCACCACCTCATCGGGCGACATGTTGTAGGCACGCAGCTTACCGGGATCTGCGTTGATGACAATGGTGCGCTGGCTTGAGCCGAAAGGCGGAGGCGCCGAGACGCCCGGCAACGTCGCAAACAATGGGCGCACCTTGAAGAGCGCTGCGTCCTGAAGCTCGGCCACCGTCCTGCTGCTGCTGGAGAACACGAGATCACCGACTGGCACGCTGCCACCGTCGAACCGCATTACGAAAGGCGGCAGGGTTCCCGTCGGCATGAACGCGCGAGCGCGATCGACGTAGGAGACAGTCTCCGCCACCGCCTGCGCCATGTTCGTGCCGGGATGAAATTGCAGCTTGATGAGCGCCATGCCCTGGATCGACTTGCTTTCCACATGCTCAATCCCGTTGATGAAGAGAAAGTGGTATTCGTAGTAGTTGACGATGAACCCTTCCATCTGCGCTGGGTCCAAACCGCCGTAAGGCTGGGCCACGTAGAGCACAGGCACCCCCAGGTCCGGAAAGATATCCCGCGCCATGCGATCCAGCGCGAGAAAACCTATTAGTGCTGTGGCCACGATCGCCATCAAAAGCGAGATCGGGCGCCGCAATGCAAAAGACACTAAGTTCATCGTGCCCTCCCGGCCCACTGCCGCGCCCAGACGTCGCTACAGAGAAAATCGCTCCCGAGGTTGCGGATTCGGGGCGTTCGATTTACTGGCGCCCTCTGAAATGTCTCGCTGATTGAGAAATTTTTCATGGATCTTTGAATTGTGCGTACAGGGAGTCAAAGCGTTCGAATACCTTCCGGAGAAACTATTGATCACTCAGGCTCTGTTTAGGCCTAACCTTTTGAAGAGTGCTCAATCCGAAGCATCGACTACGAAATTTCTTGTCCCTCCAAGTCCGCGTCGTGAATCAGACAGACAAAGAAATCAGAGGCCTCGCCCTGAATCAGAAGTTCTATATGTAAGACGTGTAACTTAGAAGCTTTTGTATAACTAGGCATCGCTTTCATGAGGTGTCAATGTGTTCCTGATGATCTTGGCCTTAAAGTCAGTGCGGTAGCCGTTCGCCTTGCTAACATCCTCTCCGGCTTTGCCCAGAGATAGCTGGCCATTAGCCATTAAGACCAGAAACAGGTTCGTTTTATTCCGCTTCTGGTTTCAAGGTCTGCAATACCTGCGAAACAGCAATTCGGCTTCGAAAAAACCCTCAGCCGCTCGATTGGTAGAACCACTCATACCATGGATCAGAATCGCTAGCTTGTGGATTAGAGGCGGTCGGATGCGGTTCTCTATAGTTTGCGGAGCCCCTGGAAGTCCCGGCCTCATAGGTAGAACATCCCGCGGACGCCAGGAAAGCCGCTCCACAAGCGATATCTAATAGTCGGGCTAAGCTGCTCGTAACACCTGGACTAGCTCGGCACCGCAATATTTCTATTTTCACTATTGTTGTATCTATTACATTCGGAAACAGTCATATCGAGCAACACTGTCGGGCTGGTCTGGTAACCCAACGGTGTCAAGAGGTGGCAGGGCGTTGCTTGACGCGGATATTGCGTCGTGTAACAGGTGTAACTCCAGCCGATTTTGCCATGCAAGAAAAAGAGTTGTTCGTCGAAAAGACTCTCCTGCCCCACTTGGACGGCGCCTACAATCTTGCCCGGTGGATTGTGGAAAGCGATGCGGATGCCGAGGCGGTAGTGCAAGAAGCCTACGCCGATGCATCAGCACAGTTGGAGGAGTTTCGAGGAGCCGGCACTAAGATCCGGTTGTTTACACTCGTGCGGAACCGAGCCCACGAGTGGGTCCGGCGGCAAAGTCCTCTTTTACATTGTAAGGGAGAGATCCGGTTGGACCCAGCGGATAAGACATCGTGCGCACTGTCTCGAGAAGAACAAAAACGAGATTTGCATACGGCAGTACGTAGACTACCAATCGAATTCCGAGAAATTCTGTTACTCGGTGATCTCGAAGGGTGCTCCTATGCCCAGTTGGCAGAGGTACTGGGCCTGTCGAAGGCGGCGGCGAGCTCTCGATTGAGCCAAGCGCGGTTGCTGCTTCGCCGGGAGATGAGGGCGATCAGCACAGTGATTTAGTGACTACGAGTCACTTGTCACCGCTCCATCGCTCTTGTTCTGGGATCTCTCGAAAGCTTCGATAAAGCAGAACGTCGTATACGACCTTCAAAGCACCCGCCACGAAGAATGGAGCGCCAAGCAGCAAAGGATTGCTTAAAAACGCACCGGCGATCGTCGGCGAAATCGCGGCGCCGATCGATCGAGCAATTCCGGTTACCCCAGCTGCTGCCGACCGTTCGTCGGGAGCGACCACAGCCATGGTGTAGGATTGACGCGCCGGCACGTCCATTTGAGAGATGCTGAAACGCGCGAATAGAACCGCGATCGCTAACGGGAGGTTCGGCATCAGGGGAACGAGCATGAGCAAGACATTCGAAGGGAGATGAGTGAACACCATGGTGTTCACCAGGCCGATCCGAGCTGCTACCCAGGCGGCAGCCAGCGCAGATATTCCCGCAAGGATGTTGGCTCCGAAGAAGATCGCTCCGAGGGCCGCGGGTTCAACGCCAAAACGAACGTGAAACCAATAAGCGACGAGACTCTGAACGACCAGGCCGCCGGCGAATGCGTCCAAACCGAATAATGTCGACAGCTTCAGCACAATCCTACGAGAGCGATGCAATCCGAAGTGCGTCGGAGTTTGAGGGCCGTTGGAACGGACAGCCTCGACTTGGGGCGATAGTTGCTTGAAGAGGGCGGCTAGTATCACTCCCATCACTCCGTAGAGAATTAACACCGTACGATAACTGTTTAGGGGGACGATTCCTGCTTGCCGCAGAGCCTCGGTTAAGACTCCGCCGCAAAGTGCGCCGGCTGCGGTCGCGAATGACCCGACCAGATTATACCAGGCAAAGACTTGCGTGCGCGTTCTGTCTGGAATTATCTGGGATAAGGCGGCTTGTTCCACTGGAAGGAACGGCCCCACTTCGTAACCACTTGGGCTGATCACCCCGATGATCGCGGCGATCACCAGCAACGCTACTTTGTCTGTCCCGGCAAATAGGATGCCGGCGAATAGCATCAAGGAGGCGCCCGCCATAAGAATTCGGCGCCTGCCGATCCGGTCCGCCGTAGTCGTCATCCAAAGTGAGATCGCAGCGTCTCCGACCAACGTGAGACTAAGGAGCAACCCGATGAGACCTTCACTGAGACCCAACTGCGCCAGATACAGCACGAGCACGACCGACAGAAAGCCGTAGGCAAACATGCGGATCACTCGAGTCCCAAACAAGAGGTAGCCGTCAGTTGGCAGCTTGGCGAAGGTCACACTTGATGAAGGTTGCTGGCCGTTCGTCCAATGGTCTGAAGGACTAAGCGCTGGTCATGGTCGGACGATCGTGTCCGGACCTGTGGGAGGCTTCTATCCTTGGTCAAAGTAAACCGCTGCTCGATGTGTTTCAGGTAAGAACGCGTAGACCTTATTGCGCTCGGCGTTGAACCCGAGCGTATGAGCGTCCCGTTCAGTCGGCACCGTTTCGATTCGCTCGAGTACGTCAGTGTCAAAGACGTCCACCACCCCAGGGTCTCCTATTGCGACGTACAAATGCCTCAAAACTCGATTGAAAAAGATCACATCAGGAGAACCACTCAGCTCGAGCTGTCTTAATACCTCGCCCGAATCGGCGTCCAGGATGACCAACTGCTTGGCGTCACAGGCGCAGAACAAGCGGCGGTGTTCTGGGTCAAAATCAAGCCCATGTGGTCCAGGCACGGGGATGGTCAAGGTGCGCGTCAGCCGATCCGGAGCATTGGAACCCAGCACGACGATTTGCGCGGGGGCAGCGATATTGACGTAAAAGAGTTCGGCTTGCTTGTCGAATACGGTCCATCGAGTCCGGCCCGGGACGCGAATACTCGCTGTCATCCGCTGCTCGCTTACGTTTACCATCGAGAGAGTAAACGAATCCGGAACTGTCGGGTCGCCGACATGAGCGACTAGCAGAAGACCTCTGGCCGGGTCATAAGCGAGCCCGTTCGGTCGGATACCTACACCAATTTTTGCTAGCCCCGCTACATTATCGAGCGCAAATATTCCGACCGTGTTTTCTCCTCGATTAGACGTGAAAATAATGCCCTGTTCATCGGAGACTAACGCGCCCGCTACACCTGTCAGGTTCTCAATTGATTGCAAGTAACGGTCTTCGACGCAGTCGATCACGTCCAGCGCATCGTTGGCAGTGTGGGCAACATAGAGCCTGCCCGAGCCGCGATGTACGGCCGCATGATCGAAGCCGCCGGGCTTGAGGTTCTCAGGCAGTTCGATGTGGCCTAATAGTTGCAAACTCATCCTTATCTTACCTCTTTTGTCGCTTTCATTTGAACATCCCGTCCGGTTTCCCTTGGCGCACCATTTCCTGGCAGTAGGCATACAGAGCGTCATAGACGATCCACTCGGCCGCATTTAATGCGTGGTCGTTCTTGAAGCCCAAGTGCCGAAAGCCTTCAGCAATCGCTTCCAGTCCTGCGCCTTCAGGTTGATTCCAGAGCGTGTTGTCGGTGTCGGCGCCATTCACAATCTTGCCGAGCAGTACTAATGCGGGATTGCTGGTTAGATCGTATTTCTTCAATATTGCTTCGAACGAACACTCTTCACCGTGGTGCCCCAATTCCACGCCTTTCACGTCGAACGGGGTGGCGCCGAGCCGTTCAGCTTCGTTCCCGACTTTGTCCACAGGGACAAAGAAAAATTCAGCATCTTTGTCCACGAACTTTTTGATGAGCCATGGACAAGCCACACGATCTACTTTTACCTTTTCTCGGGTAATCCATTTCATAGGCTTGGTGGTTCTCAGGTCCGCGCTGCTCTTGCCTGGTGGAGAGCCGCAATTTCTTAACAATTCTTAAGGATGCTTCGGTAGCGTCTGGCCAGGTCAGCCTTTGGACTAAATCGCTAGAAGAACTGATAAGCAGAAGGGGGGAGCCGAGAACCAGGGGTTATTTGACATTGATGTTTCTCTATGTAAGACCTATTACATATGCTTGTATTACAAGAGACGCGCCGCGAGATGTCAATCTTTTTCTCTTAACTAATGGTTTACCGGCAAAGGTCGCAATATAACCAGAAGAGGAAATCCATAACGGAGCTTCTCGCGTTGTGCTGCCTTGCCGTGTTTGCCGGTTTCGCCAGCCAAACATCCGCCCAGGAAAAGCAGGCGCTAAGGCTGGTGCAAACCATTCCGCTGCCGGGGGTCACGGGGCGCCTCGATCACATGGGTGTGGATCTGGAAAAAAAGCGCTTGTTCGTGGCCGCAGTTACAAACAATACGTTAGAGGTTGTCGACCTGAATGACGGGAAGGTGATTAAAAGTCTCGGCGGATTAAAGGACACTCAGGACGCGCTGTTCTTGGGCGGCGGTTTCAACAAACTGTATGTATCCAGCCTCGATGGCCATGTGAGGGTCTTCCAAGGCGAGACTTTCTGGCTGGTCCAGGACTTCAAGATCGAGCCTGATGCGAACCGTCTTTTCTATGACCCTGCCACCAACCTCATCTACTTCGGCTACGGCGGCCAGAATGCAGGATTCAATGCGTATGAACGCGTGGGTATCCTACAGGCGAAGCCCGGCGCAGGATCCGACCAGCTCGTGGCGGACATGATCGCCCCGACACCCCGCCCCGGTCATCTGGCCGAGATCGCGATGGACGACAACGGAATCCTTCTTATTTGTGATTCTCGCGCGGACCTAATCTATCAGTTCGACACGCGGAAGCGTGAACTCATCAAGAGTTGGCTCGCTAGGGGTGACGGTGCCGGCGACATGGCGCTCGACCGGATCCGGCACCGGTTATTTGTCGGCACGAGGATTCCGGCGGAGATGACGGTCTACGACAGCCAGTCGGGCAAAGAAATTCTAAGCCTGCCAGCGCCCGAAACAATGGATGGAGTGTATTACGACGCGAACCTCAAGCGGATTTATATGACGGGTGGGCGTTGGTATGGGACCCCGCAAGCCTCACCAGGGTGGATCTATGTCTACCAGCAGAAGGACCCCGATCAGTACGAAGTGATCTCCAAGATCAAGACCAGACCCGGTTCGGGCACTTCGCTCTTCGTGCCTCAATTGAATCGCTTTTATGTCGCGTCTCAGGCGATCGGTGACCAGGATGCCGCGATACTAGTATTCGAGCCCGCGCCATGAGAACTCCTTCCAGCGCAAAGTCCATCGCGAATCATTTCCGGAGACTGACGGGAAACCGAGGCGCTTTGCTTGACACGGATATTGCCCAATGTAACACATGTAACTGTGCCTCTCACCACTAGGAGAACCTCCATGAAGTGTCAATCTTTCCGTTCCCTGGCGATAATCGTTCGCATTAGCCTCTGTGCTATCCTCCTTTTATTGCCCGCTTCGACCGCTCTCGCCGCTGAAAGCGGCTTAGACACCGCCAAGATCGAATCTATCACTGGCCTTAAAGGTGTCCCGAACGCAAAGGAGAACACTTTTAAGGTTAGCAAACCCAGGACTGACGTTGCCATCACCGTGGATCAGGCCCGACTTGCCCCCTTTATGGGCTTTACCTCATGGGCGACCTTCACCCCAGGAACTAAGGATAATGTGATGGTGATGGGTGACATGGTACTCTTCGAGGACGAAGTGAACCCGGTAATGAGCGTGGCGCTGGAAAAAGGTCTGGAAGTAACCGCACTGCATAACCATTTCTTTTTCGACGATCCGAAAGTTTACTTCATGCACATCGGTGGTGAAGGCGCTGCTGACAAACTGGCTGAAGGCGTACGCGCAATCTTTGATAAGGTGAAGGAGATCCGCACGGCGAACGCTCAGCCGGCAAAATCCTTCGGCTTAGGCCAGCTGCCTGAGAAAAGCTCGATTGATGGGGATGCCATCAGCCAAGTCTTTGCCCAAAAGGGCGATGCGAAAGATGGCATGTATAAAATTACCATCGGACGAGAGACTAAAATGGAGTGCGGGTGCACCGTCGGAAACACGATGGGAGTTAACACTTGGGCGGCTTTCGCTGGCACATCGGACGACGCGCTAGTGGTCGGCGATTTTGTCATGCTTGAAAGCGAGCTCCAGACGGTTCTCAAGACGCTTCGCGGCAACGGTATTAATATCGTTGCTATTCACCAACACATGACGGGAGAGAACCCGCGGATGATGTTTCTTCACTACTACGGACGAGGGAAAGCGTTGGCCTTAGCTCAAGGGGTCAAAGCCGCTCTCAACACTCAGCCATTGGCGGCCAACTAGAAATACGGTAAGTTCGATTCCTAGTTCCCTTTTTTGGTGGTGGCCGGGCATCGTCGAACTTGATGGCCGAATAGGTCAATCGATACAAGTAGAGTCCTACTACCTAGAAAGTCCGACCCGGTGAGTGCTTCCAGTGGAGCGAGAATCCTTTTGATCGAGGATGAGGCGAAAACCGCTCGCGCCACATTACAGGGTTTGAAGGCCGAAGGCTTCATTCCTTCCCTAGCGTCATCGGGTGAGGAAGGTTTTTTTCTCGCGAATAGCTACCCCTTCGACGCCATTGTTCTTGATTGGATGTTGCCTGGCCGGAGTGGCTTGGAAGTGTTGAGGACCTTGCGCGCTCGAGGCTTCAAGAAGCCGGTCCTACTGCTCACAGCGCGCGATGCTTTAAAGGATCGAATTGCTGGGCTGGATGGAGGTGCCGATGATTATTTGATCAAGCCGTTTGCCTTAACGGAGTTGGGCGCTAGGCTTCGAGCCCTCTTGCGCCGAACAACGGCTAACTCTCGTGCTGAAGAACGTCAAAGCCATTGGCGGGTCGCATTGAATCGCAGGATAAAACAGGTTTGATAGAGGTAGTGGACGAGGGTCCGGGAATTGCCGACGACCCAGAGCTCCATCACCGCAATCAACTCCAACACGGCTCTTGGATCTTTCAGTTAAAAGAATGTTAATAACCCATCTTTTTTTCGCTTGAAGACCGATAGAAAGTCTTCCCTTGTTTAGCCCCAACAAGCGGGTTGGCCAAGGGCCGATTCCGACCCTTGCGGAGTCCCAAAGATTCAATGACGCGTCTGTTTACGCCACAAGCTGGAGCTTAGCGTGCGATTTTTTCCGTTTCGTGAGTGGACCTCACCTTGCTTGATGCTCAGTTTATAGTTTGTGAGCAGCTTTGATTATTTCCCCGGCTCGCTCACCGATCATCACGCATGGGGCCATGGTGTTACCTGTTGTGACCCGGGGCATGATGGATCCGTCTGCAATACGCAGGTGTTCGATCCCATAGACCTTGAGATTAGCGTCCACGACCGACATCTCGTCACGCCCCATCTTTGCGGTACAGACCTGGTGCCAGTAGGTCACTGCCGCGTTTCGAATGAAGTTTTCGAGTGCACTCCTCTTCACATTGCCCGGCAGGACTTCCCGCTTAACAAAGGGAGCCAGGGCACTGGAGTTACCGATTGCACGGCACAATTCGACACACTGAACCATGGCCCGGAAGTCGTCCGGATGTTCTAAGAAATTGGCATGGATCTTAAGCGGATCATTAGGGTTGGCGCCCGTCAGGCTGATTCTGCCTCGACTCTTAGGACGCACGAGGCCTGGAAATATGATCCACGAGTTCGGTGGCGGGTTCAGTTTAGATACCTCTGGACTGGTGACAGGAAATTCAATTTGGAAGGGCTGGATATCTGGAGTGTCGAGACTGGGATCAGTCTTCCAAAAGAACGTCGCCTCTGCCCCATTGTTACGAGGCGCTACCGCTTCTCGGAACTCCCAAAGGCAGGCGGCTAACGCAACGTGGTCCTGAAAATTCTGCCCGACACCTGGGAGATGTTGTACCACGGGTATTCCGAGTTCGCGCAGCTCCGCTTGATCCCCAATGCCTGATTGCATCAGGACTTTCGGAGTGTTGATTGCGCCCAACGAGACGACCACCTCGAGGCAAGCGTGAATGCTATGGATTCCGCCGTTGTAGGCAATCTCAACGCCAATGGCTCGCTTTCCGGCAAAGATCAGTCGCGTCACCAAGGCATTAGTGAGCACCGTCAGGTTGGGGCGGTGCATGTAAGGATAGGTGTAACTGCGAAAAACTGAAAGCCGTCGATTATTATAGATTCGCAAATCCGCAATCGCACACCCGCCCGCGCTTTCCATCATTCGACCATTGGGACTGTCGAAGATTGGCATGCCCACTGATCGTGCGCCCTCGAGGAAGGCATGAGCTATGGGGCTGGGGTCAGGAGCGGGCTGGACATACACTAGACCTCCCGTGCCACGGTGCTCAGGATCCGGTTTGCCATGCCAATCTTCAATGCTCTTGTAGATCTTTAAAACTGACTGATAATTCCAGGCCCGGTCGCCTGCCTCCGCAGCAAAGTAATCCCAGTCATTTTTGTGCCCACGCGACCACACCATCACGTTGATACTAGAGCCACCGCCCAGAACCTTTCCCATAGCCATTGGAAGCCGGCGCCCGTTCAGATGCGGATTCGGCTCGGTTTCAAAAGCCCAGTCACGCTCGGACAAGAGATTGGTAGGCCAAAGGCCCGGTTCGATAACGCTCGGCACGTCGTCATTACCGCCGGCTTCCAGTAACAACACGTTGACTTCAGGATTTTCTGCTAGCCTTCGCGCCACGACGGCACCGGAGGAGCCCGAACCACAGACAATAAAGTCGTACTGTGATCTCAGTTCAGAGGTTAGTTCCGCTTGGTTCGTTTTAACCCGCTGCGCGAATTCCGCAGATTGGGTCTCCGGATCGGGTCCATTGTTGGTGTTCTTCCGCATAGACAGCGTGTAGCCACTTTCTAAAGCTAACTTTTGAATGCCTGTCCGTTATCGCGTTTTAACACGCCAGCGATGGCCGCGTGACCGCCGCTAACTGATAGTTGGTCAAGGGATAGGCCAGGATTGTGTGCTGCTCAGACGCCGGCCTCAGCCGGGTGCGAAAGGCATACCACATTGTGATTAAGCTAGTTTTGACTGCTCGAAAGCTTCTCCACCTCTGGCTGCGCTCTACCTCCGGCAATCGATTCCGTTTTGCGGCGCGGCGCCAGCCTTACTAACATCCGGAGTCATTGGCCTCGGGCGTGCGCGTCGGTGTACTCCACGCCCTTCAGAACTTCTCCTCAGTCCGCATTTGCTTGAGCGAGTCTAACGCTCAAGGAAACTAACTCTTCGCGGTCATTCAAACCTTCGAGGAATCGCGTCGGAATGCCGCTCAATCCAACTTGAGCACCGACAAGGCTGCCGGTCAGCATGGCGCGCGCCTGATTGTGACCGCCTGCGTTGACAGCGTTCAGAATGGCACTCTCGAAGTCCTGCCAAAACCGCGCGGCGAGATAATAGACTGTAGGCAGCAGGTTATAAATCGCGCACGGCATGCCGTAAACAGTCGAGACTTTCCACGCCGGCTCGATTTTAATCGATGGATCGTTGGCAGTCGCTGCCATCCATCTCGGGAGGAACAATGCGTCTGGCGACGAAAATTGACCAGCGAGAGGCAACCGAGCATCGCCCGGCGCGGTGGGTTGCGCCTTGAAGTGGGTTGTTGGGAAAAAGGGCATAACGCCATCTTCTACCATCTGCACGAGCGTCTCGCCGATGTTCTCATCAAACCGTCGCCCCGTCACAAGCAGACCGAGAACCAAGCAGAATGCGATCGTCAGCGCCACCACGGTTTCGTCAGATTGAGTCAAGGACGTGTTGGACTCGACATACTCGACTACCTCTTTCGGTGCATTAGCATAGCGGATAGCAATAGCCAACGCTCGCTCAATGGCCTCCGTGGTGTCCGCATTGTCGGCGAATCCTCTCCAGGGAGCCTTTTCCACAACGCGCTTTCGCCACGCATTCCGGATAGAATAGCTGGTGTAGCCACCAGGCCCGTGTGAGGGCGTTCCGTCGAGCTTAGGAAACAGATCCTCCTCGAGTCGACGGCAAAAGTCGGCTTCGTCATAGCCGCTGCGCGAAACGAGAGATTCAATAGTCAGCTTTAGAATCAGCCCCGCTTGAGACGAATCCCCAGCTTTGAGGCCGCCGTGATAGCGGTCCGGCTTGGGTGCAGTGTAATTGGTGATCCACGTTCCGTAGTCGCGGTGCTGCTCATCCAAATCGTAATACCAATGCGGCCCGAGGCCCATCGCGTCGCCGATAAAGGCGCCAAGCAGCGAGCCAGCTGCACGATCTTGTTGTGGGTTCAGTGATGGAATCTTCATAGTTCTTAAAATTGGGCAGAAGCAAAACCTAATCGCTTGCCAGATAAATCAGATGGTGTGAGTCATATCGGCCTTGGATCGTCGAAGTTTCCTAAACGCGGCGAAACGATCACCGGCAAGTCGGTAGCCAAGCGCGCACAGGAGATCGGCCGAAGGTTCAGGCATTCACATGTGATCTGTTTCACGCGCCTCATATGCGGGATAATCTGTGTACCCGTGCGCCTCAAAGCCATAGAAGGTGCTTCGGTCGTAACGGTTGAAGGGAAGTCCTAACTCGATTCGCTTGGGTAAATCCGGGTTTGCGATGAAATGACGGCCAAACGCAATGAGGTCTGCATCGCCCTTGGCGACGGTAGCCTCCGCTGTGCTGGCCTCGAAGCCGCCTGCAGCGATGAGAGGGCCTTGAAAGATCTTGCTCAGTTCCTGTGCTGCAACCGGTTCTTGCCCTTCGGCAATCAATTCACCACCTTTTATCCGGGGTTCGATAACATGGAGGTAGGCCAAGCCAAAGTCATTAAGTCGCTCTGCGACATAACGGAATAGTGTCCGCGGATCACTGTCTGCCATGCCATTGAACGTCCCGCTCGGCGCGATGCGAACTCCAACGCGGTTAACTCTCCACACGTCCGCCAATGCCTCGACTACTTCAACCAGGAGTCGCGTCCGGTTTTCAATCGAACCGCCGTAGTGATCCGTGCGCTTATTGCTGTTGTCCTGGAGGAATTGGTCGATCAGATGACCATTAGCGGCCATGACTTCGACGCCGTCGAAGCCCGCTCTTAGGGCATTGATCGCAGCGCAACGGTATTGCTCGATAATTCCTGCAATCTCAGACGTCCCTAGCGCGCGGTGTGGAGACGGTTGTGAAAGACCGTCTGGAGTCATAACGAAAGTGAACGCTGGATTTGCCCAATAGGTTGGATCGACAGACGCCGTAACTGGTTTCTCTCCGGTTATCGCAATGTGAGTTGTGCGCCCCGCATGCCACAACTGAGTGAAGATGTAGCCACCCTTGGCATGGACTGCGTCCGTGATGCGCTTCCAGCCGGTTACTTGCTCGTCACTGTAGAGTGCTGGTGCGCCTCGGTAGCCGCGCCCAAATGTCGAGATTGCCGTCGCTTCCGTCAGAATCAATCCACCGTCGGAGGCCCGTTGGCTGTAATATTCGAGCTGCAAGTCGCTCGGGATGCCGCTCGGCCATTGAGCTCGAAGTCGACTCATCGGGGGCATCACGATGCGATGCTTGAGTGTGATTGATCCAATCTGCACGGGACTGAATAACTTCTTCTGCATAGCTCTTACCTCTTACTCCCGATCGTCGAAAAAATTCTGCAATTGCGAGTAGTGCGTCGCTTCCTCGCCGAACTCCCCAGCGTTAAGGCCTCCCTCCCTATGCGAGCTTGGAGCAGCGCTGACATGCATTCGCCGTCCCTGTATATCAGCGACCAAGCCTCACCTGCGCTTGTCGTTGCCACTGCACTAGTGTCGCGTGATTGGATTAGACGTGCTCCGACATCCCTTTTGTTGGAGTGAAGCTCCTTGAATGAATTTATCTTCAATTTGTTTTACCTCGTTTTTCAAGCTTTGATGCCCGGTC
>Ga0210396_10004563_pt1 | contig 13542 bp, 13 predicted proteins | sample IncBWH17OmetaG_FD_155466 | JGI IMG/M metagenome (GOLD analysis project Ga0210396, IMG submission 155466) | Forest soil microbial communities from Barre Woods Harvard Forest LTER site, Petersham, Massachusetts, United States - Inc-BW-H-17-O ...
TACAATATACACTTATAATTCTCGTGTATAAAATTTATCTTTAATAATACCTCTAAGTATCTACTTATATAATTATATATATTTATATTAATTCGACTATCATCAATGACTCATGTCTTCCTGGTTTAGCAAGGAAAATTGGAAAACCAGTTTATTATTCAGACAATATAATGAATTATATGAAAATGAAACATATAATAATTATTATACATATCCATTATTAAGAAATTTAGATGAACAATATAAACAATACCCCTGCTTTAGCGAGGGGTGTGTCAATTCTAAATATCGTCTCTAGGGAGACAGATATTTCATAATTTAATATTATGTATAGTTAAGGGTCCGTTAATATAGAATTAATCATCTATGATCCTCATCAGTAGAATACTACAAATAAGAAGAGCCATACAATATCTAAAAAATGTCATAGTAATATTGTTGTTTCATATCCTACATGATGTGTATCAGTATAATGAAGACTATATAATCTTCATAATGATAAAGATAAGAATATAATACCGACCATGATGTGAGTCCCGTGGAGCCCAGTCCCGAAATAGAAACATGATCCATAAACACCATCACTAATAGTAAATGTAGAATATAAATATTCTATAAATTGACATGCTGTAAATAATATAGCTAATAATACAGTTATTAATAAACTTATAACAGCATGTGATCAATTATTAGCTATTAAAGCATGATGACTATATGTTATAGTAGCACCTGAACTTAATAATACAATAGTATTAAATAAAGGTAATTCTAAAGGACCTATAGCTGTTATACCAATAGGTGGTCACATAGCACCTATTTCAATATTAGGATTTAATGATGAATGACCATAAGCTCAGAATATACCAACAAAGAACATAGCTTCACTTACAATAAATAATATATAACCAGTGAATATACCATGACGTACAGCTAATGTATGATGACCTTCATAAGTAGCTTCACTAATAATATCTCTACCTCATAAAGCCATACTATATATTAATGTTATAAGATTAAATAACATAATATATGGTGATGGTATATATGAATGCATTACTAATGCTGTATTAAATGCTAAACCAAATAAACTAAATGCTGTTAATATTGGTCATGGTGATGGTTCTACTAAATGATATGGATGTGCTTGTATATTAGATATTGTTCTATTTACTGAACTATCTACATATTTATTTATTACATTATTATTCATAATAATTTACTTATTTAATACTAAATAAATATATATATTATATATTTAAATTATATATATACTACTTTTATAAAGTATTTTATAAACTATAACCCTGTCTACTTAGTATTTATATCATCAATATATATTATTACTAGGCCACTAGGTTCCCTGACTGCCCCTCCTCCTTTCAGGAGGAGGGGACACATATAAATATAATTGATGTACATTTTATTATGTATTATATATACATATGTCCTTATGACTATATTGTATATTTTATATATTACTTATAATTAATACTCAATATCGAAGATATTTAAATTAACTCCTTAAATGGAATATTAATACTCAATATTGAAGATAGTCCCCCTGCTAAAGCACAGGGGGACGTCATTATCTGCTTTAGCCGGTAACTGATATTTTGGATTGAACACGGGTCTTTAATACTAAGTATATATTATAATAATATATATAATTAGATTATATAGGGATAGTTAAGATTAAAGAGGATGATAGGATAGGTAATTATTGTTCATTTAATCATGATAAGAAATTATCTAAACTTACAGATTCGATAACGATAGGCATTTCTGAATGACCAACTCCACAAAGTTCTTGACATTCACCATAGAAAATACCTTCTCTTTGTATTAATGTACTAATTTGATTTAAACGACCAGGAACAGCATCAATTTTTACACCTAATGATGGTATAGAGAAACAATGTAGAACATCACCACCTGTAACTATAAATCTGATATGAGTATCAACAGGTACAACAACACGATTATCAACATCTAAAAGACGTAATTGACCTATTTCTAAAAGATCATCTGGTACAATATATGATTCTAATTGGATAGTTTCACCACTATCATTAATAAAATCACTATATTCATATACTCAATATCATTGATAACCTATAGCTTTAATTGTCATAGCAGGATTAACAACATCATCACTTAAATATAATAATACAAATGATGGGAAAGCTATTAATACTAAAACAACAGCTGGGAATATTGTTCATATAACTTCTAATGTTGTACCATGTACTAAATATTTATAACTAAATGGATTATTTTTAAATACACGTATTAAACTTACTAATATATATGTTACTAAACATAATACTATAACCATATAATACATTATTGTATCATGTAATTCTTGTATACCTTCAGCTATAGGTGTAGCTGTATCTTGGAAATACATACCTCATGGTGTTGGTACATCATTAGATATCATATTTCCTACTATCATATCCATTATATTGGATATTATTGTTAATATATCTAATTGCATTTTATTTCTTTTTTCATATATCTTTTATCAACCCCGGCCGGCCCAGCAACCCTTTGGTCGCCTTACCGGTCCCGGTAATATATATATATATATTATTCTTTAAATCAATTTTTTATATTATCTATAGACCCCTTCATATTAGTAAGGTATATTATGAAATAATTTGCCCGGGCTAGATAAATATATACCATATAATAATTTACATACGGCTAATCTGACTCGAACAGATGCTCAATGATTGGAAGTCACTAGGTCTACCAGTTAACCTATAGCCGCTATTAATTATATACCCCCGATCGGCTGACCCCAGGCAGCTAGTTAGTCGCCACGCTCACACCGGTCCGGGGGAAATTATATATCTACTATTTGTCTAAAACATAAGTAGATATGTCACTTACTTATATAATATATATAAATTTTATTAATCATATATTATAAATAAACATTGTAAAGAAATATATCAACCATTCTAAAACAGGAGGTCGTATAAGTAATCTCTAGTTAAATAGAATAATATAAATAAAACTTATATTGTCCCGGGGATATTATAATGTTCTAGTAGTCTAACCGGTAAGGCAGGGTACTTCTAATGCCCATATTGAGGTTCAAGTCCTCACTGGAATAGTCAATATAAACCTCGAGATTGGTCTGAAACCCGGTAGCCATTGGGGAGGATCAGCCGGCCCGAGTAATATATAATATTATATAGAGTATATATAATATATTATAAATAATAATATATTATAATATATATAATTCGAAGTTATATAATGACCTTGGGAAATATTAAAATAATTAAGCCTTACTAGAATCGAACTAGTGCAGCTAACTTATCAAGTTAGCACTCTACCATTAAGTTAAAGGCTTATATATAATATTATATATATAAAATTACAAATTAAATTCGGACCTCCGGGTCGGACCCCGGGCCGCCCGGGGCCATCTTAATTAATTTATTTAATATCTTTAGACTCAAAGTGATAACTTACTTATAAAATATATATTGTCTGAAGATATTAAGTGAACACACTTCTGGTTTAACTTGTCTTCACTGTGGAAGGAAGAGGGATAGGATAGTTAATAATAAAGTCCCCGGGCCGGCTGGCGGCCATTTGGTTGCCTGACCGGTCTCGGGGGTGATTAATTACTAGAGTTATCCCCTGAATTAGCAGGGGAAACGGTTAGGAAAGACAGGTAATTGATAATTATAAAGGTAAAGGTAAACTATCGAAGATATATAAAATAGATGGTATAAATAATAAGATACCAAATAATAGAGGTAAGAAGATAGTTCAACAAAGATGTAATAAATTATCATATGTGAAACGAGGGAATGAGGCTCTAACTCATATAAATGTAAACATTAAGAATATTAATTTTAAACTTAATGAAGCACCATATAAAGAACCTTCAACAATATTGAATAAGATAGAATATTGATAATCATTAAAAATAAGATGTAATAAATAATTTAATACATTAGGATATAGATAACCACCTAAGAATAAGATAGTAGTAGCAGCACACATTAAAATGATATTACTATATTCAGCTAAGAAGAAGAAAACGAAAGGACTAGCACTATATTCAGTAAAGAAACCAGCGACTAATTCACTTTCAGCTTCAACAAGATCAAAAGGAGGACGATTAGTTTCAGCTATAGTACTTATAAAGAATATTAAACCTAAAGGTAATAAAGGTATAATTAATCAAATAATACGTTGTATTTCTATAAGACCACTAATATTCATATCACTAGCTATCATTAAACATATGATATATACAGTAGTTAATACTAATTCATAACTTATTAATTGAGCTGTAGAACGTATAGATCCTAAAAATGAATATTTACTATTAGAACTTCATCCTGATAATAATGTACCAAATACACCTATACTACCTATAGCTAATGAAAATAATATACCATTATCTAAATCACCTAATGTTAAAGCTGGTCCTACTGGTATAACTAATCATCCTAATAATGCTGTTATTAATGTTATTATAGGACTTATAACTAATATTAATCCATTAGCTTCTTTAGGTATAATAATTTCTTTTATTAATAATTTTATAGCATCAGCAAATGCTTGTAATAATCCATAATACAAATCTCTTCTTTTAGTCATACTTTATTAAACCCGGAGCCATGATCAGCTGTCCCGGGGAAGATTAGACAAAGTTAGAAGACTTCTCCCTAAATAATTAATTAAATTATCCATTTAACAGATATATATATATATCCTGTACTTTTTCAAGTAGGGTTTGACTATATCTTAAGCATATTTTATTATACGCCAACCAACATTTAGTCGATGAACTGCACACCATTTATTATTTTCCCTCGGACCGGTCTAACGACCTACTGGCTGCTGTGATCAGCCAGCCGGGGGCTTATTTTAATAAACTAAAGTCTCTCGACGTCAAAGAACGAGACATTAGATTATTTATATTGGTGTTTGGCTGCGGATTACCTATTTCCTTTCGTACATCTATTCCGATTTTACTCTACCACGAGTCATTACCTGTGCCACAAAATATGTTACCATTTTTGTTTAGTTGAAATAGCTTTAAGGTTTCCCCGCAATTTGATGGTTTATAGCAAAAGGTTCACTTCCACTTAAGGGCCTAAGAAAGTTCTTAATTTTCTTTATTATATATAGCAACCTTCATACCCCACTGGATGAGGTAGGGTTTAACGATAAAGTTGACCCACTGCATTAGGACCTAATCTTCTTTGAAGATAAGCCAAAGTACGTCTTTCGGCTACTGTTAAATAAGCTACTGAAAATAATACACATATTAAAAATAATAATACTTCTATGATATCTAATATTATTGTCATATTATATATTAATAATATAATATTAATAAATATATATACAAATTCCCGGGACTGGTCTGATCGGTGGTAGCCATTTGGTCGCCATGATCAGCCGATCCGGGTAGTATATTAATATATTTCACTGGCCGAGATATATATTTATTATATATTATAATAAGTCAATATTTAACCCCTGCTGAAGCAGAAATTATATTGACTTAATCCAGTCCGGCTGGACAGCCAGTAGGTGCCAGACCGGTCCTGGAGTAAATAATAATTATATATGTATAGTTAAATCTTCCAGGTTTAATATTTAGGAAGTCCCCCCGGACCCCTGGCGGACGACCGGGGGGGTCAGAGTAATTAAATAATGTCTCTAGAACGACTAACAGCTATTAGTTATCTAATCAATCCCAGAGTAAATATTGATAGTTTCTTAGTCTGGAAGACGAGGAATGTGATATATATAATATATATTATATTATACGTTTTTGATTATTATATAATAATAATATAGCACCTATTATAGATAATAATAAGATAAGACCTAATATGATAAATAATAAAGCATATTCTGTATATAATAATTCACCTATAACTCTCATTTCTGTTAATTGACTCATATTAGAATAATTTATTGAAATAATGTTATTTATATTATATATATCATTAATATTAATATTATTATATGGATTTAATATATTTAATAACATATCTGATGATGATAATAATAATATTTTATTATAATATATATAACTTAATATTATAATTATACTTAATAATGTCATAAAAATTAATATATAATCGGGTTTACTTGTAGCTGATGATAATTCAGATATTTTTAAATTCATTAATGATAATATAAATAAAAATAATATAGCTATAGCTCCTACATATATTAATAAATATAATAAACCTATAACACCTAAACCAATATTATATAAATATAAACTTAATCATACATATAATGATATTAAATATAATATACTTATTATAGCATTACGTCTACTTAATACAGCTATACCTGATCCTAATAATAAATAATATAATATATTTAATCCATATTGATTAAAATTAATTATTGTATCATATCATAACATTATATTATATATAATTTACCTTATATATATGGTTTTACATATTTTATAATATACCTCCAATCGAAGGACATTAATCCCCCCCGGACCTGGGCTTACCTTGGCTACTAACTAGCTACCACAGATCAAATATTTATATAATATTTTGATCCAAATTTTATGAAATAAAATTTCGATCAGCCGGCCCGGGTCAATTTAAGGAATCAGATTTTAGTCGACTAGTCCTTAATAGGAGTCGAACCTATCTATTAGTATTAACAGTACTATGTTTTACCGATAAACTATAAGGACATATTAAATCTTACTTATACAACTTAACTAAATTGTATATAAATGTTGGCCTGGAAACCTATAAATCATTCTAAAAATGTATCTAATGATAGATAATTAGTAGATAATATATACTATATAAATTCTCCCCTGATTAAGCAGGGGGAATTTATATCAATACTAGAGCGCCCGCCGGGCCTCTTGTCCAGATCACCCTCCGGGTGATCAGTACTAAATACTTATTCATTTGGACAAAATCTTAAGATATTTGTATATATAAGAACAAATGTTGATATATTATTATAAACATTTGTATTAATATATACCTTTTCCAGACTTTATCATCCAGAGGGAAGACGATAGTATAGTTAATATAATATTATTTATTGACACATTGTATTGGTTGTATATATTAATATAAATTAGTGAGCATATAATGCATCTTTAATATAACTACAAGTAAGAATACAGAATACATAAGATTGGATACAGGCGATAGCACTTTCTAAACACATGATACCTAATATTAAACCTAAAGGTAAGATACCTATAACAAATAAGATAGCAGATGAAGCCATAAAATCAAAGATTAAACCACTTAATATAACTAATAATAAGTGACCAGCTAATATATTTGAACCTAACCGTAATCCTAAACTTATACTACGAGCAGCATTAGATAAACCTTCAATGATAACTAAAACAGGAACTAAAGGTAAACTACAACCAGAAGGAACGAATATACCAAAATATGTTAATTTTTGAGTATTAAAACCTAATATAGTTACACCAAATCAGATACTCATACTTAAAGATACAGTAAATACTAATTGAGCCATAATAGCAAAATTATAAGGTACTAAACTAATTAAATTACTGAATAAGATGAAGATAAATAAACTATAGATAAATGGTACATAAACCTGACCTTTTGGTCCTATTTGGCTTACAACCATATTATATATTGTACTATATAATGCTTCTACACTTATAGATCATCTTGTAGGTATTAATCCTACTTTATTTGTTGTTATTATATGTAATACATATATAACAAATAATACTATTAAAATATAAACACTAAATGTTGTTAAACTTAAAGCTGATATATCACTAAATGGTGAATATATACCTATATATGACCGTATTTCAAATTGGTCTAATGGTGAATTTATTGTATATAACATTTTTATTTTTTTTATCGTTTATTATTATTCATATATATATATTAATCTCTCTAATTATAATCTAAATAACGGCCCCCCGCGGGGGCCCCTGACTTATAGAGATTATATATATGAATGTATATTAATATTATAATTAATTACTATATTTCTACCCTTCCCGGGCAAACCGTTAGAGAAAATATAGTTGAAGTTAATTATACCCGAGTAGTGGGAGCTAATTTAGTTATGAAAATACGACTTAAATAGATTACTAATAATCTTGGTAATACTATTTTAGATATTAAATATATTATTATTAATAATATACCATATCCTCATATTAATTGATTTACAAAATAAAATGGTACTAATTGTGGCATATTTTATTTATTTTTATATTTGGTAATGACATCTTCTAGATGTGTCTTTCGACAAAGAATAATATAAACCCATTTAATGTATATCATTATATGATATATAATTATAACACTAATCACCTAGCCAACTCTGTCCCCCCCGAAGTGGGACTACAGAATTTAGTAGACTTAGTTAATCAAAACAAATTAATTAGTGTCTGTATAGTTAATATATAATTTACAAACCCTTCAAGGGTGAGTATGAAAAGATTAAGATTGTATTACAGGTGTATTAAATGTATGTAATGAAGGTGGATTATCTGAAGCTCATTCTAAACTAGGAGCTCTATGTAAATTAAATTCATTAAATATTATATTAGATTCTGTAAAGTCAGGATCATATAATGATGATATAGCTACTGTATCTTTATTATATAAACCATTAACTAATTGATCATATATAATATAAAAGAATAAGATTAATGATACAAATGATATCAATGATCCTATACTACTTACCACATTTCATCCATAGAATGCATCAGGATAGTTTGGTATTCTACGTGGCATTTGTTGTAACAATTATATATCCCCCCGGCCGGCCAAGGCAGCCAGTCGGTCGCCAATGCTAAAGCACAGACCGGGCCGGGGTAAATTAATCTCCGCGAGGATACTAAATTATATCCGAAGACACTTAATTTTAAAAACCCCGGGCTAGCTGATTCACAACAGCTATAAATTGCCTAGATCATCCCTGTTTTAGCTCCGGGGGATATAATGATATATCCTCAATTACTTGAGGGTTTAGACTATCTCATTATTCATATGTATAAATATGAATATATCACATATAGTCGTTGAGGATCGATATATAATTAATATATATATTTCCTGCTGATAGTCCATAATATAATAATAATGGATTTCCAGCATATAGTGATATGCGAATATAATGTTACCATTATAAAGGGCCTACAATTGACCTAAGAAATGTTGTGGCATGAATGTTACATTAGCACCTATAAATAATGTTCAGAATTGTATTTGAGCTAAACGTTCATTATAATATAAACCTAAGACTTTAGGACTTCAGAAATAATAACCTGCAAATATACTAAATACAGCTCCAAGACTTAATACATAGTGAAAATGTGCTACTACATAGTAAGTATCATGGAATGCTATATCTAATGCTGCATTAGCTAATACTACACCAGTTACAAGAGTATATTGGTCCCCGTAGGGGGACAATAGTTTTTCCGGAGGGAAAACCTATTTAATATATAATATAGTATACCTACCTGCTTTAGCAGGGAGGACAGTATACCTATATAATTATATATTGATATATTAATTATTTACATAATTAGTTGGACTATCTCTTAAATATATATATATTTTGTAACATATAGTCTCTGGAGATATAATATATATTATATATATTATTTCTTGCTGATTGTCCTTATAATATCAATAATATATATATTATTAATAATATATAGATATCAAATAAAGGATATTCCAGCATATAGTTACATTTAAGGTGATGCATAGGTGTAATAAAACACCACCAGCAGTAAATAAGAATATAAATCCTACTGTATATAATAATGAAGCAGTAAATCTTAATGATCCACCATATAATGAAGCTCTATTATTGTTATCTATATGATAACTATCAACACGGACCTAAATAATTATATATTTTGGTATATCCCTCCAGAGGAGGGATTCACTTCTCGGACGTTACCCCCTCCTGCCACAGGAGGGGATAACTAGTATGTTGATAATGGACCATTTCATTATAAAATATCAACTTATTCTCCCCCGGACCAATCCCAGGTAGCCATTCAGGAGCCAGGATCAGCCGTCCGGGGGAAAGAATACATATTTCACTTTCTCGAAGAGAAGGTGAGCAATATAATTAATAAATTCATATTTTATAGGGAATATATGGTCTCTACACTATATAACAATAATTTATATAAAGTCGTAACCGGGTAATATAATATTATTGTTATCTAGATCGAGATTATATTAAATAATACTTTTCTCGAATTGATTCCCTTTAATATTTATTATATAATAATTTAATTTCCTGTTAAAGTCGGGAGACCATTTATACTACATATTAAATACGTCTCCTATGTTAAAACATGGGAACGTACTAGTAAACCTGCAATGGATAGACCAATATTATATAATAATATAATAAAGATTTACTTAATACTGTTTGGTACCGGAAAAGATAAAGGTTTATATAATAAATTGTTGATCAGCTATTTAATCAACTAAAGATTTTAACACCAGTAGGAATAGCTATAATTAATGTGGCAGCTGTAAAATAAGCACGTGAATCAGCATCTAAACCAACAGTAAACATATGATGCAAGTGTATTATAAAATTCAATTAAACCAATTGAATTTATTGTAAATCCGGATTTGAATTTATATTGGACTATATCTTCGAATTATGAATCTCAACTCTTACATAATAATCAGAAAAATCATAATTCGATACGTTTTTAGTCTCTGAAGTAGTAGTATTAAAATTATTTAATATACTACTAGCTGATTTTATAAATATTATTAAATTATCACTAATTAACTTGAATATTCTAGGAAATATAATCTTAGAATAATAAAATATAGTATTAATATATATAATAATTTTCAGCAATTTACGTAATATTTTATTGAAGCCAATATATTTAAAGGGTTTCAGACTTCAAACACAGAATCCTAAGAATGCAATTGATGCCATAGCATATATCATACCCATTGAACCAAATATAGGTTTTTTAGAATATGCAGCTATTATTTGTGATACTATACCAAATCCAGGTATTATTAATATATAACAATTATCCTTTAGAGGGATATTTAATAATGTCCCCGGAACGGCTGACTACAGTAGCCAGTAGGTTGCATAACCGGTCCCGGGGGTGACATTATTATTTGGACTATCTCTTATATAAATATATATATATATTTATATCGTTGTATATAGTCTCTTAAGCAATATAATATATATTATTATATAATATATTACTAGTGGATCGTCCTAATATAAAGGATATATTCACATATAACAACGTAATGAGGCTTATATATTAACCTCAGGATGACCAAAGAATCAGAAGATATGTTGATATAGGATTGGATCACCACCACCACTAACTTCAAAGAAGCTAGTATTAAAGTTTCTATCAGTTAATAACATTGTTAATCCCATTTATATAGTTATTAACTCCCCCAGGACCGAACTGGCGACCTACTGACTGCCGGTCCGGTCCTGGGAAGATATTATAACATATTCGGCTTTCAGCACAGGGTAAATAATTATAGTAAGTAAAGTTAAATATAAATATATATATATAATTAAAATAATCCCCCGAAGGATATTATTTCTTATAATATTTATTTATTATATGTACAAAACCATCTAGATTAATATATAAATTATATGACATAATTGTAATATAGATTATTATTATTAATATTATTACTATTAAATATAATATATAATAATTACCAACTTTGTTATAATTTAATATTATTTGTCCCGGGCCGGCTGATCGTCAGGAGCCATTCGGTCCCCTAGATCACACCGGGCCCGGGCGTTAATGTATTTAATAATCATTTATTATTAACAATTTTACCTAATTTACTTAAAATTGTATCTGGTGATATATATAATTTACATATTATTATAAATGCTAAATGTAAAAATAATATAAGTTCTACATATGATATCATATGAATATTATATAATAGATCTGCTAGAGGACTACTATCTCCTATTAACTCATCTAAAGAAGACATAGAATTTGCAACACTTGAACTACTTGAACTTGAATCTGCGTCCTTTACATTTTCAACATTCAAGATTATTTTATTTCTTGCATTTTCTAAATCGGATAAAGTGCCATTTCTATTAGTAATACTAAGATTACTATAAATAAGACCATTTGCTAACCCACCAACAAGAGTTGTGACTATTCTACTACGTGGTGGTAAGCTAGCTAAAGCTTTATACAGTATAACCATACCACTTATAATAGTAGCGCATAGAACTATATTATTAGTCGCTGCTATTAAACCTCTATCTGACACATTTACAGATAAATCTTGAACATGTAAATGTCCTTTAATAAAACTATTATTATTAATACTATTTTCAGATTCAGGTCCTGCACAATGTATAAGATCTGAAAAATAAATAGAATATAAAATAAAACAGACAATAAAACAGACAATAAATAATAAAATCAATATTATATATTTACTCGGACCATTTATAGAAAAGTTATTTAAATTATATTTTCCCAATCAGGCCCGGTAGCCATTTGGTTTCCAGAATCAGAGTACTACGGGGTTTAATAAATATCCTATAAATAGACCTAAAATAGCCGATCATATGATTAATATAATATATAATATATAATATAATATAATCATATTATCATTATTTATTATATTAATAAACGCCTCATCATATACTATAATTATCACAATAAATCCCAATATAACAATCTATTAGCTAATATTAATGATAATTAGGGGTCCTAATTAATATATATATTATCAACATAAATAATAACCCCGGGCCGGCTGATCTCAGCGACCGAATGGCTGCTGATGATCTGACCGGTCCCGGGGAAGATATTTTTATCATTATTTCTTGCCCCCGCGGGGGCGTCAGGGTCCCGCGGGGCCCCCGACTAATAGATAAAAAGTCGCCAAATCTTTATATAAATATCTCAGGTCTCGATATTAATTATTTACATAATTAATATGATTAGAGAATATTTTGGACTATTTCTTATTAATTATTTCGAACCCATCCTACATTTAGTCGTTTAGATCAGATCCGGTCCGTCCTAGACGGATCCCCTCCTGCTTTAGCATGAGGACGATCCTTAATAATTAATTTTAACATATAGTCTCTGAAGAAATACTTAATATATCATATATTGAGTATTTCCTGCTAATTGTCGGCCCTCCTGGGCGCCAATTCCCCCGCGTAGCGGGGACATTGTCTTATAGATATCTTAGCATATAGTTAAATTTAGAGCTTCCGGATTTAAATTTTTAGAAGCTAATACAGGTAATGATATTATTAACATAACAGCTGTTATTAATATAGCTCATGTAAATAATGTCATTTTACTATAATCCATACCATTAGCTTTCATATTTATTATAGTTACCATAATATTTATAGAACCTAATAAAGATGATATACCTGATAAATGTAATGAAAAGATTAACATATCAACTGATGGTCCACTATGTGATTGTATACTTGATAATGGTGGATATCTAA
>Ga0210396_10004564_pt1 | contig 13536 bp, 20 predicted proteins | sample IncBWH17OmetaG_FD_155466 | JGI IMG/M metagenome (GOLD analysis project Ga0210396, IMG submission 155466) | Forest soil microbial communities from Barre Woods Harvard Forest LTER site, Petersham, Massachusetts, United States - Inc-BW-H-17-O ...
GGCTTTATCGGAATCATCGTTTTCGCGTGGCCTGACGCCCGCGCCCCCAAGCCGACAATCTCGTCAAGCGTTAGCGCCGCGAAGACGGATACCGGACTCCAACAGCCATCAATTCAGGCTCAGACAGCGCCACAACGTGCGGGTCCAGCAGGGGCTTCGACCTCGCCCGAGCTGACGCAGTGGGGGCAGACGATAGCGCGCGAGCTTGCGAACCTGACACAAGGTGTCGAGCAGCTCAAAACCAGCCAGGCACAACTGGCTCGCGACAATGCCGAACTCACCGGGCATCTCAAGGAGACGCAGGAAGAAATGGTTCGGCACGATGCGGAGCTTGCCAAGGACCTTAGGGCCGCGCAGGAAGAAATGACCCGCGATAATTTGAGCTTGGCCGCGCAACTTAAGGCGAGCCAAGAACAGATCTCTGGCATCGGTGAACAGCTTAAGCCAACACAGGAACAACTGAATCGCCTTTCGGTACCCAAACAGCCACGCCCCGCAAAATTAGCATCGCCATCTCCACCCCAGCCGAATGCGACCGCGACGCCCAAGCCGGCGCCGAAGCCACCGTCACCGCAAGCTGGCCGGTTGCCGCAGAACTCAACCCAATCGCAGCCCCAGCAACCTTAGCTGTCGTCGGCAAAGTGGCGGCCATCACGGGCCACATCGGCGGGCTCTAATCTGCATGAAGTCCCATGGCTTTCGTCGATCCGGGCACTGGAGCGCAAACAGGATCTGACAGGCCTGGCGCCAAAGCCTGGCCTCGTAGCGGCTCAGCCGATCGAGGGGGTAGGTTGGCAGGTTGGACAGGCGAATAAAAGAGCGCGTGAGGTCGTCAAATTGATCTGCCGCCTCGACGCTGGTGGGTGCACTCGTATCAACAGTGCTGATGGATTCGTCGTTTTCCTGCTGCTGATCGTATTCGCTGCGATCAGTTCGTCGAACTGCGCCCGACGCCATCCTGATCGCCGACTCGGCTGACCTTGCCGTCGGCGAAATCGATCTCGACTCATCTCCTCCATCGAGCCGATCAGGCCCAGGGACTCGTGGGTGTGAGCGTCGAATATTTCGGTGGCATCATCGCTGCTCTTATTGGGGCGCGACATAGGCGTAGCTGCCTTCGATGTCGAAGGTTAGCCAATGCGCCGCCGCGGCGGCTTTTCATGGTGATCCGCTCGAGGGCCGAGCCAAACCTGGAGCTTGCTGCGGCTGAGCGTAGTAGATGCCGGCGGGTGATCCATTGTAATAGTATGGACCGGGAGGTCCTTGCGGCTGGGGCGAACCTTGGTAGATCCCGGCGGCTGACCCGTAGTAATAGTATGGACCGGGAGGTCCTTGCGGCTGGGGCGAACCTTGGTAGATGCCGGCGGGTGACCCATAGTAATAGTATTGTGCTGACGCTGTGCTGATTTGGCCGATGATCGCTGCAGCGCAGAGAGCGGCCGTAAGCATAAATTTCATTACTGATTTCCCCGGAAGCACTAAGACGAATCTTGCAAGCCGCACAATAGATGAACGCGGGCAAAACAGCGCTGGGCTTATCAAATACGCTGACGCGCCGTACCAGAGCCAGTATTCTATATCAGCCGACACGAGCGAAGACAGCACATAAAATTGGGGACAATTCAGCTCGGATAGCCTCCAACGCTTGTCCCTAACCTGAATTCTGCCTTAATCCGCTAAACGATATTCGATCTCGGCGATACGGGATGTACGGTGCCTTGCACCCAAAGGGTCAGCTGGTCTTTAGCGAAGTATTAATAGGCGAGAGAGGAACTTAACCGCGGAAGTGTGCACTGCCCCTTGATGGATGCGCTGCGAGCGCAAGGGAGCATTAAGCAATGGTTTGGCTTTCGATAGTCAGTCTATCGGCTGGAGCGCTGTTGGCGCAGCGCTTCAGAATCATTGTGTTGGTGCCTGCAACGTTTGCGGTTTTGGTGATAGCGATCGGAGCCGGAGCAGCGCAGGCCAACTCCGTTTGGTTGATTGTTGCGATGATAGCCGCAGCCAGCGTCAGCATGCACGCTGGCTACTTTGTCGGAATGTTATTTCAGCATTTCCTGGGTGCCCTTTTGGCGAGCAGACGCTCTCTTTTTTCTCATACTACGTCAGCGCGAAACACCGTGCCTTAGCTCCTCTTGGAGCAGGCCAATGCAGCCATCGGCGCGCCCATAGCGTCTCTTTTTGCTGCGACAAGGTTAGCTGCGGTCAGGATTAGAAAAGATCGTGGGCATCATCGTGCCCGTTGGTGTCGGGTTCGTTGACGAGGGCACGGGACGTATCCATGGAAGACCAGTGGCCTCAACCCAGCTGCAATTGCATCCGAAACAGATCAACGCAACCTCAGTTTCTCCCATGGCTTGCGCTGGTCGAGACACCGCAGCGTGAACAGGATCTGACAAAGCGTGGCCTCATAACGGCTCAGGTGGTCGAGTGGATAGGTTGGCAGCTTTGAGAGGCGGACAAACGAGCGCGTGAGATCAGTCGTCGTCCGTCTTTTGCGGTCGTGATGACTGCTTTCATAGAAAAGGCCCGGCGATTCTGATGTGACTTAGAAATCACATTCACAGGTTCGGTGTGCTCCGCTGTGAAGCGTCGCCAGATCGCCCCCGCACGCGACCAAACCGCCCGTCAAGTTGCTGAATCCGCCCGCAAATTATCGAGAAAACTTGCGAGCCGCTGGGGTCATCTTCATCGACGAGAACGGTGGTGGACCCGGTGTACGCCTTCGGAAGCCGCCAAAGCAGAAGCGCTAAGAACCGGCCCCGACGCCTTTTTTTCGAAACGAAGCCAATTTTCCTGGCGTGGGCGAAGCGGAGCTTCGCGCGCGGAAACCGGTGACGAAACTCCGAGAGATCTCGGCTGATTGCGGGGGGGGAGGCGAGCGGATTGCCGACATAGCTCGACAGTTTCGGCGGAGCCTATTTTCTGGCTAGCGAGCAAGCATGCGGCTGGCGAACGATTCCACGTTGTTGACCACGGAGCCGCCGGTCAGATCAGTGTAGAACGTGTCTGTGACGGCATCTGAACGATTGTATTGCGGCACCAATCACATTGAAATTCCCACGGGGGCACTCTTGCGACCTCGAAAAACAATAAAGTGAGATATGGAAAAATTCACGCCAAACCCGGCGATGATCGATCCCAGTTTGGCAACCGGCACATTTGTGTAGCGCGAGAGCAGCACCAAGACAGTCGTTGCCACTATCACACCAAAGATGCCTGATGTGGCAAAACGCAGATATCGTCCGATGCTAAGTGCGCCGCCCGTTTCTCGGTCAAAGGTTATTTTGGTGTTCATTGCATATGATCCAGTGACAGCGATCAGCCATGCAACGATATTTGACGCGATGAGCGGAAGGTGAAGAAATTGAAACGAGAGGGTGAAGACGCTAACGTCAACTGCAACGTTTACAACACCGATCGAAGCGAAGCTGAACAGCTTTGCCAACACCGTCCGGCGATGCCAAGCGTCCGCTATCCTGAGCAAAATGGAGTTCATGACGATATCACTCTCGGTTAGCCCCTTGTAGTAACCGCTCCTGAAGAATGCAGCAAGTGCGGCAGGCCATCAGTAAGCGCGAGCTGGAGATGGCCAATGGCGGTCCACCCCGCTCCGGATTTAACGCCGGGGCGCGTTCAACTGGCGGAACCGGGCGATGGCCAGCGCCGATACCCCAGCAGCGGCCACGAGGTCGATGCCCGTGCGTGCCCAGGGCGCGTTCGCGTTCCATGCGTCGACCTCGTGCAGAGAAATGAAGCGAATAATCCCAAAGCCCACGGTCAGGCCCGCAAAGCCGATGGCGAGGCGATAGCGCTTGATGCGGTGCCAAGCCCACAGCAGGCCCCAGACGACCAAGACCGCGACCACGACCGCGACGGCGATGCTCGCCGTAATCTGCAAGCTTCGGCGGTCTTCGTACCAGCCCCTTTGCTTGAAGATGCCGCGCAAGAAGTCTCCAAACCCGCGCAGCAAGCCGAGGCCGCGCGCCGTCTTCATCAAGGACAGAAGGAAAAACACGGCCGACAATCCGGCCCAGACCAGTGCGTCGGCGCCTGGCAAGCCGTGGTAATGGGCCCGTCGGCAAGCAACAGCGGTCCGCAGGCCGAGCAGGCAGGGGACCAACAGTGCCGCGACACGCAAGACATCGTCCGTCATTGCAGCAGTCGCCTTGAAGACATTGCGCGCCGCAGGCCCGATCATCTGCATCAGTCGCATGACGGTGAAGCGCGGAAGACAACAGCCAGAGGTGTGCCAGTTGAAAAGCGAACCGGCAAGGACGGCAAACAACGCAAGATCGCGAAGCCAAAGCTGCCGGGTCGATGCGCCTTTAGGCGAGCAATCCAAAGTGCCGCTGTTCCTGGGGCGAATTCTTGCTCTGCTTGATGCGATCACCGTTGCAGCCGGCCAGCAACGTTGCGAGCGCTATGATAGCCAATACGCGCATGCGCTGATCTCCGGCAACTCTGCCACTTTGTTCTAACATGGCCGGGAGAACCAGCATATCGGGCAGGAAAAACCCCGCTCCAACCGGAAGCGGGTTCGAGTCTGGGAAAAAGCTCGCGCTGAAGCCCGCTCGGACGACACCGACGAAGAAGTAGGAAAGTGGCCGAACTTCGCGATGGGGCAAGTCTCCAGCATCGCCTGTTCCGCAACCGATAAAAACGGCAAGAGATACGAGTTGCGTTTCGAGTCCGACGGCTCGCCCATTACCTTGAGCAGGCTGCGGCCCTCGGCTCCAAGCATCCGCACCGAAGGCTAGCTGGACGGACCCTCAATAATATCTGCCGGCAATCGGTGGGCCCCAGTTGAACAGGTAGTTGACCCCGAATTTGAACTCCTGAACGTTGCGGTTGTTGGAGGTGAGCGTATCGCCGGCAAGGATCGCGGCCGTGGCTGGAATGCTAAAACTCCGGTTGCCTAAGCCGATGTAGTCGTACTCGACCTTCACCGACCAATTCGGCACGAACATCCATTCGATGCCGGCGCCTAGCAGCCAGCCGCCATTGTTGTTGCCGCAGCTGTTGAAATTGCCACAGGTGAGCGACACGCCTGTGGTGAGATCGGTGACGGTCACGTTGCTGTTGCCGACCCAGCCGCCGCCGGCCTTGCCGTAGAACAACAAGTGATCGACGGTTGCGTAGCCAAAGCGGGCAGCCAATGTCGAGATAAAGTGATTGTTGCTGGTGACGACAATGGGGGCACCAGCTGGAGTGGTGACCGCGGCACCGCGGCCGCTGTTGGCGGCCCCATCGACGTCCCATTCGGCGCCGACGACGAACCCGCCGATCTGGTAATTGAAGCCGATCTGCCCGCCACCGATGAAGACCCCGCCGTTGTTATTGAAGTTCGTCAGGAACAGCGTGTCGGACCAGTTGTTTCGGGCCCAGGCACCGCCAACGTTGGCGCCAACGTAGAATCCGGTCCAAAGAAACACGGGCGCCGGCAGCGGGGCCGGCGGCGGCGGCGCGACGGGCAAATCTGCCGCTCTGACTGCTGTGCCAAGCGCAATCAGCGCAACGCCTGCGATCAATGACTTGTTCATCGTTTTCCCTCATCCAGCAATCGGCCAAAAATAAGCGCCAGCCGGGCACCCAGCGCCACCGACTTGTCGCGTATCGTATCACTCGGGGCACGGTTTAACTGTGACCCTTCGGCAACGCGCAAGGTATTTCGATTTGGCAACGATCTGCACAATGGAAGAACGGGATGAGTCACGGGTGAACAGGCGGCGCAAATTCGGAAGTGGTCCGTCTGCACTGACGAGGGGGCGGTCGTCATGAGGGGCGTTGAAAACGCCCGACCGGCCGCGAGCATCGAGTCTATCCGCTCCCAGGGTGCAAGCGTGCAGCTTGCCAGCTATGACGAGCGGTTGCTTGATGCCGCGGGGGCAACGTCACAGGTAGTCAAACCATTGATGGCAGCTGCAATCAAGAATGGACTCGCGAAAGACCTTGAATGCATCCATCACGCGGTTCATGCTGGATGTTTCAGCGTTAAAATCTCGTAAGCTTGGGAACAGAGACCCTCATCGCAGGATTGTTGCACTCGTCAATCTGATCCCCATGAGGAGATTTTCCTATGCAGTCCAAACTTACCGTCTCAATGCTTGTGATTGGCTCATTGCTGGGAGCGCCAGTCATCGCGTTCGCGCAAACCGAGCCGGCAGCCAAGCCGCGGGTAACGCATTACACAATGAAATCCAGCCATATGAGGACAGGTACAACCACCGGAATGAGCACCACCGGAACGAGTTACGGTCAAGGTAAGGCAAGACCGGGCGGTTCGTCAGTTTCTAGCAAGCCACCCGGAAGCTGACACCGAAGCGAGCGAACGCAATCCAAATTCTGTTGGCCGTCAGCACCGCACCCACAAGGCCGAGAAGCGGTCGATATCGCTCGTCCGGGAGATGGGCCATTGATCCTAAATCAGCGGGATTACAATGAAGTGGCGGTTTGACTGGCCTGTCAATTGGCGGGAGCGCGTCGTCGGGGTGATCCTGTCGGTGACATTGATAGGCGTCACGGTGCTATGGGTCGGTGCCTTGGTCTGGCTGGTGGAAAAATTCGTCTTTGGATTGGTGCGCAAGACAACCGCTGCGCAGCGAAATTGGAATCCAAGAACGGCCCCGGTGGGGGGACACCGAGGCCGCAAACCTCTTGGGGGAGGTTTGCTCCCCAGAGGGGGGCTTGGTTCTAGGGAGCAAACAATAATCTATGGGTCCCGACCAGTGCGACCTAGAAACGCAGTTAAGCTGGGCGCCGGAAACTACCGCTAAGAAAATGGCCCCGGCCTGCGTCGCACCGGAGCCATTGGTCCCCCCCAAGGGCACGAATCGATCGTGGAGTGAGTGGTGGAGCTTAGCCTCGAAATCTTGTCTCCATTGCGGCGTCTGCCGCTTGCTTCGCGCCGCGTAAAATGGCCCCGGCACCCATCACCAAGCCGGGGCCATCAGTCATCTCCCCAGGGGCTTTGAGGAAGGTCTGGGGAGTGGGGTCAGCTTGTTCGGGCGATGTTGGTCCTATTGCGCCGGTTCCCCCGCGCAAAGGGAGTAGTCTGATTGCGCTAACAGGAACGAAAAGAAAAAGCCGCCCGAAGGCGGCTTCATAATGTTGGACGGATTTGGAATGCCCCGCTCTTCATAGCTCGCTTTTACTTCAGCGAAGTGTTGATCGAGTCGAACTTGGTGTTCGGGTTGCTGCCAATGCCGTTGACCACAACGATGATCGCAATCGAAATGCCCGCTGCGATCAGGCTGTATTCTACCCGTGCACGGCTACGCGCCCCGATCTTCATGCATTTTGTGCAGGTAGGGCAGGCGACCGCTAGGATCGCCTGGGCGATTTCCCGCGTTGATCAGTTCGTCGAACTGCGCCCGACCCGCCCGACGCCATACTGATCGCCGACGCGGCTGATCTTGCCATCGGCGAAATCGATCTCGATCATGTCCTCCGTCGAGCCGATCAGGCCCACCGACTGGTGGGTGTGAGCGTCGAATATTTCGGTGGCATCATTGCTGCTCTTGTTGGGCGCGACATAGGCGTAGTTGCCCTGGATGTCGAAGGTGAGCCAATGCGCCCCGTGGCGACTTTTTATGCTGATCCGCTCCACTAAGACCGGGGCCATCGGATCGCGCATGCTCCATACATAGATGTGGGGATCGCCCGCGCTGCTACTCTGCCACACCTCGCGCTCGTCGGGCGTCCAACCAATCCCGTGCAGCAGCACGGGCTCGCCGGGCGGATGCTCCGCAAGGCTGGCGGTGACGATGCGGCCGCTCTTGACATCCGCAACCTGCATCCCCCAGAGCCCGGTCACGTTGTTCACCACGTAGCGGCTCATGCCGTCAACCGCGTAGGGCCCGAGAATGCCGGCGTAAGGGCCGATGCGGGAGACCGCGTAGCTCTGCGGATCGATCAAGTAGAGGTATTGCCCACTTCCGTCCTCGGCCTTGGTTTCCTGAAAGAGCGGCCCAGACACCGGGAATTGGGCATCGTGCGATCGATTAGAAAAATGCACCTTGCGAACGACATCGCCCGTGCCGGCATCCAGAACATTGATAAAGTCGGCCGAGCCGCCTTCCCAGGTCGGAACAAACAAGAGCTGCCCGTCCGGATGAACCGCCAGCCGATCGATATCGGGATCGATGGCGCGATTCCAGAGCACTGCGTCATCGTAGACATCAAGGCAATAGATCATCCCTACGCCTGACCGGGTGCGGTAGGCGACGCAGAGCCGGCCAGTCGCCGCGCTGGCGACGACACCCTTGACGTCGTCCACGTCAGGAACGGTCTCGATGGTCTTGATTAGACGATGCTCGGCATCGATGTCGTAGACGGATATGGAGCCCCGTGTGGCCGCCTGATTAACTGCATAGAGGAAACGCCCAATGCGCGGTTCGTGTGCACCACCCGCTTGGCTTTCCGTTGACGTGCCGTTCGTTGATGCAGTGGGAGGTGCGGCGCTCGGGGCCGTAGACCCAATCGTTACGGTCGCCACTGCAACCGCGCAGGCTCGAATCCAATGCCGCTTAGCTGCCATTCGCTAGTCTCCCGAAAAACCCGAACGCGACCAAGGCTTGTCCGGTTCCGAGGTAGGGGACCCACGCAAGTCATTGAGTGGCGCTGGTTCTTGTCGGCGAACCGGAGTCCACCCGCCTGAAAATGCGCTGAGCATAGAGCATTTTGCGTAACGGCGGTAACCCTCGGACCAATTCCCGCTCCTCATCGCCAAGCTGAACCTATCGCGCGGGTACCCGTGGATATCTGCTTGATACGGCGGGGCGGATAGCGGCAGCTGGCTGGTGGGCGCCGGCGCCGGATGGGAGTTCGTGCCCAATTGGTCGGTGAAGTTCGGGTAAGATTATCTTGGCTTGGGTAACCGGATCTCCGTCATAAGCGAGGTCCGTAAGAAGTTCGACATCAGAACGGTGGCCAAACCAAAGAACAAGCCCCAGTCGAACAGTTGCGGAAGCAAAAGGAACATGGAATGACCGTCCGCATTGCCATTTAACCAGAGCACACCCAGGACGGTGGCGAAAAGGCCCAACTCAGCATACGAGGGGCGGCCTGTGTTCCGTTGGATCAACCAGTCTTGAAGCTGGGGAAGACAGAGCAGCAGAAACATCAGGCGGTAAATAAAATTTGTGCCTAACAGATACGTCCCACAATAAATTCCAGCCCCAAACAAAAACGCAGTTCCGGCGGCAGATTTATCAACCGAACAGAACCGGTGCCGATTGCGCAAACTAACTAAGGCACCAAAGGCGGCACAGAGAAGGACCGCGGTAGCGGTGAGTGCAGGCAGCCACGTATCAGCCAGCCCCATTGGGCTCAGTCCCGCCTCGCTTCGTATGTGATCCAGACCCAGGAAAATCGCCTTGTAGCCATATGACAAGACGAAGGTGGTCGGCACATTCCGCCGAATTAACAAGATGTAGTTCATGGTCGAAGCCAAATAGATCAGCGACAATGCCGCAGTGGCGCCTGCGAAGATCAGTGTTTGCCTGCTAAAGCGAGCCGCCAGCGCGACGCAAAACATCGGAAATAGTTTCAGCACGACGCCAAGCCAGAGAAGCGAGATGGCCGCGCATGTGCGTGCGACTCTTCCCTCTTCGTAGACCAGAGCCGCCGACCCTACCATCGCCAGGATTAACAGGTCGAGATTGCCGCGCTCGACGCCCATCATCACGGAGGGTGAAATTAAAGCTGCCAGCGCAACCACTCCGTGAGGCCAGGAGCGCCCTTGGAACAATAACACCATCGTGATCAAGGCAGCGGAGGTTATCGCGACTGTAAGCCAAGCCGAATCGGACCCATCAACGCCGAGTAAGCCGAGCCACAGCCAGGTCGGAGGGATATTGAAACTGTCCACATTACACGCCCGCGGCGCATAGGCATCGACCCCTCTCCAGGCGCAAGCCGCGTAGTCATTGATGACGTGCATGTCAAAGAAAGGTGGCTGCAGCGGTGTAACCCCAAGCGCACGCCAAGTCGGGTCCCACCCGACGAAGCGACCAAGCGCAAGTAACGCAATCGCCGCACCTGCTATGCCCAGCGTCACCACCGTGCCGGACCCGATGCTGCGTACGAAACGAGTGGAGCTCATTGTGTCTCGCTTTTCAGACGCGCCTTCCGTTGTTGTAGACAAAGAATGACTCACACTCCACGACAACGGTCTCCTGACGTGCACACACCGGCCCGCAAGATTTATCCCGCGCTGCATTATCGCGCAGCCCAGCTTCGCGGACAAAGTTCTCTAGGGAGTATCGAATAGCCCGCTAACTGCGCCCGATCCGCGGTTGCCCGGGCGTTCGCTTAGGATGAACGCAATCCCATTGGGCGGGGGCTAGCTTTGCGATAACGCGGCGGCGTGGAACGGTGGCGGACCAGGCGTTCGGCTTCGGAAGCCGACAAAGCAGAGGCGATGAGAAACGGCGGCAAGGATTTGCGAAACGAACCCAATCTCGCTCCCCTCTGTGAGCATCGGGAAGCGAGGACGCCGCTGCCGGCGTCGAGTTCATCAACGAGAACGCTGGTGGACCAGGCGTGCGCTGGAAGCCGGCAAAGCCGAAGCGATGAAAGCTAGCGGTGACTTATTCGCGAAACGAACCCAATCGTCTCTGCGGTTGGCGGACCGGGTGTACGCCTTAAACCCGGAAGCAGAAGCGGTAGGAGCCGTCCGAAAAAACTCTATTTTTTAGTTCGCGCGTGACCGACACAAGTTCACCGAGGCACCGCGCGGATCTTGGATGGATTGAGCTAGAGGCGGCAACGTTCCGCTGGGGCCGCAGCACACCCAACCGCCCATAAAAAACGGCCCTGCCATCCTGCCAGATGCGTTGCAGGTGTGACAATTTTGCCGATATGGCAATAAATGTTGCAGTATCTGAGCCGAGTCTAAGTTGCCTCTTTCGGCCGCATCAAGGCAATTTTGCCCCCGAGGCGACTGCTCCGATTCGCGCTAACGGCGGTCCGAAGGGCGTCACTCTCAAAAGAAAGGCGAATGAACGTGCGCTCGTGTGAAACGGCGCGCGGGCGAGAGCCTATTGACCTAACTGAGGAGTTCAACATGGTCGCACGTCTTCGCCTTAACCCATCAAGCGCCCGCAAGTACAAGCCCAACTACCGCAAGCCGCCGGAAGACAAACAGTACAAACCTGGTCAATCGGGCAACCCAACAGGACGCCCGAAGGGCGAAATCTTAAAACCGACTTGCTCGAAGAACTTCGGACGCTCGTTGAGGTCAGAACCAACGGCGGAGTTCGCCGGATTACGACCCAGAAGGCTATTCTGCGAGCGCTCGTTGAAAAGGCCAGGGATGGGGACGTGCGCGCCACCAACACCTCACCTCACTGATCGATCGATTGTTCGATGACGACCGAAGCGAGGCTCCGGCAACCGTGCTCGAGAGCAACGATCGCGCGATCCTTGATGAATACTATGAGGAGCGCAAAGCGCTGGAGGCCGGCAGAGCGACATCCGGTTCACTACCGGCTGAACCGGCCGTAGTTAGCCCTGCCACCACCGACAGGGAGGACCTCGCATGAGCAACCTGGCCGTTCTTTATGCCCTGCTGGGCAGCGAGTTTTATTACTTTGCCCGCAAGTGCTTTCACACGATTGCGCCAGGAAAAAGCTTTCTTCCAAACTGGCACCTCAAGGCGATCGCCGATCAGTTAAAACAGATCGAGCGCGGAGAGACCAGCCGTCTCATCGTCAACTTGCCGCCGCGCTCCGGCAAATCGATCTTCGTGTCCGTTGCCTACGTCGCCTGGCTCCTGGGGCACGATCCAACCCTTCGCGTCATCGTCGTGAGCTACTCCAACGAACTCGCGGCAGAACTGCATCGGCAGTTTCGCATGGTGCTCGAGTCGGATTGGTACCAGCGCCTGTTCGCGATGACGCGCCTGAGCAAGGATACGGGTCTGGAAGCGGTCACGACCGTTGGTGGTGGTCGCTACGCGACGTCAATTGAAGGAACCCTGACCGGCCGTGGCGCCGACCTCATCATCATTGACGACCCTCACAAGGCGGAAGAGGCGCAGTCGGACAAAGCGCTCGCCCAGGTGGGGGAATGGTTTAGCGGCACATTGGTGTCGCGGCTCAACGATCAACGAACCGGCAAAATCATTCTGGTGATGCAACGCTTGCACCCGGACGATCTGGCGGGACGCCTGTTGGCAAAGGGAGGCTGGACTCACCTCAACCTGCCGGCGCTCGCGCCCTTCAGCCAGCGCATTCCGCTTTGCAATGGTGGCGTCAAACTCTGGAGTGCTGGCGAGCCGCTGGATCCGGAGCGCGGCGGACTCGAGGTTCTCGAAAACATAAAACGCGAGATCGGCAGTGCAAAGTTCAGCGCTCAATATCTGCAAAACCCCGTGCCAAAAGAGGGAAATCTCGTCAAGTTGGAATGGTTCAGGCGCTACGACCGTGAACCTGAGAAACAAATCGGCGATCATATCGTGCAGAGCTGGGACCCGGCGATCGCCATAGGAGATGACAGCGATTATTCCGTTTGCATGACCTTCCTCAAAAAAAAGGATGACTACTACCTGCTGCGCGTCTTTCGCGATCGGCTCAATTTTCCCGATTTGCATAAGAAAGTGATCAGCCATGCGCGCGAGTTTGCCGTCGATGTCATTCTCATCGAAAAAGCCGGAATCGGCATTTCGTTGTTGCAAGAGTTGGAAGCCAATCGTCCTCTTCGAATGGTCAGGCCGATCGGGATCGTGCCCCAGGGAGACAAGAAAGATCGCTTGGCCGCACAGTGCCCGAAGATCGCGGCGGGGCACGTCTATCTGCCGAGGGAGGCTCCGTGTTTGGCCGATTTCCTCAGGGAGGTTCTCGCGTTCCCGTACACCCGTCATGACGATCAAGTCGACACTCTCGCGCAGTTTCTGTTTTGGGCGTCTTCGCGCAGGTACAACCCTCCGCCGCCTATGGTCAGCCTTCCTGTCTATGGTAGTGGCTAGGGCGCTCTCTATGGTGACTGGGACGGGGCTGATCCAAATGTGGACAGTGGCAATCCACGTGAAGGTTGGCCTCAACCAGACTCGGGGAGAGCGCGACCATCAATCTGTCGCGGTGGCGGACATGATAGCGGCGCGGATCGCAGCGGCGGGATGCCCTTCGACGGCATGCTCCACCGCGGGTGTTGTGCCATCCACCGCGGGTGTTGTGCCACCTAAATCTTCATTGGTTGAGCAGCTCAATGAATTCAATCTAGAGTCTGTAAAATCCCTGATCTTGGGCACTCGATCCCTGTTATCGGGATAAAAACTTCCCTGTTCACCTTTTGAAGGGATTTCTCAAGAAATCACTGCAGCACAAGGGTTTGTCGGCTTTGCACGCCTCTTAAAACGGGTAAACGCCGAAGCGATCCCTGTTAATTTCCCTGATAGCAGGGGGGAGCAACCAAACCTTTCGGGCCGAATTGAATTCATCGGCTGCGGAAGTCCTGAAACGGGCTAGCCCCGCTCGTCCGCGATCAACCTTGCCATTGTTCGTTGCTGTTAGCCCGGCGGGGCGTCGGAGCCGG
>Ga0210396_10004565_pt1 | contig 13534 bp, 11 predicted proteins | sample IncBWH17OmetaG_FD_155466 | JGI IMG/M metagenome (GOLD analysis project Ga0210396, IMG submission 155466) | Forest soil microbial communities from Barre Woods Harvard Forest LTER site, Petersham, Massachusetts, United States - Inc-BW-H-17-O ...
GTGCAACACATTGAGGGGCCGGTAGTTCTTGAGGCTCTAGTGGGTAAGGACGGCACGGTCGAGAAGCTGAGCACGGTGAGTGGCGATCCCCAACTGGCAACTGCAGCCACCGACGCCGTCCGGCAATGGCGCTTCAAGCCTTTCCTTCGGAATGGCTCGCCGGAAGAATTTCAGACTCGAATTACCGTAGATTTCAGACTGCCGTGAGTTGATCCAGAGTTAGTAGTAATACTTCGTCTTCGCAGACCACTCGCTCTGCGGATAGTGCTGGTGCAAGAAATCGAAAGCGGCCTTCGAGAGCTTGGTGGTCTCGATATTGGTGCACCCGAAGCGGGTAGAGCGCACGGCGAGATGCAGCGCCTGGGGAACCAGAGGATCTTCCGGGTGGTGCTCGGCATAGGCGAGGACTTCGCCGGTTAGATAGTTCGGAGCAGTGCCGATGGCAGACAGCTTCTGCCATTGCGATCTAGCTTCTGACCTTTCAAGGTCTGTCAGCCACAGCGGGAACGGAAAGTCGGGATCGCGCTCAACAAACTTCAGATTAAAATCCTTGTTGTATCCCTCGTAACTCTGGCCCCAATTTGGCCCGCCGTTCATGTTCGCGCACCACCAATTATCGCGGTAGTTATCCAATTCGCCCAGCGTTGTTCTTCGCAGCGAGCTTTCGCGGACGGAGGGCTTGATTCCTGGATTGTCGAGGATGATCAAGACCGCCACGAAGTGCCTTTCGCTAGCACTCGTTGCCGACCGCAATGGTTCCATGGTTTTCCAGAGCGGCACGTCGACCTCCTGCAGAACGCCTTGTAGTTCGCGAGCGGAATCCAAGTCATCGACCAGAATCGAACGCGCCCAGGCACTGCGAGCAACTTCTCGACGAAGATGTTCGGGGAGAGCCGACGACTCCGCGGCCTGAATCAACACAGACAGCGGCAAACGCTTCACCAGGACTTCGGCAGCATAGCGATCGAAAAGAGGATCGCTGGGATAATCTTCATATGAACTCCTGGGAATCTCCTCGCCGGTGTTCCTATCAACTTCTGCGGGAACTGGTGCTTCCGGAGCATGTTGCAGAAAGTCTTCGAGGCTGGTGGTGATTTTCAGGCGTTCTTCATTCAACAAATTGCGCGAGGCCAGCGGAAGGTCAGAGCTCTTGAGCAGGTTGTCCAATTCCCTACGTGCGGCATCCGATTGCCCTGTGGCAGTCATCAGACGCAGCGCGTAGTAGCGAACGGTCAAGTAACCTGGCGAAGAACCGGGAACCTCTATTGCGGCCCCGAGAAGCGATGGGAGGCTTGGGCTATGAGAGTGGCTGCCCGCAAGAGCGGCGATCAGCCAGGGCAACGATTTCGTTTCTTGCCATTGAGCGACTGCGTGCTTGGCGGCGAGCTCCCGGCTGGCAGCGGCATAATTGCTGCGCATCCCGTGGAAGGTCTGCAGCCAATCGCTCGGGTCCTCGCCCTGTTCGCCATGCGATAGCAAGAGCACGTAATCCCAGAAATTCTGTTTGAAGTTTGTGCCCAAATCGGCTTGTAGAATCACGCGATCGAGTTCCACGACGCGCTTGTCGGGTTCAGTTCGAAAGCGCACGAAGTCGAGCAGCTTAACAGCAGCTTCGTGGACGGAGCCGGCTTGTGGATCGGCAACAATTGTTTCGAGGCGCCTCTGCGCTTCGGACATGGCAGCGTGGTCGAACGGGTCGGTTTCTTTGTGAACGAGACTGGCTTTTCTGACCAAGGCGCGGGCCGCCAGATAGGAACTGATACCAGACCATGGGGAGGAGCGATCTTTTGCGATAGCATCGAATTGAGCAACCGCCTCGTCAAAATCGCGCGCGTAAAAGTGAGCTGCGGCGATCTGATAAGTTCGATCGGCGCGCAACACGGCGTTGTCGGAATTGAGACTTACAGGAATTGCACGCGCTTCTCCTCCGCAATTGGCAAAGACCTGGTCCTGACCGGAAGCCCACTCGCGCAGATCGGCACTCACAAGGCCGAACTGAGCGGCTCGAACGTCGAGGGTCTTGATCGCGCTCTGAAAAGCATCGTTCGGGCAGTTCAAGTACTGAAAATAAGGTTGGTCTTTGGAAACCACGGCATAGGGTGAAATTGCGGGCGCGGGCGGAAGACTTGGAATTTTGTTGCGAGCCTCGCTCCAGCGGGCTATGGCGTCGTCCCCGGCGGCGTTCTCGGGGACTAGGTTGCGATTCCAGATGTCGAGCGCCGCCTTTTGCTGCTCCTCTGTCAGTTTCAATCCTGCGAGATAGCGATAGGCCACAACCAGGTAGGCTTGCTGGAATCCTGGTCGGATCATGCCGAGCTTGCCCGCCGCAAAGTTCTCCGCAGGTTCGTCGGGACGATCCTCGAATGAGAAAATCGCCGACTCCAGAAACGGTCCGCAACTGTAAATGGCGCTGGGCGCGACGAGGAATATCAGACTCCCGAATGCCATCAACAGGCGTCGCAAAGACCTTAACGCCACCGACCCACCTCCGCCCGGAACGCGAGTTCTGATTGCTCCGTCCAAGATCGAGATGGAAAGACGTAAAGACGCCGCCCGCCGGGCAGCGATGCCCAGCGCTCATCCGTGGAGATGCCGAGGCTTCCCTGGCAAAGTTTCGCTTGAAAGTCACGGCCCGCAGTTAGCTGCGCAACCACATCGTTAGTGCCAGCTCCCATCCGGAACAGCATAGGCACTGCTTCGTCGACCGGGAGAGTCGAGATCCAGTCATCAGCTAAGCACCAGGAAGCGAGTGCCGTGATTGAGATCGGTACCTGAGGCCTCAACCTTTGACGTAGCTCAATAAGAAACGCATGATAGAACGGCCTCTGAGAGCGGGTTGCATCGAAATCGATCTGCACTGCGACGACGCGAGGCAGCAAGTCCCGGCTCAGAATGGCGGCAACCACATCTGTGATCCGAGCTTGACTGAATGCGGCATCCGAGTCCGCCTCAATGCGCACGACTGCCGTAAGCTTCGTTTCCTCCGGAACCATGAGGGGTTGGAGACGGGGCCGGATGATCACACGATCCAGGTGAAAGCGAATCGTGTCCGCCAGGAATGCCACGCCCGTGTCATGAGGATTGATGAAACGCAGGTCTTCCGGCCTTTCCCATGCCCAGAGCACGAAAGAAGGAATGGACTTCATTCGGTCGGGATTTCTCCGAGGAAACTGCTCGGACCGAATAAACAGAACCATCAAAAAGCACGCGAGAGTGCTTACGCTCCGGCGCGCTGATCGCGCGCTAACGTCCTTCGAGATGGCGGCAGGGAAGGACATTGCAGCTGGCCGTGAACGGCTAAGAGGATAACTAGCATAGGTTCGGAGCGCCGCAAATAGCGACTGAGATGCAGATTCTTGGCAGAGCTACGATGGCGAGGTGCGCCCAGTCAAGTCTAAACTGCCGTCAAGCATGAGAACCGGCGGGCGAGTCGCTGGGGGAGGAGCAGGAAACCACTGAGGGGACAATAAGAACAGTCGTTAGTTCTCGTTTCTCAGTTGTTTGTCAGAGACGATTACAGATAAAACCTAGTTCTCGCTGCCCACCAGTCTTGGCTCCGAGTTGATTACCGTAGGCGGTTGCGGTCTGGTCCGCGGAACCTTGCCACGCTTGAGGGCATAAAGCGTCAGTTCGACGCGAGTCGACACCCCGAGCTTCTCGAAAACCCGGAACAAATAATTCTTGATGGTGTGCTCGCTCAAGTCCAGCCGCTCGGAAATCTGACGATTGCTGAATCCTTCGGCAACCATGTGCGCAATCTCTTCCTCGCGCTTGCTAAGCGGGCGAGAGCTCGGCAGGTTGCGGGTCTCGATCGGCAAAGGGTCGACCAGCGCTTCCAGCACAAATTGAAGTTCCGTGGAACTGGCCCACACTTGACCTTCGTGCACACAGGAAATGCATTTGCACAGGGCCTGGAACGAGTCTGACCGCGCGAAAACGCCGCGAGCCCCGCACCGAAACGACTCCACTACCAGGTTCCGCTCCAGCGTGTCCAACAAGACCACGATGTTTACCTCGCGATGGACGTCCCGAATCTCGCTAACAAAGCGTAGCCCTTTGAGGGGTTCCTCGGAAAAACTGGTGCTGATCAGCAGAACATCGAACCGGCTACGGTCCAACGTCAGGACAACCTCTTCCGGAGTTGCGGCGGCTAGCGCGTCGAACCGTTTGCTGCGCAGCAACGCATCCACCAGGAGCTGACAGCTCATGGCAACAGCGTCTGCGACCAGCACGCTGGTTCTGGGATCCGAATTGGAGACAGATTCCAAGCGAAGTCAATGCACCGTTCTAAATGGGGGAAACCTGCGAAATTTTACGCGCAATCGCGCTGAATCCACAAGGAGTCCTCAGACCCTCGTCTTGCCTTTTGGCGTAAGGAGATTGGCGCGTCGCCCTAATTGCCGTAGAATCAATTAGTACTGAATTCGCGGCTCAGTTTGGACTGACCAACCCATGCCCGGACACCGAGACGTTTGGCCCCATAACTTTTATCCTCTTGTTCGCCACTGGTCTTTCGGGCAGAGTGTATGGGAGAGTCCGGTCCCTTGGATATCCCCGTCCGAACTGTGCAAATCACAAGGAAACTCTGGCTTGATGGGCACCGTCACTCGTGGCAGTTTGAAACATTAGGAGCGCGGCATGTATGAGAAGTATTTCGGGTTGCGGGAACAGCCGTTCGGTGTAACTCCGGACCCGCGATTCTTGTATCTCAGCGCAGCCCATCGCGAAGCGCTGGCCTCCCTGTACTACGGCATCGAAGCGAATCGTGGATTTCTGGCTCTCATCGCAAAGCCCGGCATGGGCAAGACCACCATCCTCTTTCATCTGTTGGAGAAGTTTCGCAGTTCCGCGCGCACCGCATTCGTCTTCCAAACCCAGTGCACCTCACGCGAGTTCCTGCGCTTCCTGCTGGCTGAGTTAGGCTACGAAAGCGACAGCAATGATTTCGTCCGCATGCACGAAGAGTTCAACCGGCGCCTGCTGCAAGAGGCGCGCGCCGGCAACCGCTTCATTGTCGTGATCGACGAGGCGCAGAATCTGGAGCCTTCGGTGCTCGAGACCGTACGCCTGCTTTCCGACTTCGAAACCCCGCGGGCCAAGCTGATGCACATCATCCTTGCGGGACAACCCGAACTGGCAGATAAATTAGCCAGCCCCGGCTTGTCGCAGTTGCGCCAACGCGTCTCCATCGTTCATGGACTCGAGCCCCTATCGCCAGAGGAGATCAAGAACTATATTGAGCACCGGCTGCGCATTGCCGGCTACGAAGGCGAGCCTCTTTTCACTCCTGAGGTTTACACGGATATTGCGAGATTCACCGAAGGCATCCCCAGGAACATTAACAATTTCTGTTTTAATGCGCTGTCGCTTACCTGCGCATTGCAGAAGAAGTTGGTTGACTCGGCCGCGGTGAGAGAAGTAATCGCCGACCTGGACATTTCAAAACTCACCTCTGACGTCCCCTTCGATACGGTCGAGATGGACTACCCACGCGACCTGCGACCGTCCGCGCCTCCGAATGGGCAAGGCAATCATGAGATTTTGAGTCCCGCGGAAGCTGCTGCTTACATGCAGCAGGTGGCCTTGAAACTGAAGAACTGGCAGGACTCTTTGGATAAGGCAATCAGTAACCCGCGAGCCGGACGCCCGGTCCGGGCTCGTGCGGATGTAGACCGGTCCTAGCAATCAGCACAATTGGTTTCTGGAAAGCAGTTCCGCCTTCACTACGCCTTCGCCATCCGGGAGACCGGAGTCAACGGAAACTGCGAAACCGTGGTTGGGGTCGCTGGCAGGACTTTCTTGGTTACGACTGGTGGCAACTTCTTCCCATTGCCACCGTTGTTGGGTGCGGTGACTTCCGCCATGCTGCCTAAACTGTAAGCATAGAGGACAACCTCAACCCGTTTGGAAACTCCCAGCTTGTCAAAAATGCGGAACAGATAATTCTTCACCGTATGCTCGGTAAGGCCGAGCCGCTGCGCGATCTCGCGGTTTGATAATCCCTCGGCCACGCAGCGCACGACTTCGATCTCGCGCCGCGAAAGCAATGCAGCCCCGCGCGTGTCAACCACGCGCAGCGGCAGGGCTTCGCCCAGCGCCTCCAGCAAGTAGCGCAGCTCTTTGCTATTCGCCCAGATCTGGCCTTCACTGACGCACTGGATGCACCTCGCCAGCGACGTCAGCGATTCGCTGCGGCAGAAAACACCGCGTGCTCCTGTCCGAAATGCTTCCACCACCTGACTACGTTCAGAAGTGTCGAGCAGCATCACGACGCGCGTTTCACCGTGCAGGGCGTGCAGTTCGCGCGCGACCTCGAATCCTTTTCGCTTGTCGTCGTCGAGTTCGGCGCTGATGACCACCACTGCCGGCTTTTCCTTGGCCACGGCGGCGATGATTCCGCGGGCATCCGACACCGGGTCCAGCACCTGAAAGCGTTTGTCGCGCTCCAGGGCTGCAGCCAGAAGCTGGCTGTTCATTCTGGTGGCATCAGCGGCCAGCACTCGGATCACTTCAGAAACTTCAGGTAAGACAATCGCGTAAGCCATAAGAGTTACAGACCCTGTTGTCTGGAGCGAGTCTCCAGAACGTCCCTTCAGTTAGGCCATCTACGAGATGAAACCCTTCCCGCAAAGGTTGGTTTCGTTTGGCCAGAGAAGTTACAACAGCCGTTAGGACGGGTCACAAGACGGAGGAGAATGCCCACCCAAATCAGCCGCCACCCCTGACGACTGTCTACGGAGACTTTATTCTCATAACTATACAGGGTAAATGGCACTTTCGTGCCATAAAAGAAAAGCCAATCCTTAACCCTAAAGGTTCATCGTAAGCCATTGAATATAAACAGACTGTCCTGCTTCGGCTGACTCCACAGCGGGAATTCTGGCTTTCCTCAAGTCCGGGAACGGTACATCCTGAGGTCATAATCCAAAGTGAGTAGACCGTCCGAACTATGCCCGAGTTCCCAGCGGACGGGCTTCACTTCGGTTCAAGTCCAAATCCTCTCTGCGCCATGCGCACAATCTCACGCCCGATCGGGAGCGAGGCCGTTGCTGCCGGTGAAACAACATTCCACACATGCAATATGTTGTGCGAACAAGCAAACTGAAAATCATCCACCAGCGATCCATCGCGACTGACGGCGGTCGCGCGCACGCCCGAACCGTCCGCCACCAAATCAGCGCTCTGAATCTCGGGCACCAAAGTTTGCAAGGCGCGTACGAACGCCGGCTTGTGGAAGGACCGGTAAAATTCCCCGGCGCCGCTACGCCAGTATTTTGCAACCATGTGCCAGAAGCCGGAATATGCGAATGTGGTTGCCGCGTCTTGCAGGCTGAAGTCAGTTCGCCGGTAACCTTCTCTCTTGAACGCCAGCACCGCGTTGGGCCCGGCATCTACGCCGCCGCCGATACGACGGGTGAAGTGCACCCCCAGGAACGGGAAACGCAGATCGGGCACCGGATAAAGCAGCCCCCGAACCAGGCGCTCTTTTTCCGGAACCAGATCGTAATATTCGCCGCGGAATGGCACGATCGTGACCTCTGTTTTTTCTCCCGCCAGGCGGCTGATGCGATCGCTGTGCAGGCCCGCGCAGTTGATCAAGTATTTCGCCACCACCGATCCCCGGTTGGTTTCGACTACGATTTCTCCATTACTCCGGGTTATGCCTGTGACCCCGGTTCCAGTGCTTACGGTTCCACCGTGTGCGACGATCAACTCGGCGTACTTTAGGCAGACCGCCACATAGTCGGTGATTCCCGTGCCCGGTACGTGCAACCAGCCCATGCCTCCGCAGTGGGGCTCGATCTCGCGCACCTGCGCCTTGTCCAACAATGTCAGGCCGGTAATTCCGTTGGCCTGCCCACGTTCCAGCAACGCTTGCAGGCGCGGGATTTCTTCGGCGCTGGTCGCAACAATAATCTTTCCGCAAATCTCGACCGGAATAGCATGCTCGCGGCAAAACGCCGCCATCGCGGCCGCACCCTCCACGCACAACTTCGCCTTCAGGGACCCTGGCTTGTAGTAGATTCCGGAATGAATTACGCCGCTGTTGTGCCCACTCTGATGGCGCGCCACCCGGTCTTCTTTTTCGACCAGAAGCAGCCGCATTCGTGGAAAGTCCCGGCAAGCCTGCATCGCGGTAGAAAGACCAACAATTCCACCGCCAATTACCACCATGTCAAAGCGCTGATCAGTCATTTGTAAGCGCTCCCTCAATGAGCCCGCCGAGAGAGCTGCCTACAAGATAAACGGAAAGCCCCAACAAAGTGTAGGCGCGAGCGTCCCGCTCGTGCGGGTGCCCAAGTGAAACCCATGTTGAGCGGGATGCCAGAAGCCCGAAGCTAGAAGCTGGAAGTGGGAAGGTTGAAGCCTAAAGCCGGAAGCCAGTCCTAGTTAACCGTCAACTGCACCTGCGCCGTCTGTTGCGGAAGCGAACTCAGAGTGGCGCTCACTGTCATCGTCTACGTTCCTGAAGGCGTGCCCGCCTGTCCATTTCCGCTGCCATTGCCTTGAAGACCGCCGCTGCAGGCAATCTCGCGCCAGAGTCCGACGACCATGAGCAGAAGCAACAGCAAAAGTACAAATCGCTTCCGACGACTTCGTCGCAGTCCGCCCCAAAGTACAACCCGCCCGGCAGCAATAAGCACAGCGAGTAGATCAGCGGCCTCAGTCCGTGCGCCGGATGCGCACCCGCAATAACCGGCGCTGTCGTTGTGATCGTCAAAGTGACTCGTGTTTCTCCGCTGATGCCTTTGTTTACTTGTGTTGGGTTGATGGTGCATGTGCTCGACGGTGACAATTGGCGGAGTATGCCAAAGTCGCATTATTGGGGAAACGCTCCTCCCGCCGGCACCACATCAAGCGTGTAAATCGCGGGCTGTCCGCTGGCAACGACTGGATGCTGGACGATGTGGCGTGACAGTGAAGCTGAACGGCCGCGTGCCGGAGCCGCCGGTCGAGGTAAAGCTTGTCAGGAACGAGTGAGTAACCGTGTTCGGATCCGTCCCTACGGCGGTGATTTTGAAATTGTAAATATGCGGCACGTCACTGCTCACCGTCACTGTGAACGGCGTACCGCTTACCGTCGGAGGGCACCGCTGGCGCAACGCGGCAGGTAGGCGGACCACCCGAGCCACAACTCGAGTTCACTGGGTAGATGTAGCAACTTGTCCCAGTCAAAGTCCCATTGAACCTTGCCAAGGTGTTCACCGGTGCCCTCTGTGGCGAGTTGCTAATCTCCATCGTGTAATCAATCGGCGCTCCCGATTTACTCCGTCCGCCAGCGCGCGAATCACTTTGATGGCTTCCTGAATCTCCATTGCACAACCTCCTGCGCAACAATCCTAGCTGCCCCATCGCTCCCGCCCTTGTGATGAGTGAACATTCCGCAGCGACTGGGCCCGGAATGGGACTCCCCGAGCCTGGCTTTGGCTATACTCTGTATTCATCGTCGAATCTGATGGAGGCGAATGGACTGGCAGGCGTTCTGGCTGACAATTTGTCTGGCTGTACTGGTCGCGGCGGCGCTGGCAGTAGTGGGACTGCCTATCGCGTACTGGATTGCCTTCTCTCACTGGCGCTGGAAGTTTCTCGCGGAGGCGGTAGTTGCACTACCGATCGTTCTGCCTCCCACTGTGCTGGGCTTCTACGTGCTGGTTGCCCTCGGCTCGCGTAGTCCCTTGGGACGTTTTTGGCAGGCGCGGACCGGGCACACGCTTGCGTTTACTTTTAGCGGGCTGGTCATCGGTTCCATCATTTACAGTCTGCCCTTTACAGTACAGCCATTCGCCGCCTCATTCGCGCTCGTCGACCCCAGGTTGATGGCCGCATCGGCCACTCTAGGCGCCTCGAAGCTGCAAACATTCCGCCGCGTGATTATGCCGCTTTCGATTCCTGGGCTCGTGACCGGAGTGGCTCTGAGTTTCGCTCACACCATGGGCGAGTTCGGCGTGGTCCTAATGGTCGGTGGAAATATTCCTGGGGTTACGCGCACGGTTTCTATCGATATCTATGATCAGGTTCAGGCCCTCAACTATGCCGCCGCCAATCAGACCGCACTGGTACTGCTGGCAATTTCCTTCGCGGTGCTCTCGCTGGTGTACGGGGTGAACCGAAAAGTATGGGCAGTGTTGCCATGGAAATAATCCGAATGTTTTCCTTTGTGAACCTTGGTGTCCTCTGCGGTTCAAGCCTTTCCAACCGAGCCAGATGAAAACGGACGCATCGCAGGATGGATTGACGGTTCAGCTCCACCAACACTTCTCTGGAGCGGGACGCGATTTCGCACTCGACCTTTCATTCGTTATTACCCCGGGAATCACGATTGTCTTTGGCCCATCAGGAGCAGGGAAGACGACGTTGCTCGACTGCATCGCGGGACTGGCCACTCCCGACTCGGGGAAGATCACGATCGGCAACCGGGTTCTCTGCGACCTTGCCCGAGGCACGAGTCTCCCCGTCCAGCACCGCAAGATCGGATACGTTTTTCAGGACCTCGCTCTTTTTCCGCATCTCACCGTCAAGAAAAATATCGAGTACGGCCTCTCCGGCGTAAACAAAAGCGAACGCCAAAAAAAGAGTGATGCCATCCTCGAATCTTTCCGCATCTCGCATCTGCGCGACCGCAAGCCCGCAGAGATTTCCGGCGGCGAGCGCCAAAGAGCAGCCCTGGCTCGCGCCCTGGTTACCGATCCCTGCGTCCTGCTGCTCGACGAACCGCTGGCCGCGCTGGACGCCGCCACTAAATCGAAAATCATCGATGACCTGCGCGCCTGGAACGCCGCCCACGGCATCCCGATTCTCTACATCACGCACAATCGCGAAGAGGTCTTCGCCCTGGGCGACCGCGTACTCGTGCTCGAGAACGGCCGCATCATCGCCGACGGCACTCCGCATGGGGTGATGGCCGCGCCCCGCCGCGAATCACTGGCCCAACTCGTGGGCTTCGAAAATATTTTCCATGCCGCAGTGGCGGCCGTCCACGAAGATCGCGGCACCATGACCTGCCGCCTCGCCTATAGCGAAGTAGAACTGGAAACGCCGCTGGTGCGCGCAGACGTAGGCACGACCCTGCTAGTTGGCATTCGCGCCGGCGACATCCTGCTGGCCACCGTTAAACCCGAAGGCCTAAGCGCTCGCAACATAATTCCCGGGCGCCTACTCTCGCTGGAGCAGCGAGATGTAATCGTGGCGGCCCGAGTGAATTGCGGAGCAGAAATGGAAGTCCACCTAACCCTGGCCGCCCGCGACTCCCTCCAACTCCAGCCCGGCCGCGAAGTCTGGCTGATCGTGAAAACGCACTCCTGCCATCTGATGGCGGCGAGTTGACTATCAGGATGGGGTCAATCCACTCACCGTGATTCGACATCACGTGGTAGCCCGCCCTTTTCGCAAAGTGTGCTGAAGGGTGGGCCACACACAATGAATCTCTGCTCTTTCAACCCCTCGCACACGCTGTTTCTCGCGCGTGCAAGGATCACTTCACCTCGACTTTCACGCGCATCCAGGGATGGATGCAGCACTGAAAAAGGTGCTCCCCCGGCGCCAGACCTGTGACCTGGAGTTGGCTGCCTTGAAGCATTCGACTCCTGGCCACCGCGACCTTGCCGAAGCCGCCGGCGCATTCGGGAATCGTGTGTTCTCCTGGCCCATTGAGCTGCGGTATGAAGCCGCCCCCGAAGTGCTTCACCTCGGTGAAGGTGTGCGGCTCGCCGCCCTGGTCGACCACGCTGAGAGGGGTTCCTTTGTTGATGTGGACCCTGTCAGGTTCGAAGTCCCAGTTCGGGTCCGGATGTCCAGATTGCGCCTCGGAAAACAAGTCGGATAACGTCGTGAAATATCCCAGCGAGATATTTTTGCAGAAGTCAGCCCCGAGCGCTTGATTGAAGGTGGTCGGATCGCATTCGTCCAAGGCCACGACCTGGCTGCCGCTTAGAATTGGACTTCGACGGGTTGGATTCGCTTGAGCCGGCGCGTGAGTCGAGCCAGCCAACATCAAACATAGTAAAGCGAAGGTTGCTGCCGTAATTCTCATTCTGATTCTCCTTCCTTATTTGTTGTTCAGGAATTCGCGCTCGGAAAAGGCGCTGCTGCCTTGCCGGCCTAAACGGCTGCAGCGGTCGTTCTCAAGCGCGATAAACAGCGACAACTCTCGCTCGGAAGTACAAAATCATCAATCCTTGCCGTCCCCATCTATCCCCAAAGTTTTCTCCATGGCTAACCCGATGAAAAGCGCGGACTTCGCAGCTCCTCCCGGAGTCCTCTCCATGGAGCAAGACTTGTGATAGCCTTTCTTAACTTGGGGATCTGTATGGCCGCACCGGCTTCTGTGGGGCGCGTGCTGCGGTTCGACTCTTTTGAATTGGATCAGCACGCTGGAGAATTGCGTAAACGCGGTGTCAAACTGCGCCTGCACGGCCAACCTATACAGCTCCTCGCGATATTGCTCCAGGCTGCCGGCAATCTTGTAACCCGCGAGGAACTAAGAAGCCAGCTCTGGACAGCCGACACGTTCGTCGACTTCGACCATAGCCTTCACAACGCAATCGCGCGCCTTCGTGAAGTTCTGGGCGATTCCGCCGACACACCGCGTTACATCGAAACCCTGCCCCGCCGTGGGTACAGGTTTATTGCACCAGTAGAGGAAGTGGAGAACCACGCCCCGGAGCGCCCTGCACCAATCAAACCAGCCAGCGAGGCGCCGGCTCTCGTACAGCGATCCAACACTGGCGCCGCCCTGGCGCTCGCGCTGTTGGCCATTGTTGGTATCGGCGCGGCCCTCTGGCTGGCGCGTACCATTTCGCATCGCACCAGCGTAGCTTTGCCCCTACGCTCTATCGCGGTGCTGCCACTCGATAACCTCTCGGGCGATCCATCCCAGGACTATTTCGTTGATGGCATGACGGACGAGCTGATCACTGATCTCGCCAAGGTTAGCGCCCTGCGCGTGACCTCCCGCACTTCTGTGATGCGTTACAAAGGAACGAAAAAGGGTCTGCCGGAGATCGCACGAGAATTGAACGTGGACGGCATAGTCGAAGGATCAGTTACGCGGTCGGGTCATCGCGTGCGAATTACGGCCCAACTCCTCCATGCGCCCACCGATCAGCACCTCTGGGCCGAGACGTATGATCGGGATCTTGGCGATGTCCTCAAGTTACAGAGCGAGGTGGCGGAGGCGATCGCCCAGCAAGTCCGCGCCCAGTTGACTCCGCAGCAGCAGGCCCGGTTCCGCTCGGCACGTCCAGTAAACCCGGAAGCTTACGAAGCTTATCTGAGGGGACGTTATTACCTGACCAACCAGTTCACCATGGCGCAACCACTGAACATGGCGAAAAACTACTTCGAAGAATCCATCGGAAAAGACCCTGGCTTTGCGCTGGCGTACTCGGGGCTGGCAGACTCTTATGTTTATTTGGCGTTTTTCGGGCAAGGACAGCTGTCGCCGGATCTCGCCTACAGATCTGCAGAGGAAGCTTTGCGCAATGCTCTGGAACTGGACGACAGCATCGGCGAAGCCCACGATACCCTCGGCGTG
>Ga0210396_10004566_pt1 | contig 13529 bp, 14 predicted proteins | sample IncBWH17OmetaG_FD_155466 | JGI IMG/M metagenome (GOLD analysis project Ga0210396, IMG submission 155466) | Forest soil microbial communities from Barre Woods Harvard Forest LTER site, Petersham, Massachusetts, United States - Inc-BW-H-17-O ...
TCATCCGAAAACCGCCATCAATTGCGGTCGGTTCTCGCAGGTGGCTAGTCGCTCTTGTGCGTCGTATAGATCGACCGCGTTTTGCAGATTCAGCCAGTACTGAGCCGTGGTGCCGAGCACCGCCGCTATCCGTGCCGCCATCTCCGCGGTGATCGCCGCATGGCCGTTGACGATCGCACTCATGTGCTTGCGGGTGACCCCGCACGCCTCGGCAAATCTGGCAATCGAGATCTCGTGCGGCGCCAGATAGAGCTCGGCCAGGATCTCGCCCGGCAAGCTCGGCCGTCTCGTTCGCTGACTGCTCCTCGTCATAGTGTTCGCCTCAGTGATAATCCTCGAAATCGACATCGAGGACGTCGCCCTCATCGCCGTGTTCGAAGCGGAAAGTCAGCCGCCGATTGCCGCTGACCGACATCGCGAAGGTTCCGGTTCGATCGCCAAGGAGGGAATGGAATCCGCGAGCCCCGCGCAAGTCGCCGGCGCAGGTGGCACCGTCGATCGCGTCGAGCATCAAGCTCATGCGCTGCCGAAATTCCGCCCCGATGCGGCGCGACCGCCCGGTAAGGAAAATCTCTTCCACGCCTTTGTGCGCGAAGGTCTTGATCGACATAGAAAACCTCGTATGAGGTTGTTCATGAGGTTCTCCTCTCCTCGGGTGTTCGCGTCCGCAACCTTGGGGGTTACGTCACCATATAGGTGACGATGCGGCGGCTGGTTGTCAAGCTGTCGGCACTTGCCAAGCCTTTTCCGCGCTGTGCGCCCAGACACTGGTCGGACTCGGTCGCCGTGCCGAACGTTGGGCGCCAGCATTGCCGCCAGTGCGGCGTTACGATGACAGCCGTTACGGTGACAGTTTACTTGAATTCTCACAGCAGCCGCGGCTCCCGCTTGGTTTGCGGTCTCCTCGCGGCTTTGGGCCGGGTTTGCCGGGTGCAAGGGGGCGAGCGGGCCGGCGCTCGATCCCCGCGATCCATTCCGGCGCCCCAAGCGGTCGCCTGATGGTAGGCGCTCGCGCGATCCGAGTCGTCGTCGCGGGGTCGACCGGGGCGCTGTCGCAAGACAAGATGGTGTCGCGTTCTGGATCCGATTACCCCAGCTGGCCAGTTGACTGCGTCTTTCAGCGGGTCGCGGGTCGAGCCCACGAACCGCCCTACAGGCCCGACCAATTCTCAACGAGAGAAACGAACGCCTCGCGCCTTCCGCGCGATAACAGAGGCTGGGACCGCGCCGATTTCCTTGCCGGCTTACCGTGTGTGGGCTATTCGGCGGCCAACGGCGCCTGGAAGGCCGCGACCTCGGCGCGTTCAACCCGGGGCATCGGCTGCGGCCACCATTTGTCTTCCCATTCGGAGAACAGGCCGCGCAGAGGCGGCAATACCCGCTCGGCGAACAGCTTGGTGTTGTAGGCCGCCAACTCCTTGCCCATGCTGCCGAATTGCATCAGCAGCATCAGGTGACCGACATTGAGGTCGGTCGCCACCTCGGTCAATTGCTCGACGACCTCCTCGGGGGAGCCGATGATCACATAGCCGCGCTCGACGATGTCCTCCATCTGCGTCGTCGCACGAGCCGCCTGGCGGGCCTGCAGGCTCGCGGCGCGGCCGATCTGGCCGACGATGCCGGCGCGCTGCGTCGCCTCGGTGATGTAGCCGGGCGGCATCGCCCAGCGCGGGTCGACACGCAGGCAGCGGCCGTAGAAATATTCCGCCGGCTCGCGGTAGAGCCGCATCGCTTCCTCCCGGCTCTCGGCGACGCCAACCGATTGCAGGAAGCCGGCGCGATAGGGGTTCCGTTCCTTGCCGAGCCGGTCCATCTCCTCCCAGAAGCCGTGCATCGTCGCGCGGCCGTCCTTGAAGCCGAAATAGGACAGATACGCGTAGACGTAGTCCATCTGCGCGCACCACTGCCAGGTCTCGACCGAGCCGCCGCCCGGGATCCAGATCGGCGGATGCGGCTTCTGCACTGGGCGCGGCCAGATGTTGACGTAGCGCTGCTGGTTGAAGCGGCCATTGAACGCAAAGGTGTCCTGTTCGGTCCACGCCCGCATCACGAGGTCGTGCGCCTCGTAATAGCGGTCGCGCAGCATGCTCGGGTTCTGACCATAGGCAAAACAGGTGTCCATCGGCGTCCCGACCGGAAAGCCGGCGATCAGCCGCCCGCCGGAGATGCAGTCGATCATCGCGAATTCTTCGGCGACGCGGGTCGGCGGGTTGTAGAGCGCCAACGAGTTACCCATCACGCACAGGGCGGTGTCCGTCGTGCGACGCGAGAGCGCCGAGGCGATCAGATTGGGCGACGGCATCAGCCCGTAGCCGTTGGAGTGATGCTCGTTGACGCAGACAGCGTCGAACCCGCATTCGGCGGCGAATTCGAGTTCGTCCATGAAGTCGTTGTACATGTGATGGGCGCGCCGCGGGTCGAACAGCGAGGAATGGATGTCGACCCAGACGGAGGGGTGCTTCTCGCGGAAATCGTCCGGCAGCTCCGTATAGGGCATCAGGTGAAACCACATCAGCTTCATGGCTCTATGTCCTCGGCGGCGATTGCCGCAGACTGATCGGGAGGCGAGTCAACGTCAAGTCTCGAACCAAGCGATTGGTGGGTCAGACGCTTATCGCGTCGAGCTCCTTGCGGGCGTGCTCGGGGCTGTAGAACCAGATGACCGCCGCCATCACCAGCAGGATGACCGGGATCAGAAGAAATGCGGCGATGAACGAGCCGGTCGTCTCGCGCAAATAAACCGAGACGAACGGCCACAGCACCGCGCCGATGACGAATGCTACGGCCCAGGAAAAGCCGTTGCCGACGCCGCGAATGCGCGTCGGATACATCTCCGCAGTATACGCCGTCACCGGCCCCCACACGCCGATGAAGCCCCAGCTCCATGCCATGCCCAACAGCCACAAGGCGATCTTGTCATGGGCAAAGATCCAGATCGTCATGAACACGGCCGCCTCGATCAGCAATACGGCAAAGCCGACGCGCCGGCCGAGCCGGTCAATCATCCAGCCGCCGGCCCAGAAGCCGGTCGTCGCGAACAGTGCCCACGAGATATAAAAGCTGCCGTATTCGGCAGTCGACCAGCCATGCTGCTGCGCCAGGAACAACGGCATCCACATGCCGACGGTGCTGTAGGAGACGAGGGCCATGGTCGCGACGAACGTTGCCATCACGGTGCTGCGCCGCAGGTCGGGCAAGAATAATTGCCGCCAGCTGGGCTGCTCGGTCTTGGCAATCCACTGACGATCGTCTTCATCGAGCGCGAAACCGGCGCTCTGGCGCTCGCGGATCCGCTGCTTGCGGTCCTGGGTGCGCACCCAGTAGGGCGATTCCGGACACAACAGCCGGACGTAGACCGCCAGCACTGCGACCAGTACCGGAAGCACATAGGCCGCCCGCCACCCCCACTCGGTTACGACAAACGTCACCAGAACACCGGCGAGCGCAGCGCCGATCCCCCAAGCCCAGCGGTCGACGCTGAGAACGAGACCACGCAGCCGCGCCGGCCAGGTCTCGGCAACCAGCATCGAGCCGACCGCCCATTCGCCATTCAGCGCGAACCGCACGATGCTGTAGATCAGGACGAAGCTTCCCCATCCCGGTGACAGTGCGACGAGCGGCATCGCCAGCGAAAACACCGCGATGTTGAGCGCCAGGATATTCCGCCGCCCGAACTTGTCGGCAAGCCACGGCCACAGGTAAAGCCCGACGATGCTGACGAATAATGCGATCTGCACGCCGCTGCGGTAGGTGCCGAGATCGATCGCGAACTCCTTCATCAACAACGGGGCGACCAGGGCCAAAATGGCGCCGTCCATCCCATCAAACCCCCAGCCAAGCCCGTTGGCCCAAGCGATGTGCCAATGCGTCGAGGTGATCCGGGTATTGTCGGCGGCGTTTCGATAGTTTCGTGAGCGGAGATGAACTGCCTCGAGGGGACCGAGAGCCGCCGCCGACTGCCCTGGCCCGGCGATCGCGGCGGCGTCTTGCATGCTCATTTCTTTTCCTCCCCGATCTCGTCTTCGACAGCGTGACCCTTGGCAAATCGTGGGTCAAGCTGCGCGCCTGGTCCGCTTCGGGTAAGATCGGCCGAGACATCGCAGGGAACCAACCCATGAGTGACGAACTCCCGACCGCCGCCCGCGTGTCCGATCCCGGTATCCGCGCGCTCTATCGGCTGGAGAACCGGTGGCAGGCCTGGCTCGACGTCGAGGCGGCGCTCGCCAAGGCGCAGGAGGAGCTGGGGATCATCCCCACGGGCGCAGCGGAGGCGATCGGGCGCGCCGCGCACCTCGAATCGCTCGACCGCGCGCGGATCGACGAGGGGTTCGCCCGCACCGGCCATACGATCGTGCCGTTGGTTTGGGAACTGAGCCGCGTCACCGGCGAGCCCTATGGCGGCTGGGTGCATTGGGGCGCCACGACGCAGAACATCACGCAGACCGGCGACTTGCTGGTATTGCGCCAGACGCACCGTATCCTTCTGGGACTGATCGGCGAGGCGCTCTCGGCGATGGCTGATCTGGCCGAGCGCGGCGCTGATATGCCGATCGCCGGGCGCACGCACGGCCAGCACGCACTGCCGGCGACTTTCGGCTACAAGCCGGCGGTGTGGATCGACGAAATGATCCGCCATGTCGAGCGCTTGCACCAAGCCGCCCCCCGCCTCTTTGTCGCGATGCTGGGCGGCGGCGCCGGCACCTTCGCCTCGCTCGGCGCGCAGGGCCCGGCGGTGCAGGCGGCGATGGGCAAGCATCTCGGCATGGAGCCGATGCGGGTGCCGTCGCGCACGATCGGCGATCATCTCGCCGAGAACATCTGCCTGTTCGGGCTCCTCGCCGCGACCTGCAGCAAGATCGCGCGCGAGATCTACACCTTGATGAAGACCGAGTTCGGCGAGGTCGAGGAGCCGGTGCCGCCCGGCACGGTCGGCAGCTCGACGATGCCGCAGAAGCGCAACCCCAAGCTATGCCAGGACATCATCGCTGCCGCGGCCGAGGTTCGCGCCAGCGTTCCCTTGGCCCTGGAAGCGATGCAGACCGAGCACGAGGCCGACCGCACGACAAGCCTGATCATGGACGCCGCCGAGTCGCGCGCCTCGATCGCGCTGGGCGACGCATTGAGCCGCCTCGTCGAGGTGATGCGGGGCCTGCGCCTCGACCCGGGGCGCATGCGGCGCAACCTCGATCTCGGCGGCGGCCTCATCATGGCCGAAGCCGTCATGCTCGATCTCGGCGCCCAAATCGGCCGCCAACACGCCCACGACGTCGTCTACGACGCCGCGCAGTCGGCCTTTGTCGAAGGCCGGTCCTTCGCCGAGCTGTTGGCCGCCGATCCGCGCGTGACCGCGCATCTGGATGCAAGGCAGATCGCCGCCTTGCTCGACCCGACCGCCTATACCGGCCTGTGCGCCGAAATGGCCCGCGACGCCGCCGTCCGCGCCCGCACCACCGCTGCCGAGATCGGTCGAGGCGGTGCCGCTATCGCCTAGGCAGCCATCGTCCAATCGCTGGCTTCAACCAAGAGACCCGTGCCGCTTGTCCCAAATCTGACACACCTCCCCGCGAGGAACGTGGTTGGCGTGCAATTGTTCTGACTAGTAGCTCGAGATTTACCGACGTGAGAAACACGGGAGTTGACCATGATGAGAAAATTGATCCTTGGCACGGCTGCGGTATTGGCGTTGGGGATCGGCGGCGCCGCTGTGGATTTTACGGCGGACGCTGATGGCGTTGCGAATGCGACAGGGACCATGCCTTCGGCGCCCGGTACTTCGCACCATTGGCTAAATGCCGCGCATCCCTCGAAAGACGACATTCGCTGGGCGCAAGTAGAGCTTCACATGATCGGGCTCTACAACGGCTCTCTCGACGGCGTAGTAGGCCCAGCGACAAAGCAGGCGCTTTTGCGGTTCCAAGAGAGCAACGACCTCCAGCAGACGGCGACGCTGGATCAACAGACCGCGGACGCGTTAATCGGCAACACCGGTGTGGGGACGGGATCCAGCATGCCGCCGAAGGGTGCGGGAGCCGGATCCCTGACAAACTCCGCCGGCTCGAGCGATTTCGACAGCCGCACGGAGCACAAATAGATCCAGGCCGCCAAACGGCTTTGCGCCAATCAGCGGGGGGAAAGTAATCATGGGAGAGAACCATGAAAACACCCCGGAAATATCGGGAAGATGCAAAGCGTTGTCGTGAACTTCTCGATCGTCCGGTTGAACCGGAACTGAGAATTCAGCTGCGTTTATGGGCCGCCGAATTAGACGACATGGCGAACGCTATCGAGCGCGAAGATGAAGAGTCGGCCCGGAAGGAATTTGCGCGACCATTGTAAGAGCTACCACACTCGTCAGATAAGCCAAGCCAGAGGGTCGACGCCTAACCCGTCGGTTTGCCGGAAGCATCCCGTAGCTCGTCAAAAACAAGGACCGTACCCAATATGGCCGAGCCGCAAACCGTCGCTGTCTACACCGACTACAAGAGCCCCTATGCCTATTTGGCGAAGGACCTCGTCTATGAATTGGAGCGGGAGCTTCCGGTGCGCATCGATTGGCTGCCATATAGGCTCGACATCCCGAGCTTTCTCGGCTCAGCCAGGCTCGACGATAATGGTCGCGTCATCGAGGAACAGCGCAACGCCCATCAATGGCGCCGAGTACGCTACAGCTACATGGACTGCCGCCGGCAAGCCCGCAAACGGGGTCTCGTCATCCGCGGCCCGCAGAAGATCTGGGATTCGACCCTCGCCCTATGCGGCATGCTGTACGCGAAGCGCCAGGGAGACACAGTCTTCCGCCGCTATCACGACGCGATCTTCGAACGGTTCTGGAAGCGCGAGCTCGACATCGAGCATGCCGGCGTGATCGGCGGGGTGTTGACGGAAGCCGGCGCCGATCCGGCGGGTTTCCCGGATTATTCAGCGGGTCCGGGGCCTGCGGAGCTGGACGGCATCTGCCATGGCGCCGAGGCGATCGGCGTGTTCGGCGTGCCAACCTTCGTACTTGCCGGCGAAATGTTCTGGGGCCGCGAGCACCTGCCCGACATCCGCGAGATGCTCGGCGCCACGGCTTAGAGCAGATTTCGAAGCTGGTGAGGTGGGACAGACTCGTCCTCGTTATCGAGACACCGGTGTAACCGAAAGCCTTCCTCTGCCCACAAGCCGGGAGCCCGATGGTCCGGCCCCCGAACTCGACGAGAAATTGGAAAGCCTGCCGCCTCTAACCTAATTGCGCTCTCCCGCGGAAGAATGAGAGAGCGGTCGCCATTTTTTACTCGCAACCTGCTAAAGGGTGGGGCAGGGCAGCTTGGCGAAGGAGGCTGAGATTTCCTGGTTGCAGTCTATCGCGCAACCGACATTGCGGGCGACCTGCGTGGGGCTGCTGATGCTGGTCATCCATAGTCGCCCGGCTTCGTCTGAAGCACCGGATGGAACCTGGCTGTTCGCAAATCGAGTAGCGGTTGAGGTCTTCCAATGCGGCGGTCTGGTGTGCGGCAGAATTGTCTGGCTGTTGCGGCCGCGCACGCCGGCCGGGCAGCCCGATGTCGACCGCCTCAACCCCAATCCGGCATTGCGGCAGCGGCCGCTGTGCGGCCTGACCATCATTTGGGGGCTGCAACCCGACGGTGCGGGCCATTGGTCGAACGGCTGGCTTTACGATCCGCAAGACGGCAGCACCTATGATGTCATCGCAGAACGCATTGCTCCCGACAGGATATCGGCGCGCATTTATCGCGGAGTCCCTCTCCTCGGCCGCACCGAAATCCTGATCCGCGATCCGCAGCTCAGCTTCGACGGACGCTGTTGAGTGGCAACGCACGCAGGAGTTATTTTCGGTTTGTCGGTTGGGTTTTCGGTCCGCTCGATGACCACCGCCGGCCTCCGCCGCAAGACCGACATCGACGACTATGTCCGGGAAATCGAGGCTCTTGCCGGTTAAGCGCGGCCCCAGAGGATCTTCGTCGCGCGCCGCGCGCCTTCGGCCATAGCTTCGAACTTGGCCCAGCAGATCGAGGGGTGGCCGACGCGCGTGCCGAGACCGCAATCGGTGCCGGCGAGCACGTTCTCGCGGCCGACGAGCTTGGCGTAGCGCACCAGGCGCTCGGCCACCAGATCGGGATGCTCGATAAAATCGGTGCAGTGGCCGACGACTCCCGGGACGAGGGTGGCGCCTTCCGGAAGCTTCACGTCTTCGAACACCCGCCATTCGTGCTCGTGACAAGGGTTCGACGCCTCGATGGAATAGCTCCCGGCGCGCACCCGGAAAATCAGATCGATGATGTCCCTGAGCGGAATATCGTCGTGATGCGGCCCGTGGAAGCTGCCCCAGCAGACATGCAGCCTGACTTTCTCTTTCGGAATGTCGCGCAGCGCGTAGTTCAATGCGTCGATCCGCAGCGCGGCGTATTTGCGATATTCCGGGACCGTGATCTTGGGCAGGCAAGCCCAGCCGTCCGGCAGATCGGGGTCGTCGATCTGCAGGAGGAAACCGGCATCGACAATCGCGTTGTACTCCTCGCGCATCGCCTCGGCGATCGCGAACAGGAAAGCCTCGTCGCTCTCGTAATGTTCGTTGCCCATCCAATGTTCGATCGTGCCGGGCGTGTTCGCCGGCAGAAAGGCTTCCGTGACTGTCACTCCGGCGAGAGCGGCCTTGAAATTATCGAGGTCGCGCGCGAGTTCGGCCTGACCGACGTAGCGCAGCTTGTCGACGCAGACCGGCATCGCTTGGCCGCCGGAGTAGCGCGGGCGCGGATGCGCCGCGAAATACTCGGCGAATTTCGTTTCGTCCCGCGCGGTCATACTGAGCCGTCGGAACCCGGTGCCCGGCCGATTTTCGCACCCGGCAATCCGCGCAGAGACGTAATCGGTGAAGTTCGGCTTCGACAACTCGCCGTCGTTTATGACGTCGAGACCGCACGCGATCTGCCGCTGGACGATCTCCGCCACTGCCGACCGCAGGCGCGCGTCGAGCGTCGCCTGGTCAATAGGCTCGCCGCGTGCCTTTGCCAGGACCGTCTCCCGCAGATCGTCGGGGCGCGGAAGGGACCCTGCATGAGCCGTCAGAATCCGATCAGTGCTGTAGATCATTGCGAACCTCCCTTTTTCAGCCGTTCTCAGCGAGCACCTTCCCTGCGAAATAAAGTGAGCCGCAGATCAGGACGCGCCCGTTGCCGTCGTGCACGGGAATATCGCGAATTGCGGCGAGAACCGAATCCGCCGTCCGCGCCGCGAGCCTCGCCGAGCCGGCAGCGTCCGCGATCGCCTCGGCGGGGAGCGCATTCTTTTCCCCCGGGATCGTGACCGCCCAGAGGGCACGGGCGTGCTTGGCCAGCGGGGCGATAAAGCCGGCGGCGTCTTTGGTGTTCATCATGCCGACGACGAGGTAGAGCGGACGGTCGTGCCAGGCGGCGGCGACATCGCCCAGGATCTCACCGGCCAAAGGGTTGTGGCCGCCGTCGAGCCACAATTCCCAGTCAGGCGGAACCGCATCGACCAACGGCCCGCGGCGCAATAGCTGCAGCCGCGCCGGCCAGTCGATGTGACGCAAGCCGTTGGCGATGGCTTCAGCGGGGATATCAAAAGCCGATAGCCGTTCGAGGCAGGCGACAGCCGTGCCGGCATTGACGACCTGGTGTGCACCCATAAGCGAAGGCAGCGGGAGATCGAGCCGCCAGCGCTCGCCCCGATAGCGCATTCCATCGCCGGAGATCTCGCAGTGCCACTCGTGCCACGCCCGGTAGAGCGGCGCTGAAACGGCAGCGGCGCGCGCCTCGATCACCGCCGCGGCTTCACTCGACTGCGGGGCGATGACCGCCGTGATACCGGGCTTCAGAATCCCGGCCTTTTCACCGGCGATCGCAGCGACTGTGTCGCCTAGGAATGCCTGGTGGTCGAGCGAAACCGGCGTGATCGCGGTGACCGCCGGGCGGCGGACGACGTTGGTGGCGTCGAGCCGGCCGCCAAGCCCGACCTCGAGCAGCACGATGTCGGCCAGTGTGCGGGCAAAGGCGAGAAAAGCCGCCGCGGTCGTGATCTCGAAGAAGGTGATCGGCGCATCCCGGTTGGCGCGCTCGCATTCTTCGAGAAGCGCGATCAACCGCTCCTCTTCGATCAGCTGCCCGGCGAGGCGGATGCGCTCGTGAAACCGCACGAGGTGCGGCGAGATGTAGGCGTGCACGCGGTAGCCCGCGGCCTCGAGACAGGCCCGCATCGTGGCCACTGTCGAGCCTTTGCCCTTGGTGCCGGCGACGTGCACGACAGGCGGAAGGGCGTCCTGCGGATTGCCGAGCGCCGCAAGCAGCCGCTCGATGCGGCCGAGCGAAAGGTCGATCAGCTTCGGATGCAGCCGGCCGAGACGCTCGAGAACCCGGTCGCTGGTCGGCGTGCTCACGCTGCCCCGCTCAGATCCGACAGGGCTGCGATCTGCGGAACATCCGCAGCCGGCGGCTGCGGATTCCGGAGCAGGCCGAGAATTTGCGCCAGTGTCGCGTGCAGTTCGGCGCGCGGCACAACCTGGTCGATCATGCCGTGCTCGAGCAGATACTCCGCGCGCTGAAATCCATCGGGCAGCTTTTCGTGAATTGTCTCCTCGATGACCCGCGCTCCGGCAAAGCCGATGACCGCCCCGGGTTCGGCGAGGGTGATGTCGCCGACCATCGCAAAGGACGCCGAGACGCCGCCGGTCGTCGGATCGGTCAGCACGACGATGTAGGGAAGACCCGCCTCCTTGACCATCTCGGCGGCAATGATCGTCCGCGGCATCTGCACCAATGACAGCACGCCCTCCTGCATGCGCGCGCCGCCCGAGGCCGGAACGACGATCAGCGCCGCCTCCTGCAACACGGCCAGCTTGGCGGCCGCGAGCATGGCTTCCCCGGCGGCCACGCCCATCGATCCGCCCATGAAGGCAAACTCGAAAGCGGCGATCACCGCCGGCACGCCGCCGATCCGCCCGTGCGCAACGACCACCGCGTCGCTGCGCGGGCCGAGCGCAGCTTGCGCTTCTTTCAGGCGGTCGGTGTAGCGTTTGCGGTCACGGAACCGCAGCGGATCGACCGCCGTCCGGGGCAGCTCGATCCGGGTAAAAGCACCGTCGTCGAACAGCATCTTGAGGCGCCGCTCGCCGCCGATGCGCAGATGATGGCCGCAGTTGCGGCACACATGAAGATTGGCTTCGAGCTCGCGATAGAACAGCATCTGCTCGCAGCCCGGGCATTTGTGCCAGAGATTCTCCGGCATCCCTTTCCTGCTGACGACCGCCCGGATCTTCGGCAGCACAAAATTGGTAAGCCAGCTCATCGCCGGCTTGTAGCCGGGCGCCGGTGCCTTGTCGAGCGGCCCTCACGACTGCAGGTTCAGGCAGCTCCCGATCGGTTGGCTATGGCAAAAGCAAAGTTCTGCCCTCGTCCGCGGTTCAGAGCCTGGTCGATCCACAGCATTCCGTAGGGTTCGAGCAGACGTGCAATCCGCAGCGGGCCGGCATCGACAGGCTCGAAGCCGAGCTCCGCGACCAGCGACATGACAACCGGCTTTTTCGACGGATCATCGCCGGCAATGAACATGACCGGGCGGACCGGAAACCGCGCCGCCTTATCCATGCTGTCGGCACCGATCTGGTTGAGTGTCTTGAATATCGCTGCGCGCGGCGCCCAGGACGCCACTTGCTCGCCGCCCGAGGTCGTGTGGCCGAGCACGAGTTCCAAACCATCCAGCCCCATGCCGAGAGGATTGGTGCAATCGATGACGATCTTGCCGGAGAGATCGCCGAGGTCCTTCACCGCTGCCTCGGTGGCCGGCCAAGGTGTCGCGAGGACAATGACCTCGGCACCTCGAGCCGCTTCCGGCGCTGTGCGCATCTTCTCCTCGGGCAGCGAACGGTATTTGGGGTCAGCAGGGTTGGGCACACCAAAGATCACGTCCTCTCCGCTGCCCAGCCAGGCGCGCCCAAGCGCCGACCCGACATTGCCGGCACCGATCATGGCGATCCTCATCAGCATCTCCATCGAAGGCGGCGTGGTGGAACCTGATGTGGGATGCGGTCGCGGCGAGCGGGATTTATGGCAATTTTGACGTTGCTCACGGGCTCGCTCAAGCCGTCCAACGTGCGCAGCACCTTCCCCACAGCTCTGGACGGTTCATCCGTACCACGAGGATCTGCCCGCGGCGCTCGGTCAGCTGCGGGCGTGTTGCGCGTAGAGATTGTCGGCGTTGGCCCAGCGGATCGCCTTCATGAAGGCCTCGACATAGTCTCCCGCTTTGGCGCCGTAATCCATCTGATAGGCGTGCTCGTACATGTCGAGCACGAGGATCGGCTGGCCGGCGGCCAGGGTCGTCGTGTGGTCCGCCGCCCAGGCGTTGATCAGCCGCTTGTCGCGTGGGTCCCAAGTCAGGATCACCCAGCCCGAGCCGCCGCCTTCGGCCTTGCCCATCGCGACGAATTGCGCACGCCACCACTCGAATGAGCCGAAATCACGGGCAAGGGCCTCGGCGAGCGCCGGGCCCGGGCGGCTCTCATCGGGACCGAGCCCGGCGAAGTAGACCTCGTGCAGGATCATCGAATTGGTGGCGATCAATTCCTCGCGCTTCAGCCCGTTGATCAGGTATCCGGGCGCCTTGGCGTAATCGAGCCCGGCGAGCTGCTCGGTGATTTGATTGAGGCGTTTGACCGCACCGGTGTAATTATTAGCGTAATGGCTGGTCAGGATCTTTTCCGACAAGCCTTTGATCTTCGTCGGGTCGAACGGCATCGGTTTGACGTCGAACGTCATCGGCTTGGGCGCGGCCGGAGCCGGGCCCGCGGTTTGTGCCGCAGCGGGCGCAACCGCGGCAGCAACAGCGGCTCCGGCGGCGAGCGCGACGCCGGCCTGAACAAAAGCCCTTCTTTCAAGTTCGATCGTCATCGGATCTCTCCAGTTTCACTGCGGGATTCACTGCGCCGATAGGATGGCGGCTTCCTCGGGAGGGCGCACCTTCTGAAACTTGATCAGCAGCAGAATATCGTAGACGCCCTTGATAACGCCGCCGATCACGAGCGGCCAGCCGAAGCTCGAAAGCGTCAGCAGATAGCCGGAAATCATCGAGCCCGCCGCCCAGGCGAAGGTCTTCGGGACAGCGGTGATGCTGGCCGCCGCCGGCCGCTCGGGCGGGGTTACCACGGCCATCACATAAGAGGTCCGCGTCGGCACATCCATTTGCGACAGCGCGCTGCGCGCGAGCAACAAGCCGATTGCGGTCGCGAGGTTGGGCGCGAACGGGATCAGGATCAAGAGAATGTTCGACGGCAGATGCGTGAACACCATCGTGTTGATGAGCCCGATCCGCCCGGCGATCGGCACCGCAACAAGATAGGAGAAGGCTGAGCAAAGGCTGCTCCAGAACAGGATCGCCGCGGCGGTCGTACCGAGACGTGGAACGCCTGATACAGCCACAGCGCGAGCAGCGATTGCACCAAAAACCCGGTGCCGAACGAATCCATGCCGAAGAGAGCGGCCATGCCGTAAACCAGCATTTTTGATTGCTGCAGTGGC
>Ga0210396_10004568_pt1 | contig 13529 bp, 12 predicted proteins | sample IncBWH17OmetaG_FD_155466 | JGI IMG/M metagenome (GOLD analysis project Ga0210396, IMG submission 155466) | Forest soil microbial communities from Barre Woods Harvard Forest LTER site, Petersham, Massachusetts, United States - Inc-BW-H-17-O ...
CCCCGCCGTGGCCGAAACCACCCCCGCCGCCGCCGTTGCCGCCACCGCCCCCCGTGCCGCCGTTGCCGCCTACGCCGCCGAAGCCGCCAGGGCCGCCGGCCCCGCCGCCGGTGCCGCCTGTGCCGCCGGCGCCGCCGAAGCCGCCCGTGCCGCCGGCACCGCCCGTGCCACCGAGGCCGCCGTTGCCGCCGCTGCCCCCGACGATGAACCCTGTGTTGTTCAGCGCCCCGCCATTGATGAAACCGACACCGTCGCCGCCGGTGCCGCCGATACCGCCGAAGCCGCCGTTGCCGCCGGTGCCGCCGAAGCCGGCGAAGCCGCCGTTGCCGCCGGTGCCGCCGAGGCCGCCGACGCCACCGGCTCCCCCGGTGCCGGCGGTGCCGCCGGTGCCGCCGTTGCCACCTTGCCCGCCGGTGCCGCCGCTGATCGACCCTGTGTTGGTCAGCGCCCCGCCATTGCTGAAAACCACAGCGGTGCCACCGAAACCGCCGGTGCCGCCGAAACCTCCGGCGCCAGCAAGGCCGCCGGTGCTGGCAACGCCGCCGGCGCCGCCGCTGCCGGTGGTGAGAGCGGCTCCGCCGACGCCACCGGCACCACCGTTGCCGCCGCTGCCGCCGAGGCCGCCGCTGCCGGCGCTGCCGCCTAGGCCGCCGCTGACGGCCGCCGCGTTGGTCAGCGTCCCGCCATCGGTGACATCAATACCGTTACCGCCGTTACCGCCGGCGCCCCCGCTGCCGCCGGCACCGCCGTCGCCGGGTGCGCCGCCGAAACCGCCGTTGCCACCGTTGGCGCTGCCGCTGCCGCCGGCGCCGCCATTGCCGCCGCCGCCGCCGTTGCCGCCGAGGCCGCCGCTGCCGCCGAGGCCGCCGCTGCCGCCGCTGATGGCCCCTGCGTTGGTCAGCGTCCCGCCATTGCTGAAAATCACACCGACGCCGCCGTCGCCGCCGCCGGCGCCGATGCCACCTGCACCACCAAACGCGCCCGCCGCGCCGCCGGCGCCGCCGCCGCCGTTGCCGCCGCTGTTGGGGATGCCGGGCAAGCCGTTGCTACCGCTGGCGCCAGCGTCGCCGCTGCCGCCGTCACCACCGCCGCCACCGTTGCCGCCGACAACGCTTACGCCAGGATCAAGACCAAGTGTTCCTCCTGGTTGCGAATATCCTGCGCCGCCGTCGCCGCCGTTCCCGCCGGTGCCGCCGGAGGTGCCGCCCGCGCCGCCACCGCCGCCACCGCCGCCATGATAATCTGTGCTCGGGTCGGTAAAGATGCCAGGATCGCCGGCGAAGCCCACGCCGCCGCGGCCACCGCCGCCGCCACTTGCGCCGCCGTTGGCGCCGCCGGCGCCACCGCCGCCGCCCCCACCGCCGCCGCCGCCCAAATCTCCATCGAAGCCGTTGCCCCCGGCCGCGCCTGGAGCCGCTCCGCCCGGGGCATTCGTGGCCGCAGTGCCGGCGCCACCTGCTCCCCCGGGGCCGCCCGCCGCGCCGCCGGCGCCGCCGCCGCCGCCGAGACCGCTGCCGTTCGCGCCAGCTCCTCCGTCCGGGGTGCCGCCGGCCGTTCCGCCGCCTGACGCGCCACCCGCGCCCGCGGTCTGCGCCCGCGCCAAGCCGCTGCTCAGGATCACGGCCGGCGTCACCGCAACACCGGCCACCACACCTGCAAGCAGCGCCGCACGCGCGGTTCTCGAAAATTTACTGATGGCGCGCGACAGCGCCGCGCCGCGAGCCTTCGCTCCAGGCGCCAGTTCCGCCCTTCGCCCCTTCCGGTTCATGCCCCGACGCTCCCCAGCAACCCCCGCAGTCGCACGACGGTTGTTACAGCAGATTCTACCCGCGACTTCCCGCGCCGACTAAAGAATTGGTAGCCCGCCTACAATAGGCCGCAGCTGATTCTCGCGCGGTGTGGCGAACCAACAACACGTCCATTGCGAAGTCGGACAAAGCTCAAACTCGGATGTCATCGCGCCCTTGATTGTTGTCCGCTCTGCCTCCCCTCCCAGGAACGGACATCGAGAGTCGGCGCGCAGGTCAGAAAATAACTGAGCGATGGTGATAGCGAGCGCGTCAGCTTCCGCCGCACGCTCGACTTTTTCTGGGGATTGCGTTGCACCGAATAGGTAAATGCCAAACGATATGCGACTCTGATCGCTGGCTGATAAACTTGGAGCCGCAACATGTCTGACGTCGAGCGCACCCCGGCCGGATTACAGATTGTTATCCCTGGGTGCGAGCGGCGGACGTTGCCAAAGTCCACGACCCGCGTTGACGAGATCGGTCAAGGCCTACTTCACTTTTATAAGCCACCGAGCTTGCGCGAGCGGCTTGAGAGTCGCGCGGATGCACCTTTGCGGCCCGGCAAGGGACAGAAGACGTTGCCGAAGGGTGGGTTGTTCGGCCGATAGACGGTCGCGAGGCGCGACAACCGACCTGCCTACATAGCCAAGGCGGTTGTCGACGCATTCAACAAGCAATGGGCCGATTGGCTCGGCATTCAGGTCGAGCTCATAGGCTGGGAAGATACCTTCAAGCGTTTTGGACGCCCGCAGGAACAAATCAATCTTGACCTCGACCGGTGCGAGGCTTTCATCGGGATCCTTTGGCGGAAATGGGGTACCCCGCCCAGCAAGGACGTCGGCCCTTATACGTCAGGATTCGAGGAGGAATTCGAGAGAGCACTCGCCAACCGTACAAAGTCTGGCCGGCCGGAAATGACCCTCTTCCTGAAGAAGATCGATCCCGATTTTCTCAAGGATCAAGGCCCCGATCTCAAGAAGGTTCTCGCCTTCAAAGAACGCATCCACAGCGAACACCTCATTCTCTACGAGGAATTTGCCTTGCTTGAGGAATTTGAGGAAAAGCTCAGCACCTGGATCACCCGCTACGTTCAGCAACTGAAGCGGCAGGAGGAGCCGTCAGCGACAGACGAAACAAAGTTCGAGCCCACGAACGCACTGCGCACAAGCCAAGCGGTCGAACAGCCTTCTCGCACGCCTCTCACACCTGAAGGCGCCCAGTTTGTACGCGCATTTGTGACAAAGACCGAGCTGGACCGCGACACCCATCCTATCGAATCCGTGGAGGTGGCGCGCTTTCGTCTCTTGGGAACGATGATCGGCACATCAGGAAACGATAACAGCTCGCTTGCCGTCCACGATGCAAACATTCTCTTCAGTCATCGCACGACCGTCACGCTCAGCCATAAGGAAATGGAAGCCCTTATCGATAGCGGCCTCGATAACATCGATAGCGCCGTCGTTCCCCTTTGGCATTGGTATGTGGAGGCCGATGCCCATAAGAGCGGGTATCTATCGATCGCGACTATCGTTGGTCCGCCAAGCCGGCGCGCAGGTGCACTGAAAGCCATGCGCCTGATTGGCGAGCAAATTAAGCCGCTCGCCCGAATAGGCGATGAAGATGACGGCCTTAATAGACACGACTTTATTCGATCATGGCTCTTGCCGGATCGGGACGACCCGGTGAAAGTCGCCGCGCTTGAATATCTGGCTGTTTGCGGCGAGGAAAGCGATCTGCCAATCCTTCAGGCCGAATTCGAAAAAGGGAAGTATCAAACCGGCGCTGCCGCCGCGGATGCGATCGTTCGCATCAATCTGCGGCAAAGCCGGGAGCGCGCCGTTCGAGCGCTTTTCGAGCTGCAATCTGAATCTCTCCGCGACAGCTTAATTGAAATGATCTTCGCTAAGCCTGATGCCCTGCCAACCGACCTTCTCCTGCTAGGCTTAACCAACCGCCATCCGAAAGTGCGATCGAACACCGTCGCCCCCCTTGCCGCACGAGGAGCCTTGCCAAGCGACATCGCCGAGAAGCTTCTAGAAGACTCGGAGGCGAGCATCCGGTACGAGGCGCTCCGCACGCTGGTGCGCAACGGACGCGACATAGCCGACGATAAGGCCATATCCATTCTTGTAAGGCCTGCCAAGCGGGCCGGGTTGGGCATGCTCGGTGGCATGTTCGGGGCACCACTGCCACCCGACAAGGATGGAGAAGCCTATGCCGCCCAATTCATTAAGCTGAAGTTACGAGCCCAGACTGAAGCTGCACTTGAGGAGCAATGCTCAAGCGTTACAAACATTCTCGATCCCAATCCACGCTTGGCTCTCGACTTCAAGCAATTTCGCACGAGGGCAGCGGTCCTGCGCGCCGCCGTCGATGATGAATTCAAATCCGAATTCAACGCGGCTTTTCTGGACCTGGAGAAACGGCTGATCGATGTGGAGACTCTTGCGCGGATAAGGACTCAGGAAGAAGCTATTCGGAAGGACTTCGTAGCGAGAAGAACGAGCCGGCCGATCTTGATCGTATTCGCAAAGCCGTGTTGGGCGGCTCGGTCCCCTTTTCGTCTCTCGAAGCCGAATACTTCAAAAAGCACGGCGAATGGCAGGACATCACTCTTCTCATCTCATTGCTCGATCGAACCGATGCAGGAACTAGCCTGCTTGCCGGTCTTTACGATGACGACAAACTGCGGCTCGTCGCCGAGGCCGGTCATGCGATTGCCAAAGGTCGATTTGCCGAGCTTTGCGCCCTTACGATGCCGTCGCGACTGCTCGCGCGCATTGTCGAACTCGCCTCGGACAAGGAAATCGGCGAGCTGGACGACAGCGCCTTGTTCGCGATGTTCGGTTCCGACACGGACGATGTGAGAAATGGTATTCTGCCGCGCATCGTCAAAGCTCTTTCCAAGACGAAGCTTAAGAAGCTGATTGCCGCGTATGAAGAATATGACGGCAGCCGTTACTACGCCGTTTTCTATTGGCTCGATCTCGGCATTTCCCTGCCGAGGCGGGAAATTCTTCATGCCATTGAAGTGAGCACCTCGAAGCGGAGCTGAGCAATGTAACTACCGCGCCGCTTCCGCAGCGATATTGCGAAGTCGCTCGGCCTCAACGCCCCGCAATCGCTGCTCATCAGTACGGGCGAGGTGATCGAGGAGCGATATTCCCGTTGAGCCAGACCACTCGATACTGTCGTTCATTCATGAATGTCTGAAATTGGCACGAACCCGACCCCCAATCGAGTCGGTACGATGACGTCCGCCTATTCGGGCGAACCGGAAGCGGTCGGCAGAGCGTCAAGTCGGCGCTTTTGACCCTTCTCTGACTTCCCGGCATGTCCCCTCAATGTTGGGAGAAGTCGAAAAGCGAGATGCTCGGCGTGAACGGCCCGCAATTGTTCTAGGGCCCACCGGCGGCCGTCCCTGTTTGACTGAGAGGCATCCGCCGCCTTAACGAGGCCGAACCGCGGCTGCTACGCGCTGCACCGCGCCAGTGCCAATGCCCAGGGTCTACCCGATCTCACATGCGCGTGCCTCCCTTGCATGCGCTTTACAGTAACCCTGCTCCCGCATGATCCTTGAACAATTCTGCATCGCGAACGTAGCCCCGTAGGGTATCGACTGATTTGTGACGGGAGACATCCATCATCTTGAAAATAGATGCGCCCTTCGCCGCCGCGGAGGTCAGGAAACCAGACCGCAGCGAGTGGCCTGAGAACAGGTTGGCATCGAAGCCTGCGCGTTCTGCGTAGGCCTTGACGATATTGGCAACAGATCGGTCTGTCAGCCTCTCCTCTGACACCGTGCCGGCTTTGTTGATAGGCCTCAAGATTGGGCCGGCCTCGATACCGGCTGCATCCAGCCACTCTCGTAGCGCACGGGCGGGACAGGCTACGTCGCCCCGCGCAATGGCAATGGTGACGCCCTCCCCGTCCTGGTCGGTCTTGCTGCGCCGGATCGTCACCAGCAGGCCGGTCTCAGTTTCGGCGATGTCGGCCACGTCCAGGGCGACCAGCTCGGAACGCCGGAATGCACCAGCAAAGCCCAGCAGCAGTAGGGCGCGATCGCGCAGGCCTTTAAGGCCCGGAGGAGCCAGCGCAACCATTGCCCTCACCTTGGCGGCGACAGCCGGAGCCTTTCGTACTTTGGCTGCGCCCACGGTGCGCCGGATGCCCCGCAGCGTTGCCTTGACAGCTTCTGAGTCCGTGGGTGTGTCGAGGTGCGCAAGCTTGTGGGCGTAGCGGATAGCGGCGACACGCCGCGCGAGGGTCGAGGGCTTGGTACCGTCGCCGGTCTCAGCCGCCAGGAAGGCCGCCACCGTCTCAGGGCTCGCCGGCAAGGGAGAAACACCCTTGGCTTCGCACCACGCTTTGAACAGCCGGAAGTCGGTCCCGTAGGCCTTGCGGGTGCTGACCGCTTTCTCAGCCTTGGCCAGATCGACCGCCGCGGCAAGGTCTGGGCCAAGTGCTGCCGGCAGGCTCGATCCGTCCGAAACAAGAGTCAGGGCTGTTGACATAGGGCAGTTCCTTTACTTCCGAGAAGTTAAGTTATCGGAAGCTAACATTATTCTGTGATACCACGCTAATACAAAATGGAGCCATCGCCATTTCTATCCGTCGAGGGTAGTCTGAAAGGATGCGGAGGGATCCAGATGGGACGCAAGCCAAAGACAACGGGGCCAACCGCACGCAACAATCCGGAAGCCTTCAAGCAGGTTCTGACCCGAATGGGTATAGCGGGTTGGCGCGCGCTTCGGATGCTGGCGGTTGAGCGGGATACCACCATCAACGCCCTAGCCATCGAGGCGTTCAATGATCTGCTCAAGAAGTACGGCAAGCGGCAGTCGGTGGAAAATCCGCTGCTGGACGATTAAACAATCAGATCGCGGGCCTCTGGCGCCCGCTCCTGGTGGCCAAGTCGATTGACTTCATGAAGCGGCAGGTAGCTTGCTGCTTTATTTAGTGAGCCTCCGACAAACGTTGGTATGATCCCTTGATCCCTTTCTATGTGAACGGCCACCCCGCGTAGTATTGAAATCGGTGCCTCCATCGTCTTATTGCTAGTGCTATTCGGAAGACCCGATGGCAGTGACGATGTCCAAGTCCTCGACAAACGATACTCAAGCAAGCGTCAAGAGGCAGAGTCTCATCGTCACGTGCGCTTTCAACAGCGCTGTGAGGTGACAAATGAACTTTCTTCTGGTGAATGGCAGGACACCCTGTAGAAGCTCGCTTTGTGCGATGTGCGGCAAATCGATCGGCAATTCCTATCTGCGTGAGATGGGAACGCAGCTTTATTACTGCGACCAGAATTGCCACGCGGATCACTGCAAGAAGGTCATGAGCCTTCCGGATCGTACGAGAGCTGCACTGGCTGCGCTCGCTCCCGGTCGCCCGAACAAGCCGGCCAAGGCCGACGCGATGCTGACGACGTGAGACCAAGGCGTAGTCGGAATGATGCCCAGGGCCGCCTGCTTCGCTCTGTGATCACCGATCTCGACTGGACGTCGATCTGTGGGTTGTCTGGATGGGGAACGAAATACGCGCCGGAAGCCAGCATGATGCCTTCGCGTTGGCCGACAGCGCGAGGCCGTAGAAGTACGGGCGACCTAGTTGATTAAAGTCAACAACAAACTGCCTTTCACCGAATACTGTTTTTAGGCTCCTGGAATTTGATCAATGAGGAAACGGATGTCAGGGGGCGGCTCGACTTGCCGGGATATCTACATTCTAGACGATGATCGCGCGGTACGGGAAACCGTTGCCATGATCTTGGCGTCGGAAGGTTATTCCACGACCTGTTTCGCGGACGGGTTAGCGCTGATGAAAGCCGCGCGAGAACAAACGCCTCTTTGTATGTTTTTGGACCTCTACCTTCCCGATTTTTCCGGGATGCAGGTCTTGAAAGACCTTCGTTCAAGCGGCTGCACGAGCCCAATCATTATTATTTCTGGAAAAGGTGACATTGCCATAACTGTCGAGACGTTTAAGAACGGTGCAACCGATTACCTTGAGAAGCCATTTCATCGACGAAATATCGTCGCATGCGTGAAGGCGGCTCTACAGAAGCAACATCAAGGCCAATCGGAGAAGCCGTCGATACTTTTCCCGGACTGAACCGCTGACGGCGCGCGAAATAGAGCAGTGCCAACGAAACCGCACAGCAGTTCGGACTTAGTCCTCGTACAATTGAGGATCATCAATCGACGAAGTTGCGCGTTAGAAACGCCGCCCTTTTCCCAAGATGTCGGCAATGGGTCGATATTGTTGCAAAAGTCTTTTTGCGGAGTGGGACTCAAATTTTCCGGCCCGCAGGTGCAGCGATTGACAATATCGGTCAATAGCGATGTTTCGAGAGCCGGCCAGTTACTTCCGGACTAGCTCGATGAGCAGACAAGTTGGACCAGACCTGCTTCACACCGCGGGGCGGCGATCCCGCACGCTAGAGCAGCTTCTCGGGATTCCAGCGTCCTCGGTTCGCCATCTGCCGCGACGACCTCCGCTGGCCCACATGACAAGCCCCTTGCAGGCCAACGGAACCCGGAGTCCAACCGCCTCGCTCGTATCGAGATCTATTTCTTAACCTGAATCTGCCCGTTGATTTCACAACGTTTTTAATCGCAGCCTTCTACCGACCGACGCGGCCTTTCATCATAGTGGTCAAACCGCTCGACATATCGATTGTAGGTCGCCCACCGCATCCACTTCGGCTTCGGCGGCAGTACCCAATCCTCAGGATTGAGGTCACCGATCAGCTGCGCCCTGATCCGCTCTTTGCCAAGGAGTGCCCTGTCTGACGCATTTTGAAATTGCGACCGATAGGCGACCCGTCCTCCCCAAGCTTGCCGGCTGCAGAATCGCGAGGCTCCAGGCGGCTTCCAAAGCACGGTAGCAAGTCCACCCGTCACGGGGCAGGCGAAGAACCACTGACGTCCGCCGTAGTGGCGCGGGCGAGATACCAAAGTTATCTGTTGCGCGAACCGGCCAATCGCTATTCGAAACCAAGCGTGGCTTGGGTCAGTCATGTCGGCGGTGATTACACCGCTCGCGATTTCTCCTCGATGAGAGTTACTCCACGAGATACCCCGCGCACCGATGTTGGCGCCGAACTTGATCATGCCCTTTCGAGCGAGGTGATTGGGATCGAGCTTCAATCCATCCTGAAGGCAAACTTTGGATCGAGGGCGAGGCATTGTTGTCTAACCCAACCTTCATCGGGGCTGATTGCCGCCGACTCGCTCCGGAAAGTGTAGCATACTTGGTTGTTTCAAATACGGGCGCAGGGTTTTTGCGGCCAGCGCCGCCTCGCCCGGCTGGCCTCTTCAATCGTCAATATCCACCGCAGGTCTGTTGCTTGGCGCGAATGCACTGGATCAAGTCCCTTAATCGCGGCGTCCTGGCCTAGCCGCTGGATGTGCATTCTCACGAGGTCCAGCTCGCGCAGCTTGCGTCGCTTTGTGCGTCCAGCGGAGCTGCGGAATGTGCGGAATGTGCGGAAAGTTTTAAGCGCTTGGGCTCTGGAGTTGAAGTAATTGCCACAACACTTATTCTCCGAATTTGCTGTTCTCCCAAAAATGAGGCTGGAAACTTTCCGCACATTCCGTACTTTCCGCACGCGGCCCCAGCGAACTCACCAGCAGCGACTTGCCCAGGCATCGCCGAGTTACGCGCCCTCTATTCATCCCAGACGGCATCGCCACCGAACTCGGCGCGCGCGCGCTCGATCAGCCGCAATACTGCGTCGAAAATCGCCGCTTGGCGCGTACGGCTCACGATGGCCCGTTCGAGCGTGTCGCGTTCGATCGCTGTCAACTTGTCTTCGGCGGCCTATCGTCGTTACGCGAGCGAGGTCAACCGCACGCGCGATTCGGACATCGAAAAAGCGCTCCCTAGCTGATCATACACAATGTTCTACGTCCTCAGCGGCACCACGTTTACCGCATTCCCCGTCGGATTGCTGCTCGCGAACGCGAGCGACTTTTCAACATCCGCGACCGGCAGCGCCGCCGATCTGTTCGTAGCCCCAATCCGTAGCGGCTTCCCTTGGTGCGCGATCGGCGGAATCATGGGCCATGGCTGCAGCGACCGGAGAACGTCGTTGCCGGTCACATCAAATGGACTGGCTACCGCAATCCAAAGCCGACCATCCGGGTCGAACACCACAAGACCGGCGAGATCGTAGACCATCCGCTCGAAGAGAACGGCGTGAAGTTCTACGAGGAGGCTGAGGAGGTGTTGTCGCATCTCCCGCGGCGCGGCGTCCCAATGATCCTGCGTGAGATCGAGGACAAGGCGCGCAAGACGAAGACCTCGAAGCCCTTCGCCCTCAGCACCATGCAGCACATCGTGCAACGGATGCGGAAGAAGTTGAAGCTTCCGAACATATTCACGTTCGACGCCTGCCGGCATGGCGGCATGACCGAGTTGGAGGAGGCTGAGCTAACCGATGGACAGGGCCGTGCGCTGTCGGCGCACCGAACGCAACAGAGCTACGCAGGTTACGCCAAGCGGACGGAGAAGCGGATGCTCGCAGCAACCCGCAAGCGTCATGCCCACCGCCTGGCGAACGAAACCGCTACGTCCGTTCAGAATGCGGCAGGTGAAGGCGTTCAGAATGAAATTGGAGAGGCTGCGAAAAGTGCCTGACAATAAAGGACAATCCTGGCTGGGGCGGGAGGATTCGAACCTCCGCATGGTGGAATCAAAATCCACTGCCTTACCACTTGGCGACGCCCCAATAACCTGTCTGGAAAAGCGGCGGGACGATAGCCGCGCGGATTCCCTCTGGCAACGCACGGTCTATAGAGGAGGTTGAGCGATTTCAACCGGCTGGAACCGCAATTCGCCCTGAATCCGCACCGGTATTTTGCCTTCTTTATATTGGGATATTGGAACTCCTTCGCCGATCGGGCCCTTCCACTGCTCGAAGAGCACCGCCTCCCCCGTTCCCCGGCGGCCGACCCCACCCATCGGGGAATTGCCGCCCCGCGAGGAGTTGCCGCCCTGCGAGGAGTTGAGAGAATGACGGTTTCGTGGGAAGACGGCAGCCAGCCTTCCCTGTCAGAGCGAGACCACGGTCATGACCTATCGCGCGCCGATCAATGACATGCTGCTGGCCCTCAATCATGGCGCCGGCCTGCGGGCCGCCGTGAAAGCCGGTCATTACGGCGATTTCGACGGCGACATCGCCGCCGCCGTGCTGGAGGAAGCCGGGCGTTTTGCCTCCGATGTGCTGGCGCCCTTGAACAGGGTGGGCGACGAACACGGCATCAAGCTCGAGGCCGACAAGGTGACCACCGCGCCCGGCTGGCCCGATGCCTACCGGCGCTGGACGCAAGCCGGCTGGAACGCGGTGTCCGGCCCCGAAGCGTTCGGCGGCCAGGGCCTTCCGCTCGCGGTCAACGCCGCCTGCACCGAAATCTGGAGCGCCTCCAATATCGCCTTCGGCCTCTGCCCGCTCCTGACGCTGAGCGCGATCGAGGCGCTCGACGCTCATGGCAGCGACGAGCTGAAGAAAGTCTATCTCGAAAAGCTGGTGTCCGGTGAATGGACCGGCACCATGCAGTTGACCGAGCCACAGGCCGGATCGGATGTCGGTGCGCTGCGCGCCCGCGCCGAGCGCACGCCCGACGGCAGCTATCGTATCAAGGGCACCAAGATCTTCATCACCTATGGCGATCACGACATGACCGACAATATCGTGCATTTCGTGCTGGCCCGATTGCCCGACGCGCCCGCGGGCACCAAAGGCATTTCGCTGTTTCTGATTCCCAAATTCCTCGTCAATGCCGATGGCTCGCTCGGTGAGCGCAACGACATCTACGCCAGCGGCGTCGAGCACAAGCTCGGCATGCATGCCTCGCCGACCTGTACCATGACCATGGGCGATAAAGGCGGCGCGATCGGCTACCTGATCGGCGAGGAAAATCGCGGGATGCTCTGCATGTTCACGATGATGAACCAGGCCCGGCTCGGCGTCGGCCTTGAAGGGGTTGGGATCGCCGATCGCGCCTATCAGCAGGCGCTGGCGTTTGCACAGGAACGCCGCCAGGGCCGCGCTCTCGGCAAGACCGGCGACGGTTCGGACCCCATCATCGTGCACCCCGACGTCAAGCGCATGCTGATGCAGATGCGCGCCCTCACCGCTGCGGCGCGGACGATCTGCTACGCCACCGCGGTCGCGCTCGATGTATCGGTGCGGGCGAACGATGCGAAGACGCGAAGCGCGGCCGCCGCGCGCGGCGCGCTGCTGACGCCGATTGCAAAAGCCTTCTCCACCGATATCGGCAATGAAGTGACCTCGCTCGGCGTGCAAATACACGGCGGCATGGGCTTTATCGAGGAAACCGGCGCCGCGCAGCATTATCGCGATGCGCGCATCACCGCGATCTATGAAGGCACCAACGGCATCCAGTCGATCGATCTGGTGACACGCAAGCTCGCGGCCAATGGCGGCGAGTCGGTGTGGGCGTTGCTCGATGAACTCAAGGCCGTCGTCGGCAAGGTCGAGGCCTCCAACGATCCCGCCTTCGGCACCACTGGCACCAAACTGCGCGACGCGCTGGGATCGCTGGACCGCACGAGCCGCTGGCTGCTGGAGCGCGTCACCTCGGCGCCGAACGAGGCGCTGGCGGGGGCGACGCCCTATCTGCGGCTGTTCGGATCGACGCTCGGCGGCTGCATGCTGGCCGGCGAAGCGCTCGCAGTGCGCGATCTCGGCGAGGGCAACGGCGACCCGCAGCGTTATGTCACGCTGGCACGATTTTTCGCCGAAAACATTTCGGTACAGGCGGAAGCATTGGAACGCACCGTGATGGACAGCGCCGAAGCAGTGAACGGCGCCGACGCGGTGTTGCTTGGGTAGCTTTGTCCGCATCATGGCCTGCACCTAACAAAGCCGGGGAACACCGGCTGGGCAATGATGGGCAGGAGTAAAATCGCAAAAGGCAGCACATTCCGTCTGCCACGGGCGACAACGAGGGGAGAGACGTCATGAGGACTTTGTTGGGCGTCGTTGCCACCGCGGCAACGCTGTTCCTTGCCAGCAGTCAAGCCATCCATGCGACCGGTGGCAGACGCGCAGAAGACACCGTGATGTTTCCCGATGTACACGGCAAGATGGTCCGGATTTCCATCGCCCACAGCTATGCCGAATGCCGCAAGAACGGACATCACCTGGGATATCTCGATGCCGACAGCCACACCTGGTGCACCGAACACTGCAAAGGCAATATCTGCCAGTAATGTGAGCTGCGCAGGTGGGGCGCAGTAGCGCCACGCGCAGTGTTGTCGTCTCGGCCTTGAGCCGGGCCCATAGCCACCGCCGCCCGCTGTCAACAAAACCGCCGCTCCAGCTTCACGCAACATCCGCTTGTGGTTATGGGTCCGAGTTCAAGGCCAGGGCGACACCGTATGATGCCGCAACACTTGCGCATTCCAGATTCAATTCTCAAAGAGCCACGACGCTCCCAACACCGCGAGCCAACGGGTCGGCGCGAAGCGTCGCCCGATGACAGGCTCCGCGAAGCAATCCAGCACCGAGCAAGGAAAGAATGGATTGCTTCGTCGCTTTCGCTCCCTTGCGCAAACGCTTCGCGTTTGTCGCAGGCAATGACGTAAAGACACACGTCCGCCTTCCCGCGGCACAAAATGCCCGAGCGATGCATGATCCATTCGCCCTGAATACAGAGGGCGCAGGGAATGCCGGGCGTTTGGTGCGCCCGCAGATGGGGTAACGGGCGG
>Ga0210396_10004569_pt1 | contig 13528 bp, 21 predicted proteins | sample IncBWH17OmetaG_FD_155466 | JGI IMG/M metagenome (GOLD analysis project Ga0210396, IMG submission 155466) | Forest soil microbial communities from Barre Woods Harvard Forest LTER site, Petersham, Massachusetts, United States - Inc-BW-H-17-O ...
TGTTAGAATTGATTTTTTCGCGCTATACTCTTCCCGATTCCCCGGTAACTCAACGGTAGAGTAACTCCCTGTTAAGGAGTGAGTTGTAGGTTCGAATCCTACCCGGGGAGCCACGACGGAGGTCTTCCATGGCACTGCACAGTCCGATCGCGCGAGGCTTCAACGCTGGCGCTGAAATCATGAGGACAGTCATTGAGGGAGTCGAGTCCCACGGTGGTAACGACGACGATGTTCGCCGACTTCTCGGCACTGAAGGCGACAGGTTGAAAAGGCAAGTTGGCAGTCTCCTGACGGAGAAAATGCCGTTCTTGCTTTTCCATGCCAACAACCTTTCGTTTCCGACTCGTTGCAATATGACACGCGACGAGGTTGAACTTGCCGATGATGCGAAACGGCCTGGGGTCCTTGAAGAGCTGCGGCAACAGCATGTGCCCTTCTCGATGAAAAAGATCCTCAACTTCCATCTGTTCTGCCTGCAAGTGCCGGCTGGATCTGTCGAAGAACGCGGCCTCGCAAAAGTTCGCTTCAAGCTGATCGAGCTGCTGGGCGGCCAACAGGACAATTGGAAGGTCGGCTATCGCTTGGCGTCCCTTGCCGAGGCCATCCTCTTTCGCAGTAACTGGAGCCACGTCGTGCGTCAGTGCGAGTCGGTCTACATCATGACGCATAAAGGCTTCTACGGAATGCGTGCGCAATCGCTTATCCCGTACGAGACCTTTGTCGCTGAACCGGCCGAAGAATATCGTTTCCTGACGGTCGACAAGGCTGAGTGGATCGAAAAACCTTAACCTCATCGTTTAGAGCCCCGCTCCGGCGGGGTTCTTCATTTACATAAACTCCAACATCTCGATCTCTTTCACTATCGCTTTCCAATTCAAAGTTCTGAAGATGTACAACGAAAGGAGCAGGTTTGACATACATTTAAATAGATGGTAAAAAGAAGGTAGGTGCGGATCAGATCCGCTCGTTCCAGTTCACTCTAACGCGCTAGGGGGAACCATGCGCATACACGAAAAGTGCTTACAGTGGCTTTACATCGGACTTCTTTTCCTGGACTCGGTAATCGAGTACATCGGAAACGTCGTCTTGGCTGTCCTGAAAAGGTGGGAATGGTGTTGCGTGCTCGTCAGCGCACTCGTGATCGGTTACATGGTCACGCATCTGGAAGCATCATTGCCCGTGTTCTTGATCGGCATGGCCTTCGCGGTACCGCCTTTCTGTTTCTTCCCCTACATCCTGCTCAACTTCGGCATTGTCTTCCCTATCCATTGCGTAATCTCGTTGTTATCGGAAAAGGAAGGCGGAATGCTGAGCGTAAAAACATACGGACCGATCGTCGGCTGGGCAGTGTATCTGGCGTATCTGGCGATGTTGATGCATAGGCCGGACGAGGCGACTATCGGCGATGTTATCCGCGGTTGGGCCCACGAGATAATGTCTGTTACGCCACTTCCGTTCGACTACCGCGGCACGCTTGTCATTCCTGCGCTGGTAATTCAGCTGGTCTATCTCGCGGTCCTGAGCCCGATACTCCTTGCGCCAATTCCACTCTTTCTGTGGACACGTTGGGAGCGAATGAACCCGACCTTCCTGACTACAGCGTCTCAGGAGGAAACGACAAAATGACCGTCTCATCGAGACGGGAAGAAAAGGCCACGTGCCGATTCTTCCCAACTCGGTGCGGCGGTCTTTCTTTTTTAGAAAATTAATTGGAACTATATGCAAAGTTGACATGCAGGTGATCTAGTGTTATTGTCTTTGAAGTCAAAAGAATTTCACTCCGCGTTACTCGCAACGCCCAAGGAGACGAACAATGGCGTGGGACCGAAAGGCACCCTTCACGAAAGACGGCGCACTGGTCAGTTACGTCGGGCCGGCTCAAAGTGAGATAGAGTGGCGTAATGCCGACGATCCGATGGAGATGACGCTGGCGTTCGCAGGATTCGAGCGCGGCCGCTCGGCTGCGCATGCAATTTGGAAGGACGCGCAAGATCGGCGATTCGTGATGTTCCTGACGGACCTCCAAGAGCTGATCATGCGAGGCGATCCGGTCTCGGTCGTCCAATCCAACAGGTGGATCGTTACCAAGAAGGGTCAGGATTTCGGTATCAAGCTGATACCGGCAACAAAATGAATCCTGCATCGTACACGAGGAGCATGCAATGATCTTCCCGGACAAAGCGGGCGTGAATCTAGCGCCCGGCGATCTCATCGTCTACGGACACGCGCTCGGACGATGCGCGGGACTTCGCTACGGCAAAGTTCTCGCACTCGTTGCGCATCCGAAATCGGAATACAACTTCGACTCAAAGACCGGTGACCGCGAATGCAAATTGCGCGTCATGGGAGCCGACGATGATTGGTCACCACACAAACCGCCGGAGCTTTTGAGCAAAGCCTCGGTGATCAGCTTCGGCTCCCGCGTGATCAAGCTCCATCCGGAGCAGGTACCGAAGCCGATCGCAGATCTTCTTACGACCTACAGATCTGCGTAGGCGTATCCCCGATGAGGCCACGATCAAACGAAGATCGTGGTCTCAGTTTTTACATAGAACAACCGAACTCTATGTCTTCCGGCATTCTTCGACCTTCAATTTCAGAATGTTTCCAATGGAGTGACTAACTTGACTTTTTATTATAAAACAGTATAATAGCTATCAGGACTGGGATCCGCGACGGATTCTCCAGGTCCTCGAAGGAGGATTCCTACATGAGACGTATCGTGAGCAAGCAGCAGAACGTGGCGTTCATTTTTTGCGCCTCGCCCGTTATTATCGACAAGCGCGCGGAATGGGGCGCCGATCCGAGCAATCTGCAGACCGCGCCCGACGGTGCGTTCCTGAAGATGAGTTCGCCGACCGCGGTGAGTCATCTCGTTCAGCCGAATACCGACAAGACTGCGCCGATCGGCTGGATCCTCGGCGATGGCCCGGGCCTCTTCAGCAAAGCGCCTATCTGGGTCGACGAAGAGGTTCTCCAGCCCGGCTCGACGAAATCGATGACGACCCGCGACGGCAATCTGAATTACGACGTCACCGCGCCTTCGATGGTCTGCTACAACGGGGACGAGAACGGTCCTGATCTCACCGATGGCTGGGTCCAGAAGCTGACCGACCTGGCCAAGAACTACGAGCTGTAAAACGCGAGCATCGCTCGCCTACTGAGACCCGACGGAGCGACTCGCTTCGGCGGGTCGTTTCTTTAACTCACAAAAAGTATAGATAAAGAGCGCCTCGCGAACGAGGCGCCCATTCATGTTCCCGCGCTATGCGGGCATTGCGTTCGGCGCGGAATAGATCCAGCCGAACGCTTTGTGCAGGTCCGCGGTCAAACCGGTGAACGCGTCGACGATCTCGTCGCCGAGCGCGAATACGCCTTCGATCGCGTCGTCGGCGGCATTCACCGCAAGTCCGACGGACGTGTACAGCGTGACGCGAGCGAGCGCTGCGCCTTCGAGCTGCGTTGTCCATCCGAGCGCGACGTTCTTCTCGAGCAGGCGGATGTCGATCAGCACGGCTCTCGACTCCTCGATCAGCATTTCATTGCCGATCTTGTGCGCTCGCCGTACACGGTGCCTCACCACTCCCCGCGCCAAACGGATGTAGTCGCGACGCGAGGGCTCGCAGGATTTTTCGGTAGCGGCGATCGTGCCGATCAGCACGACGCTCAAGATCGTTGCGCCGGTCGTCAGTGCTATGACGGGAACCATATCAACCTCCACAATGTGCCGGCGTCAAACCGGCTGGTTACCACTTCGAACAGTATACCAAATCGGCGTTTTTTTACCGCTTATGACAGACTCAGTCAATTTGACTGATAAGTATTATGTGATATAAATATAGCTCGCTCTTTTCAGCTAGCAACACAGATGGAGGCTGCCATGCAGGCACTCGTCGGTACGATCGTCTTTGTTATCGTATGCATTATCGCGTTGTTCGTGACGCTCACGAAATCCGATAACGCAAAGGGCGTGCCCCTGTTCATACGGATACCCGCATACTTTGCCGGTACGGTCGTCGCCTGCTATGTGGGCATGGCGATTTTCGGCGGAATGATCTGGGTCATCGCGTGGATCGGAATTATCCTGCGGGAATGCCTGCAATGGCTCATCGTGGCGTTGCTGTATCCGTGGCACTGGATCTTCTGAAGGGATCATCGACGAACCCATCGGAACGGGAAGCCCGCTCTGGTGGGTTTTCTGTTTTGATTGAAAGTCTACCGGACTGCTGGCATACTGCCGCGCAGGAAAAGAATGGAGATACAGATGTCTAGGATGGTCTACGGAGGAAGGCAGTACCCCAGCGTTCACGCTTATCGGCGGCCGGTAAGCTCACACGTCACCGGCGTCGCGAAAAAGCGGCCGATGGACGCACAGGAGCGCTTCGACTTCGATGTGAAAAAAGCCCAAGGTGTTCCGGCGGCGGTTAATGCTATCGACGTCGCACGCAACGCGGTCGAGATCACGACGCACTGGAAAAGGATCTTCGCAAAAAGCCGCAAGAGTCATCGCAAGATACCCGATGTTCCCGAAGCGGCCCTCGATGCGCTGATCAAGCTGGGCGAGAAACTGCCTCGTATTCCCAGCACCAAAGCCCGGAGGAGCCGATAGCTCCTCCGGCGACTTTTTTAAACAATAGACAAATCATTTCTATCGTGGTATTGTAAGAGTAGCTTTCCTCATCGGAGAACGGTGTGATGATCTCATTTCTGCACGAGGTACTCCGCATCATCTACGTGACCTACATCGTGCTTGCCATTCACGAGGCAGGACACTTTATCGTCGCGTACAAGTTCGCAATGGCGATCTCTAGCGTCGAAGTCGGTGCCGGTCCGCGCTTGACCGAGTTCATCTGGAAGGGCATTTGGTTCCGGTTGTACTGCCTTCCTCTGTTCGGTTACGTCAAAACGTGCTGGCCATCCAAAAAGCGCTGGAAAAACAATGCGCTCTATCTAGGAGGGCCCGCGATCAATCTGCTGACGGCGTTGCTGCTCTATCTCATCTTCCAAGATCTCGACAAAACGACCTTTTGCGGGGTCATGACGAGGATCTCACTCGGCATCGGCCTCGGCAACCTGATCCCCTTCCGTCTTTGGGGCATGGACAGCGACGGTCTGCAGATCATGAGGTCCTACTTCAAGTGATGGTCGACGCAGATCAACTGAGGCCGCCCGCGGTACATTCGTCCCGCCGGCGGCTTTCATTTTGGGTCGCGCGAATGAACCACGCAGATCCGCAGAGTATACTGACCGTATGCAATCTTCGAAACCGCTTATTTGGATCGGGCTTTTCATCGGTTCGACGCTCGGCGGATTTGTTCCGAGCTTGTGGGGTGCAAGCATGCTATCGGCATCCTCTATACTTCTCGGCGGCGCCGGCGGTGTGATCGGCGTTCTGCTCGGTTACAAATATTCAAGTTTCTGATCTCATATGCTCACTTTCACGCAAGCAGCCGTGTTGGGACTCCTGCAAGGTGTTACCGAGCTCTTCCCTATCTCAAGTCTCGGTCACAGCGTTCTCGTACCGCAACTTCTCGGCTGGCACATCGATCAGGCGACGCCGCAATTCGTCGCGTTCGTGACGGCGACACATCTTGCGACCGCGTTCGTCCTGCTCGGTTTTTTCTGGAGCGAATGGGTGCTCATCGTCGGCGGTATATTCCGTTCTCTCTATCGTCGTGAGGTCAGCGAGGAGGACTCGTATGCGAAGCTGGGTTGGCTTCTTGTCGTCGGTACGATCCCCGCCGGATTGATAGGCATTCTTTTTCAATCGCAATTGGTGACGCTTTTCGCCGCCGGCTTGGTCGTCGCTATCGCGTTGTGTTTGAACGGCGTCATGCTCTTCGTAGCGGACGCGCTGCGCAAACGCTCTGCGGTCACGGTCCCTCACGAGCAGGCGCTTGCCAACCTGACATACTTTCAAGCCGCGTTCATAGGCGTCGCACAGTCGATCGCGCTCGTGCCGGGACTTTCACGCACCGGCGCGGCAATGACAGGCGGATTGATAAGCGGGCTTTCGCATGAAAATGCCGCGCGCTTCTCTTTCCTTCTCGCCACACCCATTATTTTCGCAGCGGGCGTTCTGAACATACCCGACCTATTCTCTGCCGGGTCTGCATATCTGGGCGCCACGGCTGTCGGCTTTATTTGCGCAGGTGCGGCAGCTTATGTGTCAGTGCGATTCCTGACCCGATATTTTAAAACGCGGACGCTACTTCCCTTCGCCGCGTATTGCGTTATCGCGGGCCTCGTGTCGCTCGCGTTCCTCGTTCGCTAAGATCGCTTCGGCACGCTGGTGAACCACGCGTAGACAAAGAGTGCAAGCCCGAGGACGAGTGCCGCCAGTCCGTGCTTGAAGTGCACTGCCGCAACACCGGCTTCGTAGCCGGGCAGATAGGTCGGTAATGAGCTTGCCGGTACGGTCCAATACACGACCGCAAGGACTAAAAAGAGTACTCCAAGTATTAAAGCGGCCCATGCAAGTGTTTTTCTCATGGCAAGGATGATACCACGCTCTTTTCCACACGAAAACAACAAAAAACGCATGTTCCGCGGGCGGCGGCCAAATGGCCCGCATGCTAGGATGCCCGTATGGCAAAAGAGACCCCAAAAGAATCGCTGCGCGTTCCCCCGCAGGATATCGAAATGGAGAAAGCGCTTCTCGGCGCTCTGATGCTTTCGCAGAACGCGATGTACGAAACGGCCGACCTCATCAGCGTCGACTCGTTCTATTCCGGAAAACACCGCGTTATTTACGACGCGATGCTCTCGCTCCACGCTAAGAACGACCCGGTGGATGTCGTGACGGTCTCGAGCAAGCTGAAAGAACGGAAGGAACTGAAGGACGTCGGCGGCGCCGCATACCTGAACGAGATCGTGAACGCGGCGGCATCCCCCGGCAGTGCTCGACATTATGCGGAGGTCGTGCAGAGCAAGTACGTCCTCCGTACGCTCATCGACGCCGCCCAGAGGATCGGCGAGCTCGGATTCGAAGAGGCTCGCGATATCGAACAGGTGTTGGACGAAGCGCAGGCGACCGTTTTTTCCGTGACGCAGTCTCCCGGCATGCGGGGATTCAAAGAATTGCGCGCGGAACTCGGAGGCGCCATGGAACGCGTCGAACAATTGCAAAAGCACGGAGGCGCTTTACGCGGTATTCCGACGGGATTCAAGCAGCTCGACAACCTGTTGGCCGGACTTCAAAAATCGGACCTCATTATTCTCGCCGCGCGACCCTCCATGGGTAAGACCGCGCTCGCCCTCGACATTGCCCGTCTGACCGCGACCAAACACGGGACGCCAGTCGGCATCTTTTCGCTCGAAATGTCGTCCGACCAGCTCGTCGACCGTATGCTTGCAGCGCAGGCAGGTGTGAACGCGTGGAAATTGCGTACCGGCAATATAAAGAACGACGAGGACTTCGACCGCCTGCAGGGTGCGCTTGGCGTGCTTTCCGACGCTCCGATCTTCATCGACGATAAACCGGCGATGACGGTCCTCGCGATGCGTTCGGCCGCCCGGCGACTGAAGATCGAAAAGGGGCTGAAGCTCGTTATCGTCGACTACCTCCAGCTGATCACCCCGACCTCCATGCGCTCCGATACGTCGATGGTCCAGCAGGTCACCGAGATCTCGCGCTCGCTCAAGGCCATGGCACGTGAACTGGAAGTGCCGGTCCTCGCGCTTTCCCAGCTTTCCCGCGCGGTCGAACAGCGCCGCGGACGTCCGCGCCTTTCCGACCTCCGCGATTCCGGTTCGATCGAACAGGATGCCGATGTGGTGATGTTCATACACCGCGAGGATAAAATGAACGACAACTCCGACCGTCCCGGTATCGCCGAGATCCTCGTCGAAAAACACCGCAACGGCCCCACCGGTCACATCGACCTGAAATTCGACGAGGAGAAGACGACCTTCATTCCGATCGACAAAGCCGACTTCGGCGACTTCGCGACCGAAGCGCTCGTCGAAGGCGACGACAGCGCGCCGTTTTGAACATGTCCGACCCTATTGAACGTCTGACGTCCCTGTTCGAAAAATTCCCCGGCATCGGGCCGCGACAGGCGCAGCGCTTCGTGCAGTTCTTATTGCGCTCCTCGCCAAGTGTCAGGCGCGAGATAGTCGAATCTATCCAGTCGCTCGGCGGATCGGTGCACCAGTGCAAAGAATGCATGCGCTTCTTCAGCGGAGAAGGTGCGGTCTGCGGGATCTGCGCGAATCCGGCACGCGATCGCTCGGCCCTTGCGATCGTCGCGAACGACGCGGACCTCGCCGCGCTGGAAAGGAGCGGCACCTATCGCGGAATGTATTTCGTGCTCGGCGGTACGATCTCTCTCGCGAGCGAAAAAGCGAGCGGGTTGCGTATAAAGCAACTGCTCGATTCGATCCCGAAACGGGACGGATTGAAAGAGGTCATACTCGCCTTCCCCGCAAACCCCGAAGGTGACGCGACCGCTGCCCGCACCCGTGACGACATCACGACCGCATATCCGGCCGTGACGATCACCTCGCTCGGGCGCGGCCTATCGACCGGAAGCGAGCTCGAGTACGCCGATCCTGAAACGATCAAGAGCGCCTTCGATAGCAGAAAATAGAAACCGCCGGTCGGACCGGCGGCGGTACTCGTGATCGAACGGGAACGATTCAGCGTAATTCGCTGTATCGTGTGATGAGACGACGTAACTGCAGTTCGTCCTGCGGAGACGGATCGACGATCTCGGCGATCTTATTGATCGCACCCGCGATAAAGACCACGGACCTCATCCGGGCGGGTTGAGATCGCTTGAGCGCCGTGTTGCGTTCCGTACGTTGCCGCTCCAATGCCAGTTGATAGGACATGCCGTTCCCTCTCCATCCAAAACACACTCTGTGGGATGCTACGAAAGCGGGCATAAACATTCGATGAAGAGGCGCATGTTGTGGATCATACCGTACTTGCATATATCACCCGCAGATGTGCATACTTACGAAAGGGAGGTGCACCATGAACAGTCAATTGAGCTTCTTGAACGAGCGGAGCGATCCGGTCCTACTCGACTTTCTGCGCGACAGAAGGCGGCTTCTCATGATCGCAACGTTCGTGTTCGCGGTTATCGTCGGCGCGATGTTCCTGCTTGCCGGCTGGAATGCGTGGCCGATCGCCGCCATTGTCGCACTGCTTGACTCGAGCGTTTGGTACGAATATACCGCACTCGTCGATCGGGTACGCACGGGCCATTTTGGCGAACACCCGCGTGATTACGATCTCCTGCAGGGCTACTTCGCTTCACGCGGTATCCGGACGGAGCTCACCAGTATCGATTGAGGCGGTTGCGCAACCGTGCGATACGAGCTCGAAGGGCCGCCATACAGCGGCCCTTTCAATTTACGGCAGTGCCGTGATCTTTATTTTCGTGTAGTGCTGGCGATGGCCGCTTTTCTTGAAGTAACGGCTTTTCTGTCGGTAGTGGATGACGGTGATCTTGCTGTCGCGTCCTTCCTCGACGAGTTCAGCGGAGACTTTTGCCCCCTCGATGTACGGCGCACCGACTTTGGTCGAAGTGCCGTCGTCGACGAGAAGTACTTTGTCGAAGGTGAGGGTGTCGCCCGCTTTGTGAGGACCTTTGAGTTTTTCAATATGGTGAACGCTGCCCTCCTGCACGAGGTGCTGTTTCCCGCCCGTTTCGATGATGGCTATTTTGGCCATAAAGTCGGGATAATATACCCTATATCCACAGACGGCGCAATATTCGCTTGCATTCTGCCCCATCGGAGCCACAATGGCGGCGGCTGGGTAACGACGAGGTCCGACCAATGATGCTAGCTCAATACGTGCTCGCTTTGATCGGCTTCGCTGCTCTCTATGCGTGGTGGGCCCGATCTGACGTGAAAAAGACCCGCGGTGCTCCCAAGTGGAGTTACGACTGGAAAAAGAAGTGATGCCGCGGTCATCCGATCTGAACCACTACTCGTTTCGACGGGCCCTCCTCGGGCCCGTTGTCTTATTCGAGATCCAGATTCGGACGTTCCAAAAGCGGCGCGTCGAGATCGGGAGAATCGCCCGTTATTTTGAGTACGTCCTTATCTATCATATTGAATTGTTTTGAGCCAAGTGTGTATTGGTTGGTAGCCGTCATAAGCGCGTTCCCTACTTTTTTGTAGTAATCCTCGTACGCCTTGAGGTGTCGTCCGAGCGCTTCGACGTTCTTCTGTATCTCCTTGAAATTCTCCTCGACCTTGAACGCTTTCATACCGTTGGCGACCATCGAAAGGTACGCCATGAACGTCGTCGGCGAAGCGATAATGACCTTCTTATCTCGGTACGCGTAGTCGATGAGGTTGCGTGCGTTCACCTTGCCCGGATTCACTTCGCCGACCAGAAGATCGTAATAGATCGCCTCGGCCGGGATGTACATGAATGCGATCGGAAGCGTGCCATCCTTCTCCCGAACGTATTTGGCGGTCTCGTCGATGCGGAGCTTAAGGTCGTTCTTGAATGTCTTCTCAAGTTCCTCCCGCTGATTCTCGTCTACGGCATTCACGAGCCGTGAATAGTTGTCGAGAGAGAATTTCGCGTCCACCGGAATGATGCCGTCTTTGGTGAAGATCACGGCGTCGACGGTTTCGCCGTTCGGAAATTGGTACTGCATTTTATACGCGGTCGGAGGCAAAAAACCGCCGAGCACTATTTCGAGCGACGCTTCCCCCCAATTGCCCCGCTGTTTCTGATGGGTCAATACTTTTTCCAAATTGCCCAACTGTTCTGCGATCATGACGAACTTGGTCGTCGCCTCGTTGGTCTTCGTCTGTTCCCTCGCCACTTCGGTGAGCTGCTTTGCAACGAGGTCGCGGATGTCGTTGGAAAGCCGCTGTGACTCACCGAACTGGGTTTTCATCGATTCGAACATGCGGTTCGTGCCGCCTTCGAGCTTTGCTTCCATGCTCCGCTCTAATTCCTGCATGCGCTGCTGCAGCATGAGCATCGACTGGGTATCCTGCGGCGTTCTCCTGATCCAGACCGAATACGCGAGAAGCGCAATGACGACGAGAAGAAGCGCGACGACCAAGATTTCCATGCGGCGATTGTATCACGCGGCGGTTTGTGATAGTCATTGGTTCAGAATCCAGTCATGAGGAACTGCCATGGCCAATCCGCTCAAGCTGCTCGCCCTCCATGTGCACAAAGACAGTAATGGTGAGTGGTACGTTGTCGGAACGATCGAGCAGGAAGACAGGACCACTGCCACAAAAGTATACTTTCGGTCCGATAAACGACCGATCTTCAACACCTCGACCGGCGAACTCACGTGGGAGCCGAAAGAGTAATGAGTGCAGCCGCCTTCGGGCGGCTGTCTGTTATACTTGACCGATGATCGCCCAAAAGGTCCGCGACGACATGAAAGACGCAATGCGCGCGAAGGATCAGATCCGATTGGACACGCTCCGCGGTGCGCTCGCCGCTTTTACCAACGAGCTCGTCGCGAAAGGCAAAAAACCCACCGAGGAGATCCCCGACAACGAGGCGGTGACCGTGCTGAAACGTTTGGGCAAACAGCGCAAGGAAGCTGCGGAGGTCTATGAAAAAGGCGGCCGCAGGGAATTGGCCGAGAAAGAACTTGCCGAATTCAAGATCATCGAAGCATATCTGCCGCAAACGGCATCGCGCGAGGATATAGAGAAAGTTGCACGCGCTAAGATGCAGGAGCTCGCCGTCTCCGACGCTGCGGGCATCGGCAAACTCACTGGAGCCGTCATGAAAGAGTTCGCGGGCAACGCCGACGGCAACGATGTGAGAGAGGTTCTGCAGAAACTGCTGGCCTCTTGATTCTTTCCTATATTCATGGCACAATTCGAATCAGAAAAAAAGAGGCCCCATGAAATGCCGAAAACAAAACAGCGTCCAGCGTGGGTTGATAAGGCGGTAAAGACCGACGATCTCGCGGCGCTCCGCTATGCGGCCGAAAAGTCGCACGAGGCGCGAGCGGCGAATAAGGAGCGTCGAGAACTGGAAAGCGACTATTACCGCGAACGGGAGATCGCTAACGCCGATGCGGAAGCAATCCGTTTGGCCGAAGTCGATCGCGAACACATCGTTCCGATAGATCCAGAAGAGGAGGCGGCATAATGCCAACCCGTAAGCCCGTTTGTTCGGTACAGGAGATCGCGTTCGGTGCAATAAGCGCAACTGAGATCGACATCGCGTTGTATTACGTCGATAACACGTACACGGTCCCGATGGATATGGACTTGTTCCGGCTCGTATTCAATACCGTGCAAAAGCGACGCGAAGAAGGTGTCGACCTCCACGATCTCGCCTGCGTAGTCGTGGACGAGCTTGTCCTCGAGTCCGCAATGAAGCGAGACGCCTTCCTCGGTGGTGTCATGAAAGTGTACAACCATCGCGGGATCATGGTTCGCAAAAGAGCCAAAACAAAAGGGTCCGCCCGCACCGGTACTAAAAGGGGTCGTAAAAAACACCCGTTCGACTCAAAGCACACGGCCCAAAGACTGCTCTTCCCCCCGCGCGAGAAAGTATGAGTACTCGCGCGGTTTTGGTTTTTTAATACGCGCGGATCTTCGTTTTATATGAGAGCGCCGTCGCTGCCCCCGCGGCAAAAGCCGCCGCGATCAGCGCCGCCGCGAGAGCGAGCGCGAGCGGCAATACGACAAGCAGGACCGACACAAATGCACACATGATGATCCTCCCGAGAGCCATACAAATTTCCTGAAGCGCCGTGTATTCGTCGAGATAGGAGCCCGCATCGGATGCGTGTTCGCGCGAAAGGAATTCCGGCGAGCCGCCCGGCGCACTGACATACGAATAGGAATCCGCGAACACGATCGCGATCGGCGTACCCGCGGCGAGCCGTAGGATCCAGCCGGACATCGAGAACGCGACGTCGAGCGGCATCGAACCACCCGCGAATCCCGACCGCACAAGCCCCTTATAGATGCTGCGTGCGACCAGCAGGATCAAAAGCGATGCGCTCATCACGAATCCGAACACAAGATATGAGCTGCCGACGATCAGAAAGACGGTGAGCGGCCATATAATGAAAAGAGTTGTGCTCTCCATACCGGCAAGGACCGAGCGGGCCGAAAGCGTTCTATATCGCGCATCGAATATCTTTCCGAACGTTTCCACGTATCTCCATTCGAATTTCTCGCCGAAGTCACGTATGAAAAATATGGGGACGACGGACAATAGCAAAAGCGCGGCGGCTCCGAAAAGAAGCCGTAATGAAGAGAACAGTACCAACGTCAACGTCGCGCCCGCGAATGCGGGCAGGAGCGCGATCAACAGTTCGAACAACGCGCTTTGAGTGGGGCCCAACGCAAGGCTTTGCAGACGATACGGGATCCAATACAGCGAACGGTATGCACCGAACAAAATACCGAACAGAACGATCCCCCATCCGATCGGTGATGCGAAATAGCCCGCCAGAGTCGCTCCGAGCACTCCGAAAGAAAGCGCCGCGATGCATGCGCCGAGTATCATGGCGCGCTTCACGCCGTGTCGGAGATGGGCCGCGGAGATGGGGGTCGCGATCAT